>Ga0247669_1000594_pt1 | contig 13730 bp, 7 predicted proteins | sample CNK10_metaG_FD_182734 | JGI IMG/M metagenome (GOLD analysis project Ga0247669, IMG submission 182734) | Soil microbial communities from Purdue University Martell Research Forest, Indiana, United States - CNK10 | ecosystem: Environmental > Terrestrial > Soil > Temperate forest > Bulk soil | place...
CTATTCCATCTAGGGAAACGGGAATTTCATCCGTTGGGTGCGCAAGCGGTGCGCATCCGATTTGAGGAAACTGCCGGCGAAATGGTGATGACAATAAAAGACGCCGATTGGGAATTGACGGCGCAACGCAAGGGGAAGAAGTGATCCCGAGTCAGGTGACCGATGCGCGGCAGAATCAAAAATGGGGAGAGGCCAAAAGCCTCTCCCCATTTTTGCTTTCAAAAGTTCCTTTAGAATTTGAAGCGTAAGCCAATTTGAATCCAGCGAGAACCCTGAATGCGGTCCGCGGGAACCAATTGGGTGTTGATGACGCCGAAGGTGGATGGGTTGGTGGTGTCGAGAGATGGATCCAGGAAATTGACGTGATTGAAGAGATTGAAGAAGTCAGCAGAGAATTCGAATTTCACTCTCTCCGTAATGCTCGTGGTTTTCCCGAGGCTCATGTCGAAGTTCCAGAAACTGAGACCGGGAAGAGGACTGCTTCTCCCGTCGTTCGTGTCGCTGCTCAACAATGTCGGACGGAAATCCTTGATTGCGGCGGCGGGATTTGAAAAGTAGTTGAGACCAGTCCCTGTTCCTTTGGTCGCGCAGTTCCCTCCATTCCCTCCGGAGCCTGCCCCGGTGCTGCAGATACCGTCGTGTATGCTGCCGCCCCCAATGGAACCAATCGGGACGGTGGGTACCATACCCGCGGCGATGCCGAAAATATCGCCTCCGCCGAAGGACTGGCCACTGACGGTGACGAGATTGGGAATGCCGCTGCTTATGCGGAGGATGCCGGCTGCATACCAGCCGCCTATGATCCTATTAACAGCAGAGTGGCTGCTGCTGAGGCGGTGCGAACCTCCGATCGGCAGCTCATAGTTGAAGAGGGAGTTGAAGACGTGGGGCCGGTTAAAGAAGGACGGTCCGTAGTCGAGATTGAAGTTGAAGCTGGAAGAGTGGTATTCCGCTGCGTTCTGAACCGCGCCCACGGTGTCCAGCGACTTCGAGAAAGTGTAATTCATGTCGAAGACCAGTCCATGCCAGTTGTTGTTGCGGAGCGTGACGACGAAGGCGTTGTAGTTGGATTTGTCATTGCTATCGCGCATAAATAGATCGAGCACCTGAAGATTGTCGTACGATGGCAGTCCAAGAACGAACTTCCGATCTATATCCAGGTTGAGGAAGAGGCTAGACACATTGTTGTTGATGAAATTCGTCGCATTGCCTGAGGCAACACACGCCGTCGAGGAAATATTGGTCTTTCCCGGACCGCACCCAACTCCGAGACCGGGCAGTTGATTTTCGAACCAAGCTTGATTCGTTACTGCGGTAGGAGCCACCCCACCTCGAAGTTGTGTCGCAACAGCGTCATACGCCTGGGCAAAAATTTGACCCGAGGTCTTGTCTTTAAACATGTAAGGCGCGGAACTGAAGTTGATACTCCCCGCCAGCTTACGGCCGAAGCGCCCTACGTAGCCGATCTCCAAAATCATCTGGGCGGGCAAGCTGCGCTGTATCGTAAAATCAACCATATGCGCGCGGCCATCCTTAAAGTTGGGATCGTTCTGGAAACTCAAGATTTCGCTCAGACCAAGTGCGGGCACAATGGGCGACGTAAGAGAACCTGGCAAAGGTGGAGTGGGGATGGTGCCGTCAACGCCTACACGAAAACTTGCCAGGCCTGGGTTGCCACCGGAACCAGAAACGCCCACGGCCGCATTGCAGCCGCTAACGCTGGTGCCGTTCACGTTGCAGAGAGGTGACTGAAGATTGATGGTCTGTGCAAAACCGACGCCCAGCATCGGAATAATAACGCTCTGAACGGTATTCACGCGGTCGTAGGCGATGCCATATCCCCCGCGAACGACGGTTTTTCTGTCTCCCAAGATCCGCCCCAGAAAGCCGTCTCTGAAGCTCGGGTTCCAGGCCGCAGACACGCGGGGAGCCCAATCGCCGTAGTCCACATCGAACACATCGGATCGGCCGCTGCTTTTGATGGGAATGTAGGAGAGAGTCGGGTTATACGTGTCGCCGGCTTCGGCAGCTGTCTGCTTTGCCTGAATGTACTGGAGGCCGCTGATGATGCTGTCGCCGTTATCGTGATTGGCTATGAAGGTCTGCTGCTTGTTTTGTTCTTGAGGGGTAGTTTGCCAGCCGTAACCAATACCGTAAGTAAGCGTGAGAGATGGTTTTATGCGCCAAGAGTCTTGAACGAAGAAGTTGTAGGCTCGGAGTGTGGTCTTGGCAACTAGGGAAGTACCAAGCGGCTTGGGGTTCAGGTTGCCGTCACGGACCGCGAGGATACCAATGTTATTTAGCAAACCGAGGCTAGCGGCGTAGAGGCGATCCCAGTTTTGCTGATCGGCGGTGGCGAGGGCCCCAGGGCGGTTGGCAGCTGGAATGCTAAATCCGGTCACGTCCGCGTCGAGAGTGGCCACGAGGGAATTGACGGAGCCGATGACCTTGTCATCGCGGTCGTGGATAGTGGGCAGCCAGCGTATGTCAGCACCAGTCACAACCGTGTGCTTCCCCTTGATCCAAGTCAGGTTGTCCGCGTACTGCTTGTTGCTGTCGTAGATGGCCTGATGGCGCGCGCGTTGGGTATCCACGTCGACCACTGTGTCTATCAAGCCGGTGGCGCCTAGACCAGGGGCGAGAGCGATGTTGCCAAGTGCCGTTTGCGTGCCGGCCAAATTCAGATCTGCTGCGGAGACCCGCGGACGAATGACGTTAAAGTCCTGGCGGCTACGAATCCAGCCCACATGGAGGCTGTTAATGAGATTATCGCGGATTTGCCAATCGAGTCCGCTCGTGAAACCATCGCCGCGTATGTCGGAAGCGCTGGCAGCGACGGCACTACCTCCGAGGAAGCTAACCTGTCCAGCATTTAGACCCGCGGAATTGGGTGCGAGGTCCCGGTGGTAGAGGTATCGGCCAAAGAATTTTACTTTGTCCGTAAAGTTGTGGTCCAAGCGGACGTTCACAAAGTCGTCCTTAAGACCCTCAGGAACGCTGGTCCGGAATCCTTCGGTGTTGGAGCCATCGCCGACGTTGGGATCGTTGCCCTGCGGCAACATGCTCCAGAGTGTCTTAACAGTAGGGCTAATCCCGATGCCTCGGGGGTCGCAAGGCGTGGTGCCGCCGCCGCATGCCGTTGAAGTAGCCAGATTGTATGCCACACCACCAAAGGTAAGGATGCCATTGCGCAGAGACTGGGTGGGAACGATTCGCTCGACTTCGACGGACTGGGGAAAACGTCGCAGTTCGTAGTTTCCAAAGATAAATGTTTTGTTTTTCTTGATCGGACCGCCAAACGTGACGCCGCCGCGATTGTCGTGCTGCGCCGACTTGGGAGTGAACTCCAGGCCCGAGCCATTGGGCGTGTGGCCGTTGTCCCATGTATTGGCATTGAGGGCCGAGTTTTGATGGTACCAATAGACGGCGCCATGAAAGTCGTTCGTTCCGCTCTTGCTGATGATGTTGATCTGACCTCCCTCGGAACGCCCGAACGAAGCATTGTTATTGGTGACGCCAACTCGGAACTCCGAAACGTTTTCCACGCCAATGGGAATGATTGGTGCTTGGTTACCGCCGCCGGCGATGACGTTGTCCGTAATGTCGATGCCGTCGAGATTGAATACGTTCTGATCGCTCCGAGCTCCAGCAATCGTGCCGCCGCTGTTCCCAAAACCTCCGCCATTGCTGGTCTCGAAAGGCGTGGACATAGGCTGGAGAGTGAGGAGCTCGCGAGAATCTCGGCCGAGAGTCGGAAGGCGCATCAGCTCATTCTCACCGACCACGTTTCCAACTACGGAGTCCGATGTCTGCAGTTCAGCTTGAGCCTGCGCGGTAACTTCGATGACTTCTTTCCCAGAGCTGACTTCGAGAGTGGCGTTGTAGGTGTAGCTCTTGGTTACGTCGGCCTTGATGTTCGCGAAGGTCGTGGTTGCAAAGCCAGATTTGGAGATCTTTAAGGTGTACGTGCCGGGAGGCACGTTTGGGAAGACGTATTCACCTGCGGCATTGGTTGTTGCGGTTTTTGTTTCATTTGTTGCGGTATTCATCAGTCCGACAGTGGCATCCGGAACGACCGCGCCAGCCTTGTCGCTAATGGTGCCTAGGATGACAGCTGAGTTCGACGTTTGCGCCTCAGCAGCAATTCCGAGTGATAGCACTCCTAGCATCAAAACTGCAGCAAAAAGGAAACGAACGAAGAGCTTCATAATCCCCCCCCGCTTTAGCTGGCTGATCAACCGCGGAATGGACCTTCGTAAGACATCTCACGGCGCCGACGGGCGGCAATACCCGTCATGCGGTAGTCGTGCCCTTCTACCTGGATAGAAATAGGCACTCACCTTTTGCAAGGCAAAGATACACAAACGCTTGAGATGAGAAACGTTGGCTGACCACTCGCAGGGTCCCCCACCACTAAAGATGAGGCACTGCTTACACCAAAAACTCCGGGGGTGTCAACGGTTGATTCATGGGAGCAAAAAAATGAAACGTCTGTTGCTTCCGGTGGGACGTACCTGATTGTGGCTTCTAAAGGATGGTCTGGAAGACGAAGATCGAAGCGTAATTTGAGCTGGGCTTGCTGGAGACCAACGAAGAAACAGTTGGTGAAGACTTTTCCGGAGGGAAATCCGCAAACAAAAAGGAGGCGGGACAAATCCCGCCTCCTGGCCGAAGTTAGAAAATGCAGACTAGAAGGAAACGCGCAGACCGAGCTGAATCCATCGGCTCCCCTGTGTGCGATCGGCAGGAATCAATTCCTGGCTGATGACACCGAAGGTTGCCGGATTTTGAAGATTCAGCGATGGCTGGAAGAAATTGACGTGGTTGAAGAGGTTGAAGAAGTCTGCCGAGAATTCAACCTTGTAGCGCTCGTGGAAGGAAGTCGACTTTCCAAGTCGCGAGTCGAAGTTCCAGAACCCGAGGCCGCGGAGCGCGTTGCCTGTGCCGTCCCGCCCGTCGGTGCTGATGTTGACGGCCCGGAAAGCCGCAGCCGCTGCGTCTGGGTTGCCAAAAAGGTTGAGGCCGGTTCCTTGCGGAGCGCCCGTGCAAGCCGGTCCGTCTCCATTAGAGCCGAAGCCGTTGGCCCCGCTGCAGACACTGCCATGGAGGCCGGCGCCGAGCTGACTCGTGCTCGTGAGCGGAATGGCGTTCAGAGTGTTGCCAAAGAAACCGCCGCCCAAATCACCATCCGTAACCGTGAGCGGAGGGCCGCTTGCGGCGCGGAACACACCCGAAACGTACCACCCCCCGATGATTTTATTGATGATGTTGTTGTTGAAACCGAACTTATGACCATTTCCAGCCGGCAAGTCATAGTTGAAGATGGCGTTGAAGATATGGGTACGGTCGAAGAGCGACGGCCCATATTGGAAGTTCGGGTTAAAGCTGGAGGCGTAGGTGCCGGCGTTGTTCTGCACGGTACCGACTTGGTCCAGCGACCTCGAGAACGTGTAATTCATGTCAAATTGCAAGCCATGAGACGGCCTCTTGCGGAGAGTCACCGTGGCCGCATGATAGTTGGAGAGATCGTTGTGAGTGCGCATGAACAAGGCAAAGTTGATCTGATGATTGTTGAATGTGGGCAATCCAAGAGCCGCCCGGTCGGCATCGATTTGACCAAATACGTTTCCAACGGACTGGCCGATAAATGCAGCTGAGGCCTCGCTGGCCAAACAAGTAGTTGGGCTGGTGCAACCGGTACCAGTCAGGCCTGCCAACTGATTATTGAACCACGGCTGATCGGTCACGGGCTTTCCTGTTGCAAGTTCATGGGCGACCACGTCGAATGCTTGCGCAAATGTCTGCCCGGAGGCCTTGTCCACAAACTGATACGGAGATGAGTCAAAATCAACGCTGTTGGGGAGATCGCGAGCAATGCGCCCGATGTAGCCCACTTCAAGCAGCATATTGCCAGGCAATTCACGCTGAACGGTGAAGTCTATGCTGTAGCTCTTGCCGACTTTGAAGTTGGGATCCACGGCGAAGGACAGATTCTCTCCGCCGAGAGCCGGGACGATTGGGGAGGAGACTGCCGGCACTTGCGGAACGGGAAGGTCGCCGTCCACGCCGACACGGAATCCAGACGCGCCGATATTGCTGGCACCCGCAGCTGCGTTGCAGCCCGGACCGGTAGCACCGGTATTCAGGTTGCAAGCAGGTGTGGCCAGAACCAATGTTTGCGCAAATCCAACTCCGAGTTGCGGAATTTCTACGCTCTGCACATTGTTAATGCGGTCGTAGTAGATGCCAAAGCCGGCGCGGACAACGGTTTTGCCCTGACCGAAGACGTTGCCTAGCAGTCCATCCTTATAAGAAGGATTCCAGGCGACCGAAAGACGCGGTGCGATATTGCCATAGTCTGTGTTCCAAATGCCGCTGCGGCCAGAATCCTTGATGGGCAGGTAGCCGATCGTTGGGTTGAATACCTGACCGCTCAAGGCGGCCTGGTTTTTAGCCTGGATGTACCCGGCAGCCGTCAGGATCTGACCAGTGCCGTTATCAATTTCAAAGGTTTGCTGGCCATGGGCTTCTGTCGGCGGTGTTTGCCATCCATAGCCGAGGCCGTAGGTGAGGGTCAATGTAGACTTTATGCGCCAGGTATCCTGAGCATAAAAGTTGTACGCTTGCTGATTGGTGTTGGCAATCAAAGGCGTGCCAAACGGCTGAGGCGAGAGGCTTCCGTCGCGGACGGCCAGCACGTTTATATTGTCTACGATGCCGAGGGTTGCGGCATACAAACGGTCCCACCGAAGAACGTCGGTCGGTTGCAGGCAAAACGTTGTGAGAGTGGAACTGCAGGATGGCGGCCGGTTGATTGCTGGAATGGTCTGGTTGGTACCGAAGACGTCGGCATCTTCCGTGGCCACGAGAGAGGCCAGGGAGCCCACGACTTTATCGTTGCGCTGGGCGATGAGCGGCAACCAGCGAACGTCGCCACCGGCCGTTATGGTGTGGTGACCTTTAATGTGCGTGAAGTTATCCACAAGTTGTTTGTTCCGCTGAAAATTGCTCTGAGTGCGGGCGCGTTGCGTGTCCACGTCAATGGGTACGTCGATGAGTCCCGTCGCAGCAAGTCCGGGAGCGAGGGCGACGAACCCAGCCGAGGTATTTGTGCCCGCAAGGGCCAAGGTCGCCGCGGAAGCGCTGGGGGACACACCAGGGATGAAATTACGGCTGCGAATCCATCCATAGCGAATGGTGTTGCTCGTGAATGAGTTAAATGCATAGTCGAGCGCGCCGATAGCTCCATCACCGCGAAGGTCGTTACCGCTCGTGGCGATGGTCTTGTTCCCCAGCGTGTCAATCTGATTGGGGGTTACGTTGAGCGACCGTGAATAGATATAGCGGCCATAAAAGTGCATTTTGTCCGTGAAGTTGTGGTCGAGCCGGAAGGTAACGTAGTCATCCTTCACTGGTGTTGAGGCCGAGGCGACAAAGCCGGTCGTGTTGTTTCCATCCACTCCCGGAAGACTGGGATCGTTGCCGGCCGGGTTGAGCTTGTAAAGAGTTTGGATCGTCGGACTAATGCCTATGCCACGAGGATCGCACGGAAGGTTTCCCGCGGGCCCGCAGGCGGTGGACGTCGCCAGGTTATACTGCCTTACGACTCCACTGGCGTCCTGGAACGACAGGATGCCATTCTGCAGGTTCGTTGTCGGAACAATGTGGCTCACCTGGGATGCGGATGGGAAACGGCGAACCTCGTAATTGCTGAAGAAGAAAGTCTTGTTCTTGATGATCGGTCCACCGACGCTGACGCCTTCGCGGTTGTCCTTGAAAGGAGTTTTCCTCGTGAAAGAATTTCCAGTTGCTGCGTCCGGAGTGTGGTTTAAGTCCCAGGAATTGGCATTGTAGCCGTCGCTCTGATGGAACCAGTAGCCGTCTCCATGAATCGCGTTGCCGCCGCTCTTGCTGATCAGAGTAATGTTGCCGCCGGAGGATCGGCTGAAATCGATGTTGGAATTGGTCACACCTACCCTGAATTCTTCCAGGCTTTCCACGCCGGTGGGAATGAAGTTGACGGCCGTTGCGCCGCCACCGACGGTGTTGTCAGTAATGTCGATGCCATCCATTGTGATCGCGTTTTGGTCGCTGCGCGCGCCGGCCACCGTTCCGCCGTTATTTCCAAAACCACCGTTGGCTGGCGTGTCATACGGAGTCGTTCCCGGCTGGAGTGTTAGCAGTTCCGAGGCGTCACGCGTCAGCGTTGGCAACCGCGAAAGCGTGGTGCCGCCAATGACGTCTCCGACCTGGGCGTCCGTCGTCTGGAGTTCAACTCTGGCCTCCGTCGAAACTGTGACGGTCTCGGTGACCTGACCGAGATCGAGCTTGACGTCCACGGTGTAGCTTTTCGTAACGTCCACGGTCAAGGAAGTGACGGTTGCGGATCGAAAACCTTCCTTCTTAACCGTGACTTCGTACTCTCCGGGAGCAACATTGACGAACGTATATTGTCCGGCTCCATTACTGGTCTGAGTTACCTGGTTATTTGTAGCTCGATTGCGAAGAACCACTGTAGCGTCGGAAACTGCGGCACCGCTCGGATCAGAAATCGTTCCGACTACCGTTCCTGTTGTCGCGGTTTGTGCCCAACTAACGGCCGGAAGAGTGCAAGCGACCGCAATCAAGAACGTGCAAATGGCAAAGCAAAGACTAACCTTTCTCACGAAGACTCCCCTTTCCCCAAACGAGTAGGGCATCAGGTAAGGAAGGAAGCAGAATGGGCCCACAAAGGTACTTACAGCAATCTCATAACAAGAATCACTGCATACCCATTAAGCGAGAAAGACCCGCAACAGCCCCACACTACCCCGTACCACCCAACCACCCCGGAACCCACACCTCTCTAACGAAGAGGTGTTGTTCAAAAGCATCAGACGCCAGCAAATCGGGAATGGTTACTCTGGAACTCAAAAAGTATTCTGAAATAAATCTAAAGAGAGTCTTGTTTCCGGAAAATCGTATTTCCAAGAAGTCGCTTCTGAATAATTGTAGAAAAAACAGCGCTGCCTGGACTCTTTTAAATTGACAGAGCTCGACGAGTTCACGATGTGAGGTAGTTAAGGCTCTCGCTCGGTCGATTTTGAGGAACTTGAAAGCCTCTCCGTCGTATGCGGGGCGACGTAAACGACGGCAGGCCGGTCTGGCCTGCACTTCTCTGGTTGCAAAATTGCCATCCCGAGAACGGGATTTCTTCCATCGTTTCCACGGACCGTTCGGGATTCTACTGTTTACCATATCTTGTTCCACTCGACACGAGTCATGGTTCCCGGAAAGCCGAAATCACGCTAGAATTGTAAGTGATGATTACGCAAATAAAAGGAACTGACGCAGCGGCAAGCCGCCGTCCGCGACGCAAGACCTACGGCGTGCGTGTTGGACACGTCCTGGTGGGCGGCGGCGCGCCGATCGTCGTGCAGTCCATGACGAACACGGATACTGCGGACGTGGCCGCAACGCTCAAGCAGACGATTGAGCTTGCGGAAGCCGGATCCGAGATTGTGCGCTGGACGGTGAATGTGCCGGAAGCCGCCGCCGCCGTTCCGGAGATCAAGAAGCGGTTGCTGGACGCCGGATGCACTGCGCCAATCATCGGAGATTTTCACTACAATGGACACGTTCTGCTGACGAAATATCCGGAGTGTGCGAAGGAGCTGGACAAATACCGGATCAATCCGGGAAACGTCGGCGCGGGCCAGCGGCGCGACGAGCAGTTTTCCACGATTTGCAAAATTGCCCGGGATAATGGAAAGCCTGTGAGGATCGGCGTAAATGGCGGCTCGCTCAATCAAGAGCTCGTCATGCTCAAGATGCAGGAGAACACGGACAAGAATCTGGGTAAAGAGTCCGAAGAGATTATTAATGACTGCATGGTGCTCTCGGCGCTTCAGTCGACGGAATTGGCGCTGGAGTGCGGCCTGCGGCAGGATCAAATTATTATTTCGTGCAAGACTTCGCGGCCGCGGGATTTGATTACGGTCTATCGCGATTTGTCCAGTAAGACTCAACAGCCGTTGCATCTCGGCTTGACCGAAGCGGGCATGGGGATGAAAGGCCAGATTTGGTCAGCCGCCTCGCTAGGGGTCTTGCTTTATGAAGGTATCGGCGACACGATTCGGATTTCCCTCACGCCGAAACCAGGCGGCGACCGTCGCGAAGAGGTCTACGCGGCCTGCGAGCTGCTTCAAGCGCTCGGGCTGCGTTCGTTCTCTCCTAGCGTGACAGCCTGCCCCGGCTGTGGGCGCACGACCAGCACAACTTTCCAGGAGTTGGCCGAACGAGTCCAGGACTACATCCGTGAAAGCATGCCCATTTGGAAGACGCAATACGAAGGCGTGGAAACGATGACGCTGGCGGTGATGGGCTGCATCGTAAACGGCCCGGGTGAATCGAAGGCCGCCAATATCGGCATCAGCTTGCCGGGGACCGGAGAAGCGCCGCGTTGCCCGATCTATATTGATGGAAAGAAAGATGTGACGCTCGAAGGAACGTACGACGAACTGGCGTCCGCGTTCCAGACACTCGTCGACAATTACATCGCCAGGAAATATCCTCGCAAGACCGCGGAAGCAGTGGCTCCGGCGGTACGCTGAAGGGTTCCATGAAAATTAGCCGGGAAGACGTGGAAAGAGTTGCGGAACTTGCCTATCTGGACTTGAGCGAGGCCGAACTGGAAAGCTATCGCAACCAACTTGATGACATCCTCGAGTACATCGGGAAGCTGGATGAACTGGACACTTCCCAAGTCGAGCCTATGGCGCAAGTCTTGGCTGTCGACCAGAGTGCCGACGCAACATTGCGGGAAGACGTTGTAGAGCCGTGCAACGTGGCCGGAGATGTCCTGAAGCAAGCACCGGATCCCGAGGCGCCATACTTTCGGGTGCCGAAAGTGATTGAACGATGAGTAGGACAGACATTCCTGGCTGTCCGGGTTTGTAAGGAACCGAAGAACTGTAAAAAGGACCGGCAAAAATGCCCGTCCACGGGACGCGATGTGAGTGCGAATTGGACGATTGACGGAGTGAAAGAGGCTCTTGCGTCGAAGAAGGTCTCGGCGCGAGAGCTGGCTGCGGACTTTTATGCGCGGATTCGGGAGCGCGACTCAGAGCTGAACGCTTACCTGACACTTTCCGAAGAACGCGCCTACGCGCAAGCCGACCGCGTGGATTCCATGATTGCCGCAGGGAAACCGCTCCCTCCGCTGGCGGGCGTGCCTGTGGCCATCAAAGATGTCATCAGCACGCGCGGAGTGCGCACGACTTGCGGATCGAAGATTCTCGAACATTACATCCCGCCTTACGACGCCACAGCAGTGGAAAGATTGGAAGCGGCTGGAGCAGTCATACTCGGCAAAACCAATTGCGACGAGTTTGCCATGGGCAGTTCAAACGAAAACTCAGCGTATGGACCTGTGCGAAACCCGGAAGCGATGGACCGGGTGCCGGGAGGTTCCAGCGGCGGGTCGGCGGCGGCGGTAGCGGCCGGGCTAGCCGTGGCCTCGCTGGGAACAGATACGGGCGGATCTATCCGACAGCCAGGCTCGTTCTGCGGAATTCCCGCGATGATGGGAAGCTATGGCCGTGTGTCGCGCTACGGCCTAATCGCATTTGCATCTTCCCTGGACCGGATCGGCCCATTTGCGACCAATATCCGGGACGTGGCTGCCGTCTTGAAAGTCATTGCAGGGCGCGATTCGAACGATTCTACCTCGACAACTGCGCCCGTTCCCGATTATCGGACCGTGATGGAAAAACCCGTCAAAGGGATGCGTATCGGCATTCCGAAGGAATACTTCGGCGAAGGGATGGACGACGAAGTTCGGAAAAAAATTGAAGCCGGAATTGAAGTATTCAAAAAGCTTGGGTGCCAACTCCATGAAATTCACATGGCTCATACGGACTATGCGATCGCGACCTATTACATTATCGCGACTGCCGAGGCCAGCTCCAACTTGGCACGGTATGACGGAGTGAGGTATGGCCTGCGAGTGCAAAACGATTCGCTGATAGCAATGTACCGAAAAACGCGCGGTGCGGGATTTGGAGCCGAAGTAAAACGGCGGATCGTGCTCGGGACTTACGTATTGTCGGCGGGCTACTATGATGCGTATTACCTCAAGGGCCAGAAAGTTCGCGCGCTGATTGCACGGGATTTCCGAGATGCATTTACGAAGGTTGATGCGATTGTGACGCCTACGTCACCGGTCCCTGCCTTTAAGTTGGGAGAACGCACGAACGACCCGTTACAGATGTATCTTGCTGATATATATACGGTTACGGGGTCACTTGCAGGGGTGCCTGGTATCTCGGTTCCATGTGGGAAAATCTGCGGAAAGCTGCCGGTGGGGTTGCAAATTTTCGGACCTGCCTTCGGCGAAGCCCGCGTTCTCCAATTGGCTCATGCCTTCGAGCAAGCCGGCGGCGGAACGGTTTAACCCCTTAGCTAGCGGAGGTGGAGGTCGCGGTGCCCCCGAAACTCGATTCCCTTATAGCTAGCATGACCAATACCCAGGCAGGATTTTTGCGCGCGGCCGATGCGGTTTCGGCTAAGGAGTGGAGGACTCGCCCCAGCGAAGGGAGATGGTCGGCTGCGGAATTAGTCGCGCATTTGATGATGGTGGAACGCGCGGTCATCGGGAAGGCAGACCGGGTGGCGCGGAAGCCGCCGAAGCACGTTCCATTATTTAAGCGGATCCATCTCCCGATGGCGCTCGTGGAGTCTCGCTTGATTCGGCGCAAATCGCCCGTCCCCATAGACACGGCCATGCTTCAGGGTAAAGATGTGATGCTCGCTGAGCTGCGGGACGTAAGAGAACGCTCGCTAGCGTTTCTGGAAGAAACAAGAGGTCGCGATTTGGGGCAATACTATTGGCCTCATCCGGCGCTCGGGACTTTGAATATCTATGCGTGGATCCAGTTCCTCGCAGCCCACGAAGTTCGGCACACAAAACAGATGCGAGAAATTGAAGCGAGTCTACCGAAAGTCATAGAGAGTTTGCAAAAGTAGGACATTTTTTCCTGTACATTTCCCATTTTCCCTCCTTGGTACCAGCGCCCCGTGATTATAAGGAAAAAGTGTAACGTCTTTTTACACAGGAGCTTGGAACAAAAGTACTAGCCACTTCGTTTCTGCTTGTGAGAACGGAACTACTATTGCTCTACAAAAGGAGCATCGAGTACGCTGGAAAAAGCATCAAAGAGTTTGTAAGCGGACTTTGGCAGGACAGAGTGCAAAACAGTACAAGGAACAAGGCCATGGTTACCGTCAAATCGAGCCAAAAGATTTTTACCGATACGGAAATCGCAAACCTGACAGGCATTTGTGTCGATCACATCCGCAATTTCGCAAAAAGCCGCCATTTGGGGTTCATCGCGCGGGCCGCGGAAGCAGCGGGTAAACAGGCGGACCAGTGGCTTTTTACGCTGTCCGACTTGATGGTGCTGGTTACCCTGTTCCCTCGATGCACACACTAGGGTAACCCTCCCAGCTTCGATTTGAGAGAGGCTCTTTCCGGTACGCCGGAAGGAGCCTTTTGCTTTTTGGGGCAGTTGCGGGGCAGTGGGTACGGGGGTATGCTCCCGAGAGGGCAAACCGCTCAAACCGGCCTGCATCTGATGGGCTAGAGACCGGCCGGCATCTGATAGCCTAGAAACCGCCATGAATCTGACTCCTACCCTCCTTTTGCTCCTTCAGGCGTGCTTGTTGTGCCGGGGAGGAAACACCTGGCAAAG
>Ga0247669_1000595_pt1 | contig 13717 bp, 9 predicted proteins | sample CNK10_metaG_FD_182734 | JGI IMG/M metagenome (GOLD analysis project Ga0247669, IMG submission 182734) | Soil microbial communities from Purdue University Martell Research Forest, Indiana, United States - CNK10 | ecosystem: Environmental > Terrestrial > Soil > Temperate forest > Bulk soil | place...
AATGATACGGCCGCCTCGTCCTACTTCTCGCGATATTGCTTGCCGCGGGAACCATGGTTCTGTACGCCCCAGCGCTCCGGAATGGTTTTGTCAATTTCGACGACCCGGATTACGTGACGCGGAACACGCATGTTTTGCAGGGAGTTACGTGGGCGAACCTCTTGTGGGCCTTTGGCACTGATAATCCTGCTGCTAACTGGCATCCGCTGACTTGGATGTCCCACTTGCTGGATGTGCAGATCTATGGAACCAATCCTGAGGGTCATCATTTCACCAACGTTTTGTTTCAGACTCTGAACGTCATGCTTCTTTTTTTGCTATTGGAACGCGCTACAAGGCATTTGCTGCGCAGCGCAGCCGTCGCCGCCCTTTTCGCGATCCACCCCCTCAATGTGGAATCAGTCGCTTGGGTTACGGAGCGCAAAGCTGTACTTTCCATGTTCTTTCTCTTGCTTACTTTGTTGGCGTATGGCTGGTATGCACGCAAGCCGGGCCTGGGCCGGTATCTCAGTGTGGTGGTGTTTTTTGCTTTGGCGCTTATGTCCAAGATCTGGGTCGTCTCGCTCCCCTTTGCTTTGCTGCTGCTCGATTACTGGCCACTGCGAAGGCTGTCCAACGCGGAGGTGCCGGCTGAAAAGCGCGGGTTCGCATCCTCCTTTCTTGCGCTAGCGATGGAAAAGATTCCTTTACTGCTGATGGCCGCGGCGGCAGGCTGGATGACCCTCCACGTGAATCGCAGGGAAGGCGCGCTGGCAATGGCCATGCCGTTAAGCTGGCGTCTGAAAAACTCCGTCTATTCGTATTTGGCGTACCTCGGCAAGGCGATCTGGCCTGTCCGGTTGGCGGTATTTTATCCTCATCCAGAAGACTCACTGGCCTGGTGGAAAGTAATCATCGCCGCGTTCTTGCTGGTTTGCATTAGCGGGACTGTATGGCACTTCAGAAAAAGAAAGTATTTGCTGATGGGCTGGCTCTGGTATCTGGGAACGATGGTCCCGATGTGCGGGATTGTGCAATCGGGGCGGCAAGGCATGGCCGACCGCTTCATGTACATTCCAATGCTCGGGCTATTTGTTGCGGCAGTTTGGCTATTGGGAGAATGGTCGTCACGCTTACGGCTGCAACAAGGAATTGCCGCGGCATCCTTTGTGGTGCTGGTATCCCCTTACGCGTACCTAACGCGAGAACAGATTGGCTACTGGCGGGACAGTTATACGCTTTTCTCGCACACGCTGCAGGTAACGAGCAACAACGGAATCGCTGAAAACAATCTGGGCGCGGCTCTCATGGAGAGAGGACAAATGCAGCTGGCGGAAGGACATTTCGAAGCGGCTGTCCGCTTAATCCCGACACTCGCTTTCGCCCATTACAATTTCGGCGTCCTGCTGCAGCGCCAAAACCGCGCAGAACAGGCGGCCCGTGAGTATCGTCAAGCCATCGCGCTTTCACCGAAGTCCACCGAAGCAGGCCAGGCACACAACAATCTTGGGATTCTCTACCTGGCGTCGAAGAACTACACCGCAGCGTTGCCGGAATTGAACGCCGCGATTGCTCTCAATCCAAACGAGCAGAATAGCTACATCGGGAGAGGAACGATCGAACTGGAAACCTGGGAGTACGATGCTGCCGTTGCTGATTTCACGCGAGCGAATGAGATCTCGCCTTCACCGATCGCGTGCTTCTGGCTTGGGCGAGCGCTGGAAAGCAGGGGCGAGAACACCCGAGCCGAAAATGCCTACGCGACCGCATTGCAGTTGGCTCCTGGAATGACGGAGGCACGCACCCGGCTGCAAGCCCTTCATGCCAAGGCTGTGGGACACCCATGACGGCCCCGGATGCGGAAATCCAAGCACACGGAAGCTTAAGGTGTAGTCTTCGATGGAGAGATTAAGAATTGCGGCTAGCGCAACCATATTGCATCCGGAATGGATTAGGATCGCGTTGGACTTTCAGCAGCGAATCAACGGCGTCGAAGAGATGACAAACGCATTTTCCTTCAACTCGTGCCCGATTGAGATTGTTTGGCATCGATGGTCCCGGGTGGGAAGGTAGCCGTCTTGCTGGCTTCGCGTCTCCGCGGCCTGCTGGCCCACCCGCTGACTGCGGGGCTCCGAGTGGATGATCCCGGCACCACCGAACAACGAAGGCAAATCATTTCCTCGAAGCCTTTTCTGAAGGCCATCTATGATGAATGGTACGGCATGCTTGCTGGAGAGCTTCCGCCCGGAGAGGGAAGAGTCCTGGAGCTGGGCTCGGGCGGGGGCTACTGCGCTCATTTTATTCCGGAATTGGTCACTTCGGAGGTGTTCGCGTGTTCCGGCGTGCAAATTATCGCCGACGCCCAATGGCTGCCGTTCGCCGATCGATCGATGAAGGCGATCGTAATGACAAACGTGATGCACCATATGCCCGATGTGAACCGATTCTTCGCGCAAGCTTCGAGGTGCCTGCGCCCCGGTGGAAAAATACTCATGATCGAACCCTGGATAACGACATGGTCTTCCTTCATCTATGGCTACTTCCATCACGAACCGTTTCATCCCGAAGCTGCGGAGTGGAACTACTCCTCGACAGGGCCGCTTTCTGGCGCCAACATCGCGGTTCCATGGATTGTTTTTGCAAGAGATCGCGGCAAGTTTGAATCCATTTTCCCGGAATTTTCGATTGAGCGGATTTCTCCTTTTCTGCCGTTTCGCTACCTGATTTCTGGCGGCGTAGGAATGCGCAGCTTGATGCCGGGCTTCACGCGTTCAGCGTGGGCGCGATTGGAACACATGCTAGGCTCTCAGATGCATAGACTCGGAATGTTTGCGTTTATATCGGTTCGCCGGCTGTAGTGCTTGCCATCGGGCGAACGTTGGCGGAGAGGTTTAACGCGCAAATCAGACGGCCCCAATCATGCTGACAACCAAAACAAAAGTACGGCTCGCCTCGCTCGCCTACAAGTTCATTTCCACTGGGCGCGTGGTGGCCGGCAAGAACAACTTCGTAACGGTCCGGCGCCGCGGTCTAACGTGGTCCTTGGATCTGGGCGAGGGAATCGATTTCTCGATCTATCTGCTGGGTGCATTCGAGCGCTCGACCGTGATCACTCTGGAGAGGCTCGTGAAACCCGGCGATGTGGTGTTGGACATTGGAGCGAACATCGGGGCTCACACTCTGGGCTTGGCGCGCAGCGTCGGGTCTGCGGGTAAGGTATTCGCGTTTGAACCGACCGACTTTGCGTTCGACAAATTGAAGCGAAACCTTGCCCTCAATCCGGAACTGCAGGCGCGCACATATCCACGCCAAATCCTATTGGCCGCAGAACCCACCGAGGACGCTCCAAAGGAAATCTTCGCCAGCTGGCCTCTCGAGAAAGATGCCTCTGTACACCCGAAGCACCGGGGTCGTCAGGTTACAGCCCGAAACGCGGCGGTGGACACTCTCGACCGAACGGTGGCGCGCGAAGGGATTGACCGCGTTAATGTCATTAAAATCGACGTGGACGGCCATGAATTGCCAGTGCTTCAGGGCGGTCTCGCGGTTCTGACAAGATTTCGACCAGTTCTGGTGATGGAGATGTCGCCCTACGTGCACGCGGAGGAGCGCAACAGTTTCCCTGCGCTCGTCGCGCTGTTGAGAGAGGCTGGGTACTCGATCCAGCATGCGAGTACTTGGGCGCCGCTTCCACTGCGGGAGACCGAACTCGAAGCGCTCATTCCAGACGGAGCAAGCCTCAACGTCATCGCGCGACCCGATGGAAAATTGACAGTGCGTTGAAGAACGCGCTCGGCGGTGTCTGACCGGGAGCGAAATCAACTGGCGCGTCAGCTGGTGACAATTGCTGATCTCGCGGGCCGCTTCTTCCGGATTCCCATCTTTATGCGCACGAGGCCTACCCACGTCATTTTCAGAAGCTGCAAGCCGTGCCGGAAGCGCTGGATATTTGTCTCGCCGTAAGTGCGCGCAAGATAGCGCACCGGCACGTCGACGATTTCGAGACCCAGCTCAGAGGCTGGAAAGAGCAGCTCGAAATCGCCGAACGGATCAAACTCGCCAAAATCTTTTCTCCAGGCCACCATTCGTTCGTAATCGTGCCGCGTGAAAAGCTTCGTGCCGCACAAGGAATCTCCCAGCCGCACGTCCAGCACCGCACTCAGAATTTTCGCGAAGAAGATATTTCCCATGCGATTCAGGAAGCGCATGGCTGCGCCTTCCATGGGATAGACCAGCCGCGAGCCGTTGATGAAATCCCCATGCCCCTGGTCGTAAGCATAGCTGAAGCGCGAAAGCATTTCCGGCGGCATGGTCAGATCGGCATCGAGAATCACCAGCAGATCTTGTCGTGCATGGGAAAAGCCCAGCCGCACGGCATCCGCTTTGCCTTTGCCGGGTTGCTGCACGGCCAGAATGCGAAATCGGTCGCGGTACACGGTCGCGACGCGCAGAATTTCCTCCCATGTTCCGTCCGTCGAGTGGCCCTCCACAAAAATAATTTCCGCCTCGCGGCCCAGGTCAGGAAAGCGCTTCAGCGCATTCTCGATGTTTCCTCGTTCGTTGCGCGCCGGTATGACGCAAGACACTCCCTGTTGCGAGGATGAGACCAGCGGGCGCATGACGACCACCGACGTCAAGCTCAGCCAGCGCGCCAACGGCACGAGGGGCATCAGGCGATTGATCGCGGTGCCAAGCCCGAGCATCTTCCATGGGCAGTAGACCGCCAGACGTTGTCTCACAATCTCGAAGCCCGCAACTTTCGCGATGTTCGCGAGATCGACGCGCGTCACAAACGTGCTCGGTAACTCCCCTTTGCGGATTCCCATCCGGTTTGCCAGGTAATAGGCCCAGCGCAGGTAGGGGTTGTAGAGAACGACCAACAAGCGGGACGTGCGCGCAAGCTTCGTTTTGAGCTGCATCAACAGCGCCTGAATGTCGAAGTCGTAGTTGAACGTGCCGTTGATGAGGATTGCCGTGCGCTTGTCGCGCTCGTGGGTCAAGTCTGGGAATGACTCGTCATTGCCGACAATCTCTTTGCGCGGCGCGTCGATAACGGCAAGCAGCCGCCCAGTGTCGTCTTCGCGCGGCAGCCATTGGATCACGCGGTCGTAGTATCTCGTCAGAGCGGAAATTTCCGCCGCGAGAAACGCGTTCACGTACTCGCGCCAGCCAGAAATCGGGCCCTCCGTCGATTCTTGCGGCGTCTGTACAACGCCCTGCCTGGCAATTTCGGGCTGCATTTCCGTCAACTGAGCCATCCGAAACGTTGTACCACGATTCCGGCGCAGCAGAGGCTGCATCGCACAGTTCGGCGACTAGGCGGTAATCATCTATCGCGAGACTGGGAATTCTGGGTACACGAAGGAGAGCAGCGGCGGACTAGGCGGTGTCGCGAGGATGACGCATTTCTGCATCTTCCCAGGGGGAGACGTAAGAAATTCCGATCCGTAGCGTCAACAGTAGATATCCGGCTCTTGCTGCCAGCGTGTTGCGCAGACCGAGATGTATAACGTTGGGAACTTTCTGCTCCGCTCAGCCGTAGTAGCGTGAGTTGCGAAGGACAGGACAGGGAGGCAATACATGTGGAATCTGCTGCGCGATATGCGCTTTGGCGCAAGAATGCTGGGGAAGAATCCTGGGTTTTCCTGCGCAGCCGTTGCAATCCTGGCCCTCGGAATCGGGGCCAATACCGCGATTTTCAGCCTGGTGAATGCGTTCCTGCTGAAGCCCCTCTTGATTCACAATCCCACCGAGCTGGTGGGCTGCTTCAGCCGCGACACGCGAAAGCCGGACTACCGCGCGTTTTCCTATCCGGACTACGCCGAACTCCGTGAAAAGGGCAGCGTTTTCACAAGCTTGCTGGCGCACAACATGGCCATGGTCGGGCTTTCGGAAGGCGACACGACGCGACGCGTGTTCGCCGACATCGTTTCGGAGAATTACTTCTCTACATTCGGCGTGCCGCTCTTTCAGGGACGTTCGTTCACGCCGGCAGAAGAGCGGCCCGCCTCTGGCATCCCGGTGGCTATCGTGAGTTATTCCTATTGGAAGAAAACCGGCGCCGATCCCCAGGAACTTGGCAGGACGCTGCGCATCAACGGCCAGCTGTACACCGTTGTGGGGATTACGGCGGAGGGTTTCACCGGGACGACCGCCCTAATCAGTCCCGAGCTGTACTTGCCGCTTGGCGTTTACGAATCGGTGATAAACGATTTTGAGTACCGCGGTCACCCCCTGGCAGCAAGGGACAACCACGGGCTCATCCTGGTCGGGCGGCTCCGGCCTGGTGTTTCCCATCAAACGGCTGACGCGCTGCTCGCCACCGTGTCTTCTCAACTGGCGCAAGCCTATCCTGATGACGATAAAGACCAGACTTTCCTGGTGCGTCCACTGGCGCGGATGGGAATCTCCACGGAGCCCGAGACGGACTCCGGGCTTCTGATTCCAGCGGTCTTGCTTCTTGCCGTGGCGGGCGTTGTCCTGCTAATTGCTTCTCTCAACGTAGCGAACATGATGCTGGCGCGGGGCACTACGCGGGGGAAGGAGATCGCCATCCGGCTGGCTCTCGGTGGAACACGGGGAGACATCGTACGGCAACTTCTGGCGGAGGGATTCCTGCTTGCACTGGCTGGCGGAGTAGCCGGCCTCGCGGTGGCTTATTGGAGTACAGGCGCGCTGGTGCGTTCCTTGGCGCGGCTGGCGCCGCTCGACATCGTGTACGCCGCCGGACCGGATATTCGCGTCCTCTTGGCCACCATTGGGTTTTGCGTACTAAGTACCATTCTGTTTGGTCTGGGACCGGCTTGGAATTTGTCCGGGCGGAGCTTGTTTGCAAGCCTCAAGATCGGCGATCGCGCGGACTTCTGCGCGAACGGGCGGCGGGGGATTTTTTCGCGCCGCAATCTGCTGGTGATGGGACAGATTTCTCTCTCGTTGATGCTGCTTAGCGCGGCCGGCCTATTCATACGTAGCTCGGTCCAGGCGGCACGAGTCGAACCCGGTTTTCGGATGTCCGGCGAGATACTGGCGGAAGTGGACGCTAGCCTCGCGGGGTATGCTGAAACGCGAGGCCGGGGAATCTATCGCACCGTGGTGGAGCGGCTGCAAACTATTCCTGGCGTGGAATCGGTAAGCCTCGCCGCCACGGTTCCTTTTGGAATGATATCGCTGGGGAGAACAGTGCAGCGTTCGAGTGATGCACCATCCTCGGCGGCCGGTTCTTCCAGCACATCGAACGAAGTCGCGTGCCGGTACAACATCGTCAGCGGTAATTACTTTCAAACGATGGGTATCCCGCTGCGGAGCGGTGAGACATTTTCGGCCACAGATGCGGCGGGCACCACTCGTCCCGTTGCCATACTTGATCAACTCGCAGCCGAGCGCCTGTGGCCAGGAGGCGGAGCAGTTGGGCAGCATGTGCGCCTGGTCTCTGGGGGCGGCAACGAGCGCCCGCTCGAAGCGGAAGTTGTCGGCGTAGTGGGCAACGTGCAAGAGGGCGTTACGGGAAAGAGCTGGTCGCCTCACGTGTACGTGCCGTTTGGGCAAGCGTACCAGTCCGACATGAATATCCATCTGAAAACTCTCGCTATGGACGCGCAGTCTGAAACTCGGGTGCTAGAAACAGTACGCAGCGAGATCCGCGCAGTGGACCCGCACTTGCCGGTGCTCGCTCTCCGGACTATGCGCATTCAGGTGGATAGCAGCTTCGACCTCTGGGTGGTCCGCACCGGCGCGCGCATGTTCGTCGTGTTCGGAGGCGTCGCGTTGCTTCTGGCGGCTATCGGATTGTATGGGGTAAGAGCGTACACCGTAGCGATGCGGACGCGGGAAATCGGTATTCGCATGGCGCTTGGCGCGAGGGCCAATGACGCGCTTCGCATGATGCTCCGCGAAGGAATGATTCTGATGGGAATCGGCGCGGGAATCGGACTACTGCTATCCGTGGCGGTCGGAAAGATTCTTTCTAACCTGTTGTACCGAGTAGACAGTTTCGACCCGCTTGTGCTTTTTGCGGCCCCGGCGCTGCTGGCGGCCGTTGCCCTGGTGGCGTGCTACATTCCTGCGCGCCGGGCGGCGCGTCTCGATCCGATGGCTGCACTCCGGGATGAGTGAGGGACTACTCCGGACTGCTGGAGCCCGGCGTCGCCTACACACCCGGGACTCTGACGCTCGCTGAGTTTTGGATAAGACCTAGATGTGCGTCTCCCCTCGTGCGCATCCCCTTCGTTGACACGCTGCAACGCGTCCGTTACGCTTTTTAGTTTACTCAGACGAAATTCTTGCTCTGAGGAGAACGGACACCGCCGCATGGCTGAAGAAAAGCTACCGACACGCGCACAAGATTTTTCCGAATGGTACAACCAGCTGGTTTTGAAGGCGCAGCTTGCCGACTACGCACCGGTGCGCGGCTGCATGATTGTGCGGCCATACGGGTGGGCGCTGTGGGAGAACATGCAGGCGGCGCTGGACCGGCGATTCAAGGCGACCGGGCATCAAAACGTGGCGTTTCCGTTGCTCATTCCGCGCAGCTTTATTGATAAAGAAAAGCACCACGTCGAAGGGTTTTCGCCGGAGTTGGCGGTGGTGACGATTGGCGGCGGCGAAAAGCTGGCGGAGCCGCTGGTCATTCGGCCGACTTCGGAAACGATCATCGGGCACATGTGGTCCAAGTGGATCCAGTCGTATCGCGACTTGCCGGTTTTGATGAACCAGTGGAACAGCGTGGTGCGCTGGGAATTGCGGACGAAGCTTTTTCTGCGCACGCTGGAATTTTACTGGCAGGAAGGGCACACCGCGCACGCCACGCGCGAAGAAGCGGAATTCGAAACGCGGCAGATGCTTGATATCTACACCGATTTTGCCGTGAACGATGCGGCGATTCCGGTGATTGCCGGAAAGAAATCGGACGCGGAGAAATTCGCGGGCGCCGATGTCACCTATTCCATCGAAGGAATGATGGGCGACGGCAAAGCGCTGCAATCCGCGACTTCGCATTTCCTGGGGCAAAACTTTTCGCAGGCGTTCGAGGTGCGCTATCTAGATCAGGGCGGCCAATTGCAGCATTGTTGGACGACATCGTGGGGGCTTTCCACGCGCGTGATCGGCGCGATCATCATGGTGCACGGCGACGATCAGGGGCTGGTGCTGCCTCCGAAGCTGGCGCCGTATCAAGTGGTGATCGTGCCGATTTACAAGACGGACGAAGAGAAGAGTTCGGTGATGGATGCGGCGCGAAAGTTGAAGGCGGAATTGGTTGCGGCGAATGTGCGTGTAACGCTGGACGAGCGCGAAGGGTCGAGTCCTGGCTGGAAATTTAATGATTGGGAGATGCGCGGGGTGCCACTTCGCGTCGAGCTGGGTCCGAAGGATGTGGCGAAGCAGGCGGCGGTGCTTGCGAGGCGCGACCGCCCCGGCAGAGAAGGGAAGGCCAGCGCACCGCTGGCGGGAATGCCGCAAACGATTGTGAGTTTGCTGGTGGAGATTCAGCAGGCGCTGCTTGACAAGGCGCTGGCGTTTCGCAAAGCAAACACGCACGGCGCGAAAACTTACGATGAGTTGAAGAAAGCCGTGGAAATGGGCTTTGCGTATTCGCACTGGTGCGGAAGCGCCGACTGCGAAGCCAAGATCAAGGAAGAAACCCGCGCCACCATGCGAAATATCCCTATCGATCAGTCCCTCGGTGAGGGAAATGCGCGCCCGAGCGGCTCCGGGGCATGCGTGTATTGCGGCAAACCGGCGGCTGAGCGGGCTATTTTTGCGCGAGCTTACTGAGGGTCTGGAGGGACGCGGGGCTCTCCGCGGCGGGCATCGGCTGAGGCCTGTACTGCAGGCCCGTAGCATTCCGGAAACATCCACTTAGGCAACGTCTCGACACCCCTCGCATGCAGTGCTAGCGTTAGTTTAGATACAGCAACTGAATCCCGCCGCGCGATGCCGCGCTTGGGCTGCGGTGTTGGCGGCATTCGGAGAAGATTTCCGTGCACTTTGCTGGCGCATCTGAAAATATTTCGAAAAGCCGCCGCCGCGGCGAGCGCGGCGAAGGCAGGGGGAAAGCCATCCTTTTTACCGTCATCTTTCTGATGGCGGTCTACGCTGGATTTAAGCTTGTGCCTGCTTATGTTTCTGAATATCAGCTACATGACAAGATGCAGGAGCAGGCGCGCTTTGCGGTGGTGAATCGCTATACACCCGAGCAGATTCGCGAAAATATATTCAAAGTTGTTGAGGACCTGGATATACCGGCGAAGCGCGAAGACATCAAAGTCACAGCCACGCCGGAAGTCGTCAAGATTTCCTTGGATTACACGGTTCCGGTCAATCTGCTCGTCTATAACACCGAACTCCACTTTTCGCCTTCGAGTGAAAACAAATCACTTTTCTAATGATTCAGGGATTTACCTGCGCTTGGCCAGGTTCAGACAGTTGATTGTCGCGGTTGCCGAAAGTGTTCGGGCAACGTCCGGACTGAGAAGTCCGTCTTTCTTAGTGACAAGCGTTGCGAGACAATAGAATCTCAGCCCCGGGAGCTACCGTTTGCGCATTCTCATTCGAAAAGGGTTTTTCACGTCCAAAATTGGGTTGACGTTGCTGGGGCTCGTCTTCGCCGGCTTCCTCATTGCCGGAGGAATTTTCACTTTTTATTACGTCAAGTATTCGCGCATGATCGACGCGCGCCTCTCTGGGAAAGTATTTCAAAACACGACGCAGATTTTTTCCGCGCCGGAATATATCTCCGTCGGGCAAGCGTGGAGCGCGGAAGATCTGACTACGTATTTGATGCGCATCGGCTACCGCCCCGAGGCGGACGATAACTCGCTGGGGCAGTACACCGTAGGACAGAACTCGGTGGACATCCGGCCATCGAAGCTTTCCTATTTTGGTGGTTCGAACGCGCTGGCCGTGCAATTCAGCGGGAAATCGATCCGGTCGATTCGACCGCTTGCGGGCGGGGCAAATCTGGAAACGGCGCAGATCGAGCCGGAGCTGATTACGAATCTCTTCGACAGTGCGCGCGAAAAGCGGCGCCCCGTGAGGTATGAGGATATACCCCCGGAGCTGGTGCACGCGATTCTTTCCGCTGAGGACAAGCGGTTTTTTGATCACGGTGGCTTTGACTTCATTCGAATTGTGGGCGCCGCATGGGCAGACCTACGGCATAGCTCGACGCACTACCAGGGAGCGAGCACGATCACCATGCAGGTAGCTCGTACCTTTTTCTTTTCAAACGAGCGGACCTGGCGGCGCAAAGTGGCCGAGGCGATGGTTTCAACGGAGCTCGAACAGCGTTTTAACAAACAGCAAATCTTCGAGCTATACGCCAATGAGGTGTACCTCGGAAACCGCGGGAGCTTCGGGATTCGCGGTTTTTCGGAAGCTAGCGTGGCGTATTTCGGAAAGGACATGCGCCAGCTCTCACTCGGGGAGTGCGCCTACCTGGCGGGCATCATTCGCGCGCCAAACTACTATTCTTCGGCCGACAGGCATCCGGAACGAGGGGCGCAAGCCCGCGACCGCGTGCTGACGCAATTGCTGGAGAACAAGTACATCACGCAGGAAGAACTGGAGGCAGCGAAGCACGCACCACTGAAGATCGTGCACGCAGCGGGGTCGGGAAGCGAAGCGGCGTATTTCGTGGACATGGTCAAGGACCATCTACTTGATAAGTATTCCGAGAGCGAGCTCCTTAGCCAGAATTTCCGGGTGTATACCACTCTCGATCCGGCGCTGCAACGGGCCGCGACCGCTGCCGTAGACGCGGGAGGAAAGAATGTAGATTTGCTGCTGGCGAAGAGGTATGAGAAATGGCGGCGCGAAGCGGCGAAGAAGGGCAGCGACGAACCCGTGCCGCATGTGCAAATTGCGTTAGTGGCGCTGGATCCGAAGACTGGCGAAATCAAGGCGGTGGTTGGAGGACGCGACTACGGGCAAAGCCAGCTCAATCATGCGCTGGCGCACCGGCAGCCTGGTTCCGTGTTCAAACCGTTCGTGTACGCGGCGGCATTCGACAACGCCGTGGATGGTGTGCAGCCGGTGGTTACGCCGGCGACGACCATCGATGACGAACCCACAACCTTTGAATTCGACGGCAAGGAGTACACGCCCAACAACTACGGCGAGAGATTCATGGGGCATGTAACCGTGCGGGACGCGTTGACAAATTCGCTGAACGTGGCCACCGTGAAGGTGGCCGAGCTGATCGGCTACGGCCGCGTGGTGCAGATTGCACGACAAATGGGGCTCGGCAACAACATCCAGCCAACGCCAGCAGTCGCCCTGGGTGCGTACGAAATGACGGCCATTGATGTGGCCGCGGGCTATACGGCGTTCGCGAACGGCGGCGTTCGCGCGGAACCGGATTTTCTGCACAGCGTGGTGAGCGCCGACGGCAACGTGCTGGAAAAATTCACGCCGCAGACGCACCTTGTCCTCGATCCGCGCGTGGCTTTCCTGGTCACGAGCATTCTGAAGGACGTTTTGAATAAGGGCACAGGCGCGGGAGTTCGCGCGCGTGGGTTTGAACTTCCTGCGGCGGGAAAAACAGGAACTTCCCGCGACGGATGGTTCGCCGGGTTTACCTCAAATCTCGTGACCGTGATCTGGATCGGGTTTGACGACAACCGGGATCTTGGACTGCCGGGTGGCTCAACGGCCGCCCCCATTTGGGCTGATTTCATGATTCGCGCCACCTCGCTCCCCGCGTATCGCGACGTCAAAGATTTCAGCATCCCTGAAGGTGTGCAGTCGGTTCTAATCGACCCGGACTCGCTGGAACTCGCGACGCCGAACTGTCCCACAACGCGTGAGGAAGTTTATGTTGCGGGGTCGGCGCCGACGCAATTTTGCGAGTTGCATGGCGGGAGCGGCGCCGTTTCCGCGGCGGGCTCGTGGCTGTCCCATATTTTTGGCGGAGATCAACCCAAGCCGCCGCAAACGGATGCGCAGGGAAAGCCCATAACCGGTTACGATCCTAACCGGCCGCCCGACGCGACCGGCCAAGGCTCCCCTCCCTCTTCAGACGCCAACGCCCAATCCGGCGAAAAGAAAAAGAACCCATTGCAGAAAATTTTTGGTATCTTTGGAGGCAAGAAGAAGGACCCCGACAAGGCCAAGCCACAGCCGGATAAGCCTCAGCCGGAGAAGGGAGACTCGCCATGACTCACGTACGAGTGGCGTTTCCAGCAACTATTCTCCTTCTAAGTCTGTCGATTCCCGCAACAGGTCAAACGCTCGAAAGCACTCGGTCGATGGTAATGGCGCCGGGTGTGGCGCAGGTGCCATCACCGCAGGATCCCGTAATCGTGGTGCGCCCGGAAATCAGCGACGAGCAGATGGGCGACCTCTACATGGTCCGAAAGCAATATCGTGAGGCCGCAGAGCAGTTCAAGAGGCTCTCGGACAAAAATCCGCGAAATCCCGTTTATTTGAACAAGCTGGGAATCGCGCTGCACCAGCAGGAGGCGCTGGGATCAGCACTGAAGTATTATGAACGAGCGGTCAAAGTGGATCCTCGTTATGCCGACGCGGAAAACAATGTCGGGACGATTTGGTATCAGCGGAAAAAATTTCGCAAGGCCATCAAAGCCTATGAAAAGGCGATCAAGATGCGGAACGATATGGCCGTGCTGTACAGCAATCTCGGGTATGCCTATTTCGGCGAGCGAAAATACGAGGAAGCGATTTTGGCATTCCGTCATGCATTGACGCTTGATCCTCTGCTTTTCGCTCGCCGAAATAGGCA
>Ga0247669_1000598_pt1 | contig 13614 bp, 12 predicted proteins | sample CNK10_metaG_FD_182734 | JGI IMG/M metagenome (GOLD analysis project Ga0247669, IMG submission 182734) | Soil microbial communities from Purdue University Martell Research Forest, Indiana, United States - CNK10 | ecosystem: Environmental > Terrestrial > Soil > Temperate forest > Bulk soil...
CGACAAGATCAGGAGGCTGGAAGGCTCAGCCGTGGGAGAAGCGCCTTTGGTCTTGGCTGTGAAATCGGAAACGATGGTGTTGCTGCTGATCGATGACGTTGCGGTGGTTGACGGCGAGGTGAGCGGCGCGGTGTTTTGCGTGAGAAGGTTGGCGGCGGTGCTCAAGGTCGGAGTAAGGCTCGCGGTGGAGAGTGATGTGGAACCAAGCAAAGAAGTTGTGGAGCCGAGGAGACTCGACGAGCTGACCGTTTGCACGGGCTGCATGACGCACTTCGGACCGGGGCACTGAGGGCCGGGAGAAATCGAGGAGGCGGAACAGGTCGCGCCCAGGAGGAGAGCGGATGCAAAAACGAGATAGACCTTCTTCACGGACTTCATTTGGACCAACCTTTCGAGGCTTAGTAAAACGCGAAACTGAGACGGGACCAATCGGGTGTGTTAGTGAATTCTGACTAAGGGGAAGACCGTACAAAGCCAGGGAAAGAAGCAGCTAACTGGGCGAAAAAGAGCGGTTTATGGGTCGAAACGAGACTTGTTGAAGGGGGCCGAGGAGGAAGAACCAGGAGGCAGCGCCGAGAACGGACATGAGGCCGGCGAGCAGGAAGGCGTAGACGAAAGAGCCGGTGTGCTGGACGAGGAAGCCGGTGACGACGGGTGCGGAGATGCCGGCGAGATTGCCGATGAAATTTTGCAAGCCGGTCCAGCGGCCGGACGCGCGGGGGCCGGCGAGAATCTGCGGGATGACCCAGGTGTTGGAAATGTTGAAGCCGTACGCTGCGGCGGCGAAAAGAAGAAATGGAATGGCGTAGTCGGCGCCGACGAGGGCGCAAGCGGCGAGGGCGAGTCCACCGACGGCTTGGCCACCGGCAATCATGGATTTGCGGACGAGCGTGACGCTGCGGCCGCCTTCGATGAGGCGATCGGAAGCGTATCCGGTGGCGAGGCCCACGATGGCCATGAAGAAGTAAGCGAGCGCGCCGATTTTCCCCATGCGCGCGAGAGAAAACTGGCGTTCGTGAACGAGGTAGTAGGGCAGCCAGGTCAGCAGAAAATATAAAAAATAGTTGCCGCCGAAGTGGCCGAGAAAAGTTCCCCAGGCGGAACGGTGAGCGAGAATGTCCGCGATGCTAGGAACGGGCCCGGTTTCGTTTTCGTTTGCTGTATGGAAAGAATCGCGCGAGGAGCGCGGCATGCGGGCAAGCCAGAACGGAATCCAGAGAAAGCCTGCGGCACCGAGCGCGATGAAATACGGCCGCCAGCCGTAACGCTGCATGAGCGCGCCGCCAAGGAGCAAGCCGAAAGCGGGACCGGCGCAGACTCCGGTGTTGATGAAGGAATTGACGAAGCCGCGGTGGCGCAACGGAAAATGGCGCACGACGATTCCGGCAAAGCATGGATAGGCGGCGGATTCTCCGACGCCGAGAAAAAGGCGGCACAGGAAGAGTGCAGCGAATCCACGCGAGAAACCAGTGAAAAAAGTGGAAGCGGACCAGACGGCGAATCCGATGGCGAGGATTTTCCCCGCGGAAAAACGGTCGGCGAGCCAACCGGAGAAAATCAGGAAAGGAGTGTAGGTCCAGAAAAATGCGGAGAGGAGGACGCCGAGTTGGGACGGTCGGATGGAAAATTCGTGCTCGAGAGTCGGGGCGGCGATGGAAAGCGCGCCGCGGTCGATATAGGAGATAAAGAGGGAGAGGAAGAGAAGGACGAGAACGGTCCAGAGAGTGGCAGAGAGTTTTTCGGATGGAGCAGAGGAGTTCAAGGCGCGGAGATTGTGCAACAGGAGCGGGAGAGAGAGCAATGAAGCAAGTTGGCAGTTGTCAGCCGTCGGTTGAAACGGGAGAAGGAGAATCCGTTCGCAAAAAACGCGAAAGGATTCGGGAAAAGCGCGGGAAGGCTTTATTGGTGTAGGTGGTACAGAGGTACTACGGCAAGGGGAACGAGAGGGAGCGGCGAGTACCGGTGAAAATGAGCCGGGCGGGCTAGTGACAGGGACGTGCGCTGAAAGGAAACTGATGGAGTACGAGGAAGCCGCGGTTGGAGATTGGAATGGTCTTGGCAATCCTTACGATCTGCGCTGTGCTGATGCTGTTGAGCTCTACCGAGGTACCAGTGCGCCAGGAAGTGCGGAGTAAACGCGCGAGAGATTGAACTCCAGTGTAGTGCCCTCCATCCCCCACGCCCGAGCCGCCAGTGCCCCCACTGGCGGCTCATTTTTTTGACCAGTGGCTTGAACGCGTGGGCTGGCGCGACGTCGAGGGACCAAATCGTGATAACAATCACCGACAGACAGGATTGATAGCGGAACCAATAAATTGGCGTCTGGGAAACGTGGCGTGCGTGGACAAAATAAAAAGGGGGCTGGTGCAAGCCCCCTTTTCTTAATCGACCCCCCAAAACCGGACCCAGTCGAGGTTGGGTTCCGGCCACCCCGGGAAGCCAATATTTTATAAGTTGCAAGGAAGAGAGCATTTGGTGTGCCAGTCAGCGGAATAATCAAAAGATTCATCCAGTGAATTGAAAACGTGAGAGTTAGATAGATGTTACATGCGGTTGCGAGGGATGGCGGATTCTTAGGTCTACAAAATCCCACAGAAAGAGCGGGGAATGGCTCCAGTCTTTGGGAGCAAGAGACGGAAAGGCGTCAATCAAGCGGCGGCCTGGAAGCGATTTTGGGTGGCGCGCCAGCGACGCCAAATCCAAAGTAAGGGCAAGGTAAAGATTGCGGTCCACAGGACAATTCCGGGGCCACTCGCCAGAATCCACACAAGGAGTCCGATCACGGTTTCGCGAAAATCGCGGTAGCCGGAAACAGATGCGTTGCGGATGCGAGTGCCGGCAGAGGGAGACAGTTCGCCGACGCGGTCTTTGAATTCGGTGGAAAGAGTTAGAGAAATGGTGGCGAAGTCGACACGAGTCTCGAGGGCTTTCAGTTCGGCTTCCATCTGTTCAATCTGTCCCCGCGTCTGGGAGATCTGCTGCTCCACTTCGAGGACGTCGGCAACTTTACCCGTGCGCGTACGGAGCATGTCTTTGAGCCGACTTTCGGCTTCACGGGAGTTGGAGATCCGGGCCACAATGTCAGCGTGCTGCATCGTGACTTCTTCGCCGGACTGAGATTCATGCTCAACGCGACCGAAGGACTTAAGTTCGGTAACCGCGGAATCGAGCTCCGGAACGGGGATACGGAGAGACGCCTGGAGGGAACCACGGGAAGTCGAGTCGCCAGATACGGTTAGTTTGGCGAAATAACCGCGATGACGAGCGAGCAACGCGTCCATTGAAGTGCGGGCACGAGCAAAGTCTTTGACAACAATCGAAAACTCTACTGTTCGGGCAATCATGGTGGCAGGTGGACGCGCTGCGCGCTCCAGGTCAAATAATCGAGTCTTGCTGGTCTTTTCTACCTGCGATTCATCACCCAGCGGCTTCCCATTCGAAAAGATAATGCCTGTTTCGTCCGTTGAAAATAAACGTCTGCCAGATTTTTCGGGTTCGATAGCTTCTGCTGTAATCGTGTAGCGATCTCCTAGAGGCTGATACGTAAAGCGATAGCCCGATTTGCTACCAGAGGCGAGCGTCGGGTCGATCAAATTGGCAGCATCGGCATGCGTCTGCCCGAGGGTTGGGGCCCGCAAACTCTCTAGCGAAGGCGGCAAGTGATGATATTGGTCGTTGTACATGATTGTGGCGGTCGTGAGGGTACGAAGAGAGCCGACGGCGGATGCTTCGTTCGCAGCCATTTTCGATCTGATCAAATTGGGAACGGCGATCGCGAAAAGGAGTACGCAAAGTGCACCAACCGCCACCGTATAAACCAAGATGCGATTTGAAGGACGCAACCAACCAAAAAATCCACTTATTGAAACTCGGCCTTTAGTTTTGAGAAGCGTCGCCGCGTCGGCCGTACCTGGACGAAGAATTTCGACCTGCCACTTCGTCAGCACTCCCGAAACATGAACGAAATCATTCGCGAGCTTGGAACAGTCAGGACAGACATGGAGGTGAGCGGCGACGCCGGCCGCTTCGGTCGAGGAAAGTTCGCCGTCGAAGTAAGACATAACCGTTTCGGGATCATAGGGATGCGTTTTCATGAGAGTTCTCCGAGGGGAACGGAAGCGGAAGCGGCGGGGCCGGGCTCAAGATGTTCGCGAAGGGCGAGACGTGCGCGGAAGAGGCGGGAGCGGACCGTGTTCAGGGGAAGTTTGAGCAGTTTCCCGATTTCGCCGTAGCCGAGTTGTTCAAATTCGCGAAGGAGCAGGATTTCGCGGTCGACGGCGTCGAGACGGCCAAGGGCCTGGCGCAGCCACAAAACTTCGTCGTTGTTGCTTCGAGCAGTGGTGGCTAGGTCGACCTTCAGAGGCGAGCCAAAGAAGAAGGCGCGAAACGTCACTTTGCGACGATCGGCGCGCAGAATTCTGAAAGCGATGGCAAAGATATAGGCACGAAAGAGAGCACTCGGCTGGTAGCGAGGCGCAGCACGAAAAAGAGCAATAAATGTCTCCTGCATGAGCTCTTCCGCACGGGGAAGATCGGATGTGCGGCGGCGAAAAAACGCAAAGATTGGCTGACGGTAACGGACGAAAAGCTGGTCAAAGGCGATAGTAACGCCTTTAGAGAAGGCGAGCATGAGTTGCTCGTCGGTTTGAGCGTCGGGTTGTGTCGCCTCTGGCATTAGAGCGGCAGCAGTCTCCACCTACTGTAATGCCGCGGGGGAGGAAAAAGTTCCCGGCAGAACGAGTTTATGGTTGTCTCGCCAGCTTGAGGCAGGGAGCAATCAAGCCAAGGCCCCTCCGCTTCGTGGCCCGGCGTGCAAAAACCGCACGCAAGGAAAAACCGGGCCACTTCGGTCGAGGTGACAAATAAGGCTTGCGGGTCAGGCAGCGCTACTGGCAAGTGGGACGCGGAGACGGTGCCAGAGGTAGCGGGCTGGGAAAAAGAGGATGGCGGACCAGAGCAAGAGAGAGGGGCCGTAGTTGATCAGGACGAGGAGGATTGCCGACAGGCCGTGAATGGCGTCGGTCAAGCCGGAGCCAGCGGCAGCGCGAAATTGTGCGGAGAGGGATTCGGCGGGTACGTCGTGCTCTTCGTGGAGAGAGAAATGAATGTTCGAAAAGACGGCGCGTGAATCAAAGCTGTGGCGCTGCAATTCCATCTGGACGATGTCGGTATGCAGGGCTGTGAGACGGCGATCGAGTGCGGCGGGATCGAGGACTTTGCTGTCGCGATCTTTGAGGAGCAGCTGAAGTTTCTTTTCTTCGTTTTGCGCGTTTTGCAGGCGCGCTTCGATGTCGCCGCGCTGTTGAACGATTTCGTCGGCGGCTTCTTCATCCTGCTCGACGTTGCCGACGGACTTCAGGTCGGCGAGGGCAGATGGATATTCCGACGCAGGGACTTTTAGCGTTGCAGAAAGCGTGCTGGAGCCAGCGTGGCCGACCATGCGGAGACGTGAAGTGTAGCCGCGGTGACGATCAAGAATTTCCTCCATAGACGAGCGGGCGCGGGAGAAATCTTTTGTCGTGACGGCGAGTTCGGCGGAATAGGCGATGCGCGGCTCGGCGGGAGCCGTCGGGAAATACGAGGCCCGCGGGGCGCCGCCGGAGACGAGGGCTTCCGCGTTGTCGATTTTGGATTTCAGATCGTCCTCCGGTTTCGTGGGGTCATTCAGTACGGGCAAACGTTCGCGAAGAACGGAATTGGCCGCAAAGTTCCGGTCAGGCTGGACAGTCATGCGGCCCTTGTTCGCGGTGAGAACGGTGAGCAAGGCAATCACGAAAACGACAGCGGCGATGAATGCTAGTCGACGGCGTGAGGGGGAAAGAGTTTTGAGAGAGTCGGCGGTCGATTGCCAGAGACGTTGCATGGGTGTGGCCTCCTTTTTGGGCTGAGGTTAGAACGGAGGCGGGGGAAATTCTTGCAGGCGGTAGCGTGCAGGAAAAAAGCCGGGCTGCTCGGGCCGGAATGACACGTGATGGGTTGGGTACGCTGTCGAGGGATCGCGCTGAGGTTTACGTCGAAGAACGGCCACCCTGAAGGATGGCCGCTACAAAGGCTCAGAAGAAATCAGGCGCCGATGGAGGAGCGGAGGGCGTTGGCGATGGAGTGAGAGAAGCGCTGGACGTCGGAATCGTGTTCGGCTTCAACCATGACGCGGGCAAGTTGTTCGGTGCCGGAATAGCGGAGAACGATGCGGCCGTTTTCGCCGAGGGAAGCGTTGGCTTCAGACAGGGCGCGGACGACTTCGGGAATCGAGTCAAGCGGCGGCTTGGATTTAACCTTCACGTTGACGATCGTTTGGGGATAGTCCTTGAAGCCGGAGACGAGAGAATCGAGGCTGCCCCGGAGTGCGATGAGCGAAGCGATCTTGACGGCGGTGAGGAGGCCGTCACCGGCGGGAGAATCATCGAGAAAGATTACGTGGCCGGACTGTTCGCCACCGAGAACGTTGCCGCTCTTGAGCATTTCTTCGAGAACGTAGCGGTCACCAACGTTGGTGCGAGCGAGCGAGATATTTTCGCCTGCCAGGATGCGTTCGAGGCCGAGATTGGACATGGCGGTGGCAACGACGCGGTTGCCGGGCAATTTATTCTGGGATTTGAGATAGCGCGCGACGGCGAGAAGAACGCCGTCCCCATTGATGATTGAGCCGTTTGCCGAAACGAAAAGAGCGCGATCGGCGTCACCATCGAAGGCGACACCGAACGCGGCACGTTCCGCGGGTACGCGCTGCTGCAGTTTCTCAAGATGGAGCGAACCGCAGCCGGCGTTAATGTTGCGGCCGTCGGGTTCGGCGCCGATACAGACGATGTCGCAACCGAGGGCGGAAAAAAGTTCGGGGCCAAGCTGATAGGCGGCGCCGTTGGCACAGTCGAGAACGATGCGGAGGCTTTTGAGCGGCGCGCCGGAGATAACGCGGCTGTGCAAGAAATCGAGATATTGGTGATGGAGCGAATCATCGGGACGGAGAACCGGCAAAGTGAATGATGTTTTTTCCGTGCGATGTTTCAGGATTCCCGCTTCGATTCCCTCTTCGACGGAGTCCGGGAACTTCATGCCTTCGTGGGAGAAAAGCTTTACGCCGTTGTCCTGATAGGGATTGTGGGAAGCGGAAACGACGACGCCGACGTGAAAATCGTTTTGGCGCACAAGGCAGGCGACGCCGGGAGTGGTGAGTACGCCAGCGAAGGAAACGGAAGCGCCGCCCTGAATGAGGCCAGCGGCGACGACGGCCGCGATGTGGGGACCGGATTCGCGGGTGTCAGTGCCAATGAGCGCATGGGGAGAGCGATGGTCGCGATGCAGATATTCGGCGACGGAAAGGCCGACGGCAAAGAGAGTGGCGTCGTCGAGAGGGGGAGTTCCAGGAACGCCGCGGATACCATCTGTTCCAAAAAATTGTCTAGGCATAAGGTGAGAGGCCGCTGGGCGCCAACCGCTGAAAAGTTTAGCACAGCGGTGGGGAGAGAGCCGCAGAGGGCGACAACGAGTATGCTACCGTGTAGCAAACGGGGTGTGGCTGCACGTGAGCGAAACACAAACGACAAGCAGAGAGCGCGAATTTGTGCGGCTGAAGGGATCGACGTTCAGCTTGCGCGTGATTGCCGCGGGAATTCTGGTGCTATTTGCGTACTACGGGCAGGGAGTGGTAATCACGCTGGTGCTGTCGATTTTGCTGGCGTACTGCCTTGACCCGCTCGTGGAGCTGCTGGAGCGGGTGAGAATTCCGCGGACCGTCGGAGCAATGATGACGGTGCTGCTGCTCTGCGCGGTGCTGGTGGCGCTTGGATATGCGGTGTGGATGCGAACGTCGGACTTTGCAGACAGCTGGCCGAAGTATGAAGCAGTGATCAAGAAAGCGGCGACGGCAGTGGAAGGAAGAATTTCACGGCTTGAAGGGCAGGTATCGGAAATCGGGCCGGCACCGACACCGGGAGTGACTCGCGTGACGACGGCGGATACTGGATTCGTGCACGGGCTGATCCTGCGCGGGATTCCGTCGCTTTACGCGGCAGTTCTGGAAATTACGTTCGTGCCCTTCCTGGTGTTTTTCATGCTGGCGGAGAAGAGAGAAGTGTGGCACGGAACGCTACAACTGTTTCCAGCTTCGCGACGAACGCAAGTGAAGGAGACGCTGGACGATTTGCGCGAGGTGCTGCGGGACTATCTGGCGGGAATGATCGTGCTGACGTTGCTCGTCGTGGCGATGAGCAGCGTGTTTTTCTGGGCGCTGGGGCTGGAGTACCCGGTTTTGACGGGAGCGGTTTCGGGAATCCTGAACATGGTGCCGTATATCGGGGCGGTGCTGGCGTGGCTGCCGGCGTTCGTTCTGGCGCTGCCAAAGTGGCAGACACTTGCGCCGTTCGTGCTGATTGCGGGCGGGCTGACGGGGATTCACATTTTTGCGCTGAATTTGATTGCGCCGCAGATTGTTGGCAAGAAGGTGAGACTGAACGCGGTGGCGATTACGATTGCGCTGCTATTTTGGGGATGGGTGTGGGGCGGAATGGGATTGGTGCTGGCGATTCCGATTACGGCAACATTGCGCGTGATTTGCGATCACACCGAATCGTGGAAGCCGATTGGAAGATGGCTGAGCGCATAGCGCTTCATTACCAGGCGGTTGTATTGCCGGCTAGAGTGAATTCGATCTGCAAGCCATAAAATCGTGCACAAACATTTCGTTCGGCTGAGCCTCCATTGACACACAGAGAGTGGGGAGCGAAGCTTGCGCTTTGGTGAAGGGCGGGAGGAAATTGTGGACGCGAATGAGTTGTTGCAGGAATTGCTGGAAGAGGGTTACTGGAAAAAAGCGTGGCATGGGCCGAATTTGAAGCAAGCGCTGAAGGGCGTAACAGCGAAAGAGGCAGCCTGGCGGCCCGCGTCGGGACGACACAACATCTGGGAAGAGACGCTGCATGCAGCGTACTGGAAATATGACGTGCGGAGAATTCTGGAAGGCGGGAAGCGCGGGTCGTTCGTATTGAAGGGGAGCAATTTTTTCGCGCGGCCGGACAAGGGGTGCGCTACGGATGCGGCGTGGAGGGCGGATAGGGATATTTTGGAAAACGAGCACGAGCGATTGCGAGAAGCGGTGCAAAAGACGCTAAAGCGCGGAGCAGTAAAGAAAGTGGCGCGGCTGATTTACGGCGTGGCGTTTCACGACATTTATCACGCGGGACAGATTCGGATGTTGCGCAGGCTGCAGGGAGCAGACTAGGACGGCGAACGCATCGCGTGGACCGCGGCGGGAAGATCGGCGGATTCCTGGAAGAGCCGAATGGCGGCGGCACCAGCGGCTCCGGCGGCGTAGCACGAGGCGACGTTTTCGAGCGTGATGCCACCGATGGCGATCACGGGAATCGAAACGGCGCGACAAACCTGGCGCAGGCGTTCGACACCCTGTGGAGGGCCGTAGAACGCTTTCGAAGGCGTGTGAAAAATTGGGCTGAAGTAAATATAGTCCGCGCCGTCGCGTGCAGCGCCGAGAGCCGAGCCAAGGGAGTGACAGGAAACGCCGATGAGGAAGTCGAGGCGTTTGCCGGAATGCTGTTCGAAACGGGCGCAGAGGCGGCGCGCGTCCGGAACGGAAAAGCCATTTTCACTGAGGTGTACGCCGCCCGCTCCGGCAGCGAGAGCGACGTCGACGCGGTCGTTGACAAGAATGCGAGTGCGAGGCGCGCGGGCGCAAATGGCTTGTAGCGCTGAGCGCGCGAGATCGAGCGATTCCCTGCCGCACAAATCCTTTTCGCGCAATTGAATCCAGTCCACTCCGGCGCTGGCCACGGCTTGCACAGTTTGCAGAAGCATGGAAACGGCGTCCGAGGAAACCGCAAGGGGAAGGCTGCGGCGATCGGTCACATAGCAAACGATGGGTTCAGGGTGCCGAGCGGGGAGGGACACGGGATGGACCTGAGTTGGATTGAATCAAGCTGATGGCAACCAGGATATCGAGGACGCCGAGGCCGCTGACGATGCCACGAAAGGAAGCGTGGAGAAGAAACATCCGCAAAGTTTGCGGAAGATGGGCGAGGAAATAGTTGCGCTCCCAATAGTCAGACCACGGGAGATAGAGAAGGAACGCGCCCATCTCCAGGCAGAGCACAATCAAAATGACGCGAAGCGTTTTGTTCATGAGCGAAGATCAGTGTGGCCCAGGGTAGCGGCGGTCAGCGAGTGGGCTTTTGAAGCGAGGCGATGCGCTCCGCGACGTCGCGGTAGTCAATGTTGCCCGCATAGACCTGAGAAAAGCTTTTCCGCGCCGATTCGATGTCGCCCGCCGATTCCTGAGCAACGCCTAAATCATACCGCAAGGCGAGAATGCTTTCCGCGTCGACGCCGGGAGTGTGAAGGGCGCGCTCGTACCAAATCGCGGCGATGGAAGGCTCGCCTTTTTCCATGAAGGCGAGACCGAGAAGGGTGCAGCACTGCATTGCGTATTGGAAGGCTTTCCCTTTGTCGGTGGCCTTGGCGACTTTCTGAAATTCACTGATGGCTTCCTCGAGCAAACCCATTTCGCGGAAAGCGATGCCGAGGTTGTAGTGCGTTTCAAGATCTTCATCTTCTCCGCCCATTTCGCCAAGTTCGGCACGGAATTCATCGAAGACTTCCTTTAGCGGGCCGGCTTCCGAATGTTGCGAAGGCGGTGGTGCTGCCAACGGCTTGGGTGGTGGTGGCGGCTGAACCGGTGGCCGGGGCGGCGGAGCGGGAGCGGCGGAGCGGGGCTTGGAGGAAGCGGGAGCGAGTTGATCAATGCCAAGTTCGTCGATTTCGCTGACCATGTCGGCCAGGAATTGATCGGCAGAAAGCGACGCAGCGGGCTTTGCCGCGACCGGTGGCGGTTCGGGCGGCTTCTGCTCGAAAGCCGGGACGAGCGGCTCCGGTGTGATGACGAGTTCGTAGTCCTGTTCCAGTTCGAATTCAGGCTCGAGCGTTGCAGGGGGAGGTGGTGGCAAAGCGGCTTTCGAAGGTATCGGATGCGGGGCGGCCGGCGCTTCATCGAAGGAAATGGCAATCGGCTCGTCTTGCGGTTCAGCAGACGCGGGAGGCGTGGCGGCCGCGAGTTCAGCAGACAAATCTTCCATCGAAGTGGTCGCCGCAGACGGTTGATCGATGACGATGGGAATCTCAAATTCGGCGGGAGTGTCCGCGGCGGCTCGCGGCGGAGGCGGAACCTTTGCCGCGGCAGGAGGCGCGGGCGCCGCTTCCTGAAGCATAGCGCTCCATTCGTCGGAAAGATCGACTTCCTGAGCTTCCGCCGAAGGAGAAACGGGAGACGCAGCGACAACGTGAGGCGGAGGTTCGGAGGCTGCAAGGGCTTCCTGTTCGACCGAAGCTCCGGCCTCGGAATCCTCTGTTGCGGCGGCGCGAGGAGCCAAAAGATCCGCGTCGGAAAGGCCTGCAGCACGTTGAAAGCGGCGGCGAAGTTCTCCGAAGCGGTCTGCACCGGCCGAGTCACCGCGCTCCGTATGAATGCGTTCGAGCTGGGCGGCAAGTTCTGCCGTGCGGCGGTCATCGCCCGCGCCGAGAACGAAATCCAACAATTTTTCGAGTGTCGGCGTGTGCTGAGGAGCGCGGCGAAGAATGGCTTCGAGCAGGCCGATGGCTTTCTGAGTAAGACCGTAACTGGCGAAGAGGTCGACGTCGGTGAGGGACTGCGAAATGAACTTTTGCGTCTCGTCGTCGATCGACTCTTCCATGAAAGCCGAAATAGGAGCACTGCCAAAGGCGCGTGTATCGGATTCGACGTGGCCGGGCGCAAGGTCGCGGGGAATCTTAGGACCGTCAGGTTTTTGGAGTTCTGCCTGAAGCGTTTCGAACGGCTCAGGCGCGGTCGGGTCAGGCGGAAGAAGTCCCATTTTGCGAAGGACGCCGTCAAGCTTGTGTTTTGCGGATTCCGATTCGGGCTGACGATTAACAAGCTGTTCGAAAATTTCTTTGGCGCGCGGATACTGCTTGGCGGCGAAGAGAGCGTCGCCAAGTTGCGCGAGAGCATCAGGAAGACGGAAGGAATCGCTAGTGCGGCCGTAGGTGTCCACAAGCCATTCGCGCGGCTCAAGACGGCCGGGCATATGAGCAGCGAGTTTTGTGAGCAGTTGAGAGATAACGTCATGCTCACCGGCATCAATCATCGGGATGCGGAGCTTGGAGACGAGAGCCATGGCACGATCGGCCTGGCCTGCCTCGAGTTCGGCTTCCGCAACCTTTTGGGCGAGCGAAAAGTTCTTTTCGTCGGCTTCGAACACGCGAAGGGCAAGCTTGGTGGCATCTTCCCAATCGTCGGACTTCATGTAGAGATCGAGAAGGAACTCAGCGTGCTCGCCGCCTTTTTCGAGGCCGGGCAAATCTTTCAAGACTTCAGCGGCGCGAGCGTGATTGCCCTGGGCGGAGGAGGAACGCGCTTTGACGGTAATGGCAGAGACGTTTCCGGGAGCGAGCTTCAGCGCCTTATCGGCCAACCTTTCACACTCTGCGTGGTCGGCTCGAGCGAGCGCACGTTGCGCGGCTGAAACGTAGGTCTCGATGGCGTCGGGAATCTGGCCCATCGCGTGATAAAGATCGGCGAGGCGAATTTGAATGCGCAGATTGTCCGGCTCAGCCAGGAGAAGCTTTTTCAGCAGCGAGACGGCTTCGGGCTGGCGATTATTTTTCAGGTGAATTTCCGCCAGTTGAAGAAAGAGCGGGCGGGCTTCACTCATTACGCCCTGCTGGACGTACAGATCGGCCAGGCGCTCGAGCGGACGAATTTCTTCGGGAGCCAGTTTGGCAATGCGCTTGTAAACGGCAATGGCCTTGGTGAGAAAACCGTCGCCGACAAAAATCTGCGCGAGGCGTTCGAAATAATCGATGGCTTGAAAAGTTTCGCCCTGGCGAATATAGAGTTCGCCGATGGTCATGAGGGTGACCTGATCCTTGGGTTCGTACTTAAGGATCTGCTGGTATTCGGCGATCGCCTGCGCGACTTTGCCCTGGTTCAACAGCTTCTGCGCAGATTCGACGAATTTACTTTTGTTATAGGCCATGCTTACGTTCCGAAGACGAGTCGAAGTGACTCCCTCCGAGACTTTCTCCTAAGGTCTCAGCGCGGTTAGGCAAACTGCGAAAGCAGGAATGACCGTAAAAGCGGCCAACCGGCGCGCGGCCAATAGAGGCCAACACATTCTTTACGCTACAGGCGAGGAGGAAATGAGTCAACGAAGGTAGTGCGGATTGTGAACAGGCAGTTATCCCCGTAGCAGACAGGAAACTTACCAGCGAAACCAAGGCGAAAACAGGGGAGCGGGGGCGATCGGGCACCTTGGAGCGAACTAAGCGACGGAATTCAGTACTTTGTCCATAAGCGAGGCGATGAGAGAAACGGTGTCGAGAATCCCGCCGATTTTGCTGATGTCCTTGCCGACTTTCGCAAGGGAGTCGGCGGCCTGGCTCAGCTGCGCTGCGACGGCGTTGAAACCGGCGGTGTTGTCCGCGATGATTTCCTGGACAAGTTCTCGCTGCTGGTCGTCGAGATGCTTGCGAAGGGCAAAGAGCTGTTGCCACGCCGGTTCGCTGGGGAAGAAATTGGGCGCAGAGAGAATCGTGTCAATCTGAGTGAGAACGTCACCGATTTCGGTGACC
>Ga0247669_1000605_pt1 | contig 13508 bp, 11 predicted proteins | sample CNK10_metaG_FD_182734 | JGI IMG/M metagenome (GOLD analysis project Ga0247669, IMG submission 182734) | Soil microbial communities from Purdue University Martell Research Forest, Indiana, United States - CNK10 | ecosystem: Environmental > Terrestrial > Soil > Temperate forest > Bulk soil...
CGTCGCCTGCACCAGCACCGGCAGGCTCAATCCCGCCAGCCGCAATGTATCGGCAATCGCCCGCTCATCGCCGAAATTCGGCAGCGTCACCACTACGCCATCGAGCGCCGCTCGATGCTCCCCGAACAGCGCCGCGCACTTTGCAGCTTCCTGCCGCGTCTCCACCGCGCCGTATTTCGAATCCGCTTCCGTCAGCGCAATCACAGTAGCGCCCGCCGCTTCCAGCGCCGCCTTCATCTCCTGGTGTCCGGTGCGCGCCAGGTGGTCCGGAAAAAATCCCCGGTTACCCACGATCATTCCCAAAGTCATCTTGCGTTTCGCTTGCTCGCTCATATGCCTTCTTCCTGTTCAAACCGCCACAAGCTGCCTCTCAAACGCCACAAGTAAACGCTTACATCGGGCACTTCCTCGCGGTTCCTGATGCGCCAGCCTGCTCTCTCACTTCGTCGCGAATTTGTATACCGTCGTCGTGTGGTATTTCTCGCCTGGCTTCAACAAAGTCGTCGGAAAGCTGGGATGATTCGGCGAATCCGGAAAGTGCTGCGTTTCGAGACAGAACGCCGTGCGCTTCTGATAGGTGATTCCGCCTTTGCCCTTGAAACTCCCGTCCAGAAAATTCCCGGTATAGAACTGCACGCCGGGTTCCGTCGTCCAGACTTCCATCGTTCGCCCACTCGCCGGGTCGCTCACTTGCGCCGCAAGGCTCAGGCCCGTCGCCGCTTTTCGGTTTACCACAAAATTGTGATCGTATCCGCCGCCCAATTTGATTTGCTCATCGCTGGCATCGATTCTCGCGCCGATCGCAGTCGGCTTTCGAAAATCAAACGGCGTGTCTTCCACTTTCTTCAACTCGCCCGTCGGAATCAGTCCTGCATCCACCGGTGTAAACGTGTCCGCGTCGATCATCAGCTCCTGTTTCAAAATGTCGCCGTTGCCTTGGCCCGCCAGGTTGAAATACGTGTGATTTGTCAGGTTTACGACGGTCTTTTTGTCCGTCGTCGCCGAATAATCGATCTTCAGCTCATTCTTGTTCGTCAGCGTGTAAATAACCGTCACCGACAAGTTCCCTGGATATCCTTCTTCGCCGTCCTTACTGACATATTTCATCTCAACTGCCGCTTCGCCGCCCTTCGAGACATCCTTCGCCTTCCACAGCGCCTTGTTGAATCCTTTGATCCCGCCATGCAGGCTGTTGTCTCCATTGTTCTTCGCGAGCGTGTATTCGGTCCCGTCAATGCTGAATTTCCCGTGCGCAATTCGGTTTCCGTATCGGCCAACCAAGACCCCCAGGTAATTCTTGTTCAATTCGTATCCGGCCAGATCGTCGTACCCCAGCGCCACGTCGGCCACCTTCCCGGCCTTGTCCGGCACCATGATCGACACCACGGTCGCGCCGAAATTCGTGATGCTCACCTGCATTCCGCTCTTATTCTTCAGCGTATACAACTCCGCGGTCTTGCCGTCCGCAGTCGTTCCGAAGACTTTCTTTTCCATCGATTTCGCCATTTCCGCAGATTTTCCGGCCAGCGCCGTTATTCCCAGACTTGCCGCCAAAGCAACGCATATCATCGCTGTTTTCATGAACTTCCTCCGCATTCTGACGCGCGAAAAAACTCGCTCATTTCACCACACCTGTCAAGCCGTTTATTGCTTGCACCCGACTGCTGCCCTCGAATTACCGCGCAGCCCGCCAATTCGCCTAGAATTCTCACCTTTTCCGCACCGCAACATACGCAAACATTCCCAATCGGTCCCTTTGAAAATCCAGGGTCCGCTCCAGCAGCGTCCACGTCCCGTAGGTAAAGCCGGGCATCAAACTCCGCATCGTAACTCCCCCAGACAACAAATACCGCAACGGCATGAACGGCCGAATTGATTCAATTTCGAACTCTGGAAATTCCTTCTCGAATCTCGCGCGGTCCCTCACAAAAACCATCCACGGAAGCGCCACATTCGCACCAGAAAGTGGCCCGCTCGACGCAAATTCCCATTTCGCAGCTTCCGGCAAGAATGGCTCGGCGTGAAACCAGCCATAAACGAACCGCGACCAAGCCGTCACCCACGGCTCAATCATCAATATCTTCCCGCCGCTTTGCAAACACCGCGCGGCCTCCGCAAAGAATCTGCGCACATTCGGCATGTGATGCAGTACGTCTGTCATCACAATCGCCCGCAGCGATACGTCGTCGATCGGCATATTTTGCGCGTTCAAAACCACGCTGATGTGCGGACAGGGAAAGACTTCCGAAGTGATCAATCCGGGAATGTAGCTCTCTAAAAATCCCGCGCCGGAGCCCAACTCCAGAACTCCGCCCGTTCCACGTGGAACTCCGGCCGCCAGCCGCTCATACCACTCTTTGTAAATTGCCTTAAGAAACGGCTTGGACTGAATGATCTGTTTTCGCAGCTCGGTCGTTCTCGGGTCGTCATCGGCCAACGACGCGGTCAGTGGATGCGCCAGCAACCGTCGAAGTAGCTCTGCTGCCGCCAAGTTTCCCTATCCTCCCAGCCGGTACCAGGCTCGGAAGCAGATCTTCAGCATGCGCCAACCGTTGGCAAGGACCTTGTTCATCTTGGTTACACCGTGAATTCGTTCCAGGTAGTGAACCGGCACTTCCACGATTTCCAGTTGTAGCTTGCTCGCGCCAAATAGAAGTTCGTAATCTCCCCACAAATCCTTTATGCCCCAGCTCCCCAAATTCCGCTCTATGCGCAGCCAATCTCTTCTCCAGAGAACCTTCGTCCCGCAAAGAGTGTCCTTGATTCGCTGGTCCAGCAAAAACGAAAACACCAGCCCGAAAAACTTGTTTCCAATCATGTTCGAAAATTTCATCGCATCTTCTTGCATGGGATAAATCAGCCGGCTTCCGTTCACAAAATCGCCGCGCCCGCTCGTCAGCGCACTCAAAAACATCGGCAGCTCTTCCGGCATCACCGTCAGGTCGGCGTCCAAAATCATCACCACGTCGCCGCGCGCCGCGCGAAATCCCGCCCACACATTCTCTGCCTTGCAAAAGCCCGGCCCCTCGATCAAACGGATGTCTTTGTCCCGGTGTAAATCCTGCATCCGCCTTACTTCATCGGGCGTCCCGTCTGTCGATTTATCGTCGCAGAACAACAACTCCGTGTGGCGGCCCATTTGTGGCACCCGGCCGACCGCCTGCTCCACATTCAGAATTTCATTTCGGCAGGGAACAATCACCGATACCGAAACATCCTCGTCTTGAAGGGACGCGCGCATCGGCCGCGCCACCATGATCTGCATCATGCATAAACGCCTGACTCCAGGCAGTCGCGCCACAAATCCATTCACAAAATTCGAAATTACTGGAATCCACTTCGGAAACAATATCTGCCGATACTTCCGCACCGGCCTCAGCCCGGCGAGCTTCAAAAATCCTCGCACGTCGTTTTCGCTGACCCAATTCGGCTCGACAAATCGCGCGCGCAATCCCAGCTTGCTCGCCAGCTCCAGCACCGGCTCCCAAATCTGGCTGTAATTTACGACGATAACTTGCGTCTCCGCCGTGCTGTGCTTTCGAATCCGTTCTAGCGTCCGAAGAATGTCCACCGTATCGAAAATGTGGCTGAAAATAATGTAATCAAACGTCTCGTTCAGCTCGAGCTCTTCCAGTTCGCTTCGCACAAAGTGTAAAGCCGGATTCTTCTCTCGCGCGACTTGCACCATCGCGTCGCTGATCTCCACGCCTACGCCGTAGGCCGGCTCCACCGCCGCGAGCAAATGCCCCGTTTCACACCGCAATTCGAGCACGCGTTTCCCCGGCTCGATGATGTAGCGAAGCGTTTTCTTCAGCTTGTCGTAAAAATATCTGTTCTTACGAATATACTCCTCGCGCTTGGCGGCGATTCCTTCTTGTTGTTTCCTCCTCGCCTCGCGCATTCCACGCAGCACCTCCGGTCCCCACGCGCCTTGGGCCGCCCTTTCGTGCTCCGCCGCAATCATTGCTGACTCTCCCTACCTGCTCCCAACGCGTTTAGTCTCGCCTTCGCTTCAGCAAATCCTGGCGCGAGTTGCAGCGCGGCTTTGTAAGCGTCCGCCGCCCGTTGCGTGTCACCTTTCAGTTCGAATGCGGTGCCCAGCCGGAAAAAGGCTTCCGGCGTTTCAAAAATCTGCGCCGCGCGCGCGAAGTCCCGTATCGCCGCGTCATAGCTAAACTGTTGCAGCTCGATTCGCCCGCGGCCCATATAACTGTTGTACTCCGTCGGATTCAACTTGATTGCCGCGTCAAATTCCGCGGTCGCGTTCTGATACTGCTGCTCCGCCATATACAGCACGCCAAGATTGTTGTGCGCTTGCGCCGCTTCCCTGGTATCGGTCGCCAGTTGCAGCGCAATCTTGTATTCGCGTTCCGCGTCCGCACCCCGGTTTTCGCGCTGTCGGATCATTGCCAGGTTGTAGTGCGCCACCGCCAGGTCCGGCGCGTACTCCACCGCCGCCTGGAAATGTTGCGCCGCACCGGCCAAGTCGCCGCGCTCATACAACACGCTTCCAAAACTGTTTTCCGCCATGCCGTTCCGGCTCGTCACCGCAAGAGTTTGCGCAAAAAGCGTGTAGCTGTCGCGCCAATATCCGATCTGTGTTTCCGTCAAATACACGCACGGCGCCATCGCCAGCAATAGCAGCAGGGATAAAACACTTGGGTTCCACTCTTTTTCCTTCGCCCAATCCCCGATGAGCCACACCAGCAGGACAATCACTCCCATCATCGGGACATACATGTACCGGTCGGCCATGCCCTGCCTTCCCGACTGCACATATCCCACCATCGGAAACAGCGTCGCCAGATACCAGAGCCAGCCGGCAACAACGTAGCGCCGCTTGCGGAATTTCCAAACCACCGCCGAAATCCCGAGCATTGCGATCGCCGCGAATCCAACAACCAGCCAGCTCAGCGAATTCTCCGGGTGCGGATAAAACGCCCCCAGCCGCACCGGCCAAAAAAACTTCCCCAAATACGCCAAATAGGAATATGTCCCATTCTTTATCTTCCAGCTCAACGGCAAGGCCGTTGCAAGCGCGTGTTCGCGATGGTGGATATAGAGCGTCATAGCCGACGTAGCAGCGGACATCAGCAGCAGCGGCACTTTCTCTACGCCAAGCTTAAAAGCCGACTTCCAGTTAAACGTTCCTCCAGCCGACCCACCTTCTTCCATCCTTCGCAACGGCCAGTAATCCAGCAAAAGCAGTGCCAACGGAAGCGTCACTGCCATCACCTTCGACATCAGCGCCAGCGCAAACAGCGCCACCACCAACGCATATCTTCCCGCTCCCGGTTTTCTCGTGTACCAGACATAGACGCAGCATGCACCGAGGAAAAACAGCATGCAAAGAACCGTTTTCCGCTCCGCCACCCATGCCACCGCTTCGACATTCAGCGGGTGCACGGCGAAAAGGGCGGCCGCGGCCGCGCTTTTCATCGCCTCTCCCGTGGCCATCCGAAACAATAGAAACAGCAGCACAACGTCGGCCGCCTGCAGCAATACACCCGTGAGGTGGTGTCCAAACGCGCGCCCGCCATATAAGTTCACGTCCAGCATGTGTGACAGCCACGTCAGGGGGTGCCAATTCGAAACCGGATTCTCTGTTCCGAAAGCCCACTTCACATTCGCCGCCGTCAGTCCCTGCTGCACGTGGCCATTCTGTGTCACATAGTCCGGGTCATCCAAGCTCACAAACCCGTTTCCTAGCGCCGGCAAATAAAGCACCATCGTCAGAACGGCGAGCGCCAGCGCCAGCAAAACTGTCTTTCGCCTCTCGGCCCTTTTCTCCATCATCTCGGCGACCATGCGTATCTCGGCTCTCGAACTTGCTGCTTGCTTGAAGGGGATTTATCGCGTATTCCATCATTGCGGCGAACGCTTCGCGTCGCAAGGGGAGCAGTGGCCCTTGTAGCTTTTGCGGCAATGCACAATCCGTTCCGAGGATGTTCCGCTGTTAAATTCTCCCATCTTGTCTTAGTCTCATGGAGCGCGACAAAAACACAAAACAATGGTCGTCGAAACCTCCTACGTTGATATTTCCGTCCCGCACTCTCCCATGCGAACCTTTGTCGCCGCTCCGCACTCCAGCGGTAAATTCCCCGGAATCCTCTGTTACTCGGACATCTTCCAACTCACCGGCCCCATGCTTCGCGCGTGCGTCCGTCTGGCCGGTTACGGATTCGTTGCCGCTGCGCCCGAGATCTATCACCGCATCGAGCCGCCCGGCGCGGCCATTCCCTTCGACGACGCTGGCCGCACCCGTGGCCTCGAAAATGCCCTGAAAACGCCCGTCTCGGATTTCGACAGAAGTTGCCGCGCCGCGCTTGACTGGCTCGGCACTCATGCAAAAGTCGCGCCGGGAAACCTCGGAGCCATGGGTTTCTGCATCGGCGGGCATCTCGCCTTTCGCGCCGCGCTTCAACCCGATGTCCGCGCCACCGTCTGTTTTTACGGCACCGGCATTCACAATGGAAAGCTGGGCAAGGACGCCGACGCCGGCTCTCTGGCCCAAACTGCGAAAATCCGGGGCGAAGTTATGATGATTTTCGGTTCGAATGACCCTCACGTCCCCGGCGAAGGCCGCGAGACCGTCGAACGTGGTCTCCTCGCCGCCAGTGTCAAACACCGCATCCAGCTTTACCCGGCCGAGCACGCCTTCATGCGCGATGAAGGTCCGCGCTTTGATCCCGAATCTACCGACCTCGCCTTCGCCGACATGATTCAACTCTTCCGAAAGGTTTTTACCCGATGAAGCACATCGCTTTCTTCCTCGCCCTGTCCTGCGGCGTTTTTCCAACTGCTTCCTCCGCACAAGTACCAGCCAAAACTCTTCCCGAAAAACTCGGCTATCCACGCGAAGCAAAGCTCCTCATCGTCCACGCCGACGACCTCGGCGTAACCCACTCCGTCAACGCTGCCTCTACGCAAGCGCTCGAATCCGGCGGCATCAATTCCGCCAGCATCATGGTTCCGTGCCCCTGGTTTCCGGAAATTGCTGATTACGCAAAGTCTCATCCCGTCGCGGATTTTGGCCTTCATCTAACGCTTACCAGCGAACGCGTCTACTATCGTTGGGGTCCAGTCGCTCCCCGCGACAAAGTTCCATCACTCGTAGACGCCAACGGTTACTTTCATCACGATTGGTCGCCCGAAACGCGCGTCGATCCCAACGACGTCGAAACCGAACTTCGCGCGCAAATCGCCCGCGCGCGCTCCATGGGCGTCAAGCCCACTCATCTCGATTCACACCAGAATCGTCTTTTCCAAACCAACAAGGATCTCTTCGGAGTCATTCTCCGCGTCGCTCACGAAAATAATCTTCCCATCCTCATCCCGCGCGGTTGGTTTGCCGATTTCCCCTATCTCGAAAAAAGCCTCGGCCCAAACGATGTCGTCATCGATCGCGTCATCACCATCGACCCTACCGTGCCTCCTTACAAATGGAACGATTTCTACAGGGACGCCCTCAACCACCTCGAACCCGGCGTCACCGAATTCGTGATCCATCTCGCTTACGCCGACGCCGAAATGAAGGCCGCCACTCGTGAACGCGATACTTGGGGCGCGGAATGGCGCCAGCGCGATTTCGATTTTTTTTCCAGCGCGGAATTTCAAAAGTTACTCCGCGACAATCAAATTCATCTAATCACCTGGCGGGATATTGGCCGCACCATGAATCCTCCCGCCAAATCGGAGTAGCACTCATGACTGCTGCGCCGCCGTCGGTCGAAAAACCCATTTGGAAAAATCCGTTCGTCTACACCGGCAGTATTCTCTTCATCGTCGCGGTCTATGTCGGCTGGATTGTTTTTTCCCGCTGGCATGAAAATCGCCAGATCGAACGCCGGGCTCGCGACGCCTTCGTGCAAAAGCAGCAGGAACAAGATCGCAGGGCCGTCGAACAAATGGGCGGCTCGGAACTCTCCATCCAATCTTTTTACGGCAATTCCCAGATCCTTCGCGGCCAATCCGCTCAACTTTGCTATGGCGTCGCCAACGCGAAAAAGGTCACGCTCGACCCGCCCGCCGGCCCGGTTTGGCCTTCTTATGCCCGCTGCCTCGATGTAAGCCCTACTAAAACAACCACTTACACGCTAACTGCCAGCGACGACGCGGGCCACTCCGCCTCCCAGACCTTCACGGTCAAAGTCCAATAGCCCCGGTAGTCTAATTCCCACCTTGTAGCTACAATTCCGACGCATCTATAATGTCTTTCTGCGCGGGGGCGGTTCGTCCACCTGGACCATCCCCGCGCAAGTCTTTTTTGGTGAATGGCCATGCCTGACCCGATCGCGAAAATTAAGCAAAAGCTCCAGGAAGAAATCGACCGGCTCGACCACGAACTCAACGTCGAGCTTCCCAAAGAAATCGCTGTCGCTCGCGCCCACGGCGACCTGTCTGAAAACGCCGAATACAAGTACGCGAAGGAGCGCCAGGGTTTCGTCAACGCCCGAATCGGCCAGCTGAAAAAGCGCATGGGCGACCTCGGAATGTTAAATCTCACCAACATTCCGAAAGACCGTTCTGGCTACGGCTCCCGCATTCTCGTTCTCGACACCGACAAAGACATCAAAATCGAATACAAGCTCGTCAGCAGCGAGGAAATCGACGCAGAAAAAGGCTACATCTCGACGACCTCTCCCATCGGCAAGGCCCTTCTCAATCGTCAGGTCGGCGATGAAGTCCACGTCGCTACGCCGGCTGGCCAAAAAGCTTTCGAAATCGTAAAGCTCGTAACCATTCACGAAGACGAGTAATCCGCTGCTTTTGGCCATTGTCATTTCTGAGGCGCGGCAACGTTCCGCGCCGAAGCGCCTCAACCTAATGAGCGATCACAGCCGTCGCGAGCAGACGCGCGCTGGACAACCCGCTATCTTGTTTGCGATTCTCGCTGCATGAAGCCATCGCTAATCGTTCATGGCGGCGCTTGGGACATCCCCGATGAAGCCGTCGACGCCTCCAAACAAGGCTGTCTCGAAGCCCTCACGGAAGGGTGGAAAATTCTCTCGGCCGGGGGCTCGGCGCTCGACGCCGTCGAAGCTTCCATCGTCGCCCTCGAAAACGCACCGGTCTTCGACGCCGGCTTCGGCTCCCATCTCAACGCCGAAGGCAAAGTCGAATGTGACGCCATCGTCATGGATGGCGCTTCTCTCCGCGCCGGCGCGGCCGCGGGCCTTCAGCGCATAAAGAATCCCATACGCGCCGCTCGCGCCATCTACGAACACTGCCCGCACATGATGCTCGTCGCCGACGGCGCCGAGAAATTCGCCAAAGAAAAAGGTGTCGAGCTCTGCAAACCCGAAGAACTGGTCAGCGAAGCGGAATGGGAAGCTTATCTTCGCTGTTCGAAAGACGAACACGCCGCCGAACATCATCGCGGCCACGAACAGGGAACTGTCGGTGCCGTAGCTCTCGATAAAAGCGGCCGCCTCTTTGCAGCAACCTCCACCGGCGGCACCTGTTGCAAACTTCCCGGCCGCGTCGGCGATTCGCCGCTTATCGGCTGCGGTTGTTACGCCGACGTCACCGCCGGCGGCGTCTCCTGCACAGGCCTCGGCGAAGCCATCATGAAAATCGTCATGGCCAAAACCGCTGTCGATTTTCTTCGCTATCCGCCGCGCGAACTCGCGACGCCAAAAGAAGCCGCCGACTTCGCCGCTCAGGAATCCGTCCTGCTCCTTAAAGAACGTGGCCACGGCACCGGCGGTCTCATTCTTCTCGACCGCGACGGCACTCCCGCCTTCGCCTTCAACACCCCCCGTATGGCCTACGGATTCGTCGATACCTCGGGAGATTTCGTCGCAGGAGTCTGAGCAGTCGGTCTACAGAAATTTCTCGGTACTTACTGCGTGAGCTGTACGGCTTGCGCGCCCATCGCTTTCCCGTCTAGAGAAAAATTCACCTGCCACATGCCCGTAAGTCGCCGTTGCGCAATCCATGTGCCCTCGACGGGCAACTCCTCTGTCATTGTGACCGGTCCCGTCGCGCCGTCCGCCACGAGGAAACTCGTCTCATACGTCTGATATTCGTCTCCGCTCGGCAGAACAAAACTTACTTTCTGGGAATGAGTTCCTGCGGAAAGATTCTGCCATTCGATTACTACATTGAGGCTCCTTGTCTCGCTCACCGCAAATGATCCGCCCGCCGTGCAGCCCGCTTCGGTCTTGTCGCAAAAACTGATCGCTGCGGCAGGTGCCCCAGGCGGTGGGGGCGCGCTTGCCTGGTATTGCCCGCACCCAAACGCCAAAATTGTCCCGAAAAATAACAGAATAGCGACCGTGAAAACGGTCCAGTTCAATCGCATCCCTCTCATCCTTCTCCTTCCGAGTTTTCGGCTTCTCATTCTCTTGCTCCTCAAAAGGGAAACGGCATCGCATAGACGCGGCTGCTCGACGTCCCGAAAACCAGCAATGACAGTGTTGTGTCGATCGTCGCGTCGCCGATCGTCGTCGCATTCCGGATAAATCGTTTTCCGTCGATCGCTCCCGTCGCCACATCCAACTGATAGACCGTTCCATCCGTGCACCCGACGTACACTTTGGCCAGGCCGTCGAATCCCAAAGGCGCGGACGGCGTGCAGGGCGTTGTCCCCGGCAGAGTTGTCGTCCATGTTCCCGTTCCCGATGTCGTGAACGTTCCGCTTCCAACGGTGTACTTTACCGCGCGCACTTTCGTCGCCGTCGAAACGATCACCGTATACGGCGAACCGTTCCCGTAGACGATCGCCGCTCCAATCACCTGCGTATCGGCGGTCGCAAGGGACGCAGCCGGAGCTGCGCCCGTTGCATTAATCGATGTGTTTACCGCGTAGAGCGTGCCAGAATCGTTCCCGACGAACAGAACGTCTCCCGCAAACGCGACGGTCGGCGAATTGCTCACGTTGTTCAAATTTGCCGTCGCCAAAAGTCTTGTCCCTGTGTTGTTCGCATTGAATTTCCATAGGCTCGGCCGCGTCGCGCTCGCCGCGCTGTGCGACGTCACCCACACCGCGCTGTTCGCGTAGTCCACCACGGGCGTCGACGCCACAATGTCCATATTCAGATTCGTCCCGCCGCCGATGTACTGCCACGCCAGCAATCCGCTGTTTCCGTCCACTCCCATAACTTGGTTTCCCGTCGTAGTCGTTGTGTTGTTCGTTCCCACCACCAGGAGGTCCGAGCTTCTCGTGTATCCCGCTCCGGCGAAGCTCTTCACGAATACTGCTCCTCCGCCCAAAAATCCGTTCGCGGTGCTGCTTGTCGGATTCGTCATCCACAAAAGATTGCCCGTCGTGATGTCCGTGGCATAAAGAAATCCTTGCGCGTCCGCCGAATACGAAACGCTGGATCCAATCGAGTCATCCGCTTGATCGAGCACGGGCGGCCTTCCGGAAATTCCGGCTGCCGTCGAAAAGGGAGTAAACACAAAAGTTCCGTCCAAAGGCTTGATCCCGGAAATAATGTTGGAGTTTGTCGGCAGAACCACCACGTTGTTCGGCGAAATTCCCGGTGCCGCCAGGTTCGTCACGCCCGTCGGCGCGACCCATGTCGAAGCCCAGCGCGCACTCGCCGTCGCGCTCGGATTGGCCGCCGTAAATGGCACAAACTGTGAGCTGGTTCCTGACTCCGTGTAGTTGTTGTTCGCATCCTTCGCAAACACCTTGTAAGCGTAGACGGTGTCGTTGGCCGGTGGACAGTTTGCATTGTCGCCGCTCGCACTATCGTTGAACGAGGTTGGCAGCGAGCTGCTCACAAACACCACCGTTGCCGTGGAAATCAAGTTCGTGCAGCCGGCATTTCGCGAATACACCGTTCCGTCTGTCGGCACCACCGTCGATGGCACCGTTCCTCCTGACTGGCGAACAATCAGGACTCCGTTCGTGGCGGAAAGCACCGTGCCGACCGCAGCGGGGTAGGTCCAACTCAGCGTCACCTGGGAATCGCCCGCCGTCGCCGTCAGCCCCGTCACGTTCTGCACAAATTCCACGGTCAGACTTGGGCGATTCGCTTCCGTGGCCGCTTCCTTCGAACTGAATGTCGCCGTTCGCGCTGTCGCACTGTTTTCCGTTCCATCCATTATCTGTGCTCCGTAGTTCGCGATCGGCGTGGCCGCTCCGAACCATTGCTGCACGGCTGCCGTAAGGTCCCAATTCAAGGTCACGTTGCTTGTCGTCCCGGTTGTCGCCGTCTGCGTCGTAACTCCGTCGTTGTCGCCGCCCGCCGCCGTCCAGGCGATCCCCGAGAATCGATTTGCCCACGTCGCATCCGACTCTCGCCAAAGATTTGTCAGTCTTCTCGCCTGATACGTCCTGCTCTGCGACGGCGCCGTGCTCATGAACAAGGACAGCGTCGCCAACTTGATCCCCGAATTCGTCAGCGAGGAGAGATCGAATTCCACCAGCGCTCTTTGATTTTTCCCGTTCGACGAAGACACTTGCAGCGTTCCGTCGCTGCCATGATTGGTCCCGGTATTCGCTTGATCGATCCACGCGTCGGACGCACGGTTCTGCGAATCAGATGGCGCCGTCGTTCGCTTCTGCAAAATCTTTCGTTCGCGCCCCGCTGCATTCATCCCGGCGAGCAGGACAGCCAGCGTTACACATAACCCGCATGCGATTGTTTTCAATCCGCACCTTCTTTCTTTCACTTAGCGCCTCCTGAAGCGCCTGCATTCCAAGCCCTGCAAACTTAAAATCGACGCCTTCGCGATTGGCGCACCACCGTGGTCACAGTTCTGGGCTGGCACACCGCAAATATTCCGCTTGCGCAGGAGCCTCACCCTGGCTTTCAATTCCTGGAGGGACCTTGTTCAATGCTTGACGTCCCGGCCGTCTGTCGCAATAGAACGCATGGCACATCGCGCGTAACGTTAACCGTTATTTCTTTTTGTAAGTATCCGATTGCACTAACCCGAGGTTTACCGGACTTCCGTCGCTCCTTCAGTCCCTCAATTCGTTGTACACTCCCCGCACTTAGTTCATCTCCGCATCGAAGGGTCGGAACCGTGAATTCCAAGCCTTTTTTGGTTGCAATCGGATCTCTCTTTTTCTTTGCCTCTCCTGCAAGCTCTCAGTCCTCCGACCTCCTCCTTTTCAACGGCCACTTCATCACCGTGGACTCCCGCGACTTTATCGCCCAAGCCCTTCTTATCCACGACGGCAAAATCGCCGCCGTCGGCACCAACGACGAACTTCGCAAGCTCGCTCCCAAATCCGCCAACGCCATAGACCTCCGCGGCCTCACCGTCACGCCCGGCCTCATCGACACCCATTGCCACTTCGACGAAACCTCTGTCCTCTACGACATCACTCTCAGCGAAGTCACCAGCATCAAGGACGTGGTCGAGCTCGTCCGCAAAAAAGCCGCCACTCTCAAACCCGGCGAATGGATTCGCGGTGCCGGTTGGGACGAGGCCAAATTCGCCGAACGTCGTTACATCACCGCCGCCGATCTCGACGCAGTCGCTCCCAACAATCCCGTCTGGCTCCAACACACCACCGGCCACTACGGCGTCGCGAACTCCTATGC
>Ga0247669_1000608_pt1 | contig 13479 bp, 9 predicted proteins | sample CNK10_metaG_FD_182734 | JGI IMG/M metagenome (GOLD analysis project Ga0247669, IMG submission 182734) | Soil microbial communities from Purdue University Martell Research Forest, Indiana, United States - CNK10 | ecosystem: Environmental > Terrestrial > Soil > Temperate forest > Bulk soil | place...
CGTACTCGAGGGCGCGGATCGACTTGAAGACGATCTCGACCACCTTGTGCAGCGGCAGCAGGCTCGAGACGCGGGCGTGCGCCTCGAGCGTCTCGCCGGGCACGTACTCCATCACCAGGTAGCTGTGGTCGGGCTCGACCACGGCGTCGTAGATCTCGACGATGTGGGGATGGGCGAGCCGGCCGGCGAGCGCGGCCTCGGCGACGAACGCCTTGTGCTTCATGCGCTCGTCCTGCGGGTCGGCGTCGCGGTCGAACAGGAACACCTTGATCGCGACGTCGCGCCCGCTGAACGGGTCGCGCGCGAGGTAGACGGAGCTGGTCGCGCCGCTGCCGATTTCGCGCAGGAGCGGGTATTTGCCCAGCTGCTCCTGCAGCTCGAACTTCACGTCAGCCGATCGTGGCGCCGATGAAGGCCGCGATCTGCTGTAACAGCTCGGCTTCCTGGTAGGGCTTGCCGAGGAACTGGTTCACTCCGAGCGCGGCGGCCTGGCTGCGGTGCTTCTCGGCCGTACGCGACGAGATCATGATGATCGGGATATCCCGCGTGCGCGGGTCGCCGCGGACGTTCCGCGTGAGGTCGAAGCCGTCCATGCGCGGCATCTCGATGTCCACCAGCATGATGGCCGGCAGGGTCTCGCGCATCTGCTCGAGGGCCTCGAGGCCGTCCTTCGCCGTGATGACCTGGTAGCCCTCGCGCTCGAGCAGGCGGGTGGTGATCTTGCGCACCGTGAGCGAGTCGTCGACCACCATGACGATCGGCGCCACGGTCTCGGCCTTCTTGCCGCGTCCCGGCAGGTGCGGGACCAGCGTGGTGTGCTCGAAGTCGGGCACGCCCGAGAGCGTGCGGCGCGCGAGCACCACCGGGTTGATCAGGGGCACGATGCTGCCGTCGGGAAGCACCGTGGCGCCGCTGACCCACGCCATGCGCGCGAGCTGCGGCCCGAGGCTCTTCACCACGATTTCCTGGTTGCCCATGAGCTCGTCGACGTGCAGCGCGACGCGCTGGATGCCGCTCCGCAGGAGCAGCACCGAGTTGTAGGTCTGGAGCTCGGTCGACACGGAGCCGCCGAACATGTGCGCGAGCGAGTGCAGCGGGTAGTTGCGGCCCTGGAACTCGACGCGCTTCGTGGCGTAAAGACCGGCCATCTCGTCGCTGCGCACGCGCAGCACCTGCTCGACCATCGCGGTCGACAGGGCGAAGAAGCCGCCGCCGGAGCGGATCAGCACCGCCTGCGTGACCGCGAGGGTGAGCGGCAGGTAAACCGTGAAGGTGGTGCCCTGCCCGCGCGCCGTGGAGATGTCGATGCGGCCGCCGATGGTCGCGATCTCGTTTCGCACCACGTCCATGCCGACGCCGCGGCCGGCGAGCTCGGTCACGGCTTCCGCGGTGGAGAGTCCCGAGGCGAAGATGAGCTGGGCCTTCTCGCCGTCGGAGAGCTGCTGCGTCCCCGAGACGATGCTCTTGTCGATCGCCTTCTGGTGCAGGCGCTCGAGGTCGAGGCCGGCGCCGTCGTCGGAGAGGACCAGCGCGATTTCGTTCGCTTCCTGCCGCAGGGTCAGCACGATACGCCCGGTCTCGGGCTTGCCCGCCTTGACCCGCGCCGCGGGCGATTCGATGCCGTGCGCGAGCGCGTTGCGCAGCATGTGCTCCAGCGGAGCGCTGATGCGCTCGAGCACGCTGCGGTCGAGCTCGACGTCTGCGCCCTCGATCTCGAGCTCGGCCTTCTTCTCGAGCTCGCGCGCGGTCTGGCGCACCACCCGGTAGAGACGCTCGTTCAGGGTGGAGAACGTCACCGCGCGCATGCGCATGAGCTGCTGCTGCACCTCGCGCGTGGTGCGCGTCTGCGCGAGGAGCGCCGCGTCGGTGTCGCCGACGTTCTTGCCGAGGGCGGCCTGAATCGACGCGACGTCGTTCAAGCTCTCGGCCATCAGGCGGGTCAGCTCCTGCAGGCGCGTATAGCGGTCGAACTCGAGCGGGTCGTAGTCGGCCTTTTCCTTCTTGTCTTCCTGCACCGTGAGCTGCGACTGCATCTGGCTGTCGGCCTGGACCTCGACCTCGCGCAGCTGCCCGCGCATGCGGCCGACCGATTCCGAAAGGTCGTGCAGCGCCTGGCGGATGAGGCGCAGCTCCGCCTCCACCCGCGATCGCGCGATGGCCACCTCGCCCGCCTCGTTGATGAGGTGGTCGAGCGTGTCGGCGTTGACCCGCAGCATGGCCGCGGCAGGCTGCAGCGGCGCAACGACCTCCGCTACCTTCGGCCGATCCTGGCCCGGGGCCGCGGCGAGCGCCGAAGCAGCGGCCGGCTCTGGCCCGGCGCGCATGCGCTCGACGTCGGCGGCAAGCCGGTCCATCTTTTCCTCGAGCTCGGTAAACAGCTCGGGCGTGAATGCGTTCGCCTCGATCGCCGCCTCGAGTCGGCTTTCCATCAGGTGGGTCAGCTCGCCCAGGCGGATCGCGCCCGCCATGCGCGCGCTGCCCTTCAGGGTGTGCAGGCCGCGGCGCAGCGATTGCGAGACGTTGTCGTTCTCCGGGTTCGCCTTCCAGTCGCGCAGGTCCGCGCCGATGGCGGGAACGAGCTCCTGCGCTTCCTCGAGGAACACCGGCAGCAGCGCCGGGTCGAGGTCGTCGTGCAGCGCGCGCTTGTCCTGGTCGGATTCTTCGGCTTGCGATGCGGCGGGCGGGTTGAATTGAGGTGCCGCCGCCTTCTGCTGCGCGGCGGCTGCGGTGGCGGCGGCCGCCGGGGCCGGCGCCCATTCCAGGCGCGCGGTCAGCGCCTTCAGGCGCCCGGTCTGGTCCGCGCTCCTGCCCGGGGTTTCGTGGCGCGACATCGACTCGGTCATCAGGCGCAGCCGGGCGATCGCAGCCTCGACCAGGCGGACGTCGGCCGCCTCGAGGGTGTTCCGCGCGAACGGCAGCCATTGCTCCACCGCGCCGGCGAGCTCGGCGATCTGGCTGAACCCGGCGGTGCTCGAGCTGCTCGCCAGCGTGTGCGCGGCGCGCATGAAGGATTGCGGCGTGTCCGCGCCCGGCGTGGCGCGCCACTCGGCGAACCCGGCCTCGAGCGCCTCGACGTGCTCGGCGGCCTCCTTGAGGTAGATGTCGAACATCGCCTGCGTGAGGGTGTTCGTGCCGATCGTCACCGTCGGCTCGTGCACCTCGGCCGGGGCCGCTACGGCGAAGTCGAGGTCGATCACCACCGGCGGCACCGGGGCCAGCTCGACGGTGACATTTGGTGTGGAAGACGGCGCAGGAGCGCTTGCAGCCGTCTTCAAAGCGCGCGCGGCTTCTACCAGCTCCTCGGCCTGGATCTCGCCCTGGAGCGAGCCGTCGCCGAGCTGGCGGAGCCATCCCGAGAACGATTCGCACGCCGCGGCGAGGAGATCGAGGAGCGCCGGCCTCGCCAGCCGCTTCTCCTCGAGCCACAGGTTCATGAGCTGCTCGATTTCCCAGGCGACTTCGCCCAGGTCCATCAGGCCGACCATGCGGCCGCTGCCCTTCAGCGTATGGAAGCCGCGGCGGATGGTCGTGAGCGACTCGAGGTCGTCGGGCTGCTTGCGGCACACCGGGAGCGTCGCCTCGATGCGCTGCAGCACCTCGGCGGCCTCTTCGAGGAAGATCGCCAGGAGCTCGGCGTCGACCTCGGGCCGCGGCGCGGGCGCCGCCGGCTCGGGCCGGCGCTCGGCGTCCTCGAGCTTGATCGTGACATCGGCCTGGACCTGCGTGTCGACCGCCTCGACGCGCTTGCTGAAGCGCTGGAAGAAGAGATCGAGCGCCTGGTCGCTCGGCTCGCGCCCCTGCACGCAGGGATTGAGGTAGAGGCCGACGCTGGAGAGGCCCTCGGCCACCCAGTCCATGCCCTCGGCCGCCTGCTCGGGCGCCGCGACGCTGCACGCGGCGATCATGTTCTCGCAGATCGCCACGGCTTCGGCCGCGCGCTCGAACGCCAGCACCTTGAGCGCGCCGTGCACCTGGCGCAGGTACGCGCCCAGGCCGTCGAGCCCCTCGCGCTTGGAGGCGTCGCGGGAGAACGAATCGAGCACCTGCTCGATGTGCTGCAGGTTCGAGAGCGCTTCGCGCGCCACCTGCGCGCGAAGCTGGAGGGCGCCCACCTTCTGTACGAGATCGGCGCGCAGCCCCGCGGGCGGCTCGCTCTTCGACTTGCCCTTGGCCGAGTCGAGGAGCCATCCGCCCATGATCACGATCTGCTGATCGATGTCCTGCGGCGGGTTGCCGAACTGGTCGATGACGCTTTCGACCAGCAGGAACGCCGAGGCCATCTCGATCACCATGTAGTCCTTCTGCCGCGGGTACGGGTCGGGCAGCTGCTTGGTCACCAGGCTGATCGCCTCGAGCAGCTTGATGAGATGCTGGTTGCCGAGCTCGGCGGCCTTGGTCCTGAACGAGGCGACCAGCTCGCGGAAGCGCCCGGCGGCCTTGTGCTCGCCGGAGATGTACTGCACCCAGGCGGACTTGACCGCCTCGAGCCTCGAGTGCAGGTCGTAGAGCGCCGCCTCCAGGAATTCGTGGTTGAGCTCGAGGCTCGCGCCGTGCTCCGCCGCCGGCGCCGGGAACAGCGTGTCGAGCTGGTAGAGCGCGCGGATTTCCTTCGCGAGCGGGGTCGGCGCGGCTGCCTTGCCCAGCACGTAGAGGAGCTCGCGCAGCAGCGCCTCGTTGACCGGGGCGGCGCCCGCGGCCAGGTCGCGCATGTGGAAATCGATCCGGTTGCAGAGCGGCTTCGCAGCCGCCAGCCACTCGGCGTCCTTCGTCCCGCGCAGGGTTTCGAGCACGCCGAGCGCCGCCCACCACAGGGCGCGCGGCTCGGGCAGGTGCGAAGCAAGCTGGTGCAGCGTCTGCACCGCGCGGGTCATGTCGTCCAGGCCCGCGGGTCCGCCGCGCAGCCAGGCGAGCACGCCGCGCTGGAACAGCGCGCGGCTCGCCTGCACCGTGGGCACGAGGCCTTCCTTCGGCATGGCAGCGGGCGACGGATGCGCCGGCGCCGCGACCGCCAGGTCAGGGTAGAACAGGTCCTTCTCGCCGCCGGCGCTCTTGCCGTGCAGCGCCGAGAGCTCCTTGTACACCGGGTAGAGCGCGAGCGGCTGGTTCGGCTGGCCGCGCTCCAGTCCCTCGACGAACTCCTTCAGCGCGAGCACCGAGCGGTCGAGCACCGCGATGGTGGCGGGGTCGGGAAGCGCGCCGTTCAGGCCGCTGAACCCGGCTTCGATCGCCTCGCAGAAGCGCGTCGCGCCGGCGAGACCGACCATGCGCAGCGCGCCGCTCACCTGGTGCATGTGGCCCGGGCAAGGCTGCAGCAGCGCGCCGTTCTGCGGGTCGGCGCCGAACTTCGCCATCTGCTCGCGCACCACCGTCAAGGCCTGGCTGACCTCGGCGGTGATCCACGAGAGCAGCGTCGAATCGGGGTTCAACATCGGCTCCTCGTCCTTACGCCACCTTGAAGTTCGAGACCGAGCTCTTCAGCGAGTCCGCCAGCGCGGTGAGGCGCTGCGACGAAGCCGCGGTCTTCTTGGTGCCTTCCGTGGTCAGCTGGGTGATCGCGAGAATCGCCTTCATGTTCGCCGCGACCTTGGCCGCCGCGCCCGCGTGCTGCTGCGTCGAGTTCGAGATCGCGCCGATCAGGTCCGCGAGGCGGTTCGAGATCTGCTCGATGTCGCGCAGCGCGTCGCCCGCTTCGTCGGCCGTCTTGGTTCCCTCGACCACGCCTCGGGTGCTGCGCTCCATGGCTTCCACCGCGTCCTGGGTGTCGCGCTGAATCGACTTCACGATCGCGCCGATGTGGCGCGTCGCCTCGCCGGAGCGCTCCGCCAGCCGCTGCACCTCCTCCGCGACCACCGTGAAGCCGCGGCCCGCTTCGCCGGCCGACGCGGCCTGGATCGCCGCGTTCAACGCCAGCACGTTCGTTTGCTCGGTAATGTCCGAGATCAGCTGCACGATCTCGGATCTCCTGCGAGCTTTCGCCCAGTCGCTTGATCCGCTTCGAGGTTTCCTGGATCTGCTCGCGGATGTCGTTCATGCCGCGGATCGCGTTCTGCACCGCCTGGCTGCCCTTTTCCGCGGCCGCCAGCGAGGTCTTCGCCACCGCGGCCGAGTCGCCCGCGCTCTTCGATACCTGGTGCATCGACACGGTCATCTCCGCCACCGACTGGCCCGTGCCCTGGATCTCCGTGGCCTGCTTTTGCGCGGCCTGCAGGAGCTGGCTCGAGACCGACTGCGCCTCGGCCGTAGCGCCCGTCACGTGCGTCGCCGCCGCGTTGATTCCCGTCACCAGGCGGCGCAGCTCTTCAATCGTTGAGTTAATGGCGTCCGCGATAGCGCCGGTCACGTCCTCCGTAACCCGGGCGCGGATCGTCAGGTCGCCGCGCTTGAGCATCTCCATTTCGTCGAGCAGCCGCAGAATGGCGTCCTGGTTCGACTTGTTGGTCTGTTCGCTTTCCTCCGCGCGGACGCGGCTGTCGTCGACCCACACCTTGCCGATCGCGAGCAGCATGAGCAGCGCGAGGAGCGAGGCGCCCGTCATCACCGCGTAGTTCACCTGGCGCGCCGCCGTCTCGTTCGCGTAGCCCTCGTCGAGCGCGTCGGAGGCCTTCAGCAGCGTCTCGCTGTCGTTGAAGATATCGCGCGTGGCGCGCTTGGCGTTCACCAGCCGCTGCATGTTACCGAGGATCTCGGCCACCGCCTTCTGGTACTGCTTGAAGCCGGTCTCGAGGTCGACGAGCTTCGCGCGCATGTCGGCGTCGGTCACCTTGGCGATGCGCATGCCCTCGTTGCCGTTCAGCAGCGCCTGCAGCGTGTCGCGGAAGGTGTTGGTGTCCTTGCCGAGCAGGAACGCCACCTCGGGGTCGACGATGTCGCCGGCCAGCATGGTGTTCGCGTTCTTCGCCATCCGCTGCGTCAGCATGACGAGCTGCGCCGTGATCGCGTTCTGGCGCACCGAGCCGCCGAGCTGGACGCTCAGCGCCGAAATCTCGTCCGCCAGCTCGAGCAGCGCCGGGTTGTTGGCGTTGATCTGGCGCACCGCTTCGCCCAGGGCCACGAGGTTGCGTTCCTCGGCGATAACCAGGCTCGCGTTCTTCTCGGTCTTCTGCCACTCCTTGTCGAGCTTCTCGAGCTCCGGGCGCACAGCCTGGGAGGAGGCCGGCAGGTCCACGCCGGAGGCGATGCCGCCGGCCAGCAGCAGCTTCACCGATTTCGCGAACTCGTCGCGGCTGTCGCGCAGCTGCTTGAAGGCCTCGCGGTTACCCTGCGAGGACTGCTGCGCCGCTTTTGCCAGACGCTGCGAGAGCATGCGGATCTTGCCTACCGTCGACACGTAGATCGTGGCGAAGGTGCCCTGGCGCGTGTCGTACGCGACGACCGCCGCGTCGACCACCAGGAACAGGACCAGCCCGGTGGTGAGCACCTGGAGCTGCTTCGCGGTCGACAGGCGCCCGATCAGGGGAAGCGGACGCGCGAGCCACGAGCGCGACTTGGCCGGCTCGGCCTGCGCCGCGACCGGGGCGTCTTTGGTGCGCCGGCCGAGGAAAGGTAGTTTGAGGGCTAGCTTCATTGCCATGTGAATCTCCCTATCGCAGGATCTTGCCGCCGCTGCCGATGATGGTCAGCTCGACGAATTTGGACGCGCTGTGGTTGGTGGGGCTGAAGCCGGCGTAGAAGCCGCCGATGTCGACGTCACCCATGCGCTCTAGCGCGTCGATGAACTTCTCGCGGTTCAGGTCCTTGCCGGTGCGCTTGAGCCCCTCCACGAAGATCTTGGCGGCGACGAATCCCTCGACCGCGCTGAAGTTGTAGTCCTTGAGCCCGGCCTTGGCCGAGAGCTGCTGGTATTCCTTGACCACCGGGATGCTCGGCGCCCACGGGAAGGGCACCACCTGCGAGATCGCCACGCCGGAGCCTTCCTTGCCGAGCTCGTCGGCGAGCGCCTTGGCGCCGACGAACGAGACGTTGTAGAAGGTCGAGGCGCTGCCGGACTTCTTCATCTGCTTGATGAACTCGGCGCAGGCCTTGTAGGCGCCGATCATCACCACCGCGTCGGGGGTGGTTGCGCTGATGCCCTTGACCGCGTCGCCGACGTTGACGGTGTTGCGCTCGAACGCGCCGGTGGCCGTGATCTTCATGTTGCGCTTGGTCATGGCGATCTCGACGCCTTTAAGGCCGGCCTGGCCGTAGCCGTCGTTCTGGTAGAACACGGCGATGTTCTTGCCGCCGGTCGACACGACCTGCTCGACGATCTTGTCGGTCTCGTCGTAGTAGCTCGCGCGCACGTTGAAGATGTAGCGGTTGAACGGCTGGCGGAACACCTCCGCGCCGGTGAACGCGCCGAAGAACGGCACCTTGGCCTGGGTGAAGAGCGGCAGCGCCGCCGTGCTCGTCGGGGTGCCGACGTAGCCGAACAGGGCGAACACCTTGTTCTCCTCGATCAGCTTCTTGGTGTTCGGCACGGTGCGCGTCGGCTCGTAGCCGTCGTCGAGCGTGATCAGCTCGATCTTGCGCCCGTGCACGCCGCCCTGGGCGTTGATGTGGTCGAAGTAGGTCTTGGCGCCGTTTCGCATCTGGATGCCGAGCTCGGCCGCCGGGCCGGTGAGCGCGACCGACTGGCCAAGCAGGATGCGGTCGGAGGTGACCCCCTGCGAGAACGCGGGCTGCGAAACGAGCGCCGCAACGACGAGCAATAGCTTTTTCATGATTAGGTCCCCACTCCAAGAAAGTCCGGGTGCTGCGCGAGCTGCACCACGTCGAGTTCCTTCCACACCCTGCCCTCGGCGTCCGCGTACTGGGCGCGGACCCACATGGGCAGCTTCCCCTCCCTTTTCTCGAGCTGCGCCGGATTGCGCAGGCCGAGCGAGCGGTCGATGAGCAGCGCCGCGCCGAGGCGGAAGCGCTCGCCCAGGAGCAGCAGCCGCGCCTGGTCGCCCGCCACCACCGGCCGCTTCTGCAGCATCGCCGGGAAATCGATCACGCTGTAGAGGTTGCCGCGGATGTTGGTGAGCCCCCTGAACCAGGGGCGCGTCAGCGGCAGCGGCGTGATCGCCGGCACGGGAATCACCTCGCCCGCCTCCCGCAGGTCGACCAGCCACGCCTCGTCGTCCACCTGCACGCCGAGCAGCGACGCGGTCGCCGCGCCCTTGGCGCTCTGCAGGCGCTCCGAGAGGTCGCGCTGGTAATCCCGAAGGGAGGTGCGGGCAGCCATTAGCCGAGCGCCGCGATCTTGGCGAGCAGGTCAGCCGGCTTCACCGGCTTCACCAGGTAGTCCTTCGCGCCCTGGCGCATGCCCCAGACCTTGTCGGTCTCCTGTCCCTTGGTGCTGCAGATGATGATGGGGATGTGCTTGGTCGCTTCGTCGGTCGACAGCGCGCGCGTCGCCTGGAAGCCGTTCTGGCCCGGCATCACCACGTCCATGAGGACGAGGTCGGGCTTCGCCTGCTTCACCTTGGCGAGCGCTTCTTCGGCGCTGGCCGCGCCGGTCACCTTGTAGCCGGCCTTGGTGAGGACGTCGGTGAGGTGCTGGCGGTCGGTGGGCGAGTCGTCTACTACGAGAATCGATTTGATCGTCATGGCATGACCTTTCAACTGGCGAGGGGAGTGAGGTTGATCGTTTCCTGCACGGCCTGGATCAGGCCTTCCTTCGTGAACGGCTTGGTGAGATAGCGGTCCGAGCCGGCGAGCCGGCCGCGCGCGCGGTCGAACACGCCGTCCTTCGAGGACAGCATGATCACCGGCGTTGATTTGAGCTGCGGGTGCTGCTTGATCAGCGCGCAAGTCTGATAGCCGTCGAGGCGCGGCATCATGATGTCGACGAAGATCACTCGCGGCTGGTGGTCGCTGATCTTCGCGAGCGCATCGAATCCGTCCTCGGCGAGAATGACTTCGAAGCCGGCCTGGCGCAGAAACATCTCCGCGCTGCGCCGGATCGTGTTGCTGTCGTCGATGACCAGGACTTTGATCGGTCCCTGGTTCGCCTCTGGCATTGCTACCGCCCCCATTGTTGGCACCCGGCTTTGCCCTTGTTATTGCGGATCAGGCCGTTAGTGCGCTTATTTGAAGTGGCAGGATACCCACCTATGAAGTGGAGGCAAGAAAAAATGTCACGCATGGGGAGACAAAGTTTGTTATCGCGCCATCCAGTTTCGCGATTCACTTCAAGTGAACTCGAGAGCTCGCGTGCGGCGCGCGGCGAGGAATTCGTCACGCTGCCAAAAGCGTCCATGTGATTTCCCGCACGCAGTGCGAAGCGCTCGGCGAATTCCGGCTCGGACGAAAGCGTGAGGATGTTCTCGGCACGCGGCGAAAGCGCATCGCGGCCTTGCCGGCCGGCAAGGACATGTCCCGCGTCGAGGTCCTGTATTTGCATGCGCTGCCTACACTTCCGATCAGAAATAAGAATGAGCGCCACGACACTACAGCCTCGCGGCGCACGCGTGCGCAAGCGTTCGTCAGCGAAGCGCAAGCGTTGTTCAATCCGGATTTTTTCCACGCTGCGCGCACACGAACCCGACGTAGTGCGCAGTGCTAAAACTTCATGACAGCGAGGCGCGGTTAAGGCCTGTCAAGTCTCTTGTTCACGCGAGCTCGCACTGAGACGATGAGCACCGTGCTTCAACCCCAACCAAACACAGGGAGCTCGACAATGAAACTGATCAAAGCGATGGCGCTGGTGATGCTCGTGGCGGTGACCGGCTGCAAGGAATCCGTCGAGCAGGTGGCGATGGTTTCGACGGCGAACGCGGCGCAGACGGAAGTGCGCTACTGGTACTCGGGCGCGAACATTCCGGACAGCGCCCCGCGCGGCCAAGTTTTCGAATACTAAGCCGCGGCAGGAAGAGCTTCCTCGAACGGCGCTCCGCCGCGAAGGCGGAGCGCCGTTTTCTTTTTAGGTCGCGCCGAGCGCGGCCTTCACGCGCTCCGGGCTGAGCGGCGCCTTGCGCATGCGCACGCCGGTCGCGTCGTACACCGCGTTGGCGAGCGCCGACGGAATGACGCGGATGGAGGGCTCGCCCGCGCCGCTCGGCGCGAGCTCGGGACGATCGATGAGCACGATCTCGATCGACTCGGGCGCGTCGGGCATCTCGAGGATCGGGTAGCTCGCCCAGTCGACGCTCTTCACCGTGTCGCGGTCGAAGCGCACCTCCTCCAGCAGCGCGCGCGAGGTGCCCTGCACCACGTTGCCCTCGATCGTCTGGCGCAGCCCCATCGGGTTGATGATCAGGCCGCAATCGTGCGCGATGAAGAAGCGCCGCGCCCACACGCGGCCGGTGGCGCGGTCGACCTCGACCTCCGCCACCGCCGCGACCGAAGTGCCGTTCCTTTCGGCGAAGGCGAGCCCGCGGCCCTTGCCGCTCTTGGAGGGAGAAGTCCGCGGCTTCCAGTTCGCCTTTTCGGCCACCGCCTTCACGACCGCGGCGTGACGGGGGTTGCTGAGGTACTTGAGGCGGAAGGCGACCGGATCCTCGCCCGCTGCGGCGGCGAGCTCGTCCATGAACGATTCGCTCGCGAAATGCAGCTCCGGCCCGACGGGATCGCGCAGGTGCGCGGTGCGCAGCGGCGAGTAATTCTCCGCGAGCGGCGCGATCGTCTCCCACGCGAGTAGCTTGTTCTCGAAGGTGTAGGACTCCTCCGGCGCGCCGAAGATCCAGGTCGGCTTCGCCTCGATGCCGAGCGCCTGCCCGATCAGGCTGTCGGCGGGCTTCGACTCGTTGGTGGCGATGTGCTGCCGCGAGAAGCCTTTCGCGAGGAACTCGTAGGCCACGACGCGCCCCGAGGCATCGATCGCGGCGCGCGCGCTGTGCAGGCTCGCCGGACCCTTCGGGTCCCAGGCGGTGCCGTCGGCGCGCATGCCCTGGACGCGCACGGGCTTGCCCACTGCCTTGGCGAGATAGGCCGCCTCGAGCGCCGCGTCGCCGGCGTCGTTGCGTCCGTACGAGCCCGGGCCGGTGACCCAGATGGTGCGCACCTTCTCCTGTGGCATGCCGAGGAGCGATGCGACGCCGTCGCGGACGAAGTGCGGCTTCTGCGAGCCGGACCACACGGTGCACGAGTCCCGTTTGACTTCCGCCACCGCACAGGCCGGCCCCATGCAGGCGTGCGACTGGAACGGCCACTCGTACTCCGCCTCGACGATGCGCACGCCTGGCTGCTTGAAGGCCGCCGCCGTGTCGCCCACCTTGACCGGCTCCGCGCGCTTCACCGCCTTGGCGCTGCGGATGTAATCGTGCAGCTTGGCCATCTCGGGGAACGCGTTGTCGGGCCCCTGCCAGTCCACCTTCAACGCCTGCGCCGCGCGCACCGCGTCCCACTCGCGCGGCGCGAGCACCGCGACGAAATCGCGCTCGCGGAACACGCGCACGCCGGGGATGCCCTTGACCGACGCCTCGTCCACGCCTTGTACCTTGCATGCCGCGCGCGGCGGACGGATCACGCGCGCGTGCAGCATCCCGGGCAGCCGCAGATCCGTGACGTAGTCGCCGGTGCCGTAGACCTTCCACGCGACATCGCGCCGCGCAAAGGACTTGCCGACGACTTTGTAGTCCGAAGGGGCCTTGGGCTTCGCCTGGACCTTGATGTCCATGGCGTTGCCGGTTTGCTTGTTCCATTCGACCTGCCGGTTGAAGCGCTTGCCGCCGATGAGCTTGGCGTACGTGACCGACTTGCCGCCGCCGGAGACGACGCCGTCGCTCACGCTGAGTTGGGTTTCAGGGATTCCCAGTTCTTTCGCGGCTCGCTCGACGAGGAGGCGGCGCGCTTCCGCCGCGGCGTTGCGCAGCGGCTTTGCGCCCTGCTGGATTCCCGTGCTGCCGGAAGCGCCGCCCTGGTTGCAGGAGGTGCCGGTGTCGCCCATCAGCACGTCGACCCGCTCGAACGCGACGTCGAGCTCGTCTGCGACGATCTGCGCGATGGCGGGCTCCAGGCTCTGACCCATGTCCATCTTGCCGAAGAAGGCCTGCACGCGGCCGCTCGGCAGCACCGCGATCCAGGAATCGAGCTCCGTGGGAACCAGGTTTTGACGCCCCGGGGACAGCGGAACAGCCGCCTCTGCCAGGGGAATGAAGCCAGAGACGACCAGGGCGCCACTCGCTTGCAGGAATTCGCGGCGGGAAGTGGGTGCGTTCATGATTTCCTCCTCACGCCATGCTCTGTTGCGCGCGCTTGATGGCGCGCAGGATCGAAACGTGCGTTCCGCAGCGGCACTTCAGGCCCGACAGCGCATCGCGCAGCTCGGCGTCGCTCGCTTTGGGGTTCTTCTTCAGCACCGCGGCGGCGGTCATGATCCAGCCGTTGACGCAGTAGCCGCACTGCGGCACCTGCTCTTCGACATAGGCGGCCTGCAGCGGATGGGGCTTCTTGGGCGTGCCCAGGCCCTTGATGGTGGTGACGCGCTTGCCGCTCGCCGCCGACACCGGCAGCACGCACGAGCGGACCGGCTCGCCGTCCAGGTGCACGGTGCAGGCCCCGCACTGGGCGAGCCCG
>Ga0247669_1000611_pt1 | contig 13397 bp, 10 predicted proteins | sample CNK10_metaG_FD_182734 | JGI IMG/M metagenome (GOLD analysis project Ga0247669, IMG submission 182734) | Soil microbial communities from Purdue University Martell Research Forest, Indiana, United States - CNK10 | ecosystem: Environmental > Terrestrial > Soil > Temperate forest > Bulk soil...
GTCAGCCAGATTTATCCGCCTCTAGATCTGGACTTGATGCTGGTGTTCTTTGGACTGTTGTTTTTTTTGGCGCTGACGATTGCGGTCATTCTAGAAAGGCGCGCGCGGCAGCACCAGGATCTGGAGATTCTGAAGCGGATTTATGCTGGATTCATACCGTTGCCGTGGATTTTGGCCGCGACGCTGTTTGTAAACGGCAGACTGGATTCGCAAAAAAGCCTGGCTTATTATCCGACGTCCGTTGTGAGCAAATTCAACATGAAGGGAATCGTGCGGGGGAGCCGGCGATTGCTGGTGCGTTCATGGCGGCCTGGACAGCACGTCGAGCGGCTGGCTGTGGAGGCGGATGATTTCGACCGTTTTCAGGATGGAGACACGGTGGTCGTGGCGGCGGAGCCGGGGGCGCTGGGTATTCCGTGGTATTACGGGGTGTATCGGAGGTGAGCGAGTTGAGTGGCAGCGCCGAACAGCTCAGGCTGAGCCTGTGCCACTGACTTAGTATGCGGTTTTGCCGTCGGGCTTTAGGGGCAACTGAATCTCGAGGAAGTGGCCGGCTTTGCCGAAGCGAAACCGGATGCGCTGAACAAGGCCCACATCTCGCGCCTTCCACTCGGAGGTTTCTATCGGATCATTAGGCAGGTCGGACATGGACCATTCGACGCTATCGCCCCGCGGTTTCACGGTTTGCGGATCGACCTCGTAGACTTCTTGTTCCTTGATATCCAGCAGCAGGAAGCGCTTCCAAAGTTTTACGAGGAGGATGCCGCGTTTTTCGGTGTGGTAGATGTTCCACGATTTCGGGGCCTCGTCATTGAAACGCACAATCGCGAATTGCACAGACTTCCAAACAGCTTTCTTCTCCGGAGGTGCACCCTGCGGAAGCGTCGAGAAGAGAACCAGAGCGGAAACAATGGCTATTCGCATTCGCAGAATCAATTCACAACTTCGCTGAAAGACTTGTCGAGGAGGCGGATGGCTTCGTCGACGTCGGGTTTCGTGGTGTTAAGCATGGGAGCCAGGCGAAGGACGTTGCCCATGAGGCCGCCTTTGCCGATGAGCAGGCCGTTGTCGCGCGCGCGTTCCATCACTTGCGTGGTGGCTGCAGGGGCGGGCTCTTTTGTCTTGCGGTCTTTCACCAGTTCGAGAGCTTGCATCAGGCCCATGCCGCGGACATCGCCGATGAGCGGATATTTCTGTTGAAGCTCTTCGAGCTTGGCGCGGAAGTAGGCGCCGACGGTGTGGGCGTTTTCGCGGAGGTCCTCTTCCTCGATGAGTTCGATGGTGGCGCGGGCGGCCGCGCATGTTACGGGGTTGCCGCCGAAGGTGGCGATGTTCAGCCCCTGGAAGCCGGCGGCGATTTCCGGCGTGGTGACCGTCAAACCCACCGGGACGCCGTTAGCCATTCCCTTTGCGCTCGTCAGGATGTCTGGCGTGACTTCCCATTGTTCGATACCGAACCATTTTCTGCCGGTGCGGCCCCAGCCGGTTTGGACTTCGTCGGAGATGAAGAGGCCGCCATACTTTTTTACGATGTTGAAAACGATTTTGAAATATTCCTTGGGAGGCGTGATGAAGCCGCCGACGCCCTGGATGGGCTCGGCGATGAACGCGGCGATGTTGCCGCTGGTGCCGGTTTGAATGAGATTTTCTACGTCGCCGGCGCAGGCGACTTCGCATTCGGGATATTTGAGGTGCAGCGGGCAGCGGTAGCAGTAAGGATTAATCGCGTGCGCGATGCCGACGCTAATGACGGCGGCTTTGCGATACGGGGCGTGCGCCGTCACGGATTTCATGAGCGAGGAGCCGCCGGAATAGGCGTGGCGGAGGGCGACAATGTCATAGCTGCCGGTTGCCATGCGCGCGATGAGGATTGCGGCTTCGTCGGCTTCGCTGCCGGAGCTGGTGAAAAAGCTTGATTGAAGATTCCCGGGAGTGATTTGGGCGATTTTTTCGGCGAGCGCTACAATTTGCTCGGTGGGATAGAGCGTCGACATGTGCTGCAGCTTGTTGACCTGCGCGTTGATCTTGCTGGTGATTTTGGGATTGCAGTGGCCAACGGAGACGGTGAGGATGCCGCCGAAAAAGTCGAGGTACTTGCGGCCTTCGACGTCCCAGACGTGTTGCATTTCGGCACGATCGGCGACGAGAGGCCTTTGGTAGTAATTGGTGACGGATGGCCAGATGAATTTTTTATGCTTGGCGACGACTTCGTCGCTGCGGGAGGTTGTTGAAGGCACAGGCTTTGCGGGCGTGGTCATGGCGCATCCTCGGGCGTGGGTTTGGCGAAGTTCGAGTGTACGACGCGGAGGAAAGCGCGGCAAGCGGACGAAACAATTGAAAATACCTAACTCTGGATGAGGCTGGTGCATCCAAGACGGGAGTTTGCGGACGGTGTATAACGAGAGTGCGGGAAAACGCAAAGGAGACGGGTGATGGCCAAGATGAAAGTAGCGGTGGTGACAAAAGCGGGCGGGAATTTTGAGATTCAGGAGCGGGAAATACCGCAGCCAGGATTCGGCGAGGTGCGAATCAAGGTGGAAGCCTGCGGAGTTTGTCACAGCGACGCTTTGACGAAGGAAGGGATGTGGCCGGGCATGGTGTACCCGCGCATTGCGGGGCATGAGGTTGCGGGCGTGGTGGATGAAGTGGGGGCGGGAGTTACGGAGTGGAAGAAGGGCGATCGCGTGGGGTCGGGCTGGCACGGAGGGCATGATTTTGTTTGCGAATCGTGCAGGCGCGGAAATTTCGTCACTTGCGCGAACGAAGCAATCACAGGGATAACGCGCGACGGCGGATATCAGGAGTACATGTTAGCGAGACATGAAGCGGTAGCGCGAATTCCCGATGGCTTGGAGGCGGCGGATGCAGGGCCGCTGATGTGCGCGGGGATTACGACGTTCAATGCGCTGCGGCATAGCGGAGCGGGGCCGGGCGATTTGGTGGGAGTACAGGGAATCGGGGGACTGGGACATTTGGGAGTACAGTTTGCGGCGAAGTTTGGCTATCGCGTCGCGGCGATTGGACGCGGGCCGGAGAACGGATCGCTGGCCAAGAAGCTGGGAGCCTCTGTTTATATTGATACGAATGCGACGGACGCCGCCCAAGAGCTGACCAAGTTGGGTGGAGCGAAAGTCATCCTGGCGACGGCGCCGAATTCGAAAGCTATGGCGGCGTTGGTGAATGGATTGGGAGCCGGAGGAAAGTTGCTGGTCGTTGGCGCTTCGTTTGAGCCGATGGAAGTTTCGGGCGTGTCGCTCATTTTGGCGAAGCGAAATATTCAGGGATGGCCAAGCGGCACGGCGATGGATTCAGAAGATACGCTGCGATTTGCGGCGCAGACAGGCGTGCGGGCGATGATTGAGAAATATCCACTAGAGAAAGCGAATGAGGCGTTTGCGCGAATGATGAGCGGGAAGGCACAGTTTCGCGTGGTGCTGACGATGTAGGAGGAAATGCAAGCAGGAGGACCGAACCAAATTGCGTGAGGTCCGGATTTCACATTAAATGCGGCAGGCTCGCAAGGAGTGGGTCATGAAAATACACATCCGAAAAGAGAGACCTGCCGCTTGGGCCGAACGTAGAAGTCGGACAAAGCGCGCGTGGTTCCTGCCGTTTGTGGCTCTCGAATGGCTATGGGAATGGGTTGCCTACGCGCTCAGCAACTGGACGTTTCTTGAAGTGCTGGACTATCTGGAGACGTTCAGCGTGCTGTTCGCCGTAATTTTTTATTTTTCGGAATCGGGCGACCGCGTGAAGCAAAGGCATTATCAGGCGTGGCAAGTGGTGAACACTTCGCAGGGAAAAGGCGGGAGCGGCGGCAGGATCGAAGCGCTGCAGGAACTGAATGCGGACGGAGTTGCGCTGGTCGGCGTGGATGTTTCCGGCGCATTCCTGCAGGGAGTCCGGCTCGAGAGAGCGAAGCTGCTGCGCGCGAACTTTTCCTCGGCGGATGTGCGAGAGGGAAAGTTTCCGTCGGCGGACTTCACCTTCGCGGACTTGCGCTCGGCCAACTTTCGCCAGAGCAATCTTGAGCAGGTTTCATTCCAGGGAGCAAATCTGGGCGACAGCGATCTGACCGGAGCGGACCTGACCGGGGCAGACCTTGCAGATTCCAGTCTTGCGGACGCGGATTTAACGAATGCCGACCTGCGCGACGTGCGATGGGAGCATGTCGCAAGCGTGAAGAATGCGAATATCTTTGGAGTGAGGAATGCACCGCAGGGTTTTGTGGGATGGGCCCTGAAGCACGGAGCGCAGCAACAGGCCGGGGAAGCACAACAGACGGGCCAAGCGCAATAACGATGACGAGTCCGCAATGATCATTCGGCCGGCAACGACAACCGATAGCGACGCGATCTGGAAAATCCTCGAGCCGGTGATTCGGGCGGGGGATACGTACACGCTGCCGGTGGATATGACTTGTGAGGACGCTCTCCGGTATTGGAACTCACCTGGACACGAGGTATTTGTCGCGGAAAACGGAGAAATTCTGGGCACATACTACTTGCGCGCGAATCAGAAGGGCGGAGGAGCGCACGTTGCGAATTGCGGATACATGACGGCGCCGTGGGCAGGCGGACGGGGCGTTGCGCGGGCGATGTGCCAGCATTCCCTGGAGCGCGCGAAGGAGCGAGGCTTCCGAGCGATACAATTTAATTTCGTGGTGAGCAGCAACGAGCGAGCGGTGCGGTTGTGGCAGAGCATGGGGTTTGAAACAGTAGGCCGGCTTCCGGAAGCATTCCTGCATCCGACGATGGGCCCCGTCGACGCGCTAGTGATGTACCGGCATTTATAGGCCGGGGCGGAGAGGCGGCTTGTAAGCGTGGCGCGCGCCGGCTCGGGTACGACTGAGAGCCGTCCATGCGTATAATGGCGCGCTATGGCTTCCAAGCCTTCCCTCATTAGACGCACGGTTAGGATGCTCGCGCGAGTATTTCCCCGGTGCGGCATGATCGCGCAGGCAATCGCCTTCAACATGTTTTTGGCGTTTTTCCCGGCACTGCTCATCATGGTGGGGTTCGCGACCAGCCGCATAGGGGGACGAACGAGTCTGCTGGATTTGATCACCGATCTGACGGCAATTCTGCCGCCGGGTAGCCAGAGCATCGTTTCCGAGTTTTTAGTGAAGCGGGGACCGGAAGCGTGGAAATTGGCGCTCGTGGGCTGGACTGGAACGCTGCTGGCGGGTTCGCAGGTGATGCGGTTGTTGATGGAGGGCATTCATCGGATTTACGGAGACAAGGAGCTACCGGGATTCCTGCACCGGCAACTTCGGGGGTTGGCACTGCTGCTGGTGACGATTGCACCTCTGCTGGCAGCGGCGATACTCGGTGTGCTGGGGCGGCCGCTACGACGCTGGCTGTCGGAAGAACTAGGCCCGCACCAGCCCCTGCAAGGTTGGTGGACGTTTTTTTTTACCGCGGCAGCGATTGTGTTAGCGATGCTGGCGCTGACGGTGATCTATCGAGTCGCCCGGCCGGGGGAGGAGAGTCTGCGAAACGTTTTGCCAGGTGCGATGGTGGCGACGTCGCTGTGGTGGCTGGTGAACGTGCTGTTCGGGTTTTATGTGCGGCGCGTTCCGTATAGCGTCGTGTATGGTGGACTTGCGGCGGTCATTGGATTGATGCTGTGGATGCAGCTCTCGGCGGTGATTGTGTTCTTAGGGGCGGCATGGAATGCGGAGCTGGCAGAGAATCGCAGGGGACGCGCTCCCGTGGTCGCTTAGCAAGATGTTTGAAGCATTGGGTTGAGCAAAATGTCCGAACAGTTGGTCCGGGTGGAATGCCATTCAGGCTATAAGGCGGAAGAGCGCCCGGTGCGCATCCTTTTCGAAGGGCAGACCTTGGAAATCACGGAAGTAGAAGACCGTTGGTACTCGCCTGGAGCGACCTATTTCCGGGTGCTGACAACGAGCGGCGACCGCTACGTTCTGCGGCACGATGATGCGCAGGAGGCGTGGAGCCTGACCGCATTCCGCGCGGCTGGCAAACGCGTTGACACAAAAATTAACCAGGGAGTATAGTCATCTCGCGAGGTTGGTGTCTGGGTTCCCCCGTAGTGCCGGCTACCCCGATAGCCGGCGGTGCCTGCGGATGCGGATCAGAGAAGGAAAGGGATGTCCTACCTACCGCAGTTCCCGTTTGCGCGCCGGTCGGTGTGTCTTTTTTTGTTTTTCCTGATGGCGTGTGTGAACGCACCTATCCTGGCGCAAGCGCCGACTCCGCCCGATCCTGCCGCCAAGAGCCCCGAGACGCAGACGGCCGCACAGCCAGCGAAGCCACAAGAGCCGTCTTCCAATGAAAACGCTGAACTATCGAGCCGCGACACAGCTCCGACATTTAGAGTTCGCGTAAACCTTGTGCTGGTACGAGTCGTGGTGCGCGATGAGCAGGGCCACGTAGTCCCGAACTTGCGTAAGGAAGATTTTCAGCTTTTTGACAATCGCAAGCCGCAAACGATTTCTACATTCAGCGTGGATACACCGGCGTCGCACGTGATTGCGGCAACGACCAGCGCAGAACCGGGCGCAGCTCCTGTCCCAGCCGAAGCAGCGGCGGTCGCATCGCTGCCCCAGCGATTTGTTTCGGTACTTTTCGATGACCAACATCTGGTGATGTCGGACGCCTTGTTTGTCCGGAATGCGGCGACTCGTTTTTTTGGAGCGCTGGCGCCCTCGGATCGGGTCGGCATATACACGACTTCGGGGCAGTTCACGCAGGAGTTTACCGACGATCATGAGTTGCTGAACAAAGCGATGCTGAGCATACAGCCGCATTCGCCCACCGCCGGACTCCACGATTGTCCGGAAATCGGCTACTACCAGGCGGACCTGATCTATAACAAGAACGACACGCAAGCGCTGGCCTTGGCCACGGAAGATGCGGTGCAATGCGCGTTCCAGGGCGAAGAAACGCAGAAGGCCGCAGCGCAAGGCATGGCGCTGTCAACAGCCGGGATCGTGCTCGGCCGCGAGGACTCATCGACAGAATATGCTTACCGGCACATGGAAGAGGTCATGCGGCGACTTGCGACGATGCCAGGACAGCGGATCCTGGTGTTCGTGTCACCGGGATTTATTCTTTCGAGCTTGCAGTTGGAGACCAGCGACCTGGTGGACCGCGCGACCAAGGCGAATATCGTAATCAACACGATCGATGCGCGGGGATTGTTCACGACGGATATCGGGGGAGATATAGCCGATCCTCCCAGAGATTCTTTTCGAACGGCGGGATATAAGGCCTCGTATCGGATCGCATCTCAACTGGCGCAAAATGAAGTGCTCGCACAGTTCGCCGACGGAACTGGCGGGACCTTTTTCCACAATCGCAACGACGTAGATGAAGGCTTGCGCGAGGCAGGGGCAGCGCCGGCAATAAGTTATCTTTTGGGCTTCTCGCCGCAAAACCTGAAGCTCGACGGAAGCCTGCACACGTTGAAAGTGTCGTTCGCACACAAGAACAACTACAAAATACAGGCGCGGCACGGGTACTTCGCGCCGCGGCACAAGGTGGACCCGGCCGAGGAGGCAAAACAGGAGATTCAGGAAGCGCTTTTCTCGCAGGATGAGATTCGCGATCTGCCGGTGGATTTGCATACGCAGTTTTTCAAGACCGACAACTTCCAGGCGCGGTTGGCGGTGCTCACGCACGTCGATATCAAGGGCGTGCACTTCCGGAAGGCTGACGGGCGCACGCGGGACGACCTGACGGTGGCGACAGCGATTTTCGATGAGAACGGGAATTACGTCACAGGCGGCGAAAAAATCGTGCAGATGAAGCTTTTAGACCCCACGTACGATCGGCTTCTCCGGTCTGGACTCAATCTGAAGACAAGCTTCGACGTAAAGCCCGGGAGTTATTTGGTGAGGCAGGTTGTGCGGGACTCTGAGGGGTCGCAATTGGCGGCGCGGAATGGGGCGGTAGTCATACCGAATTGATGGGGGAGCACATGAACACTATATGGAATCGCGGGCGGAAAACTTTGGGCTGGATAGCTGGAGTCACGGCGGCCGCATCGTGCCTATTTTGGGCGCAACTCGCGGGGCAGACCCCGCCGGCGCAGGACGCGAGTCAGCAGGCGGGACCCGCGATCAAAGCGGAGTCGCGCCTCGTGCTGGTGGATGCAGTCGTCACGGACAAGAAGGGGAATTACGTCCATGACCTTACGCAGAACGATTTCAAAGTGTACGAAGACAATAAGGAACAGTCTGTGGCGAGCTTTTCCTTCGGCGCGGACACAGCGATTCAGGCAAAGGGAGAGAAGCGGTATCTGATTCTGTTTTTTGACAACTCGACGATGGCGGCGCCCGACCAGATTCAAGCCAGAGCAGCCGCGAAGAAGTTTATCGATGCCAATGCGGCACCCGACAAGTTGATGGCGGTTGTGGACTTCGGCGGAACCCTGCGCATCGTGCAGAATTTCACGGCGAACGCGGATCTGCTGCGCGCCGCAGTTGGCGGAGTGAGGAATTCCTCCGTGGATCCCAACGCGCAGGCCTCGGTGGAGGTGGCCTCGGCAGGGCTGTCACCGTCGTCGGGCGCCACGGGTTTCTCCTCACCATTCTCCTCGATGAGCAACGCCGAGGCGGATTTTGGGGCAAGGAGCATGCTGCTGTCGGTGCGCAGTCTGGCCAAGAATCTAAGGGGAGTTCCCGGACGCAAGATGGTGGTGCTATTTTCGTCCGGTTTCCCATTGACGAGCGAGAGCGAATCCGAGCTAACAGCCACGATTGACGCCTGCAACAAGGCGAACGTGGCGATCTATGCGCTCGATGTGCGCGGCCTCGTGACGGGACTTCCGAGAGGGAGTTCGAAACTGCAAATGCCAGACAGCGGGAGACGAGAAGTTGCAGGGAGGCACGCGACGCAAACTGCTTTCGGAGAAGGGCGCGTGGTCCTGGCTTCTTTTCCTAGTGCATTGCTGGAGCCGCAACGTCCTGGTGGTGGCGGCGGAGGCGGCGGTCGTCCCGGAGGCGGTGGAGGCACAGGCGGCACGGGAGGAGGCACAGGCGGCGCAGGAGGAGGCACAGGCGGGACGGGCGGAACCGGTGGCAAAGGCGGCACTGGAGGAACGGGCGGCACAGGGGGTACAGGCGGAACCGGCGGCCGCGGAGGGACTGGAGGAACAGGCGGTACAGGGGGCAAGGGCGGAACAGGTGGAACGGGTGGAGGAACTACCGGGCGAGGCGGGGGCGGCGTACCCAACCCGAATATGAACAATCCAAATTCGATTTATACGCAGCCGAGAACCATCGTTCCCCAATTTCCTCTCTCGGCATCCACAAATCAACAGATTCTCGCGGCCCTTTCGGAAGGAACCGGTGGATTCACAATCTTCAACACCAACGATTTGTTGTCAGGGCTTGAGAAGATCGGGCGGGAGCAGAATGAGTTTTATATCCTGGGCTACGTGCCGGAAAAGTCGGCTGAAGGAAGCTGCCATACGCTGAAGGTGAAGATGAACGGTGGTGGTATGCACGTGAGGTCGCGGAGCGGCTATTGCAACACCAAGTCCACCAACGTATTGGAAGGAACGCCGGTGGAGAAGCAGCTCGAGGCTCGAGCAACGGGTAATCAGGCTGGAACGATGCAGGGCTCGTTCGAAGTACCGTACTTCTACACGGCGCCCAACGTGGCGCGGGTCAACCTGGCGATGGAGATTCCTTCGAACACCGTGCAATTCAGCAAAGAGAAGGGAAAATATCACGCCAATCTGAATGTGCTGGGGATAGCGTACAAGCCTGACGGCTCCATTGGCGCAAAGTTTAGCGATACGGTCAATCTGGATTTGGAAAAAGACGAAATGAAGGAGTTTACGAAAAAACCGTATTCCTACGGAAACCAGTTCGACGCAGGAGCGGGGACCTATAAGCTGACGGTAGTGGTGAGCTCCGGGGATGCTGCCTTCGGAAAATACGAATCGCAACTGCAAATCGATTCTTATGATGGAAAGGAATTCAGTTTGGGAGGAGTGGTGCTCTCGAACTCGATGCAGCGGCTGACGGATATTCCGACGAACCTCGATTCAGCTCTCCTTGAGGATCGCACACCGCTGGTAGTGAAAGGGATGGAAATCAGTCCGTCGGCCAGCAACCGGTTCAAGAAAACGGACAACGTGGCTGCCTATACCGAAGTTTACGAGCCGCTTCTTACTTCCGCTAATCCCCCGGAGGTCCACGGCGGTTATGCAATTCTTGAGCGAGCCACCGGTAAGATCGTCTTCAAGTCCGGTGCGGTTGGCCTCGCAGAGTTCATTCAAAAGGGCAGTCCGATGGTGCCAGTGGGTTTGAAAGTCGAAGTGAAGGACCTGCCTCAAGGGAGTTATCAGCTTGTGATGATGGCGGTCGACGGAGCCGGCCACCACGCCAAAAACCGCGTGGTTGATTTCGACATCACCAATTAATGGGGTGAGCCGCAAGGTGGCCACAGGTCCGGGCAGACCGCTAGGCTGCAGGTTGGCGGGATGCGCTGCTGGATTCCGCGAATAGACTACGCAAGACGAACCAGCAGTTCGCCGGGCGCTCCGAGAGACGCCGCATAAAATAGGGGCACCAATCGGTTCCAAACGGAACATAAACCTGCAGAGTGTTTCCCGCGGCGTGCACTTGCTCCTGGAGATCGCGACGAATTCCGTAGATCATTTGAAATTCATACCGGCTTTTGTCCAACTTTAACCGGGCCGCCTCGGCTTGAGCGTGCCCGACCATGGCCGGGTCGTGAGAAGCGATGGCGGGCAGGTAATTTCCCAGGGCAGCGCCTTCGAGGAGATAGGTGGTCAGCTTCTTGAAATTTTCATCGACTTCGCTCTTTTTCTGGAAGGCGATTTTCTTTGCTTCGCGGTAGGCGCCTTTCACGAGGCGAATTTTTGGTTTGACCGGCGTTAGCCTTTGGAGATCTTTTTCCGTGCGGTAGAGGTAGGCCTGCACGGCCAGCCCGCAGTTGCCAAGTTCCCGTTGCACGCTTTCGAAGATGTCCAGGGTGACGTCCGTGTAGACGCTGCCCTCCATGTCCATTTCGATGGAGCGGCCAAGCGTTGCGGCTCGAACGGCAATTTCGCGAGCCAGGGAGCGGCAGAGCTCCTTATCGATGTCCAGGCCGAGCTGAGTCAGCTTAATGGAGATGTTGCCTGACAGATTCTCGGCGTGTAACTCTTCGGCCATGTGGATGTAACCGGCACAGACTTCACGGGCCGCGGCTTCGCTGGTTACGTTTTCGCCGAGATGGTTCAGGCTGACATTGCGGCCCTGCGAGCAAAGATCCTTACTCGCCGTGAGTGCCTCCTCGAGGGATTCACCGGCGACGAAACGCTTGGCGAAACCGTATTTCATGCCACGCCGTGCGATGGGGTCGGTGACGCTACGCTTGGTGGACAGCCAAAAGATGAAATTTCGGAGAAGCAAGTAGGCCTCACAGTTTGCGGGTGAAGCAGACCGAGAATACGGGCTGAGACGCTGGGCGTCAATGCCAACGGCGGCGCGCAGAACTGTACCTAGGTCCAGACGGTTGAGTCAGTTATGAGCAGGAGGCGGCCGGTACGATGGGGCAAAGTAAAGATTCGACACTGGCCCTCGCTGCGCGCAACTTCCGGACGTGTGGAGGGTTATTCTATGAAATGCGAAGTGTGTGCGGACCGTCCCGCACGACAGGAGTGTGTCATGAGCGTGCATCATGGCCGCGGCCAGCAAACCGCTTCTATCTTGACGACCCCCAAGTCTTTCCTCGCGGCCATGCTTTCCTTGGCGTGCGTGTTTTCCGTGGGCATCGATTTGCCATCGCTTGCCGCGATACCCGCCGCGGCAAAAGACAAGAAGGCAAAGCAAGGCTCGGCTGTAAAAAATCTGCCAATCACGGAGTTGAGTGCGGATGAGGCAATACTCCACGCGCTGAATCGCTTGGCGTACGGTCCGCGGCCTGGGGACGTCGAGCGCGTGCGTCAGATGGGGCTAGCGAAATGGATCGACCAGCAGCTGAATCCGAATTCCATCGATGACAAAGCGCTGGAAGCGCGGCTGGAAAATTATCCGACGCTGAAGATGTCCTCCGCGAGATTAATTGAGGCGTATCCGCGGCCGAAGCAGGTGGAAAAGCAGGCTGCGAAGCGCGCGCAGGCTCAACTGGAACAGGACCAGCAGCGGCGCTCGGGCCAGGACTCGGCAGTCGCGGCAAAAGATTCGGAGGCGGCTCCGGCCGCCAGGGAAAGTCCAGCTGCCGATATGAAGGAGAATACTTCCGCAGGGCAGGCTGACGCCGGAGATGAGAATGCGCCCTCACCGATGAAGGAAGATGCGGCGCAAGAAAATCCTGGAGTAAAGCGCGCAGGGAGACGGCAATTGCCGGGCGGAGACGATCCGAACAATTTTCCGCGGGCGTTTGGCGAAAATAGCAATCGACCGCAACGCGTCGTTGCGGAACTAGCGATGGCGAAGGTGGCGCGCGCGATTTACAGCGGGCGGCAGCTTCAACAGGTGATGGATGATTTCTGGTTCAATCACTTTAATGTGTTTGCGGGGAAGGGCGAAGATCGCTGGTATTTGACTTCCTATGAGCGCGACGTGATCCAGCCGCACGCGCTGGGGAAGTTCAAAGATTTGCTGACGGAGTCGGCGAAGAGTCCTGCGATGCTCTTCTATCTGGATAATTTTTTGAGCGCCGATCCGCGCGCTGCTCAGCGGCTGGCGGCGGAGCGCGCCATGCGGCAACAGGGGCGATACGGGCGTTTCGGACGGCCGTTCCCGCCGCGTCCTCAACAAGGACAGCAGAAAAAGCAAAACGAACGCGGGCTGAATGAAAATTACGGACGCGAGCTGATGGAACTGCATACGCTCGGGGTTGATGGCGGTTACACGCAGAAGGATGTGACGGAGGTGGCGCGATGCTTTACCGGCTGGACCATCGAGAGGCCGCGGCAGAATCCAGAATTCAAGTTTGACGAGCGATTGCATGATCCTGATCCGAAGTTCGTGCTGGGAAAGAAAATTCATGCCGGCGGGATGAAGGACGGGGAGGAAGTGATCGACCTGTTAGTCCATAACCCGAGCACGGCGAAGTTCATTTCGACAAAGCTGGCGCGGCGATTTGTTTCGGATAATCCCCCGCCGGAGCTGGTCGCAAGAATGGCGCACACGTTCGAGGAGAGTGGCGGCGAAATTAAGGCCGTGATGCGGACGATGATTTATTCTCCGGAGTTTTGGTCGCGTGAGGCGTATCGCGCAAAAATCAAAACCCCGTTTGAGCTGGTCGTTTCCACGGCGCGCGCGCTGGGAACGGACGTGGACGTGCCTCAGCCGCTGGTCGGCTGGGTGGGGCGCATCGGCGAACCACTTTATCAATGTCAGCCGCCGACGGGCTACGCGGACAAGGCGGATACTTGGGTGAATACCGGTGCACTGCTCAACCGGC
>Ga0247669_1000612_pt1 | contig 13388 bp, 9 predicted proteins | sample CNK10_metaG_FD_182734 | JGI IMG/M metagenome (GOLD analysis project Ga0247669, IMG submission 182734) | Soil microbial communities from Purdue University Martell Research Forest, Indiana, United States - CNK10 | ecosystem: Environmental > Terrestrial > Soil > Temperate forest > Bulk soil | place...
AGGGTCTTCGTCTTCGTCTTCGTCGTCGCCATATTCTGTGTCAGCCGAGTACGACTCGACGTTGGCTGCAGGGCCGGGCGAATCCGGCCTGTTGCGAATATTTTGCAGGCGCGCTTGCAACTGCGATTCGTGTGGACGGCACAATTCGGATTTCGTTGGCGGCTCCGCGCGCGCGGTAAGGTCTGGGCTGATCTCCTGCCAGGTTCGGCCTTCGTCGACCGTTTTCAAAACAAATTGCGTGGCGAAGTAGAGCGTGTGCGGATCCAGAGGCGAAAAAACGACGGGCGGCATCTGCGACGTGCGGTATTTTTTGCCACGCGTAAAAACGTGAACAAACTGCCCGGTGTTTTTATCGTAGCGAACGACGCTGCCATACCAGCCGCCAGAATAAACAGTGTTGGGATGAAGCGGATCGGGCGCGATATAGCTATATTCGAAGCCAGCGATGGACCACCAGTCGCGAAAAGTGATTTCGCCATAATCGCTGCGGCTAGGAACGGCGGCAGTGCCGCTATCCTGCTGCGCCGCGTAGGCAATATATGGAAACTGATTGTCGGTGATGACGTGATAGAACTGGCCGGTGGGCTGATTGAACCAGGACGTCCAGGATTGACCGCCGTTATAGCTGACGACCGCACCCTGATCCACGCCGAAAACAATGTGGCTGGAATTTTGCGGATCAATCCACATCGTGTGGTAGTCGTCGCCGCCGGGAGCGCCTTTGAAGGCAATAAAAGTTTTGCCGCCGTCGGCGGAGCGGTAAGCAGAAGTTTGCATCACGTAGACGACTTCGGCGTTGCGCGGATCGACAAAGACGCGGCTGAAATAGAGGGAGCCGAGAATGCGCGGGTCCTTGGTAATTTGCCGCCAAGTCAGGCCGCCGTCGTCCGAGCGAAAAAGGCCGGCTGTGAGAATAGCAAAAAGGCGACGGCCACGATCGCCGGGCGCAACCGCGATGCCGACGCGGCCCCAACCGCCTTCGGGCAAACCTTTGTCGGGAAGCGGCGACCACGTGGTGCCTTCGTCGGTGGATTTGAAGAGCCAGGCGTCGCGCGATTTTGGATTGTCTTCTCCAGCGCGCCAGTCGGCCGGGTGCCAAACGGCGGCGTAGAGATTGCGCGGATTTTCCGGGTCGGCACAAAGATCGGAGACGCCGGCGAAATCGTCTTTGTAGAGAGTATGTTTCCAGGTCTTGCCGCCGTCGGTGGTTTTGTAAACACCGCGCGTTGTGCTTGGAGCAGCGACGGTGAGAATTGGATGCCCGATGACGCCGACGACGACAACGTCAGAATTTTTGGGATCGACGAAGATGGAAGAGATGTAGCGGGTATCGGCGAGGCCGATGTTCGTCCAGGTGGTGCCAGCGTCGGTGGATTTGTAGATGCCATTGCCGGGCGTTTGTTCACCGGTGCCAACGTAAACGATGCTGGGATTCGAAGGTGAAACGGCTACGGCGCCGATGGACGCAACCCGCTGGCTATCGAAAATCGGTTTCCAGACTTGGCCGCCGTCAGTTGTTTTCCAAACGCCGCCGCCGGGCGTGCCCATGTAAAAGATGGCGGGATCGCCGGGGATTCCGGCGACGGAGGTGACGCGGCCGGCGCGATGCGGTCCGATGAGGCGCCAACGCATGGCGGAATAGAGAGACGGATCGGCGGAGGGAGATTGCTGGGCGTCGGCGGGCACGGAAGGAAGAGAGGCGAGCAACGCGGCAAGCGCAGCGATTCGAAAGATTCGGGCTCTGGGGCGAGCGTTACCGTTCATGCGGCGATTCCTCCGGACGGGAAACGCTGAGTGTACCACTGGGCACGAGTGGCCATCGAGGCGGGCGCGTCTTACTTTTTGGGACGCAGAAATCTGCGAGATGGTTCTTCGAGGAGGCGATAGGCGGCGACGGAGATGGCAATTGCAGCGGCAAGAGAGAGAGCGACGCGGAGAGGCCACGACAGGTGAGGGATGGAATCGAAGACGCGCGTAATCACGAGCGAATGCAGGAGATACAGGCTGTAACTTGCTTCACCGAGGAGAACTAGAAAGGGTGTGGCAAGGAGCAAAGTCCATTTCGGTTGGCGTGCGACGCCGTAAATGATGGCGGCAAACGCGGGCGAAAGAAGGCCCGCGGAAAGTGTCGGGTTGGGAATTTTGGGGGCGAGTAGCACGACGGTCGCGAATCCAAGCAGACCGGCACCGGCAAGCGGGGTGGCGAATTTTACGCTGCCTGGGCGAGAGAGAAAGAGTTTGCCGGCGAACATTCCAACCAAAAACTCAGGCAGGCGAACGAGCGGGTTGAAACTGAGGACATTTTTCCAAAACAGATTGGTCTCGCCGGAATTGATTTTGTCGAAGCCGTCGGGATGAAAATGGATATAGCTGGACGAGAGGGAGAGACTGATCAACCAGAATGCGACCAGCCAGAGGAGCAAACTTCTCGCGGAGAGTTTGCTGCTGCGGAGCAAGAAAAACGGAAAGACGAAGTAGAAGAAGGCTTCGACGCTCAGACTCCAGCAGACTGAGTTCCAGGTAAGGGCCGCCTGCGGAACCCAGGATTGGAGTAGCGCAAGCGTGAGCATGCAAGCGGGGATGAAGTGCGTTTTGCTCCAAGCGAAAAACGGCAAGTCGAGGTTGCGAACCGCAAACAGGAAAAAGGGCGCGGCGACGATGAGCGAAAGGGCGTAAGCGGGATAAATGCGGGCGAAACGAGCGCGCCAAAATTTTGGAGCGTCGAGCTGCGGGCCATCATAGGTGTAAACGAGGATGAAGCCTGACAGGACGAAAAAGAAGTTCACGCCAACGAAACCGATGCTGGCGAAGTTCTGATACCACCACGGGCCGCCGGGCAAAATGCCCACCACACGGACATGAAAGAAGACCACGTGGAGCGCGGCCAGGAAGCGGAGCGTGGTCAGAGCGTTCAGACGTGGCCGCATAGGACTACGGTTTTGACGTCACCGTCACACAAAAGGTCACGCAAATTCTGATCAGCTCTTGATGAGGCGGAGGGCTTCGTACGCAGCGCCAAGCTGGGGCGCGTTTTCGTCCGTGATGACCGACACGGGCATGTTCTTGAGCAGGTTTTCGAAGTGCCACTTGTCTTTGAAGGATTGGAAGAAGTGGCCGTCTTTCATTTTCTCGAGAATCTTGACGGCGATGCCTCCCGCCACGTAAACGCCACCGAGAGCGAGCACTTTTAGGGCGAGATTGCCGGCTTCGGCGCCGTAAATGTCGGTCCAGAGGTCGAGAGTCTCAACGCAGACGGGGCAAGTTTTAGCGAGCGCGTTTTTTGTAATTTCCGGCGCGGGATCGGCGTCGGGGTCATCGAACGCGGAGTGTTTGACCGTGGTCGAGAGAAATTCGTGCAGGGTGCGGAAGCCACGGCCGGAAAGGATTAATTCCCAACTAACTTGGGGATAGCGGCGCTTCATGAAGCGGAGGAGCTCGATTTGCTGTTCGGTGTGAGGGGCAAAATCAGAGTGGCCGCCTTCAGAGGGAACGACTTGATAGCGTTTCCCGTCCCAGACAAGGAGCGATTCGCCGAGGCCGGTGCCCGCCGCGAGGAGCGCGCGCGTGCCGCCAGGTTCTGGTTTGCCTTCATTGAGGACGAGGAATTGTTTTGGATCGAGATACTCGATGCTGTGTCCCCAGGCGCCGAGGTCATTGAGCAGAACGATGTGAGAAACGTTCAACTCTTGCGAAAGAACGGCAGCGTCGATGGTCCAGGGCAGATTTGTAGCACGGACACGATTGTTGATGACCGGGCCCGCGATGCCGAATCCAGCGGCGAGAATTTTTTCACCGGCGAGATGCGTGGCGGCCTGTCGCGCGAATTCTTTGGCGATTAAATCAAATTGAGCGAAATCCTTGCTGCGAAAGCGCTGCTTGAAGACGGGTGTGAGCTTGCCGTCTTTTTCCTGAAAAAGCGCCAGGTTACATTTTGTACCGCCAACATCGCCCGCAAGGATCAACGTGGTCTCCTGAATACGCTGAATCGAATTAAATCTGGAAAAATTGCCCTATGGGTTGTACCACTTTCTGCCGTCACGTTCGAGGAGATTGTCGGATTCCTTGGGCCCCCAGCTGCCGGCGGAATACTCGGGAACGGTAGCACTCTTGGCGGCGCTCCAGACGTCGAGGATGGGATCGACGAGCGACCAGGCCGCTTCGACGCTGTCGGCGCGATCGAAGAGAGTGGCGTCGCCGCGGACGCAATCGTTGACAAGCGTGGCGTACGCGCTGCGCGTGGCTTCGCCGAACCCTTCGCGATAACTGAAATTCATGGTGACGTTGCCGATGCTCATTTCGGTGCCGGGCCGCTTTGCGCCGAACGAGACGGAAATTCCTTCGTCAGGCTGAATATTGAGGACGAGACGATTCGGTTCAACTTCCTTGCCGCGAAAGACGACGTGCGGCGCACGCTTGAACTGAATCATGATTTCCGTAGAGCGTTTAGCGAGGCGTTTTCCGGTACGCAGATAGAACGGGACGCCAGCCCAGCGCCAATTGTCGACGAGTACGCGCATGGCGACAAAGGTTTCGGTGCGAGATGTAGGGCTGACGCCGGGCTCCTGACGATAGCCGGGAAGTTTCTTGCCGTCGACGTTACCCGGTGCGTACTGGCCGCGGATGACGGCCTGAGCGACGCCTTCGAGATCGTACGGACGGATGGACTGAAGCACTTTCAATTTTTCGTTGCGAACTGCCGTGGCGTCGAAGGAAGCCGGGGGTTCGACCGAGCACAGCGAAGTCAGCTGCAGCACGTGACTTTGAATCATGTCGCGAAGGGCACCGGCCGTTTCGTAAAAGCCGCCGCGACGCTCAACGCCGAGCGTTTCGCTGGCCGTGATTTGGACATGATCGACGTAATTGCGATTCCACAAGGGTTCGAAGATACCGTTGCCGAAGCGAAGGACGAGAAGATTTTGCACGGTGTCTTTGCCAAGGTAGTGATCGATGCGGTAGACCTGGCGCTCTTCGAAAACGCATTGCACTTTTTTGTTCAGCTCTTTGGCGGTGGCAAGGTCCCGGCCAAATGGTTTTTCGACGATAACGCGCACCCAGGAATTTTCGTTCGCAGGCTTGGAAAGCCCTGCTTTGCCAAGTTGTTCGATGATGTCCGGATAAACTTCAGGCGGCGTCGAAAGATAGAACAAGCGGTTGCCGCCGAGATTCTTTTCGGATTCGAGGTCGGTCAGGCGTTTTGCGAGGGTCGTGTAGGCTTGCGCATCGGAATAGTCGCCGGCATGGTAATGCAAGTTTGAGGCGAAGGCATCCCACTTGGCCGGATCGATTGGACCAACTTCGGAAATTCCCTTTGCGGCTTCTCCGACAGTCGCGCGGAAGCTGTCGTCGCTCATTGCGGTGCGAGCGAATCCCATAATCGCGTAGCGCTCGCCCAGCGAGTCGTGCACGGCCAAGTCGTACATGGCAGGGATAACTTTGCGTTTAGCGAGGTCGCCGGACGCGCCAAACAAGATGACAGTGCAAGGCTCAGTGGCACCGCCGTAAGACACTCCGGAACGCGTAGATTCGGCAGGCATGCTATCTCCTTGGCAAAAAGGCGAAAGACCGGCACGGTACAACCAGCCCGAAAACTATACCTCAACCCCGAGGTTGCGCAGGTCGCTCTTCAATTGCTCTGGGTTCTGAAAGTGAACGGTGTGGAAGCCGAGCTTTCGAGGACTCTCCAGGTTCAACGGGCGATCATCTATAAAGATGCATTTCTCGGCGTTTCGTTGCGTAACTTCAAGCGCGACGCGAAAAATGGTGGGTTCCGGCTTGCGCGAATGGACGTAGCACGAGCTGAAGAAGACCAGAAAGTTCTTGCGAAGGCTAAACGCTTCGATCCGGTATTGGTTGAGCTCGAGCGGCTCATTATTGATGGCGCCGACGAAATATTTTCCCGAGGCTGTGACAGCGTCGAGGACTTCACGTGAGCCGGGGAGCGCGCGCGATTGCGCGAACATAAACGCGGTGAATTCCTCGCGCGTGAACGTACGGGGACGATAAAAGAGCGTGCGATTCAGATATTCTTCGAGTGTGATCTGGCCGCAGTCAAAGGCGGGGAAAGAGAGGTCGTGGCGGTCGGAAAACTCGTCCCAATCGAGATGGAATGTTTCCGTCGCGGCCTTGCGCGAGCCGCGGTCCCAGCCGTTGGTTAGAACGACGCCGCCGATATCCCAGAACAATGTGTCGATATCGGGCATGGGCACCTCCCGGGTGGCGGGCGATTCAGGATTGCTACCGAATTGCGTCCATGAAAATACACGAAATCGAGAAAGTTTGCTGACGCGGGATCGAAGTGCTTACGGCTGCGCGTCTCTAGGCAATTCGCGGGAGTTGCAGTAAGGTTGATGTTGGAGAACTTTGGAGGACTTTGATGGCGGACGATAGTTGTAGTCCAGCACCTTCGGCGGAACCCGTTGCGGCTGGGACGCGAATGGTGAAGTGCGTGAAATTCGGGAAGGAGTTGCCTGGCCTGGATCGCGTGCCCTGGAGGGGCGAAATTGGAAAGCGCATCTACGAAAATGTCTCGAAAGAGGCGTGGAAGCTGTGGATCGAACATTCGAAGATGATCATGAATGAGTACCGACTGAATCCGCTGGATCCCAATTCACAGAAAATCATGGAAGAACAGCTGGAGCAATTTTTCTTTGGAGCGGGCGCGCAGCTGCCGGAAGGGTATGTTCCGCCAAAAGCGAAGGGCTAAGAAATTCCGTTCAAGAATCCGCTGAGCGGACTTTGCCGGTCACGGGGTGTTCGACCGGAAGTGCCGGCCGAATCCTAAACTCCAGGGAAGCGTGCGCGGCGCGAAGTGCCAGCTCGGCGCGTTCGGTTTTTTCCCCGCGAGCAAAGATAAATCCTAAATAGCTGGAGCCTTCGGGCCATGCAGCGATGGAGTCATGCTCGCGCGCGGTGATGACGACATCTTCGACGCCACTTACGCTTCGTGCCGCGTCGACTCCATCCACTCCGTCGTAGATTCCGCTGCGCGGAACCGGAATCATCATCACTCCCGACGCGGATGTGTCCCGCTGGAGGGCGTCCACAGGAAGCCCTACGGCATCACGCAGCAACAATTCTTCCAGCGGAATCAATTCGCTGCCGGCGGGAGACAAAAATCGCAGAGCGCGTGCGCACAGTCCGCCGATCGGTCGTGGAGCAATTTCCAGCGGCCAGACGCCGGCATCATTCAGGCGAAACTCGGCGTGGACCGGCCCATCTGAAAGCCCCATCGCAACGACCGAGCTGCGCATGCAGCTTTCAATCTCTGCTTGCGCCGACGGCGAATGACGCGAAGGCGTGACGTAAATGGTTTCTTCAAAGTACGGCCCGGTCAGAGGGTCCGGCTTGTCGAAGATAGCCAGCACGCGAAGCGTTCCATCCGTGAGCAATCCTTCAACAGCAACTTCTTCGCCAGGAATGTAACCTTCGACAATCATGTGGCCAAGATTTGATTCACGGGTTGCTTGCATCTCCGCCGAATTGAGCAAATCTCTAATCCGCGTTGCTGCGGCGCGAAACTCTTCGCGATTGTTTGCCCGGATGACTCCCTGGCTCGCCGAAAGCGACAAAGGCTTGAGTACGCACGGATAGGTGATACCAAGCAATGCAGGCTCCGGTGCCGGATGAACCGGCACTTTCCGAAACCACGGAGTGAGCAAGCCTGCGTCGCGGAAAATTTCCCTCATGCGCAGTTTGTTTCTGCATGCGTCCACAGCCAACGGGTGATTGTAGGCGAGTCCGAGGCCGCGCGCGGCGTAGGCCGCAGCTACAAGGGGCCGATCGCCGATGGCCAAAATTCCATCAATCTGCGTCTCACGCATTCGTTCCATCACGCTGTGCGCCGCCACTTCCGGCGATTCGAATTTAACAGCAAGCGCCTGGTCGCCCCACGGGTCTTCCAATTGGTGGCAACGGTCGGTGACGTAGACCAATTCGACGCCGAGTTTTTTCGCGGCTTCTTCGAAGCTCCGCGTCTGGTAACCAAGTTTCGCGGCGAAAAGCAGGATTCGCTTGCGCGACATGTCAGTGGTTGGATTCATGTCAGACAAAACTGTCCGCGGTCAGCGGAGCGGGTTGCTGCTTCTTTGCCGGGCCTACGCCGAGAGATACAAGCTGGTCTTTCGTCGGCTCGGCGCAGCAATACCAGGGCTCGCTCAATAACGGAACACGTTTCGCTGGGGTGGGCGCCAGTTCAGGAATTTGCAATCCCGCTGCTTCGTGAGCCGCCGCCCAAATCGCCGCAAACGTTTTGCTTCGCGGCCATTTTGCAGCGTCGGCGCCGGCAGCGATGTCCTGTACTTTCGGAGCGAGAACGTCGAGTCTCGTATCGGCGTTGCTCCACGGATATACGAGCGACTCAGCGTCAAATGGCCCAACACTTTTCCGGATGTCGTCGAGTTCCAGCATGCGCGAGCCTTCTGGAATCAATAGCCTGATGCCAAGCTGAATGGGCGCGACATTTTCAATAAGCGCTTCCTGCCGCAGGACACGCAACAAGTCCAGATAACTCTCGTGGGTGGTCCACGGCGTAAACGGAACGAAGGTCGGATGCAGTGTTAGGCCAAGTGCACGGAATTTTGCGGCTACGCGCAGAAAGTCCGCGCGAGTGTGGCCCTTTTCCAGCTTTTCCAGAACTGCGTCATCCACGGACTCGACTGCGCTGATGACAAAGAGGCAGCCGGTGTCGCGCAGTCTCGCAAGCAGGTCTTCATGCTTTCGGAGATGCTCGATCTTGATGGTGACGTCGTAAGAAGTACTCGGAAATTCACGGTGGAATTCTTCGATCAGCTTCACGGCGTGGCCGATCCCGTTGAAAAAATCCGGATCTCCAAACGAGATGTGTTGCGCGCCGGCTGCCACCTGGCGCCGCACGTCTTCCATCACGACGTCACGGGCAACGATTCGAAACACACCTTTATAAACGGGCACGATCGGACAATGCCGGCACAAGTGTTTGCAGCCACGACTGGCTTCCGTCGAACCGACAACCCGGTAGCCGCCTTCCGGCAAAACAAGATGCGCGTACTTTTCTATTGCGGGCAGGCCGACGCGGTCTGGGACGCGAAACGCGAGCCGCTCCATCGATGTGATCGTGGTTTCTTGCGCGCCGCCGCGCGATTCATTTGCCCAAGCAACGAGTTCCGCCTCGAATTCGCCACCGATCAATTTCTCGACGCCGAGCGAACGCAGATAGTCCGCGTTCATCGGCGCGTAGAGGCCGTAACAACAGATGCGTGCACGCGGATTTTTTTGCCGCAGCGAGGGAATCAATCGCGCCGCCAGGCGCGTGGCAGTGTGCATTGGAAGATAGATCGCAATTCGTTCGGTCGCGGTAGTCGCCGCGTCGTCGAGTTCCTGGCGCGCCAAATCGAGGCACACAACTTCGTGACCCGCCGCGCGCAGCCACGCCGCCGGAGAAACCAGGCCAAACGGCTGCCGCCCCAGCTCATATGTCGAAATCAGGACGATTTTCACAATGGCTCAAGTATAGCGTCAGTGCGTGCGGCATTCGAATCCGGCGGCCAGCCCTCGCGCCACCAATTCGGTTATCATAGATGGTTCCACCTCCCCCGAAAGGAAGACGAGATGACTATCTCGGTGACAAACTCCTTCAAGACGCGAGACAAGCTGAACGTCGGCGCGCAGGTGTTCGACATTCAGCGACTCGAACTTCTTGAGACCCAGGGCGTAGCGACACTCGCCAAGCTTCCCTTTTCACTGCGCATACTTTTGGAAAACCTTTTGCGATGCGAAGACGGGCGGTTCGTGCGCGCCGACGACATCAAAGCCCTGGCCACGTGGACGCCGGGCGCCAAAGACAAAGAAATCGCGTTCATGCCCGCGCGGGTGCTTTTGCAGGATTTCACCGGTGTTCCCGCAATCGTCGATCTTGCCGCCATGCGCGAGGCGGTCAACAAAATCGGCGGCAATCCAAAGCGCATCAACCCGCTCTTTCCCGTGGAGCTGGTTATCGACCACTCGGTGCAAGTTGACAATTTCGGGACTAGCAATTCGTTCGCGCTGAACGCCGAACTCGAATTTCAACGCAACGTGGAGCGTTACGCGTTCCTGCGTTGGGGCCAGACCTCTTTTCAGAATTTCAAAGCTGTTCCGCCAGGCACGGGCATCTGCCATCAGGTCAATCTGGAATACCTGGCGCGCGTCGTTTGTGCGATGCCTTCCGGGAGTCGCATCGAAGCGTATCCCGATTCGCTTGTCGGTACAGATTCCCATACGACGATGGTCAACGCGCTCGGCGTTTTCGGATGGGGCGTCGGCGGAATTGAAGCGGAAGCCGCGATGCTCGGGCAGCCATCTTCAATGCTTATTCCGGAAGTCGTCGGCTTCAAACTGAAAGGCCGTTTGAGCGAGGGCGCCACGGCAACCGACCTCGTTCTGACCGTGACGGAAATGCTCCGCAAGAAAGGCGTCGTCGGAAAATTTGTGGAATTCTACGGCATCGGCCTTTCCAGCCTGAGCGTTCCCGACCGGGCCACAATCGCCAACATGGCGCCCGAGTACGGCGCGACGATGGGCTTCTTCCCTGTTGACGCGGAGACGCTCGCTTATTTGCACTTCACCGCTCGCTCGCACGAACAAATCGCTCTCGTGGAAGCATATTGCAAAGAACAAGCGTTGTTCCGCACGGACTCGACGCCCGATCCGCTTTTCTCGGACACGCTCGAGCTCGACCTCAGCACGGTGGAGCCGACTGTCGCGGGGCCGAAGCGTCCACAGGATCGTGTGCCGCTAACAAAGGCCAAGGCATCTTTTACGAAAGTTGTGGAAGGATTGCCGACAAAACAGGCGCACGTGAAAAACAACGGCGACTCGTTCGATCTTTCCAGCGGCGCAGTCGTGATTGCGGCGATTACCAGCTGCACCAACACTTCAAATCCCTCGCTGATGCTCGGAGCGGGCTTGCTGGCGAAAAAAGCCGTCGAGCGCGGCTTGCAAGTGAAGCCCTGGGTGAAGACGTCGCTCGCCCCGGGTTCGAAAGTCGTTACGGACTATCTCGCGGCATCCGGTTTGAATACTTACCTCGACAAACTGAAATTCAATCTTGTCGGATATGGCTGCACGACGTGCATCGGCAACAGCGGGCCCCTGCCCGAAGCCATTGGCGCGGCCATCAAGGAGAATAGCCTCGTCGCCGTGGCGGTCCTGAGCGGGAATCGCAACTTCGAGGGACGCATTCATCCTCTCGTTCGCGCGAATTATCTTGCCTCGCCACCGCTCGTCGTCGCGTACGCGCTCGCGGGGCGCATGGACCTAGATCTGACTACCGAACCGCTCGGCAATGGTTCCGACGGCAAGCCGGTTTATCTCCGCGACATTTGGCCAACGCCGCAGGAAGTGGAAGCAACGGTTCGCGCTTCGGTCACAAGCGAGCAATACCGAAAGGAATACAGCGCCGTTTACGAAGGCGACGCGATGTGGAAGTCCATGCCCGTGCCGAAGGGCGACCTTTATCAATGGGACGCGAAGTCCACGTACATCAAGCTGCCGCCCTATTTTGAAAACATGTCGAAGATAGCCGCGCCGCTTGCCGATTTGCGCGGTGCGCGCGTCCTGGCCGTGCTGGGCGATAGCATTACGACCGATCATATTTCGCCAGCAGGCTCCATCGCGCCAGATTCGCCGGCTGGAAAATATCTCATCGCCAATGGCGTGAAGCCGCACGATTTCAATTCATACGGCGCGCGCCGCGGCAATCATGAAGTGATGATGCGCGGTACATTCGCCAACATTCGCTTGAAGAATCAACTCGCACCCGGCACCGAGGGCGGCTGGACCACTTATCAGCCCGGCGGCGAACAAATGACGATCTATGACGCCGCGGTGAAATACCGCGAGGGTGGCGTGCCGCTCATCGTGATCGCGGGGAAGGAATACGGCTCTGGCTCTTCGCGCGACTGGGCCGCCAAGGGCCCGCGCTTACTCGGCATCCGGGCCGCGATAGCGGAGAGTTTCGAACGCATTCACCGCAGCAACTTAGTTGGAATGGGAATTCTTCCATGCCAGTTCATGAACGGCGAAACGCCTCACTCGCTCGGTTTGACGGGCAAGGAAACGTATTCGATCGAAGGCGTTTCTTCCCTGACGCCGAAAAAAACACTGACGGTTGTCGCAAAGTCAGATGACAGAGGCGAAAAACGATTCTCCACGGTGGCACGCGTGGACACGCCAGAAGAAATTCTCTACTACCAGAACGGCGGCATTCTGCAATACGTGCTGCGACAGATGATTTAGTCTTTTTGCGGAGGGCGGCGAAAACTCCACAGCAGTGCCAAGCCCAAAATCAACGACGCGACGCTCGCCGTCTGTGCATTGGACATTCCGAAAAACGAACGCGGATTGATCCGAATCAACTCCACCAGAAATCGCGCCACGCCCGTCAGAATGAGGTAGCAGAAGAAAATCCTGCCGCCGGTTTTTTCGCCTTTTTGAATCGCCCCGCTGCCGAGTTTCCACAAAATCAGCCCAATGAGCAGCCAAATTAAAAACTCGTAGATTGGCGTGGGGTGAACCTTGCAGTCGGCCGGAAGTCCCCATTCCAGGCACTTGCCAGTCGTGGATTCGACACCGTTGGGAAAACTCATTCCCCAGGGGAGCGACGTCGCCCGCCCATAGTCGCCATCGCCGGATAATAAACAACCGATGCGTCCGATCGCATAACCTACGCAGGCCGCCGGCGCACAGGCATCGAGAAATTCCAGCATCGGAATCTTCTCTTGCCGCGCCATCAGAATCAGCGCGATGAAACCGCCAATCAATCCGCCGAACCAGGCAAATCCATAGCGGCTGAAGATCATCGGCCACGGATGCGCGAAAAATTCCTGCGGCGATTCGAGGACGTGATAAAGCCGCGCTCCCACAATTCCCGCTAGGCCCGCGATGCCGATGATCAGAAATGCGTCGGCCTTCGAATTCCGTCGCGTAAAATCCGCCTGCAAAACGTAGGCGGCAACAAACAGGCCGGTGGCGACCATCAATCCGAACGTCGGAATCGACAACGGCCCAAAATGTAAAAATGGAATCATGTTTTTGAACTTGTCCTGAAGCCTTCAGCAGTATACATGCGCCGTTATTTCTTTCCGGCGGCGATCAAGTAAAAAGCAAGACCGAGCGCCAGCCAAATCGTTAGCGCAACCCACTCCGCGCTCGAAAAGTGGCCGGGGAAAGCCGGCACTAGCTTCATTAAAAGGAGCAGAAGCGACACGGCGGCGCCCGTGCCGGCAATGATCCGCGCGCGAAGATTCTTCTCGATCACGAAAAAGGAAACGCATGTCGCAAGCCAGCCGAAGGCGGACGCCATCGAGCCGACTTCCGTCACCGGGACGAGCAACGAATCGCCGAGCAGTAATCCGATTACCGTCATCACAGCG
>Ga0247669_1000613_pt1 | contig 13383 bp, 5 predicted proteins | sample CNK10_metaG_FD_182734 | JGI IMG/M metagenome (GOLD analysis project Ga0247669, IMG submission 182734) | Soil microbial communities from Purdue University Martell Research Forest, Indiana, United States - CNK10 | ecosystem: Environmental > Terrestrial > Soil > Temperate forest > Bulk soil | place...
AGCTCCTCGCAAAAATTTCTGGCAAGAAGCTCGAAGCGAAGTATGAGCCGCCGCGCGACGGAGACATTCGCGATTCGCAAGCGGATATCACCCAGGCGCGCGAGTTCCTCGGCTATGATCCGCCAATTGGTTTTGAAGAAGGTTTGGACCGCACATTTGCCTGGTATCGCTCGACGCAAACCAAAGCAGAAGCCAAACCCAAAGAGTGAACAGTTATTGTAAACGGTGGCCGAGGGGCTTATGAATGAGAGCCCCTCCTCGCTGGTCGCCTTCCGCGGGCCGCTCGCGCTTTACGGATTCACCGTCTTCCCATAGCTCAACGGCTCTCCGGCCTTGGGCTTGTCAAAATTCCAGAAGTACAGAGGCTCAAGCTTTTTCTGTTCCGGCCAGACTTGATCCAGAGTGTCGCCCACGAACAGTTCCCCATTTTTCATCACCCAGTGAATCGTATTCGTGTTGTGAATGTCCTCCAACGGGTTCTTGTCCAAGATGACCAAATCGGCCAGCTTGCCAGCCTCGATCGAACCGAGGTCCTGCGGGCGGCCAACAATCCTCGAACCATTCACGGTCGCGCATCGCAGCACCTCGAGTGGCGTCATTCCGCCGCTCGCGAGCATCCACATCTCCCAGTGATAGCCAAGCCCCTGCAACTGCCCGTGACTTCCCACTCCGACGAGACCGCCCGCTCTCGAGAGCTTCGCCATCTGCGCGGCGAGCTTCGGGAACGCGTACTCGTCTTTGCGGAACCAGTCCGGCCGCCGATTGGTCTTTTCGTCTATCAGGTTGTGCGGCGTGAAGTGGTTGAGCTTCGCGTTGTCGTGTACCTCGCTGTTCTCAAACCAGTATTCCTGGCCGAATGGGCCGCCGTAGTTCACGATCAGCGTAGGCGTCTCTGCAATCCCCGATTGCGCAAACATCTGCAGCACGTCCTTGTAAAGCGGCGTGATGGGAAGCGTGTGCTCATTGCCGTGGAAACCGTCGGTGACGTGGGTCAGATTCAGCTTTAGGTCCAGCCCGCCTTCCGTCGTCGGCATCATTTCCAGTTCTTTCGACGCTTGCACCATATACTGGCGCTGCTTGCGGTTGCCCACGATATAGCTCTTGATGTTGTGCGTGCCGTAATATTTTCTGTATTTCGTCAGTACGCCTTTCACTTCTTCCATCGACTGGAAGTTGTTGTCGGAGAAAACGCCGGGCCCCGTTGAAAAAGCGCGTAAGCCGATGATGTCGCCGCTGTCCACCAGGTCTTGATACGCAAACATGTCGTTCGTGCTCGTCTGCACGTCGAGTCCCGCGGTCACTCCATAAGCCAGATTCGCCAAAAATGCCCAGTTTTGCGTGTCCAGGATGCCACGTTTGATTTCGAACCAGTGCGCGTGAGTGTCAATAAACCCCGGCACAATCGTTTTTCCAGCTACATCAAACACTTTGGCCCCCGCCGGCACGCCGCCCTTCGCCCCGACGCTCTTGATGCGGTTGTCCTCGATCACGATGTCCGCGTTCTTCAGAACTTCATCGCCTTTCATCGTCACGACCGTCGCACCCCGCAACACAATCGTTCCCTTCGGGGTCTTCCGCGGAACTTCCAGGTCAACCGCAATTTCCTGGACGTTTTTGTCTTCTTCCTTTAGCATCTTCGCTTCTTTTTTCTCGTCCTTTTTTTCGTCTTTGCTCGCGTCCGCCGATTGCGCCCCGGCGTCTTTCTTCTCAGCCTCCTTTTTTTCAGCCTCCTTCTTTTCCTCCTCCTTCGTAGGTTCGAAAGAAATAGCGCTTAGCGGCTCGCGGAAAAGGCTGGCTCCTACGGCCCATGTGATGGTTTTCCCGTCATCCGCCCAATTGAAATAATCGGCCCCGATGTCCGTCAGCCGCTTCACGGGCATGGACGGCGACGATACGTTCACTGTGGGCGCCTCGCCGCCCACCACCGGCATCGCCGTCACGTACAGTTGGTTCATCACGTGCGCCAGCACCCATTGTCCGTCCGGACTGGCCTGCACATCGTCAGCGGAGGTAGGTTCCTCCGCAAAATAACCGCCCTGCCCCTTCACTTGGATGTGCGTATGGCGGTCCGTGCCGTCAAAGCGGAGCGAGACCAGCCCCTGTGGCGTGTAGATGTAAATCCTGTCTTTATCGTGCGTGAAGTGCGGCGAGCCCGCACCGCGCGCGGGCAAAATCAAATTCGCTTCGCCACCTGCGGCAGGAATCCAGACGAGGTCGGCGTTTTTTGTTTGACCGCCGTCGAATTGGCTTCTTTCGCGGTCATAGACATTCCCGCGCAGCGCCACAATGCGGCTTCCATCTGGCGACCAGACCGGATTGCTGTAAACCGCAGCTGACTTCGACAATTGCTGTGGCGTTCCCCCCGAAGCCGCCACCCTCCACAGTTGTCCCCCTTCGCTCGACCAGGTCACGTAAACGATGGAACTCCCGTCCGGCGACCATGCAGGTTGGAACTCATGCTCGTTCCCGCTCGTCAAGCGCTGCGGCTTGCCGCCGGGAATATCCATGGTGTAAAGGTGCGTCATCGCGGAAAAGGCCATTTTCTTGCCGTCCGGAGATTCGATTGGATCCTGGATCAAGCGTACTTTCAGCGGGCCTTGCTCCACCCGTTGCGGAAAGTCCAGTTTCGGTCCCAGCTCTTGCGACACCTGCGCGGTAAACGGAATCACGCTCTCCGCGCCTGACGCAAGATTTAATCGGCGGATTTTTCCATCCTGGTTGTAGATGATTTCCTTGCCGTCGGGAAGAAATACGTACCCCGGAAAAAGATCGCGTGTGAAGCGGGACTCTTGGTCATCGCGCGTGATGGGATATCTCACCCAGTGATCTTCACCCGTTTGCAGATTGCGCAAACGCAGGCCGCTCTCCGTCTCGTATCGCGTCACATAAAGAAGCTGGGTACCATCCGGCGAAAGTACGGGCCGGAAGCTGCTCTCGGTCTGCTCCAGCAAGATGTCTTCGTCACCGGTCTTGCGGTCCCTCCGCGCGATTTGCCAGAGCGGAAACTGCGCGTTGTATTCGAACCCGCCCGTACGCTTGGCGTAGTAGAGATACTTGCCATCCGCGGAAGCCACCACTCCGATCGCGTTTCCGCGGTCTTTCCGCGGCGTCGTCGGCGTCGGCTTCGCTTTGGTGATTTGCACCCCGGAGCCGCCATCCACGTGATACATCCAAATTTCAAACGTCGTGATTCCGAAACCCGCCTTCGACACCAGGATGTAATTCCCGTCCGGCGACCAGCTCGGCGAAGCAAACTCATTGTTGGGATCTTTCGAAACCTGCTTTACACCGCTGCCGTCCGGATGCATTACCCAAATGTTTTCGCTGCCCTCGCGGTCGGAGATAAACGCGATCCACTTTCCATCGGGCGAAAACTTTGGCTGGCTGTCGAACGCCATTCCTCCATCCACCAGCTTTGCCGTTCCCCCCTCGATTGGCAGCGTGTAGATGTCGCCGAGCAATTCGAAAACGATGGTTTTTCCATCCGGTGAAACATCCAGCGAAAGCCACGTACCCTCGTCTGTCGTGAACTCAATTTTTCGCGCCGGCTTCAGCGGCAGTCCTTTCTTTTTTTCGTCTTTCTTTTCTTCTTTCTTATCGGACTGCTCTTGGGCCGCGGCGTCTTGCGGCTTCGCTTGAGCGGCACACCAATTTCCACCGAGAATCACCGTCAACACCGCAAACCACGCGGCCAGACCGCGCAGGCTGAGCTGCTTCGCGTTCATGCTCTTTCCTCCGTCGTTTCTTAAGATCATCCGATTTGTTGGTCTATGTAATTGGCTGGCCGCGGGCACGCGGTCGGCCGGATTGCCACTCTGTTCTGCACCCTTAGACGCAAGCTCGTTCAGACCGTCTCGCCTCGAACAAACAGCCTGCCACTGCGCATCCGCTGAAGCATGATTCTGGCAGCAGAGGATTCGTATCTCTGCCCTTACCAATAGGGCAAAGGATGGGCCGCAAGCACGCTCTTCCAAACTCTCCTATGGTTCGTCCTCTTCCTCGCCGCCTCGCCTTCCTGTCGGCGGCGGAGTTACGGATACGATATGCGGTATTCCGGCGTCATTCATCTTCTTATTCAGCGCGGGGAGTTCTTCTTCCGCAATTTTCTTCACCTGCGCCGACGCTTCGCTGACGAGTGGCGTCACTTCCGCCAGCTTGTCCTTTTGTTGCCCTCCCGGTGCTGCCCAGAACCCATCCAGGTCTCTCAACAATCCCTGGACCTGCTGTGGCAGTGGTTCGGGCTTCCACACAAACGGTGGCCCCGCGTTCCCGAGTCCTTCGCGCTCGCGCACATACTTCTCCGCAACCGCATCCACCTTTTTCTGCAGCTCCTCGGCGGCTTTCTGTATTTCCTCTGGAATCTTTGGCGCATCCGGCTTGCCGGCATCTTTCTTCCATTGATCCCTGGCCGCCTTCAGCCCTCCCTTGATTCCCTCGATTGTTTTTCGGTCTTTGTCCGCGGTCTTGGCCAGCGCATAGAGCTGATCGATGGCTTCGCGCCGTGCCGCACGGTCCGCTGCGGACATTTGCATCCGCGGATCGTCCTCCACAACCACCTCTTGCGCGGCTTCCTTGTTCCCCGCCTTGATCTTGATGGTGTACTTGCCCGGCTCGACCAGCGGTCCACGCGGCCCAAAATCAAAACCGGCCGCTGCTGCCTCGAGCTGTTCCGGCGTCGGCACTGCCGGAGAATTCCAACGCAAATCCCAGTTCGTGCGGTTTACTCCGGCTTTGCCAGGCCCATCCAGCTCCCGCACCAGCTTGTTGTCCTTGTCATATACGCTGATCTTTACCTTGCCCTCTTTCTTGGCTGCCTCTTCGGTTTTCGCTTCTTGCTCCGTGGTGGCAGTTTCCTTCTTTTCCTTGTCTTTATCTTTTTCGTCTTTGGCCGTCTTCGGCGCTTCTGGCGGCAAAGCTTCCTTCAGGTAATAACTCAAAATCGCGCCGTATGGCGGATTCTTTGCCGTGAACATCTTCTGCCCCGCACTCCACCTGCGTTCCCGCAAGTCCCACAGCGTCGCGGGTCGCGGGCTGAAAAATGTCAACTCAGAATTGGCCACGCTGGCGTTGAACTTCTCGATCGGCGTAATGTCATCAAAAATCCAGATCGACCGCCCGTGCGTCGCCAGCACCAGGTCGTTCTGCTCCGCTTGAATCTCGAGGTCATCCACCGGCACGGTCGGAAGATTATTCTTCAGCGCCGTCCAATTGCCGCCGCGATCCCACGACACCCACAGTCCAAACTCCGTTCCTGCGAACAGCAGATTTGCGTCTCGGGGATGTTCGCGCACCACATGCACCGTCCCTGCGGAATCAGGAATCCCGTTGCGGATCGGCTTCCAGCTCTCTCCGTAATCCGTCGTCAGAAAAATGTACGCGTTGTAGTCGTCATTGCGATGCCCGTCGAACGTCGCGTACGCCGTGCCCTCGCCATACTTCGACGCCGCCACGCGGCTCACATAAGTTCCCTTAGGCACGCCCGGCACCCGCGAAGTGACGTTCTTCCAGGTCTTTCCGCCGTCTCGCGTTACTTGCAGGCTCCCGTCGTCCGTTCCCACCCAAAGCACGTCTGCCTTCATCGGCGATTCGCTCAAAGTCGTGATCGTCGGGTATTCCTCGACGCCGTCGTGGCGCGACAACGTATTCTTGTCCGGCACCTTGCCGAAGATTTGCAGCTTGTTGCGGTCCACTCCCGTGGTCAAATCGCCGCCCAGCCGCGTCCAGGAATCCCCGCGGTCCGTCGATTTGAACAAATAATTTCCGCCGTAATAAATCGTCTTGTGGTCGTGCGCCGAAACCGCCATCGGCGAATTCCACTGAAAACGGTAGTGCGGCTCGCCCGCCTTGGCTTCCGGCATGATTTCCCTCTGCTGCCCGCTGTGCGCATCACGCCGGGAAATATGCCCGTCCTGCGATTCCGTATAGACGATCCACGGCTCGGCGTTATCAATCTCCGCGTAAAAGCCGTCGCCGCCCGGCATCAGCGTCCAATCCTCATTCGTGATGCCGTCGCGCGCCAAGGACATGCTCGGCCCGCACCAGCTTCCGTTGTCCTGCAATCCCCCGCAGATTTGGTAGGGTTTTTCGTTGTCCAGTCCGACTTCGTAATACTGTCCAATCGCGATCGTGTTGATGAAATCCCACGTCCGCCCGTTGTCGTAACTCCAGTGAACTCCCCCGTCGCATCCCGTGATGACGTGGTTCGAATCCGCGGGATCGATCCACATCGCGTGAAAATCCCCGTGAATCCCCTTTATCCGCTGCGTCGAAAATGTCTTACCCCCATCCTCCGAGTAAAACATCTGCGCTCCAAGCTCCCAGATTCGCAGATCGTTGTTGGGATCGATGCGAATTTGGCTGTAATAAGAAGGACGCGGATTGGTGTCTCCCATCTTCTTCCAAGTTTCGCCCTTGTCTTCGCTTCGATACGTTCCGCCTTTTTCGTGCTGCACGATGGCATAAACGATGTTCGAATCCTTGCGGTAAATATCCAGCCCGATTCGCCCCGAATCGCCGCCGTTCTCATACGGCAGTCCTTTCGTCAATTTCTTCCAAGTCGCACCGCCGTCCGTCGTTTTGTAAATCGCGCTCCCGGGCCCGCCTCCGTTAAATCCAAACGGCGTCCGCCTGCGTTCATAAGCCGCGGCGTACAACGTATCCGGGCTCTCCGGATCCATGGCGATATCGCTCACGCCCGTGTCATCATTTATTTTCAGCACCTGGGTCCATGTCTTCCCGCCATCCGTCGTTTTGTAAACGCCGCGCTCTGGATTCGGCCCCCAAAGATGCCCGAGCGCCGCCGCGTACACCACCTCCGGATTCTTCGGATGAATCACAACGCGCCCGATATGGTGCGTCGCCGCCAGCCCCATTCTTTGCCACGTCTTGCCGGCGTCCAGCGACTTGTAGATTCCATCTCCCCACGAAGAGCTTTGCCTGTTGTTGGGCTCTCCCGAGCCGACCCACACAACCGCGGGATCGGACGGAGCGATTGCAATGTCTCCGATCGTCGACACGCCCTCTTTATCAAATACGGGTTCCCACGTCGTGCCGTTATTCGTCGTCTTCCACACCCCGCCCGACGCCGTCCCCACATACACAATGTTTGGGTTGCTCTCGACGACCGCAAAATCGTCGATGCGCCCGCCCATCACTGCCGGCCCGATCTCGCGAAACTCAAGATTCTTCAGCTTGTCGGTGGCATTGGACTGCCCCGCCAGCCCGGCCGGCGTCACCATCGCCAATCCAGCACAAAATATCCCTGCGGTCAGTATGATTCTCACAACAGACACAGTACGGCGCATTTTCTTCCCCCTAGTTTGCAAGGCCGGGCATCATACCTCTTGAGTGCCACGACGTGCATCAATTGTTTCTGGAATGGCAAACCAACCTGTGTTGAGAGAGACGCGCCACACTGACTCTGCGTTTCGTTCCCATCCTCTCAGCGTCGGCGTCGGATCGCCGCTTCTAGCCTCGTACTTGTCCACGTTTTCGCGTCCGGCTACACATCCCCGCGACCGCATGCTAGGCTATTCCACTGTTTTCATCGGCAAAATGTTCCGCGTGAATGGTCACTCCCATGCCCGGTCCGTGTCCGTGCTCCGCTTCTTTTTCTACCTTGCTACGCTTCTTTCTTCTTCTTGTGCCTTGGCTTCGCCCGTTTGCTTTGCTCAGCAGATCCGCTTGCACTCAAACACAGGGGGTGACGTCGAAATCTGGTCTCGCGGCCCGCAACAAAAACGCGGCGACCTCTTCATCGCTGACGGTGACGTGGACATCCGCTATGGAGATGAGCGTCTCCAGGCCGACCACATCGAATACAACGAGAAAACTTCCGAATCCTTCGCTCGCGGCCATGTTCGTTTCGATTACAACAAAGAACATCTTGAAGCCGAGGAAGCCCGCTACAACGTAAGTACCGGGCATGGCAGCTTCACCAAGGTTCGCGGCACCGTCAAAATCGAGCGTCGCGCCAATCCCTTGATTCTCGTTTCTCAGAACCCCCTCTATTTTCAGGCGCAAGAGGTCGAACGCTTCCCGGGCGACGTCTATCTTGTCAGCAGCGGCTGGATTACGATTTGCGATCCTCAGCATCCCACGTGGCAGTTCTATGCCCCGCACGCCCGCATCCGGCTTAATAAGAGCGTTGCCTTGGTCAACGCTAACTTCCGCCTCTACCGCGTGCCTCTCGTTTGGCTCCCCTACGCCACCGCTCCCGCCGGTGAAAAAATCCGTCAGTCCGGAATCCTTCTCCCCGTAATTAGCCAGAGCAATACCAAAGGCTTTGTCTTGGGGGATTCCCTTTACTTCGCTCCGAAACCTTGGCTGGACGCGACCCTGGGCGCCGAGCTGCTCTCCAAGCGCGGCTCCGCTGAGCGCGCCGAATTTCGAGCCCGGCCCTTCGAGAACACTTCTATCCAGTACACCTATTTTGGTGTGATCGACCGCGGTCTCCAGCTACCCGGGATTAACGGCGCCACCATCGTCGAGAAGCAAGGCGGCCACCAGCAGCAACTGGAGGTCCAGTCGCTCCTTCCGGGCGGCTGGCGCTTCGTAGCCGACGTCAACGAACTAACTTCCCTGACCTTCCGCCTGGCTTTTGCGGACTCCTTTGGCGACGCCATCACTTCCGAAGTTCGCAGCGCTACTTTCCTGACCAGCAACTTCCGGGGATTCAGTCTGAACTTTGCCGGCTCAGCCGATAAGACCTTTCTCAGCATTCCGATCACTTCTCCTACCACCGGCGTAGTCACTCCGGCCGTCAGCGTTTCGCTTCGTGACGCCCCGCAAGTTCGCTTCAGCTCCGTCGAACAATCCCCCTGGCGAAATCTTCCTGTCTATTTTTCTTTTGATTCCTTCGCCGATGCGCTCCACCGCCAGGATGACACTCCCCTGAATACTCCTGGATTCGTTCCTCGTACCGAGTTTGCCCCCAAGGTCACCGTTCCGCTCCATTTCGGCAATTGGCTTGGCGTCACCACCTCTGCGGCCTTCCGCACCGCCTACTATGGCGATTCCTACGATTCGGCTGGCCAATTAAGCGCTCAATCGATCGTGCGCAATTCCGGCGAACTTACCGTTGAGCTGCGTCCTCCCATACTCGAGCGTTTTTTCGACCGTTCCTCTCTCGACAAAAGTAAGCCTCGCAAGCGGTTCAAACACACCATCGAGCCCGCCATCACCTATCGCTATGTCACGGGCATAAATAATTTCGCGGACTTCATCCGCTTCGACTCCGACGCCACCCTGACCGATACCAACGAAGTCGAATACGGCGTCACCCAGCGGCTCTTCTCCAAAACTGGCGACGACCAGCCCCAGGAGTTGCTCTCCTGGAGCATTTTTCAAAAGCATTACTTCGACCCCACCTTCGGCGGTGCCATAGTCGATGGCCAGCGCAATGTGTTCTTGGCCTTCGACTCTGTTTCGCCCTTTGCCTTTGCATTCGGTCCGCGCAACTGGTCGCCCATTGTCAGCGATTTTAGGATCACTCCTGGCGGCATCTACGACCTCGAACAAATTCTCCAGTACGATCCTCAGATTCAGCGCCTCGTCACCATCGGCACGCTCCTCAAAATAAAGCCCTACCGCGAATTCTTCGCCACCCTCGCCCATTTCCGCCTGAATGCCAACCCCGTGGAAGCCGACCTTCCTCCATCTCCCCCACCTGGTTTTGTCCCTTTTCAGCAGCCCCTCTCCAACCAGGTTCGCGCTCTCCTTGGCTACGGAAACTTGACGCGCAGGGGATTCAATTTCGCCACGGGTATCAGCTACGACTTCACCAACCAAACCCTGCAAAACCAGCTCGTGCAGATCAGCTACAACGGCGGCTGCTGCGGTCTCGCCCTCGAGTACCGCCGCATCAACCTTGGCCAGGTCCGCACAGAAAACCGTTTTTCCGCCACCTTCATCATCGCCAACATCGGCTCCTTCGGTAATCTCCGCCGCCAGGAACGCATCTTCTAACTTTCTGCGTCTTCTTGGATTCTCGGGCTGTGAGTGAAATCGCGATGTTATCCCTGCCGAGAATCTTGCACGGCTCGGCCATCGCTTCTTGCATCGATGAACCTTCAGCTTAGTTGAGCGCACCTCCTGCGTGCCGCCGCCTGCATATTCGGCAGTAAGCCACAGGCTCGGTGTTATCAACTCGGTGGTGGATTGGTGTAAGCGTGCGCAGGTAGGCGAATATTGCTTTCAGATCGTCGTCTGTCGCCTGACCGAAATACTCCCATGGCATCATTGGGCTGATCTTCCGTGCGCCCACCTTACCCGTTCGTATTGTTTTTAGGAACTGAGCTTCGTCGTAATAGCTGATGCCGGAGGCGTCTGGAGTTAGGTTCGCACTACTCGCCTGGTCATAATGGTTGACTATCAAGTCCCCGCCTGCAAATTCAAGCCCTGGAAGTGGCCTCCGATTCTCATCCCGGAGTGTGTGGCACCATTGACATGCACCAAGCTGCACAAAATAGGCACCGCGCTTCACCGGCGTGGAGAGGTCGGGCGCCGGTATTGGCGCAAAGAGCGGAATAGCGTTGGGAGCGACGATTTTATTGTGAGTCGCGTATGGGGGAAGGGCGTTCCGTACCGGAGGAATGGACCGCAAATACACAATGATCGATGCTAGGTCTTCATCCGACATCGAGCGATAAAATTCATATGGCATTGCCTGTGGGTCGAGCAGGTGACCATCATGGCCGGCACCCTCGCGAATTGCACGAGCCAGCATGTCATCCGTCCAGTTCCCCGCTCCGGTCGCGTGATCCGGCGTGATGTTCGGCGCAACCTGCCCAGGGTATCCCCACGGTGTTAAATCGAACCCCGACCCTTCTTTCCCTCGTATGGGCGGCCATCCAGGATGCTTGAGGTCAGAAGGCCCGTGGCACTCAAAGCACGCACCCAATCCGTTCGCGAGGTACTGTCCACGCGCAAGCCGTTCGGCGGTACGCTCAAAATTACGATTTGTCAGCGGGCGTGTTTTAGCGCCGAAGCTCGGCACACGCGACGAGTCCTGAATTGGCTTGTCAGGCGGAACTGGCAGATACGATCGACAGGCCCCGACGAAAAAATTTGCTGCCGCAAGAGCCGAAACCATGGCAGCTCGCCGAAGAACACCTGTCGAGCATCGTCTATCGCTGACATTCCCGATCTCCATGGCTCACTCACGCCATCCCCATTTGTAGCTTCAGTATAGCCCAGAGTTGTCGGCAGAACGCATCGCGGTATTCCACATGCCCTATTAACGTGCCGTTACCCGACATTTGCCCGAGAGCAACGTCTGTCGCAGGCGCAGTATGCCGATTCAGTTCTCCCTCATTTCGTGAAAATCGAGTTCAATTGCTCCGCCCCCGATCAGGTGTGTTAAATTCCCCACTCACGCCTGTTCCCATGCCACCAATGAACGACACCGATCTCGCCTTCGCCTCCATCGAGGAAGTCGCAAGCCTCTTCCGCAAGCGCAAGCTCTCGCCCATTGAGCTCACCAAACTCATCCTCGCTCGCATCGAGCAGATAAATCCCAAGCTCAATGCCTACATCACTGTGACCGCTGAACTGGCCCTCGCGCAGGCAAAAAAAGCCGAAGCCGAACTCTTCGCTCCGCGCGGCCGCAAAGGCCATCGCGACCGCGGCCCCCTCCACGGCATTCCCATCTCGTTGAAGGACAACATTTATACGGAAGACATCCGCACTACTGCTGGCTCAAAGATTCTTGCCAAGTTCATTCCGCAGCACGACGCCGCCGTCGTCACAAAGCTTAACGAAGCTGGCGCGGTTATCCTCGGCAAAAACAACATGCACGAGTTCGCCTACGGCGTCACCAGCAACAACCCGCACTTCGGCCCTGTCCACAATCCTTGGGATCTCTTACGAATCCCCGGCGGCTCCAGCGGCGGTTCCGCAGCAGCCGTCGCTGCAGGCCTCTGCTACGGCAGCATTGGCAGCGACACCGGCGGCTCCATTCGCATACCCGCTTCTCTCTGCGGCGTCGTCGGCCTCAAACCCACTCTCGGCCGCATCAGCGTCGAGGGCGTCATCCCGCTTTCTCCCAAACTGGATTGCGTCGGCCCGTTAGCCCGCACTGTCCACGACGCCGCTCTTCTCCTCGAACCGATTCTCCCCCGCGTCAAAGGCGAACTGAGTCCTCGCGCCTTGGAAAAATCTCGCGCCAAGCCCCGCAAATTCACCCTCGGCATTCCTAAGCAATTTTTCCTCGACGTGGTTTTCCAGGATGTCCACTTCGTCTTCGACGAAGCCATCCGCGTCTTGAAAAAGCAAGGCGTCCGACTGAAGGAGACCTCTCTTCCGCTGCTAGAAGAAACCGAAGACGCCGGAAACCAAATCGCCTGGGCCGAAGCTACTCACTATCATCAGCAGGCCGGATGGTTTCCCTCTCGCGCCGCCGATTACGGCGAAGACGTGCGCTCTCGCCTGGAAATGGGAACCAAAGTCTCCGCAACCGTTTATCTTTCCGCTCTCGAGCTTCGCGAAAAATTCATCCAGCAATTTCATCTGGCCCTGGAAGATGCAAAAGTCGACGCCCTGGTCGTCCCAACCACTCCCATCACCGCCCCGCTCATCGGTCAAGAGGCCATCCGCCTCGGCGAAAAAGATTACTCAACCCGCGCACTGATGCTCCGCCCAAATCGCCCTGCCAATCTCGCCGGCGTTCCCGCAATCTCCGTTCCCTGCGGTTTCACTCCCGCGGGCCTTCCCGTCGGCCTGCAATTCATCGGCGCCGTCGCCGACGAGCATCTCCTTCTACAAATTGCCCACACTTTCGAGCGCGCCCACCCCTCGCAGCGTCGCCCCCCGCTTTTGTAGGGGCACGATACATCGTGCCCTCTTTCTTTTTCCAATCGCCTATCTCGAACGCTCAGCTACCCCCAATCGCGCAATCACTTCAAAACAAAACCCTTCTGCGATTCCAAACTAATCCCAAAAATATTCCCGTTTTGGTGCTTGACAATTGGTTACTTTTGGAGTATAAGTAACCCTAGGCATCACTGTTCCCGCTGTCCCGTAGCGCCAGCATCCTTGCTGGCGTTTTTGCTTTCTGGAACCGCCGATCAGCTAAGCCCTCTGTATGCAATACTTAAGAAAATTCCGTGCTTTGTTGGGTTTTATAGCCATCTAAGCTCTTTAGAAAGAATACTTACGCACATGTCCACAAGTGTTCATTCTAAAAGACTTACAGAAACGCTAAGCTCTTTGAAATCAACACTTACAAAAAACCGGGGGAGGGGGAGGGTATTACGGTTGGTATAGACCGGGCACATCCCTGACAGAACAGACCGGGAGCATCCCTGACACTGCTGGAATTTTGGCAATTGCGTGTAAAAGAAGCGCATGCCATGGAAAACGAGCAGTGTTATGGAAGAAAAACTT
>Ga0247669_1000619_pt1 | contig 13313 bp, 9 predicted proteins | sample CNK10_metaG_FD_182734 | JGI IMG/M metagenome (GOLD analysis project Ga0247669, IMG submission 182734) | Soil microbial communities from Purdue University Martell Research Forest, Indiana, United States - CNK10 | ecosystem: Environmental > Terrestrial > Soil > Temperate forest > Bulk soil | place...
CGTGTTCAGATCGCGGCGCCCAGCCAGCATCCCCAGCAGCGGGTCGTTGCGCAGTTCTTCGTGATCGTTCAGGTCTTCGTAACCCAGCGCCAACCCGTAGATGCGCTGCGCCAGCATCTCGGAAAGCTCATGCTCGATGCGCAACGGATCGCGAGTGTCGCTGAAGCAACTCGCCACGCGCCGTAGCAACCCGATTTTGCGGTCCGCCGCGCGCAACAACAGCGCCCCACCCTCGGTGGTCAGCCGCTCGCCGGAAAACTCCGCCACCAACCGCCGCGAAAAATGTGCTTCAAACTCGAACTGCGACTGGTTACACTCTGTCATTAGAAAGGCCGCCCTTCTCTTGGCATTTACTTCGCCTAGACAACGCAGTTATGCCTGAGAAAGCGGCCTTTTTCTACTTCAAATCAGATGTCTTTGCACAATCCTGGTGAGAAATCCGGGTTAGCTAGAAGCACTTATACTCTCATAGTAACCGATTGTCAAGGACCAAAATGGGAAAATGGCGATGCGTGGCTGCGACTCAAGGGCGGATGGCGATGACAGACATCAAGCGGCCGGAGGCAGGGCCTTCCTTGCGGTAGGAGAAGAGGAGGTCGGGGCGGCAGGCGGTGCAGAGGTCGATGGTGTGTATGTTTTGCGTGCGGAGGCCTGCGGCTAAGAGCTGGGAACGGTTGGCTTTGCGGAGGTCGAGGAGGACGCCTTTGGGCGGGGGTTGGTGGCCGGGGGGCATCATGTTGAGCCATTGGATGGGGTTGGGCTCGTCGCCGCTGCGGAACTCGTCGAAATAGTCTGGGGCGTCCGGGAATTGGGAGAGGAATTGGGTGGCGACTTCGGTGCCGACTTCGTAGCAGCAGGGGCCGATGCTGGGGCCGATGGCGGCGAGGAGCTCGCGCGGGTTGGTGCCGAAGTGCATTTGCATTTTGCCGAGGGTTTTGGCGACGATGCGCGCAAGGGTGCCGCGCCAGCCAGCGTGGATTGCGGCGATGGCGCGTTTTTTAGGATCGACGAGGAGGATGGGCACGCAGTCGGCGGTTTGGATGGCGAGGAGGAGGTTGGGGCGGTTGGTGATGCTGGCATCACCGCGACAAGGGTCGGAGGGGGCGTCGTGGAAGAGGTGGATCACGTCAGAGTGGAATTGTTTTAGGGTGATCAGGGGGAGATCCTCGGCGCCCACGGCTCTTTGGAAGCGGCGGCGGTTTTCTTGGACGTTTTCGCGAGTGTCCCGGTCGGTGAAGCCGAGGTTGAGGACTTTTTCGTTGGCAAGCTGGCTGATGCCGCCGGGGCGAGTGCTGAAGGCGTGGATTAGCCAGGGGAGTTTGGAGAAGGCTGGGACTTGGAGGAGTTGGAGGCCACGAGACGCGCGAGTGGTCCGCCGAGAGTCGGGCGAATTGCGTTCCGTGCGTTTGCGCGGCCGGTATTTCTGTGACAACATAAAACCAAGTATAACTGCAGACTGAGAGAAAGTTTAGAGTCGTGTGGAGTCTCCGGATAAATCGGGCCGCGTGAATTGAGGATGTCCGGCACCAGATTTGCCAGTAGTGGACGAGACCCGTGGCACGTCTGTCGCTCGGCTTCGTCGACAATTCAAGGCCATGCACGTCAGCTTTCGCATTCGTTTGGTTGTGCGCTCACCCGCCATGGATTAGACTGCGAGTCACGCATGGCACCTCCGCATCCCAGTTTTCCATTCCGATGGGTTCTTCCATCCATTCAGATCGTAGTTTGTCTGGCACTTTTGTGGCCGGTACGGAGCTACCTGCTTTTCGCGATCATAGAATCCATCCACTCATACTCTAGCCCAACTGTCAAAATCAGAGCGGCCTCGGACTCAAAAGCGCTCAATGTCATCGTCCCGCCAATCACTCCGGAGGAGCAGCGGCGGAATGATGATGTTGTCGCAAGGCTATGGGAAACGCGAAAGATGGTGCCATTGGCACTGGATTTTCCAGTTCTTGTGGTGCAACTGCCATACATCCTGCTGAATCCGGCGAAGAGAGAATGGGTTCCTAGGGGAATGTTTCCCGACATTTGGCGAGCTCTGAGCTGGCCGTTCGCAGGGATCTTTTTCTGGTGGCTTTTGGGCAGAGGTGTTGAGGCACTGGCCGCAGCACGTCGGTCGGTTGCAATTCCGCAAATCAGCTGGGTCGAAACTGGGTTTGCGCTGATACTCTTCGGTTTTGGGCTTGTCGCGCTAATAGGGATCCTGACGAGCACGCCGGACGACCGGCGTGACATCCAGTTCGTGGCGCTGGTTACTGGAGGGCTTTTATGGGGCGTTTTGGCGACCGCGACAATCGCAGCGCGCTTTTTGCAATGGCGGAGCGCGAAGCGGAGTGCCGCCGCATAGTTGATCCGTCTCGGGAATAAGCAGCGACGGGGGTAGAAGACAACCCCGAGAGTTGGCCGGACGACGGCGGAGGAGGTAGAGGCATTGGGATGGAAATTGGTGGTTGCGACGGTGGGCGTGTTGGGAGTTGCGCTGAGTCCGCAGGCTTGGGGGCAGTCGGCGGCGACTGCGGCGGGGGCGGGCCAGAGTGCCAGTTCTGTGACGATCACGGCGATGGTGGGGCGGCTGGATTTGGAGCGGTATAAGGCGACGATTAAGGGGTTGACGGCGTTTGGGGATCGGCGGCAAGGGACGGACCGGAACCGCAAGGCGGTGGATTGGATTGAAGCGCAACTGAAGAGTTATGGCTGCACGAACACGGAGCGGATCAAGTATGACTATGAGCCGGGGCCGCCGCGGGAACGGCGTCCACGGCCGCCTGCGGGAGAGACACCGATGGCGGTCGGCGGGGGACGGCCTCGAGGGAATCGCGTGGCTACGGGCGTGAGTACGGATCCGGAGAAGCAGCCGGATGAGAAGCTGCGCGCGCTGGACACACAACCGTCGACGCCGGGGGAGCGCGAAGAAGTTTACTGCACGAAGATTGGAACGAGCCATCCCGAGGAGATGTACATCCTTGGCGGGCACATGGACGGGATTGGCTGGGGCGAAGCGGCGAATGACGACGGGTCGGGAACGGCGCTGGTGATGGAAGTGGCGCGGGTGTTGAGCAGTCCGGACGTGAAGACGGAACGGTCGGTGCGATTCATCTTGTGGAACAACGAAGAGACGGGCCTGAATGGCAGCAAGGCGTACGTGGAGCAGCGGGAGAGTTTGCAAGGGAAAGAGGACCCGCCAGGCTCGGGGCGTTATCCGGAGCCGAAATGGCTGGGAATGATTACGCACGATATGATGCTCTTCGATCATGGAATGCCGCGGGCGGACGGAACGGTGAGCAAAGAGCAGCGGCCGGAGGCGGACATCAATATCGAGTTTCAGTCGAAGTCGAAGTTCGCTGCGGAGTCGCAGGCTTTGGCGTGGGTGCTGGAGCGAGCGGATGAGAAGTACGCGACGGATTATCCGGCGAGCGTAAGCAGCCACATGACGAATACGGATTCGAGTTCGTTCATGGACGCGGCGCCTTCGTTGAGCGTGCGCGAAAACGAGCGCGGAACGCAGATTGGAAGCGGGTGGGATCCGCAGTGGCACCAGCCGACGGACTTGTACAAGACGTACTCGGATGCGGACTTCCGGCTGGGGTTGAATGCGACGCAGACGACGCTGGCGGCGGTTGCGGAATTGGCGGGGGCGAGAGTGGAGAAGTAGTTCTGGCGGGGGAACGCGGGAGCCTGTGTAGAAAGAAGGACGGAGGAAGAATTACAGGGAGTTCGCGGAGACACCGTGATCGCAGAAAAGAAGAAGCAAGAAAAAGCGCGGGTCTAAAGACCCGCCACTACAGGTGACTGGTGATCATTGGGATGGGAGTGGATTTGGCAGAAGTGGAGCGGATTCAGAAGGCGATTGAGCGGCATGGGGAGACGTTTTTGCGGCGGGTGTATACGGCGGCGGAGAGGGAGTATTGCGAGCGGTTTCGGAATAAGTATGAACGGTATGCGGGGCGGTTTGCGGCGAAGGAAGCGGCGATGAAGGCTTTGGGGACGGGTTGGAGGCGAGGGGTGCGGTGGGTGGATTTCGAAGTGGTGCGAGAGAAGGGCGGGCGGCCTACGATCCGGTTGGATGGCGAGGCGAGGAAGATTGCGCAGGAGTTGGGAGTGAAAAGGATTGCCTTGAGCATTACTCATACGGAGGCGCAGGCTTTGGCGCAGGTGATTTTTGAGAACTGACAGTTGAAAGTTTAAAAGTTCAGGGAAGAGCTGACAGCTTACAGCCGACGGGTAAGAGCTCGGAGAAAAGAAGAGATCAAGAATAACGCAGAGATGCAGAGTACGCAGAGGATTCGCAGAGAGTGGATGCGGGTTCGCCAACAAGGTAGTTCCCTTCTTGAGCGGTGATCAATACATCTAGCCAGAGATTCGACGCGAAAATTCCAGGGACTTGGACGCGCAGGTAATTTGAGGAGAGGGCGGGAGTGTATTCGACGGCTGTTTGTTCGTTGATGGAATGCTCGTCGCGGTGGAGGGTTAGGACGCGGAGGGGGCGGCCTTGTTGGGAGTGGCGGAAGGCGGCGGATTTGGATTCGCCCAGAGAGCGGAGTTCGCGGGCGCGGCGCTTGATTGTTGCGGCGGGGACGTGATTTTGGAGAGAGGCGGCTTTGGTGCCAGGGCGGGGGGAATAGGAGAACACGTGGAGATAGGTGAAGGGGAGGCGCTCGATGAAGGCGAGAGTGGCGGCGTGGTCGGACTCGGTTTCGCCGGGGAAGCCGGCGATTACGTCGGCGCCGATGGCGGCGTGGGGGAGGCGGTCGTGGATAAGCTCGACGCGGCGGGCGTAATGCTCGGAGCGGTACCAGCGGTGCATGGCGGCGAGGATGCGGTCGGAGGCGGACTGGAGAGGTATGTGGAAATGCTGAGCGATGCGATCAGTGCTGGCGAAGAGGTCGATGAGGTCCAGGGTGAGGTCCTGGGGCTCGATGGAGCTGATGCGGAGGCGTTCGAGGGAAGTTTCGTCGAGGATGCGGCGGAGGAGGCCGATGAATTCTATGCGGGGGGAGAGGTCGCGGCCGTACGTGCCGAGGTTGATGCCAGAGAGGACGATTTCGCGGGCGCGCGAGTGCACAGCCAAGATTGGCCGTGCCACTTTTGAGTTCGCCGGCGGAAGTGGGTGTTCTGCTGTTAACCGCTGGATCTCGAAAATGACGGCGTCGGGCGGGAGGCTGCGGGACTTGCCGCGGACGTACGGGATCACGCAGAAGGAGCAGCGATTGTTGCAGCCGTCCTGAATTTTCAGGATGGGGCGGGTGCGATGGGATTCTCCGCCTTGGATGGGAGCGGAGAGGAATTCGGGGTGGGCGAAGATGTCGCCGGTGAGGATGCTGACGGAATCGACAATCGGAGCGGGAAGAAAAAGCAGATTCCTCGCTTCGCTCGGAATGACAGTTCCCTCTTCCCTGGCGCGAGCGAAAGTGGCCGGAGCGATTTGAGTTATGAGACTTGGGATTTGGGGTTTGTGGGAATTGCCGATGACCCAGTTGACGCCGGGGAGAGCGGCTAGTTCTTCGGGGGCGCGCTGCGCGTAGCAGCCGGTGACAATCAGGCGGGCGGCGGGATTCCGGGCGTGGATTTTGCGGATGGCGTCACGGGCTTGGGCATCGGCGGCGGCGGTGACAGTGCAGGTGTTGAGGACGACGATTTCGGCAAGCGCAGGATCGGCGGCGGGAGTGCAGCCGCGGTCGAGAAGCTGGCGCTCGAGGGCGGCGCCGTCGGCTTGAGTGGCGCGGCAGCCGAATTGTTGGATGTAAAAGGTGGACATTGGCGTTCGAAACGCGCGCGAAACAGATTGCAATAGCAGGCAATAGAATAGCTGGTTCGGCGAGCGGCGGAAAGAGCGCAGAGCGAGCGGTCATCCTCGGAAGGATGACCCTACAGGCGACCCTACGGAAGAACCTACAGCGGCTTTACTCGGCGAGCGGGGGGCCGCTACAATCGGTTGCTGAAAATGTGTGCTCTGCGGCGTCATCCCTCTGCGCTGGACAACCCCAAGCTTTCGGTTGTGATTCCTGTTTACAACGAAAAGAACACGATTGAAGAGATTCTGCGGCGCGTCCAAGAAACTGGAATGCGTAAGGAAATTGTTATCGTGGACGACTGCTCGACGGATGGAACGCGGCAATATTTGGAAGGCATGGTGCAGGTTCAGGCGAAGGGCGAAACGTGGGCGCCGGCACATGACGGGGGCGATCCAGTGGACGTGCGGGAGTTGCGGATTTTTTTTCAGACGCAGAACCTGGGCAAAGGGGCAGCGTTGCGGCGGGGGTTTGCAGAGACGCTCGGGGACATCGTGCTAGTGCAGGATGCGGATTTGGAATACGACCCGAAGGATTACCCGGCGCTGCTGGGGCCGATTATCGATGGGCGAGCGGACGTGGTATTTGGTTCGAGGTTTAGCGGCGGGCCGCAGAGAGTTCATTACTTCTGGCACTACGTTGCGAACAAGATGCTGACGCTGCTTTCGGATGTGATGACCAACCTGAAGCTGACGGACATGGAGACTTGCTACAAAGTGTTCCGCAAGGAAGTGCTGCAGGGGATCAAGCTGCGATCGAACCGGTTTGGATTCGAGCCCGAGATTACTGCGAAAGTTTCCAAGGGCAAGTGGCGGATTTATGAGGTGCCGATCAGCTATGCGGGGCGGACGTATGAAGAGGGCAAAAAGATTACGTGGAAAGACGGCGTGCAGGCGTTGTGGTGCATTTTTCGGTACAAAATTTCGAATTAGCGGCTGGTGACTTGTGCAAACCCGGCTAAATGCACAGCTGGGTTTTGTCACTTTCAGTATTGCAGCTTTGGCTTAGCCGGACGCGGGCTCGGGATAGCCGCGCGGATGTTTCTGTTTCCACGACCAAGCAGAGGTGATGATCTCTTCGAGAGAGGAGTGCTGGGCTTGCCAGCCGAGTGCGCGTTGAAGTTTGTCTTTGCTGGCGACGAGGACGGCGGGGTCACCGGGACGGCGAGGCGAGATCTTACGAGAAATTTTGCGAGCGGTGATTTTTTCAGCGGCGTCGAGGACTTCGAGGATGGAGAAGCCGCGGCTATTTCCCACATTGAAGGCTTCGCCGGAAACAGTTTCGATTGCTTCGAGGGCGCGAACGTGGGAATCAGCGATATCCAGGACGTGAATGTAGTCACGGACACAGGTGCCGTCGTGCGTTGGGTAATCGGAGCCAAAGACTTCGAGGTGTGGAATAACGCCAAGAGCGGCATCGAGAACCTTAGGAATGAGGTGAGTTTCGACGCGATGGGCCTCGCCGCGATCGACGGATGCGCCGGCAGCATTGAAATAACGGAGCGTGGCGAAATGGAGACCGGTGTAGGCGCGATAGTCGGAGAGAATTTCCTCGAAGCGGAGCTTGGATTTGCCGTAAGGATTGATGGGATTCTTGGAATGATCCTCGGGGATGGGGACAGTGTGAGGCTCGCCGTAAGTGGCGGCGGTGGAGGAAAAGATGAACTTTTTTATGCCGTGGCGGGTCATGGCGTCGAGAAGATTGACGCCGCAGGCGATATTGGCGGCGTAGAAGGTGCTGGGCTCGCGGACGGATTTGGCGACGAGGGCTTCGCCCGCAAAATGCATGACTGCGTCGATCTTGTGCTTGGAGAAGACTTCCTCGATTTGGGCGCGGACGCCGAGATCCGCTCGGCAGAAAATGGCGCTGGGCGGAACGGCGGCGGCGTGGCCTTCCTGAAGATTATCGAGCGCTATTACGCGGTGACCGCGGGCGAGCAGAACTTCGGAGCAGACACTGCCGATGTAGCCTGCAGCGCCGGTGACCAGTATGTTCAAGAACGGGACCTCTCGTTTGGGGCGAAATGAATCGTTGGATGGAAGCAGTAAACAAATTATCAGGATGCGGAGGAGTTGTCAGCGGCGAATTAGAGAAGGATTAGGTGATTGTGGGAAGTCCGCGGGAGCGAGAGAGGCTAAGGCTGGGCCATGCGGCGCTGGAACGTGAGCAGGATCAAATCGGCGCGGCGGCGAACGCCGAATTTGCTCAGTAAATTGGAGACGTGGAATTTTACGGTACGCTCGGCAATATTGAGTTTGCTGGCGATCTCCTTGTTAGAGAGGTTTTCGAGGAGAGAATCCAACACCTCCTGCTCACGGCGGCTGAGATTGGTGACGGAATCGGTTTTGAGTCGGCGGCCTTGACTGGTAAGGACGGAATCGACGAAGCCGGAAAGGACGGAGCGCGGAACCCAGAAACCGCCGTTGGCGACGAGCGGCAAAGCGCGGACCAACTGATCGCGCGCTTCCGTGTAGGTCAAGAGACCCTTAACGCCGAGGCGCAAGAGCTGATAGCTGTTGGCGTCGGTGTGCTGTTCGCCGACGACGATGAGGCGCGCTTCCGGATGGCGTTCGAGAAGATTGGCCAAGAGAGCGCCGGTAGCGGGGCGCGCGGCGTGCCCGTCAATCACGTAAACCTGCGCGACGGGCGGCTCGAGATTGCGCATGTCTGGCGCGAGCGTGGATTCGAGCTGCTTGACGACGACCTTGAATTGAGCCTTCGACAAAACACGTTCGAATTCGCTTAGCACCAGGGGGTGCGGCGACAGGACGCAAACAGTCAGTTTTGAAGATGCGCGCTTGGTAGCCACTATGTGCCAGCGTAGTGAAAACTGTCCTAAGGGGCAAGTCTCTTGGAAGGGCCTGTTGTCGAATTGTTACGTAACAGGTAGGGTGCTTTTTCGGTGGGGGCCGAGGGGTGCATTCTTCAACAGGACGTCCACAATGCGCTCGGCGGCGTGGCCATCCCATAGCGGTGGGATGCGGCCAGGCTTGCCTGTTCCCGCCAGGATAGCTTGGGCAGCGGCGATGATTCTTGTGGGATCGGTACCAATGAGCTGGTTTGTGCCCTCCGAAATCGTAATTGGCCGCTCGGTATTCTCGCGGAGAGTGAGGCAGGGGACGCCGAGAGCGGTAGTTTCTTCCTGAATGCCGCCGGAATCGGTCAAGACAAGGGTGGCCTTGCTAAGCAGGCAGAGAAAATCGAGATAGCCGATGGGTGGGATTAGTTTTAGCTGGGGATGGGTCTTGATACCAGCCTGCGCGAGGCGCTGCTGGGTGCGGGGATGAACGGGAAAGATTACAGGAACTTGGGCAGCGATAGCGTCAATGGCGCCGAGGAGTTCGGCGAGTTTTTCCGTGGAATCCACATTCGAAGGGCGATGCAAGGTGAGCACGGCAAAGCGTTGCCAGTCAGTTCCCTTCTTGAGGGCCAGATCCTCGCCGATGAGGGAATTTTCGGCGATGGGCAGAAAATGGCGAAGAGAATCGATCATGACGTTGCCAACGAGATAAATGGACTCGCGGGGGCGGCCTTCTTTGAGGAGATGCTGGATGGCGTCTTCTTCCGTGACGAAAAGATAGTCGGCCAGGGCATCGGTGAGAATGCGGTTGATTTCTTCGGGCATGGATCGGTCGAAACTGCGGAGTCCGGCTTCGACGTGAGCGACCGAGATGCCAAGTTTTACGGCGGCGAGCGAAACAGCGATGGTGGAATTGACGTCGCCGACGACGAGAACGAGATCTGGCTGGTGTTCGAGCAGGACAGGCTCGACGCGCTTGAGCACTTCGGCAGTTTGCGCGGCGTGGGAGCCGGAGCCGACTTCGAGATTGACGTGAGGCGTGGGAATACCCATTTGACGGAAGAAGATGTCAGAGAGAGCTTCATCGTAGTGTTGGCCGGTGTGGACGAGGATGGGGTCGATTTCGGGATGGCGCTGCATCTCGCGGATCAGAGGAGCGATCTTGGGGAGATTGGGGCGAGCGCCAACGATATTGATGATTTTCAGTTGACGGCTCATGGGATGGTCGGAAGCGTCCGAGAACGGCAGTATAGCATTTGAGTTCCGACTGTTCAGGTCGCTGGAACAACCGTTCGCGCGAAAAAAGCACTAGTTCGCTGCAAGACGTTCGATTCCGGCGTGGAACCTGCGTAAAATGGGCATGTAGCCGAAGCGCGGCCTTCTCTGGTGGTGTCCTCAAATCAAGAGGAAGTCCGGTAAGGAGTTGTGAGTTTCCCACGCATGCGAAATTTGAACGAATCCGCCAAAGCTCTGCGAGAGTTGCTCGCGGAGCGGATCCTAGTGCTCGACGGGGCGATGGGGACGATGCTGCAACAGCGGCATTTGACGGCGGAGGATTTTGGCGGGGCGGCGCTCGAGGGTTGCAACGAAAATCTAGTTCGGACGCGGCCGGATGTGGTGCTGGACATTCACCGGAAGTATTTTGAAGCGGGGTCGGACATCGTTGAAACGAATAGCTTCGGAGGGGCGCCGATCGTTTTAGCTGAGTATGGGCTGGCGGACGATGCGCATTTCTTGAATAGGCGTGCGGCGGAGCTGGCGCGACAGGCGGCGGATGAGTTTAGTACGACGGGGAGACCGCGGTTTGTTGCGGGGTCGGTGGGGCCGACGACAAAGGCAATCACCGTCACCGGCGGAGTAACGTTCGATGGGCTGCTCGATGCGTACTATGCGCAGGCGAAGGGGTTGATCGAAGGCGGCGTGGATTTGCTGCTGGTCGAGACTTGCCAGGACACACGAAATATTAAGGCGGCGCTGCTGGCGATCCAGAAACTTTCGAAAGAAATTGGGATGCAGGTGCCGGTGATCGTATCAGTGACGATTGAGCCGATGGGGACGATGCTGGCGGGGCAGACGGTCGAGGCCATGTGGGCGTCGTTGCGGCATGCGAAACCGCTGGCGTTTGGAATGAATTGCGCCACGGGGCCGGAATTCATGACGGATCACATCCGGACGTTGAGCCAGATTTCGAGCGAGTTTGTTTCGTGTTATCCGAACGCGGGGCTGCCGGACGAAGAGGGCAAGTATTTGGAGACGCCGACTTCGCTAGCGGCGCAGCTTGAGAAATTTGTGGAGCATGGCTGGCTGAATTTTGTGGGCGGTTGCTGCGGGACGACGGAGCAGCATATTCGCGCCATTGCGCAGATGGTGCAGGGCAAGAAGCCGCGTGTGCGGCCGAGCGAATCTCATCGAGCCGTGTATTCAGGAATTGAGACGATTGAAGCGGAGGACAGCACGCGTCCGCTGCTGGTGGGCGAGCGAACGAACGTGATCGGATCGAGGCTTTTCAAGAACCTGGTGGCGGAAGAGAAATGGGAAGAAGCAAGCGAGATCGCGCGGAGACAGGTAAAAGGCGGCGCGCACATCGTGGATGTTTGCCTGCAAAGCACGGAACGGGACGAGAAAAAAGATATTCCGCCGTTTTACGAGAAGCTGATTCGAAAAGTGAAGGCGCCGGTCATGGTGGACACGACCGATGCGACGGCGATCGAGCTGGCGCTGACGTATTGCCAGGGCAAGGCGATCATTAATTCGATCAATCTCGAAGATGGTGAGGAAAAGTTCGAACGCGTGGTGCCGGTCGCGCATGATTTTGGGGCGGCAGTGGTGGTTGGGTGCATCGATGAAGACAAGCTGCAAGCGCAGGCGTTTACGCGGGAGCGGAAGCTGGCTGTTGCGCAACGCAGTTACAAACTGCTGACGGAAAAGTATGGGTTAGGGCCGGAAGATATTATTTTTGATCCGCTCGTGTTTCCGTGCGCTACCGGCGACGCGAATTATATTGGCGGAGCGGTCGAGACTGTGGAAGGTATCCGGCTGATCAAGCAGGCGCTCCCGGAAGTGCGGACGATTTTGGGGATCTCGAACGTGTCTTTCGGATTGCCCGCTGGGGCGCGCGAGGTTGTGAACTCTGTGTTTCTGTACTACTGCACGAAAGCGGGGCTGGACCTTGCAATCGTGAACACAGAGAAGCTGGAACGGTTCGCGTCGATTCCGCAGCACGAACGAGATCTCGCCGAGAACCTGCTTTTCTCGCACCCGCCGAAGGACGTACCGGCCGAGCATTCTCAGGCAGAGTTGCTACGCAATGTTCCGGCAGACTGGCGCGAGCAGAAGAAAGAACAGCGCGCGGCCGTCAATCAGTATCACATCGCTGCCATTGCTGAATATTTCCGAACGGCAAAGAAGAAGGAAAAAAAGCGCGCGGCGGATTTGCCGCTGGACGAGAGACTGGCAAATTACATTATCGAGGGTACCCGGGACGGACTGATCGCTGATCTGGAGCGGAAGCGCGCGGAAGGGGCGGCGCCGCTGGACATTATTAACGGCCCGTTGATGACCGGGATGGCGGAGGTGGGGAGGCTATTCAATGCGAACGAACTGATTGTGGCGGAAGTGCTGCAATCCGCGGAGGCCATGAAGGCTTCGGTAAATCACCTTGAGCAGTTCATGGAAAAAGCGGACACGGCGAAGCGCGGAAAGATCGTGCTGGCGACAGTGAAGGGCGACGTGCACGACATCGGGAAAAATCTCGTTGAAATTATTTTGAAGAACAACGGCTATGACGTGGTGAATCTCGGGATCAAAGTGCCGCCCGAGGAACTGATTAAGGCTTATCTGCAGCATCATCCGGACGCCATCGGACTTTCCGGGTTGCTGGTGAAGAGCGCGCAACAGATGGTAATCACGGCAAGCGACCTGCGGGGCGCGGGGATTGAGATTCCGCTCCTCGTGGGCGGAGCAGCGCTGTCCGCGAGATTTACGCAGACGAAGATTGCGCCGAGCTATGGTAAGGCGGTGTGCTACGCGAAAGACGCTATGACCGGATTGCGGCTGATGAATCAGCTGATGGACCCCGCGACGCGGGAGCAGGTTTTGAACGAGCACGCGGCGTCGGGAAACGGTTTTGCTGCCGTAACGACGGTGAAGGTCGCCGAGATACCCAAGCTTACGCGGTCCCCGAGAGTGCGGACGGATCTGCCGATTCCGAAAGTCGGATATCTCGACCGAAAAGTGCGACTCGTGCCTGATTTGAACGAGGTGTGGAGTTACATCAACCCGTTCATGTTGTATGGACGGCACATGGGATTTCGCGGGGATTTTGAGAGGCGGTTTGCGGAACGCGATGCGAAGGCTGTCGAACTGTTTGAGGGCATGGAGGAAGTGAAGCGGGAGGCTGCGGAGTTCTTGAAACCTCGGGCGGTGTGGCAGTTTTTTGAAGCGGAAGCGGAAGGCGATGGAATGCATCTATTCGAGCCGGGCGGCGCGCAGCCTTTGCATACGTTTCGGTTCCCGCGCCAGCGTGTCGGCGATTTCCTCTGCTTGAGTGACTACGTGCTGCCGTCGCAGAGTGGGAAACGGGACCACATCGCGCTTTTCGTCGTGACGGCGGGTGAAGGGGTGCGTGAGCGTTCTGAAAAAGCGAAGAACGAAGGTTACTACTTCAAGTCACACGGGATGCAAGCGCTGGCGATTGAATCGGCGGAAGCGTGCGCGGAGTG
>Ga0247669_1000622_pt1 | contig 13273 bp, 11 predicted proteins | sample CNK10_metaG_FD_182734 | JGI IMG/M metagenome (GOLD analysis project Ga0247669, IMG submission 182734) | Soil microbial communities from Purdue University Martell Research Forest, Indiana, United States - CNK10 | ecosystem: Environmental > Terrestrial > Soil > Temperate forest > Bulk soil...
TCGGTAGCTCGCCATTAGCGGTGTGCCGGTAGGCTCTAGCTGTGGCTTCGCTTGTGCCTCGAGTTTGTCGATCGCTTTCTGATAGGCCGCTTCTGCGCGTTCTACGTCGCTCACCGCGCTCTTATTCAGGAATCCCTGTAAATCATGCCCCGGGCCAGGTCGAAAAATTCTCCAAGCAACGCCAGTCACAACGACGAGCACCAGTAGTGCAGCCACCGTCTGCCACTGCACGCCAGCCAGTCCAATTGGATTCAGCCAAGCCCGCAGCCGAGAAGGCTTCCGAGATATCTGCTCCGCGAGCCCTCGTTCGATTTTCGCCCACAGATAGGGTGTCTCCCATTCTTGCCGCAGTTCTCCTGCTGCCGTAGACATACTCTTCCATACGCGTAGCTCTTCACCGCACTCCGCACAAGTCGCCGCGTGCGCTTCCAGTGCCGTCCATTCGGCCACGCTTCCGTCCATTAAGATTCGTTCCCGGTCTGCGCAACTTACGTTCATATCGTTCACCGTGCCTCCGCCGCTTGACTCCGCGGCGGCTCCAACATCGTTCGCAAATTCTTTTTCGCCTGAAACAGCGTATTCTTCGACGCTGTTTCCGTAATCTCCAGCATTCCCGCGATTTCCGAGTGCCGGAAGCCTTCCACCTCGTAAAGCAAGAAAACCTGTCGTTGATGGTCCGTCAACTTTTCCATTGCGCGCTGCAGTGCCAATTTCAACGAAGGATGCGCACCCGGCGCGCGCCGTTCCGGCATCGGCGATTCCTCAGTCCCTTCGCTCGTGACTTCCTTCTTCCGCATTCGGCTGCGCCGCGCGTCATAACAGGTGTTGATCAGAATTCGAAATGTCCATGTGACGAAGCTTGATTGCGCGCGAAAAGTCCCAATGCTCCTCTGCACCTTAAGAAACGTTTCTTGTACCGCGTCTTCCGCGTCGGCGCTGCTTCCCAGCAGATTTCGCGCGATGCTCTTCATTCGTTTGCCGTGGAGCGAATAGAGACGCTCGTATCCGTACATCTCACCCGCTTGGCAAGCGGCCGCGAGTTCCAAATCGTCTGGACGCACTTCGCCCTGCGCCTGTGCCAATCCACTCGCTGGATTTTCCCCAAGTCCCACCCTGTTTCCTCGCTCTTGCTCCTGGTTGGAGATTCTAGCCTCCCAAGGCAGTGCAAGTCCCATCGTCGCCATACCTCGCTCCTAAGGTATAGACGACGCGGAAGCAGGAAATGTCAGGGAGGGGGCCTGTGCTGCCCAACCCCGTAAGACATTGATTGTGTAGGTTTTATTGCAATTTCACCGCGGAGGATGCGGCAGACTGGTTCAGTTCGAGATATATCTTGCCGTGAAACGGGCTATTTTCGTGGTCAATCGTTATCACGGAGATCGGATCATCGTCTGTAATCAGCAGTTTTAGGTTTTTCGCATCGCGCGCCACGTCAAAGACAAAAGACGTCAGATAGCTCTCACCCGGCCGTAACGGCTGCTCCAGAGGTGTCGAGGCATCTTGCAACGCACTTGCTTTCGTTTGCGTCGGAAAGTACCGTCGGCCGTTCGAATCTTCGAGTGACACCAATCGCGGAACCGGAGTGAGGGGGCCGTTGCCGCGGTGTTTGGAAATGCTGTTTTCGTCGAACCAGGACTTCAGCCGCACCACGACGAACTCACCGTTTGCTTGACTCTGGCTTGTTTCGGTCCCGAGCATCGCCGCCGTGCGCACCGACGCGACCGAGTAGGCGATATGGCAGTCCGGCTCGCAGAAATATTTCCACTGGCCTTCTGGCAGCGTTTTATTCGAGCTGAAGACTCCCGTCCCGAGCAGTATGACACCGTAACCGCATACGCAGGTGATCGCCAGCAAGCCGCCTAGTCGCTCCGCCAGCCTGGCACGGAGGACCGCTCCAAATAAGACGGTGGCGAGGCCGGCGACAATCGTGAACGCCGTGCCGAGAAACAGCAACAACATTAGATGTGCCAAGCGTGGTGTTTCGGCCATGACTCTCTCCAATCTTCTGGGCTTGGCTGCCTTAACTCACCGCTTCTTTCGGCAGCCCGCCGCGAGTTCTCTCCCGCCGGTGAAATTCCTTCACTGCCGCTTCCAGATCCTTCGGAACAAATTCCGGCCATCTCTTTTGCAGAAACACGAACTCCGCAAACGCACACTCCCACAACAGAAAGTCCGAAAGCCGTTGTTCGCCGCCCGTGCGAATCAGCAGATCCACTTCCGTTGATCCGCCGCGCAACACTTCCGACAGCACATCCGCAAATGCTTCCGGAGAAAGTTGTGTCGCTTTGTAAAACCGGCAAGCCGCCAGATAGATCGCCTCGCGCGCCGAGTAGTCAATCGCCAACCGCAAATGAAGGCGTTTACCGTGCGCCGTCACGGCTTCCGCATCCACAATTGCCTGGCGCAGCGTCGCCGGAATCCGGTCGCGCCGGCCGATCACGCTAAGCCGCACACCCTCTTCCTGGCAGTGCGTGGTTTCGGTAAGCAGGTACTCGTGCAGCAAGCGGAGAATTGCGTTCACTTCCTGCGCGGGCCGCTTCCAGTTGGCAGATGAGAGCGCGAACAACGTCAAAGTATGAATGCCCAGTCGCGGGGCCGCTTCGATCGCGCTTCGTGCTGCCTCTGCCCCCGCGCGATGCCCAGCCGAACGGGGCAACCCCCGCGATGTCGCCCATCGCCCGTTTCCATCCGTGATAATGGCTACATGCAAGGTCTGGGTCGGCACGACCGGCGCCGACGCAAGAATGTGTTGCAAAACAACCTGTTGAACGCTCATAACGACTACTTTCTCCGCCGCGTAACTGTAAATAACTTTGCATTACAAAGTGATGGGGCAAAAAAATTTATCCTTCTCGGGTCGCCCGAATCAGCGCCTCCATATGATTCAAATACCGCTCCAACGCCCGCCGCCCCGTTGCAGTCACCCGGTATTCCGTCTTTGGGAGCCGCCCGTCGAACGACTTCGTGCACACGATGTAGTCCGCTTCCTCTAGTTTCCGCGCATGCACACTGAGATTTCCGTCTGTTGTTTTAAGAAGATTTTTCAACTCGTTAAACGTCAGCGAACGATTCACTACCAATGCGCTCACAATTCCCAAACGGATCCTTTCGTGAATCAACCGGTCCAAGTCAGGTGACACTGCTTCGCGCGCATTTCCGCGCACCGCGCTCAGCGGCGCTGTTTTTTCCCGCTGCGATTGTTCCTGCCGTGCTGTCGAGCTTTTCGCCATAATTTCCCGTTATCCGCCGAATCGGCGCGCGATCCATATTCCAAATCCGATTTGCACACCGCCGAATCCACCCGCCATCAGCGCGTCACCCCATTGTGCGGGCGCAAACAGCGCCGCTGCGCCCAGAATCATCAAACACAGACCCATCACCGGCACAACACGAACGGAAAATGCGCCGCCGGTGACAATCGCCGTGCCATACAAAAGCAACCAGGTTCCCGGCAGTGCGGCGTACAAGCCGGCGTGCGCCAACGCATAGGTCAGCAGTCCACCGGCTACAATCGCCGGCGCAAAACTCAACAAAAATTTTCTGCCCGGTCCCGAAAAAAGCTGTGCATTTGCGCGATGCGCTTTCGTGGCAGCCGCCGGCGCAGCAATCGCGACGGCAATCCCGGCTTCCAGCAGCCAAACCAGCAGCCACCTTCCCTGTGTCACCTGTTGCGACGCGAAATACGCTGCTGCCAATGCGGTAATTCCCATGGCCACGCCGCCCCATCCCGGCACGGCCGTAAATTCCGCCGCGCTCGCCATCGTCTCGCGGATGTAGCGAAGGTGGTCCGCGGCACGCGCATCAATGGGGATAGGCTCCAAACGCGGCACGCGGGATGGATTGCTCAAAGCCATAGATTCAAGCTAGCAGACCACTGCTTAGTTGTCAAGTACTTTGTAATGCAAAGTGAAAACGTTTTATCGCCTACTTCTGCCGGCGATATCGCCCCAACATCGCGTTCCACCGGATTGTGAACACGTCCAGAAACATCTGCACGCTGTCTCGTAGCATATTGACCTTCGTCGCGGGAGAGTGCGCCCACCGTACTGGAATTTCCACTGATTTTAGTCCGTGGTGGCGCGCAAGATAGAGCAGCTCCGGGTCGAATCCGAATCGTTCGATCCGCTGCTGCTTGAAAATAATTTTGCAGCGCTCGCGCCGGAACGCTTTGAAACCGCATTGCGTATCCACAAACGGCAGCCACAACACAGCTCGTACAATCTTATTGAAGATTATTCCCGCAAATTCCCGAAAGCCCGATTCATGTACGGCAATCAGGTTTCTATCCAGCGCCCGCGAGCCGATGGCGACGTCGTATGTGTCCATTGCCGAAATCAATTTGTCCGCTTCTTCAATCGGCGCGGACAGATCCGCGTCCGTGAACAAAACGATGTCGCCCCGCGCTTCCACCATTCCGTGACGAACGCTGTAACCCTTGCCGCGATTTTCCCCGTTCGGCACCACGCGAAGTTGCGGAATTCGCGCCCGAAATGTTTCCGCAACGGCCGCCGTCTGGTCCGTCGAACCATCATTCACAACCAAGACTTCCGTCTCTCGCCCTGATTTCTCGATGTAGTCGGCAATTAGGCCTAGCGAAGGCGGCAGCCTCGACTCTTCGTTATATGAAGGAATGATGATGGAGAGCGCCGGGCGAGATTCCATAAGCTTAGGCAGGCGCAAGCGCCGCCGCGTGCCTCTCCCACGCTTTCGTTTTCAAAATGTCCTCGATCTGGGCCAGCGCAAAGTCACACTCATCCAGAGTGTTGTAGAAATGGGGCGAAATTCGGATGCCGGCTTTTGGCCGGTAGTCCACCAAAATTTCCCGCGCCAGCAGCTCGCGGCAGACTTCCGCAGCGTGCGGGCAATCCACGGAGACCGTTCCGGCACGTTCGGCCACACCGCGGGGCGTATTGACTCGCCAGCCGCGGCCCGTCGCGCCAGCGATCAGCCTGGTCGTCATTTCGACGGACTTCTCTCGGATTGCGGCAATGCCAACTTTGTTCAAAATCTCCAGTCCGGGCTGGCATGCGTACAGTGCCGGAATGTGCGGCGTCCCGTTCAAATAGCGAAACGAATCCGCTCGCTGCTCAATCGGTCCGGTTTCGAACGCGAACGGGCGTTGATGTGCGATCCATCCCGTCAATGCGGGCTTCAATGCAGCCCGCAAATCTTCGCGAACGTATAAATACGCCATACCCGGGCCGCCGCACAGCCACTTCAACACCCCGCCAACTGCAAAGTCCGCATCCAATTCGCGTACGTTGAACGGAATCGTGCCCGCTCCTTGAAACACATCCAGAATCACGCGTGCACCCACGCGATGCGCTTTCTCGATGATTGCTCTCGCATTCACGATGAAAGAGCTTCGAAACAACACTAGCGAAATCGGCACCAGAAGCGTCGTTTCGTCGATCGCTGCCAGAAATGCTTCCAGATCAAATCGCACGGGATCCGTAGCCGGCACGACCTCTACCCGCGCGCCTTGCCGCGTCTGCTCGTGGTAAAAATATTGGATGGAAGGGAACTCCAGCTCCGTCATCACCACTTTGTTCCTCGGCCCGCGAAAATCGAAACAAGAAGTAATGACGGCCTGCGTCTGCGTCACGTTTTGATGCAGCGAAATCTCTCCGGCCTTCGCGCCGATCAGCGGCGCCACTTTGTCGCCGACGGCGACCGCCATTTCCCACCAGCCCTCTTCCCATGCGCGGACGCCGCGTTCCGCCCAAGAATCCGCGTAGGCATGCAAGCTTCCGTACACACCGCGCGGCATCGCACCCAGCGAGTTGCTGATGAGGTACGTCGTCCGATCCAGAATCGGAAACTCTTTCCGCCAAGCCAACAGGTCAGTCATTCTCTGTCGTTCCATCGACCGATTTGCGATTTTGGTATATGCGCCAGATAAAGTAGCACAGCGTCACGAAGCCAAGCCACGGCGGCCCGGAGAGCAGCGACACGTGAAAGTCGGGCACCCACCAGGTTGACAACAGCACGCCAACCAGCGCCGCCAGTCCTATCGCCGAACTCCACTGGCCGCGCGGCGCGAACCGCACAAAGTCACGCTTTTCTTTTTGCATCTTGCGCCGAAATCCCAGGTGTGTTGCTAATGTCATGATCCAGATAAACGGTCCGCCGAAAAATGCCACACCGATCAGAAATAAGAACGCTGTGTTCTTGAATCTCCAGTTCAACGCAATTGCCGCTGCCATGCCCAGGCTCGACGCCAGAACGGCAGCCACCGGCATTCCGCGTTTGCTCAGCTTGCCCAGAATTGCCGGTGCATATCCTCCTCGCGACAGTGAAAACAACATTCGCGCCGTGAAATACAAATTGCAAAGCGCACTCGACAGCGCCGCCGACAGCACCACGAAATTCATGATATGACCTGCCGCGGGAATTCCAACTTTCTCAAACACCGTTACGAAAGGACTCTTGTCGAGTCCAATCTGCTCCCATGGAACAATTCCCACGACCAACGCCAGACCCCCCAGATAAAACAAGGCTAAAAACGCCAACGTCCGCTTTAACGCGCGCGGCACCGCCGTTTTAGGATCGGCCGCTTCTCCCGCCGTAACGCCGACAATTTCAAGACCAAGAAAACTGAAAATTGCCATGGTCACGCCCAATCCAACTCCCCCCCATCCGTTCGGGAAAAATCCTCCCTGTCCCGTGAAGTTTCCCGTGCCAATTCTTGGAAATCCAAATCCCAAAACAAGTGCGGTCCCCAAAATCAAGAATATGACGATCGTGACCACTTTGATCATCGCGAACCAGAACTCGATTGTTCCAAAATTCTTGATACTCAGCGTGTTCATGTAAACGAGCGCCACGGAAAAGCCCGTTATCCAAAGCCACGATGGGATATTGGGAAACCAAAATCGGCAATAAATTCCCGCGGCAGCCACTTCGCTGCCCACGATGATTACCAGGCACAACCAGTACGTGTACCGCGCCACAAAACCGGCCCACGGCCCCAGATACATCTCCGCATACAGCCCGAATGATCCCGCCGCTGGATGTTCGACCGCCATCTCGGCTAGCGCCCACATCACTGTTAACGTGATGAGTGCTCCTGCCGCAAAACTCAAAATCACGGCCGGCCCAGCTAGCTTCACGGAAATCGCGCTCGTCAAAAAAAGTCCCGTGCCAATCGTGCTTCCCAGCGCGATCATGGCCACCTGCGCCGCGCTCAGCTGGTGCTGCAAACCTGCCTCGCGCCGCACGAGTTCTGCCTCGCCGTCACTTTCATTCAACGCTTTTGGTTGTGGTTCTTGCGTCATGGCGTCGCATGCTAACAGAGTCGCTTCGCATCCCCAACACGTTAGCCCTGTCCGCTCGTACAGTCACCGAGCGGGCACGCCTGTCCCTTGACATTCTCGGTTCCTATTTCCCGCTTCTTACAATGATTCTCGTGGCGGCCACGCAGAGGGCTGCCGACATTTAAGAAGGTAGGCAAGTCATGAAGGCCATTTTCGCTCTTATCGTCATTTACGTCGGAACATTTTTCGTCGCCATCCAGGGCGCATCGAATTCACCGGTTCAAGCCGCTCAACACGAAGCCGCCAAACTCTCCGCCGCGAAATCCATCGATCCGCAAAAAGACTCGGACATTCGTTCGTTGCTCGAACTCATCGGCGCTCGCGACATGATTCAGGAAGCCGCCAACAACTCCACCGAGCAATACCGTCAGAAGCTAATTTCGCTCGCGCCCAATGACGATAAGGCGCAGGATTCGGTCAACTCCTATCTCACCGTCTTTCAAAAGCAATACGACGCAGACGCAATCGCCGATCAACTCGTCGCCATCTACGACAAGCATTACACCGACGAAGAGATTAAGGGAATGCTTCAGTTTTTCGGCTCGCCTCTCGGACAGAAAGTCGCCCTCGAAATGCCCAAGATTTCCAAAGAGGCGCAGCTTGCAACTCGCAACATGTCCGGTCAGGCGGCTCGCGCAGCGTGGCAGGAATTTCACGCACAGAATTCAGATCCGCAAGCCAAGCGCGCCTTTGCTGGACGTCGCCGTTGGCAACAGAGTCAGAATCCCGACGGTTCGAATCAGCAAGCACAAGCCGATCCGCAACAACCCTGATCCCTGGCAAATTCGATTCGCTTGTTTGTAAGTTCCTACTGAAAGCGCTTCTTGATTTTAACGTCGATGCCGAACGTTCCGTTCTGGTCGCGCAGCGCCACGATCGAAACGTTCCGGTTCACGTTGTACTCCACCTGGATCACCTGCTGTTGTGTCGAGCTCACATTTGAAACATAGGTGATCGTCAGGTTTCGCGTCACCTGCTGTTCAACGGTCACGCGCGCCGCCGCACTCTGTTCCGATCCGCTAGAACCTACTCCCGCTAGTCCGGGATCGACCCGCAGCTTCGTAATCCCAAACAATCGTTCCAGCCGTCCGCCCAATTGGCTCGAAATCGCTTCGGACAAAATCGCCGATGCCCCCGAACCCGGGCTTTGCGACGCTCCCGTGCCGCCCGCTCTCACTTCCGCCTCCGAACTCGTTTGCCCCAGAGTGAGTAGCGTCACGATATCGTTGCCCGGCAGCGGCGGATCGGATCGGTACGACAAATTCAGTTTGCTCGCGGGCCCACTGAAGTTCAGCGTGATTTCATACTGCTGAATCGTCGTCGTCGCCTCAATGTTGATGTCCGGATCGATATTCAACGGCCGCGCAAAGTTCAAATCGCCGCGGGCCACACGATACCGATTACCGTGAAAATACAAATCGCCGGACAATACGTGAATGTGCCCCAGAAGAATCGGGTGTTCCCATGTTCCGCGCACTCGCAGATTCGCGTCCGCTTCGAGCTCCGCGTTCGGCCACTCCATTCGCGCATCCGGTGTCGAAAGTGCCTCGATGTCAAACTGCAAATTCTGCAGGAAGCTGGACGGCGGCCCGCCATACTCTCTTGCTGCAATCAACGCACCGGCCGTTTCCAGCCCACCCGAAAGATTTACTCGATCCACTACCACTTTCCCGGAAAGCACCGCGGCTTCTGGCGTCCCGGAGAGTCGCAGATTGCCTGCCACTTGCCAGCTCATCCCTTCCGGATACCGGATTCTCGTGCGATCCGTTTTCGCGCTAATGTCATAGTGAATTGGCCGGTCTGCGTAATTGACGCTGCCTGTTAACGTCAGCGTCCCGCCTCCTGCTTCCGCAGTCAGGTTGTTGAAAGAAAGCCGCGTCGCATCAAAAACCAGGTCGCCCTTGATCGCGCTCAATCCCGTTGGGAAGTCGGCCATTCTCGCTGAAGCGCTATCGATGTGTACGCGTCCCGTAATCCGCGGTCTGTCTAGCGTTCCTTCGAAAGAGGCGTTCACCTGTGCCGGTCCGCGTGCATCCAGGCCCGGAACAAATCCGCTCAGCAAGCGCAGATCAAGCGCGCCGTTCAGTTTCAGGCCGACGCTTCGTCGCCCCGTAAACCGCACGTTTCCCTCGATCTTAAAATTCGTATCCTTGCCCTTGAACGTCACCGGATCAATGTTCACTTCTTCGGTTGACGCTCGGAAGTGCACCGGTCCCGAGTTTTCCAACTGTACGTTTGAATAGTTAAATGCCATTTTCGAAAAGTTCGCGTCCATCACGATTGCGCCCGGCTGACTCAAATTTCCTTCCAGCGCGATTTCGCCTTCGGCGCTGCCGTGCCCGCTGAAATGCCCCAAATGCAGATAAGTCACTAAGAATGGATCCAGATTGATGTTTTTGATGTACGCCTTGCCGCGGACCGGATACGGCTCTGCCAATCCAACGGTGTATCCGCCGGAAATACTTCCATCCGTCATTGCCGAACTCAGCTCCAGTTTTGCTTCTCGTCCATCTGACGTCAGAGTTCCGTCAAAACTCCCGATCGTTTCCTGCCCGACCCGCAGATCCACGATATGCACTGTTCCTTCCCCCTGCGGGGCTCGAGCTGGCCCGGAAGCCCTCATTCGAAATGTCATCTGTCCGCCCAAGGGCATTCGCGGACTCTGTAGTTTTTCAAATTTCTCGAGGGGAAGCCCTGCACCGACCAAGTCCAGCGCCACCGTTCCGTCCGCGAAACGATAACCGGCATTGCCTGTGACAATGCCTGCGCCACCTTTTTCTTTTCCCGGGGCAAACAGCCGCAATTCCGCATTCGCAATGCGAACTTCATCCGGCGTTGCATTCAGCTGGCCACGCAGCAGACTAAACGTCACCCCGTACGCTTTTCCGTCCGCCAAATCAAAAAGTCCGTTGATGGCCGGTTTCTCCCTCGTCCCATGTCCATGAAATTGGCCGGTCAACGTACCTTCCACGGGATATTTTTTCGCGACGAATCCGTGAAAGCTTTCCAGCGGCACCTTCTCAAAATTCACATCGGCAGACCATTCGTTCTCCGGCCGGAATACCCAGCGATCCAGATCCAGCGATCCCTCCAAATCTGCCTGCATCGCGCCAAGTCGAGCGTGTCCTTGGGAGATTGAAAGCTCTGACGGCGAATAGGTCATGTCTGCCTCGACCGAATCGAACTGTGCGTCCTCGTAAGCAACGCGCTCGCCGCGCACATGCCCCGTGAGCGTCGGTCCGCCCAGCGGACCAGACAATTTTCCATCCCAGCTCGCACTTCCGCGCAGGGCGGTTTTCGTGCCATCTCGATTCGGTCCGCGAATTGCATCGATGAAATCCGTATAAGCCTCAAGCGCTCCCGTTTCGAGTTGGATCTCCAGCGTCGAATTACGTTTACCCAAAGCGCCGGCCATATGAATTCGACTAGTCGGCGTATCGAATTCCGCGGTATCGACCGCCACGACTCCGCGATCATAGGAATAGTGAAAACTTGTCCCGCCCGTCACGGGAACGTGCTTGGCCGCCAGTTCCGCCGGCGGATTCAAGTCCACCGTCCCGGAAATTTCAAAGTGCTGGAACGGCCCGGTCCACGATTCCACCGTGTCCGCCGTAACCACCGAATCCCAATGCAGCTCATTTACGGGAAAACTCGCGCGCTCCAGTGCGGGCAGCACTTGCGCCATGCGCACGCTCTGTACATGCGTTTTCGCAACGAATTGCTGCGTCGCGAACTTCATCGTCACCGGGCCGGTCACCGTTCCGCCAAACGCCGTCGCCACAAGATCCGGCACCTGTATTCCGTTCTTATCGAATTTGTAGCCGCCTCGCGCTCCAACGCCCGAGTCCCGAAAGATTTCGTAGTTCAAATTAATTTCTGACCCCACAAAACTTCCGTTGCCTTCCACCACACCGGCGCTAAGCGTCCCCTCCCCTCGCACGTCCACTTTTCCGGCGGGTGTCAGTGGCGATCGCAATGTCTTTCGAAAATCCAGCAAGTCCATCCAGGCTCGGTACTTGAATTTCCAGCTTGGCTCGCGGTAGTTGCTCATCTCTGCCTGCAAATCCAATTTCGAACTTCCTGCTGCGATCAGCGCTTGCTCTACCGTGAAGCCGTCGCGCCGGATGGTGAATTTAGCCAACAGACTCATGGGCACAGGCACGTAGCGTTTCGCGGCGAATTGCAAGTCCTTCCAGTCGAGCGCTCCCACGTAAATAGGTTTACTCGCGTCTCCCCCCGCATTCAGCGCCAGCCGGAAATCTGAGCCTTGCATCGCCAGCGGCGTCCGCACGTCGTTGTACAGAATCCATCCGTCCTGTAGTTGCACCCGCTTCACGTGCAGATCCAACAGCGCTTCATTCATCGGTTTGCCGGATTTCTGTTTCGCCGTCCCCGGCGGCGCGGGGACATTCGTCGAGCCGTCTTTTTCCACTCGAATGTGCACGTGCGGCTGCGCAATTTTCAGTTCGTCCAGCGACACTCGACGTCCCCAGAACGAATCAATCCTCAATCCCGCTTCAATCTCTGCGGCGCTGAACAGCGGCTCGCTCCCTTTCGGCTCTTTCCCGTGAATCACCAATCCGCGTAGCTTCGCCCGCAGCGACATCCACTCAATCGACAGGGACTCCACCTCGCTCCATCCACCGATTGTCGAATTCAGCCGCCGGATTAACACTCTCTTCAAAAATGGATTTCCCGCGCCGCTTCCAAAAAAAATGATCAGGCCCAACGCAATCAGCGTGAACTTGATGCCCAGCACCCACGCCGTGTGCCGGAGCCACCTCCATTTTCGTCGTCGCGTTTCCTTCGTCATCGCCCGCTTTCATCCAACAACTTCGTGATGCTCAACCGCTCGCGGCTCTCTTTCAACCATTTGTCCGCCTGCTCGTTAATTCCTTGTTGAATCAGCGCTTCCTGAATCACGTCCCGCGCAGTTTCGAACGACGGCGGCTCCTGCCCCCGCGCCTTCGCTCGGGGAATCACTGCCTGTTCGTAAAAATCTTTTATTGCCTGCTCATCCACCTGCACCGTCGGTCGGAATCGCGAATCCAGGTAATTGCTCAGATAAGTCTGCACCGTAACGATCTGCCGTACATCCATTTCACTCAATCCAGCCTTCGTGCGCTGCGCCTCAAAATCTTCCGGCTTCGCGAACGACCGCATCAGCCGCTGCATCCCGCGTTCCACGTCTACATCAGACGCTGCCGGAAACCGCGAAGCCTCAGCCTCTTTCCGCACAATCCACTGATCGATCAGACGGTCCAGAATCGTTGCGTCGCTCTCCGCCTTTCCGTCCACCAGCACCTGATACCGAGCCAAATGCTCCACGTCGCTCTGCAAAATAATCTCTTCTTCCACGCGCGCCACAATTCGATCCACGACTTTTTGCGCACGCGCCCCCCGTGCGCTGCCTCCAATCGCAAGAAGCGCTGTCACAACAATCATCGCGCGGCGCGTCCTCCATCGCATCAGAAGGGCGCTCCCAAATTGAAGAAAATCTGGAATCGCGGCAATTGCGCCGATTGAAATCCCAGCGAACCCGGCGGACACGTGGTCGAAGTCGTTCCGCTCGGGCACGGTATCGGCAGCACAAAGAATGGCCGGTTAATCTGATATCCCAGGTCGATTCGAACCGGCCCCACCGGCGTTGCGTACCGCAGGCCCAAACCGATCGTGTGAGCAAAATAGTTCAGCTCGTTCGAACAGTTCGTCAAACACTGTGGCGTCGCGGACCCGTCGAACGTTGGTTTGGGCAGCGACGTTCGAAACGAAATCCGGCTCCCGCGGCTATACACGTTGCCTCCGTCGTAAAAAAGCGCTCCTCCTAAACTTGTCCCGAAATACGGCAACCTCATTGGAAACCGGAACTCTTGATTCAGCACCAGCATCGCCTGTCCGCCTACCGGAAATCCCGAAGCTGAATCGCGCGGGCCTGCCTGGTTCAACGCAAATCCTCG
>Ga0247669_1000626_pt1 | contig 13225 bp, 3 predicted proteins | sample CNK10_metaG_FD_182734 | JGI IMG/M metagenome (GOLD analysis project Ga0247669, IMG submission 182734) | Soil microbial communities from Purdue University Martell Research Forest, Indiana, United States - CNK10 | ecosystem: Environmental > Terrestrial > Soil > Temperate forest > Bulk soil | place...
GCTGCTTATCCAAATCGGCCAGGTGCTGTTCGCGAAGCGTTTGATACGTCGCGAATTGTGCCTGTGCTTTGTCTTTCTGTCCTGTCCTGACGTACGCCTGGGCCAGGCGGTAATGCGCGTCCGCTAGATCGTTATCCAATTCAAGCGCACGCTGGTACTCGGGAATTGCTTCGGCAAATTTTCCCCGGTCGGCGGTCAAATTTCCAAGTTGCAAGTGGGCTTCGGGAAGTTTTGGATCGGCCGCAATCGCCCGCTGCAACAGCGACCCAATCTGTCCTAAGTCCAGCGAACTATCCTGCGTCCGTTTTCCCTTCCACAAACTCATCGCGTAATAGTACAGCGCCCGCCCATTTCCCGGTTGCAGCTCCGCATATCGGCGAAATCTCTCAATGACCCCTTCCGCCTGACTCGGTGAACTGTCGTACGCTCTCGACAAGAACTTGTAGCACCGCGCGTCGGTCGGATCCAGGTCCGCGCCCTTCAAAAATGCTTTCACCGCATCATCGTAATTTCCGCGCGCGTAGTATGCCATGCCCAATCCGACCACCAATCGCGGTGACTTTGGAAAACGGCGCGTCGCCTCTTCAAACACTTGCACCGCCGGATCGAGTGTCCGGTGTACCAGCAGTTCCCCTCCCCAGTCAAACAAGTTGCCTTCGCTCGGCTCCAGTTTCGCGGCAGCCTGAAACTCATTGGCCGCGGCAAGGTAATTCCCATCCTTCTCTTCGATCTGAGCCAGCAAATTGTGCGCTTCTCCCGTTTCCTTCACGCTGAGCAACGCCTTCGCTGAGTTCCGCGCGTCGCTCAACTTACCGCTCACCATATACGCAAGCGTCAGGTCGAACCCGTTGCTGTAAGAGGCCGCATTGATTTTCTGCGCTTTTTGTAAATACGGAACAGCTTCCCCCACCATCCCTCGCCGAACATAGATCTCGCCCAAATTGTGATTGGTTTCGTAATTGTTCGGTTCGAGTTCCACGGCTTTGCTGAATTGCTCCTGCGCCTGATCCAATCTTCCAAGCTTCGCGTAACTCGCCGCCAAATTTGACCGCGCCGCGGCCGAACCCGGCTTCAACCGCACTGCTTTCGCCAAATGGTCGTTGGCCTTCACGTCCTCCGATTGCGCCGCGTAGACGAGTCCCAACAATTCGTGAACATCGAAACTGTTCGGCATTTCTCGAACCAGCCGTTCAAGGGGCACCGCCGCCTCGCTGTAATGACCTGCCTCATACTGCGCCACTGCCGCCTGAAATACTTCTTCCCTCTTGTCGCCCGCCTGCGAAGCCTCGAGCGGCGAAAGACCCGCGAGCGCCAAAACTGCAACCATGAACGCTAGAAATCGCCGCTTCATACTCGAATTCTAGCACTCACCTTCCGCGCCGCGTCTTTCCTCAAAAATCTTTCCCCCAAAAAAAAGCCGGGAGGAGCTCCTCGCGAAGCGCCTCCCGGTTGGGGTGGTTGTTGCGCTTTAGAAAATGAATCGCAAAGCGAACTGGACCTGCCGCGGATCGTACGGAGCGTCGCGCGTCGAGCCGATTCGCCCGAAGTTGCTGTTGGTCCAATCAAGGGACCCGCCGATCGCAACGACGCCATTGCCGCCAAACCCAGGCGCGTTGAAGTTCGGATGGTTGGTTATGTTGAACATCTCCGTGCGGAACTGGAGTTTGCGCTTTTCGCTAAACGGAAAGTCCTTGAAGAAAGAGAGATCCAAACGGTGGAAGCCAGGGCCGGGCGCTTGTGTGATACCTCCCAAGTTTGCAAACGTGCACGCACCGGCAGCGCAACTGGCCGGATTCGTTAGAGGACTTGCAGCGCCCGTCGGATCTAGGGCTGGGTCATAGCTGAACCAGCTGGGTTTTCCGAGGCTATCGTTGTGAAGACCGACCTTCAGAGGCCCGCCGGTTAGCAGCGCACCGCAGCCAACGCTTTGCAGGCTGTTGTTTACGCAGTTGAAAGTGATGGGCTGACCGCCTTGCAGTGTGGCAATCCATTGCACCGACCACCCTCCAACCAGCTTGTCCTGGACGCCACTCGCGTCCGTCATGAACTTCTTCCCTTTGCCGAAGGGCAGTGCATAACCCCCGCTAAAGTGGAACACGTTGCGGATGTCGAAGTTCGCGAGTTTGTAGTCCTTCTGGATTCCAAAACCAGGAACCGAAGGTGCCCGATAACCCACGTTGTCGCTTCCGCCGTTGAGCAGGTCACCGGCATCTGACATCGTTCTGGACCAAGTATAAGTGGCCAAGAAAGTCAGACCACCACTAAACTGCTTTTCAATCTTGGTCTGCAGTCCATGGTAGTAGCTACTGCCTTCGGTCTCCGCCTGACTGCTGTTACGTCCGAAGTCAGGGAAAGGCACGAGAGTAGAAGCGGCCACGGTATTCGGCTGAATAGAGGTTGGGCGGTTATTACCGGGAAAGACCTCCAAGTGCCGGGCCAGAGTCGTTACATACCCGACCTGAACTGACATTGACGGCGCCACCTGGTACTGCACTGTTAGGTTGCCGGCCATCGAATACGGCGTCAGATAATCATACTGAATGCCGCGAAGCCCCAAACCACCAGCATTTACGAGCAAGGGATCCAGCGGCGTGCAGGTGAAGCCCGTCTCAAATGTGGGACCGCCAGTCGGAGTTGCTGTTGGGCAACCCGCAAAGTTGTTAATCGCGTGTCCCGAGTCCGGGTTGAAGAACGAGAAGTTGAACTGGAACGGATAGTTCTCGCCCAAGTTGGGAGAGAAACCGCGGTTCTCGAAACCATTGTAGAAAATACCGTAGCCGCCCCGCACGACCAACTTTGGAGTGGTTTGATAAGCGAACCCAAAGCGGGGTGCAAAGTTTGTCTTTTGACCCTGCGCGAGGCTCTTGCCGAACTTTCCGGTCTCTAGCTGAATGCCATCCTGTGCGAGCAAACTGATAAAGCTTGGCGAGAGATTGCCAGCGTTCGGTCCGCTTGGAATCAGGTAGGCAGGGCCACCGGTCGGCGCACCGTCCGGAATGAAGTTCGCCTGGTTTCCGTGATGTTCATACACTGGCTGGAAGTAGTCCCAGCGCAAGCCTAGATTCAATGTCAGTTTGGTCGTGACCTTCCAATCATCATTGATGTATGTGCCGTAGTAGTTCTTGCCGTTATCCGTCAACGAGATGTTAGATACAAAGACGGAGTCGGGGCCACCGACGTAATCTATGCCATTTTGCCCAGCTGCCAGGGAAGTAGCCTTTGGTGTCAGGAGCAACTGTGCAACGCCGGTGTTGTCGCCTCCTTTGCCCGGCACATCGGTGTAGTTACCGTCGAAGTTGAACTGACCGCGGGACCAGGGTGGTTGCAACGTGGAGAACTTCACGTGTTGCCATTCGAAACCGGCCTTGAACGTGTGCTTGCCGTAAATCTTCGTCAAGTCGTCCGTCAACTGGAACGTAGAGGTGACCTCATCAGATGGCAAGAAGGCGTTGCCGCCGAGCGTCTGTAAGCCGCCGATACCGAACGCTGGCAAACCACCGTTTTCGGCCAATTGCGGTATCCCACTGATCCCAAACGAACTAGGTATGTCGCTGAGGTCATTGGCCGCGGGAATGTTGCGAGTCGTGTGCAAGTAGTTGAGTCCAGCGCGCACGACGTTAATTAAATTCGGGCTGAACGTGTGCGTGTAGCTCAGCGCGCTCTGCTGCGCGTTAGCGGTCTGATTACCTTGGGCAAAGCCACCGCCGTCGGCGACGCCGCCAAAGATCCCCGGAATGAATTGCGGATCGTCAGCCAAGCTGAATCGGAAGAAGATCTGGTTCTTCTCGTTGGCGATAAAGTCCATCTTGGTGTCGAATGCGTTTCGGTGCTCAAACAGTTTCGGAGAGGTGGTGAAATTCCCGAAGAGCGACGAACTGGTGGGATTCGGATAGAGAGCCAGCAGTTTAAGGGCATTCGCGTCAAAGCGTCCGGAGGCTCCGGACAGGTTATTCAGGCCGCATGCTGCAGCAGTAAAGGCCGTCGTGCTCGGAGCGCATGTCCCGAATGGCTCGCGTGCAAAGCCAACAATCGTGCCTGTAGCCTGGGTCGGCCCGCAAGCCGGCCCCGGAAGCCCGCTTACGGCGTCGTTTTGACCGCAGCCGATCCCGCGAGTCGTGGCCGGATCGAACACTGTCCCTTTCGGAGCCGTGCGGCCCAGGACATCCGTATTCGTACCGCCCTGTCCGAGCAAATCGGTCAAGTTTGAGAAATTGGAGCTTCGTTCTAAGGCAGTAGGAACCGAACCTGTTAGCACCGTGCCCTGTACGCGGCGGAATCCTTCATAGTCGCCAAAGATAAAAATCTTGTTCTTGATGACTGGCCCGCCCGCAGAAACGCCAAACTGGTTCTGGCGCAGAGCTCCCTTCTTGACTCCGCCCGCATTTTCGAAGAAGTCTGCGGCATCCAGCTTTTCGTTGCGGAAGTATTCCCACGCTGACCCGTGAAGCTCGTTTGTTCCTGACTTAATCGTCGCGTTCAAAACCGCTGCGCCAGACCGGCCATATTCAGCGCTGAAACCCGAGGTTTGCACCTTGAATTCTTCGATCGCGTCCACGGGTGGCAGCACGACGAAGTTTGTGCCGTTGAGGAAGTCCACTGTGTCGGAGTTATTGTCAATCCCATCCAGCAAATAGTTGTTCTGCGCCGGACGATTGCCGTTGGCGGCGAAAGCGCCGCTTGCGGCGTTGCCGCGGGTATCCGCTTGCGGCGTGTTCACCCCCGCTGCGAGCTGTGCGAGGAACGTGAAATTCCGACCATTCAGCGGAAGGTCGTTGACGCTCTTGGAATCGACAACCTGGCCGACCGAGGCATCCTGTGATTGCAACACCGGTGCTGTGGTCGTGACTTCGACCGTTTCGTTCACAGAGCCGGGCTTCATCGAAAAGTCGGCCACGACATTCTGGCCCACGTTTACTGTCACGCCGTGTGTAGTAGCCGTTTGGAAACCCTGCATGGTGACCGTCAGCTTGTAGGAACCAACTCTCACCGGCGTGAATTTGTAACCGCCATCCTCTCCAGATGCAGTAGAGAGCGTAGCGTTGGTACCTTCGTTCACCAGCGTCACCGTCGCTCCATTGATTCGAGCGCCGGACGAATCCGATACCGTCCCCAAAATCGATCCTGTGTCAATCTGCGCGTAGGCTGAACTCGCCCCCACCAAGATTAGAACCAGGCACCCCAAAACAAGCCGTCCACCCCAGTTACGAACGGTCTTTCGATCCATAGCCACTCCTCCTCAGAGCTACTCCCGTGAGTCCCTATATCGGATCCCGCTAACAGGTCGAGCAGTGAAGGTAAACGCTTACAAGAACCCTGCACCCCAACTCGGCCCCGTTACCAAGTGACGACCAAACTTCAGCCGCCCTCACAGTCCCCCATTTTTCTCGACTTAAGCGCTACAGGAAATGTAAACGCTTACTTTTACTACAGCACCCCTAGTACAAAAACACTAGCGTGGCACTGAAATATCACCCTTCCCTTTTTCTTGTCAAGTATTTTTCTGCCCTCTATCGATTTTTCTGCGTTTTGCGTCTCTTTTGCCGACCTTTTCCGCCATTTGCCGATTCCCGGCCCCCGTCCCCCGGATCCGTCCGTTTCCACCTCCCGAACATTCAAACCACTGCTGCTCGCAGGATTCTGGGAACGTTTTCATCCTTCGCCTCTGTTCGCCCTGCGGAGTTAACGATGCTACCATTCCGCATCGAGCCACTTTGAGGGCAACCAAGAATGCCGGGCAGCCGTTTTGACTCAAATTCCATCGCGCGCCGTAAGTTTCTGCATTCGCTCACCTGGGCTCCAGCCCTTTTTCTGCCCGCGCCCCTCCGCGGCCCTGTCTTCGCAACTCCGCCGCGCTGGCTTCCCTCTCTTCCATTCGACGACAATCACGTCAGCCCGACCTATCCATCCCCGTCGCCTCTTGAGGAAGTCCTGCGCCTCGTTATTCCCGGCCGCGATCAATTCATCTGGGAGCAACACGCCGCGGACCTCCAGCAGATTCTGAATCGTTGGGCCGCTCAACTTCTTACATCGCATCGCGATCTCCACGCCCTCGCGCCGGAACTGCACCCCGATATCTCCTCGAACCTCAGCGCCGCACCGGTTGAAACAAAGCGCGTCGCGAAGTTTGGCTATGGAATACGCCAGCGCAAATTCCCTGCCGCAAGCCAGTCAGGCGCCGCGAAATTCCTCGACACATGGACATCCCAGCTTTCCTCATACGAAAAAATCAATGCGCTAACCTTTGAAATCACTCGCCTCGCGCCTTCATCGTCACAGCCGGCTTCTCTGGACACCGATATTCGCTACACAGTCGGGGGCAGCAACTCAGGCGGAAGTCGGGACGAGCGAATCGCGCTTTGTCAGGTTCGTTGGTCGAAGTCTAAAACAAACTCGACCAGTTGGATCGCAGAGCAATGGCAAGTGACTGAAGAATTGGTCGCCCAGGCCAACCGGCCGCTCTTCCTCGACGTCACTCATCCCTTTTTAGCAAGCTGCGCTTCCTACAACAGCCAGCTCAGCTACGGCTCGGATTACTGGCGCACCGTTCTCGACGGCGCCTGCGGCATCGACGTCTACGGCAACAACGGCATCGCTGCGGGAGATTTCGACAACGACGGGTTCGATGACCTCTACGTCTGTCAACCGTCGGGCATGCCAAACCGCCTCTACCGAAACCGCGGTGACGGCACATTCGAAGACGCCACGGAAAAGTCCGGCGTCGGAGTTCTCGATGCCACCTCCTGCGCGTTATTCGCCGATTTCGAAAATCGCGGCCTGCAAGACCTTCTCGTCGTTTGCGATTCCGGTCCGCTTCTCTTCCTCAACCAAGGCAATGGAAAGTTCGAACACAAGCCCGGAGCGTTTTCGTTCGCCAAGCCGCCGCTCGGCACATTCACCCATGCCGCTCTCGCTGACTACGATCGCGATGGCCGCCTGGACGTCTACTTTTGTCTATACACCTATTATCTGGGCCTCGACCAATACCACTACCCTTCTCCCTATTTCGACGCGCGCAACGGCCCGTCCAATTTTCTTTTCCACAATGAAGGAAACTGGAATTTTGTTGACCGCACAGCAGCGTCCCGCCTCAACGCTGAAAACGACCGCTACAGTTTTGCTTGCGCATGGGGTGATGCCAACGGCGACGGCGCACCTGACTTGTACGTCGCGAACGATTTCGGCCGCAGCAATCTTTATCGCAACAACGGCGACGGCACTTTCACCGCCGCCTCGGATCAAAGCGGCGCGAACGACGCCGGTGCCGGCATGAGCGCGTGCTGGCTCGACGCAGAAAACGGCGGCAACCAAGACATCTACGTTTCCAACATGTGGTCCGCCGCCGGCCAACGCATTTCCGACCAGCGTCCGTTCCATCCCGACGATCCACCCAACATCAAGTCGCTCTACCGCCAGCACGCGCGCGGAAATTCGTTCTATAAAAATTTAGGTAACGGCCATTTCGAAAACGCTGCCGCGCGCGCCGGCCTCGAAGTGGGCCGCTGGGCCTGGTCCTCTGACAGTTGGGATTTCGACCACGACGGCTTCGTCGACATCTACGTCACAAACGGCTACGTCTCCGGAACCGCGCCCCAGGAACTCTCAAGTTTTTTCTGGCGCCAGGTTGTCGGCAATTCACCGTCTACCGCCACTCCTTCGCCCGCCTACGAACACGGCTGGAACGCCATCAACGAACTAATCCGGTCCGATCACACCTGGAATGGATTTGAACGCAACGTCCTCTACGCAAACAACGGCGACGGCACCTTCTCCGACATCTCCGGCGTTTCCGGCCTCGATTTTCTCGACGACAGCCGCTCCTTCGCCCTCGCCGACTTGAACCACGACGGCCGTCTGGAAATCATTCTCAAAAATCGCAGCGGTCCCCAACTCCGAATCCTGCAAAACGCTATGGCAGATCTAGGCGATTCCGTCAGTTTCCGTCTGCGCGGTACCCAAAGCAATCGCGACGCAATCGGCGCGCGCATCACCGTAACGATCGGAAACCTCCGCCAAGCCAAATACGTTCAGGCGGGCACCGGCTTTCTCTCACGGCATTCCAAAGAACTCTTTTTCGGCCTCGGCAAATCGTCCGAACCCTTGAAGGTAGCTATCCGCTGGCCCAACGGCTCAACGCAATCGTTTCAAAATGTTCCCCGCAATCATCGCATCGATGTGACCGAAGGCAACCCAACGATCGCGGCAAAGCCCTTCGCGTCGTATATAGCGCCGCCAGCAAATCTGCCTGCAACCCCCAATCAAAAAAAACTGCCCGACTCCGTAGCCGCGTGGCTGCTCGAGCCTTTGCCATCTTTGGACTTCGCGCTCGGCGATTCCGCAAACAAGACGGTTTCCCTGTCGTCGCTGCTCGGCAAGCCTGTTCTTCTTTACTTCTGGACCGCCGAGGATCCCTCTCATGTCGATCGACTCCGTTCTCTCGACCGTGTTGCCGCACAACCAACCGGCCGCAGTCCGCGCATTCTCGCCGTCAATCTTGACACCAACTTCAATGTCCAGCGGTTGCGAGTCCTCGCCAGCCAAGAAAAATTCTCTTTCCCATTGCTTCAAGGCACACCCGAAATCGCTGGCGTCTACAACATCATCTATCGCTATCTCTTCGATCGCCGCCGCGACATTCCTCTCCCCACTGCATTTCTCCTCGATGAATCCGGAAACATGGTTAAAATTTATCAGGGCAAATTTGACCCGGCCCAACTCCTCATCGACGTCCAGAACATTCCGCGCACTTACGAAGCCCGTATCGCCCAAGCACTTCCGTTTCCCAGCAAGCTCTACAACGGCCGCTTCCAGCGCAACGATTTCACCTACGGCATCGCCCTCTTTCAACACGGCTTTCTCGACCACGCCGCCGCGTCCTTTAAGCAAGTCATCGCTGCGAAACCCGAAAACGCCGAAGCCCACTACAACCTCGGCACGCTCTATCTCCGCAAGAATGATGCGTCTCAGGCGCGCACCTATCTCGAAAAAGCCGTCACGCTTCAACCCGATTACCCCGAAGCATGGAACAATCTCGGCATGATCGCCGTACAGCAAAATCGTGTCGACGAAGCTCAGCAGAATTTCCGTCGCTCGCTCAGCCAGCGCCCTGACTATGTCACTGCCCTTCTCAATCTCGGCAGCCTCCTTCGACGTCAGGGCGACATGGACGAATCCGCCAAACTCTTATCGCGCGCCATCGAGCTCGAACCGCAAAATCCGGAAGCTAATTACAACCTCGGCATGCTCTACGCGCGGCAAAACGATTTTGCCCGCGCGGAATCGCTTTTACAGAAAGCCGCAACGCTCCGCCCCAACTACGCCGACGCGCTCAACAATCTTGGCGTCCTCTTTGTTCGCGACGGCAGAACCGAGGCCGCCGAACAGCAGTTCCAGGCCTGCATCTCCGCCGCTCCCAACTTCGACCAGGCCTACCTAAATCTCGCCCGCCTCTATGCCGTCTCGAATCAGAACGACAAAGCCCGCGCCGTGCTCGAGTCGCTTCTCAAACTTCAGCCCGGTCACAAATTGGCTCGCCAGTCGCTGGAAATGCTACATTGAGAAAATCGCGAATATTTGGCGAAGGCTTGCGAGCCCAACACGCGCGAACTCACAGATGAAACTGATGTTCACAAATTCGTCCCGTACTTCACGGCCGCGCGCTCTCCTGCTCGGTCTAAGCTGCGCGTCTCTGTTCATTTCCTCTTCCTTGCCCCACTCGGCCCTCGCGAATCGGTCACCGCAAAAGAAATCTTCCTCGCCACAGCCCGATAAAATCGACCCGCGCTTTCAGGAAACGCAATCCTTGCTCCAGCAAGGTCGCTTCGACGAAGCCCGCCGGCAAATTCAAACCGAACTCGCCAAAGATCCAAAAAGTGTCGAGGGCTTTAACCTTCTCGGCATCGTCTGCGTTTCCCAAAAGGACTTTCCCTGCGCGCTCGACGCATTTCAACGCGCGCTGAAGCTCGCTCCATCGTCCACTCGCACAAAAGTAAATCTTGGCAATCTCTACATCGCCGAGCAAAAGCTGGACCTCGCCGAAAAAGAGTTTGGGGAAGTTCTTGCAGCAGCCCCTTCAAACTCGGAAGCAAATTACAATCTCGGCCTCATCTTCCTGTCCAAAAACCGACCTGCCGCCGCAATCCCTCTTTTCGAACGCGTCTCGCCCGCCACCACCGAATCTCAATTCAATCTTTTCCGCGCCTGCCTCCAGGCCGGCCGTGCTGTACAAGCACAGAGAATTGCATCCGCTCTTTCCGCCGGCGCTCCAAACGACATCCAGCTCCATTTCACTCTTGGCGTCATTCTCGCCGCGGCCAAACAATACAAATCCGCGCAATCTGAATTCGAAAAAGCGAACGCGCTCAAGCCCGAGGACTTCGAGATCCTTTTCAATCTCGCCCAGACGTATCTCCGCGCCACCGATTTTTCGAAAGCTGAACTCGTCGCCAAACGCGCTCAGGCCCTCAAGCCTGATTCTCCCGACGCGCTTTACCTCCTCGCGCAGATCTACAACGATCAATCGCGCTCGGTTGACGCACTCGAGCTCCTCGTCCGCGCCCACAAACTCGCTCCCGAAAATCTTGACGTCATCTTTCTCCTCGGCCGCGTCAGCATGAGTCAAAACTATTTCGAAGACGCAATTCCTCTCCTCGAAGCCGGCATCGAACTCGCTCCTCGCCGTGCCGACCTCCATGCTGCCCTCGGTGAAAGTTATTTCATGGCCGGCCGCACGGAAAAAGCTGTCGAAGAATTCAACAATCTTGTCGCAATCGATCCCACCGCCCGCTCTTACGCTTTTCTCGGCCTCTCCTATCGCCACCTCGGCCGCTTCGACGAAGCCCGGAAATATTTCGAACAAGGTCTCAAGCTCGATCCGCACAACGCGTCTTGCCTGTTCAACGTCGGTTACATCGAAGGCCGCCAGGGCAATCAGGCCAAAGCCGAGCAGTATTTTCAGCAAACGCTCAAGGCCAATCCCGATTTCGCCGACGCACTCGTCGAGCTCGCGAATCTCCGCATCTCCGCGAAGCGTTTTCCCGAAGCCGCCGAACTTCTTCGTCGCTACGTCAAAGTCAGTCGCGATCCAGCCGAGGGCTATTACAAGCTCGCGATGGCCGAACGCAATCTGAAACAATTCGACGCCGCCCAGCGCGACTTAAGCGTCTTCCAAACTCTGTCCAAGGACGCCAATCCCGGGCCCTACCCTTTCCAACACCTGTTCGACTACCTCGACAATCGCGCCAGCCTTACAGCTCAACAGCGCACCCAACTCGATCTCACCGAACTCGCCAACCAAATCAAAACGCATCCCGGCCGTCCCCAGGATCTCTACTCCCTCGCCGAAGCCTATTTGAAATTAGGAAAAGTCGAGGACGCTCGCAACGCTGTCTCTCAACTCGATCAAGTCAGCGCCGATGATTTCCGTATGCAGGCAGGCATCGGCGTCCTTCTCGCGAGTTACCATCTCTACGACGACGCCATCCGCCACTTTCAGTCCGCCGCGAAAGCCAATCCCGATTCTGATGATGTGAAGTTCGATTTAGCCGACGCTCTCTTCCGTAAGGGGCAATTTTCGCAAGCCATCGAAGTCGCGCAAAACGTTTCCGCCGAAGGCCAAAAAGATGACGCCTATCTTGCGCTTACTGGCGACATCTACTCCCACCTTGGCGATTCCGCCAAAGCCGCGCACATTTTCAAGGACGCCATCCGCCGCAATCCCGACAACGACCAATATTATCTTTCGCTCAGCCTCGTGCAGCTTCGCGGCGGAAATCTCCCCGACGCCGAATCCACTCTCACGCAAGGCTTGGCGCGCATCCCCGGCTCCGGAAAAATTCTCTGGGGCCTCGGCGTCATCGCCGCTCTCCACGGCGATTCGCCGCAAGCCGCCGACCGCCTTCAACGCGCCGTCGATCTTCTCCCCGAATGGCCCGGCAGCTATTCCACTCTCGGCGTTTTCTACTACCAGACCGGCCAGTACGACAAAGCGCGCGAAGTTCTCTCCCGTTTCAAGGGCAGCCACTCTTCCGGCGGCTTCGACGTCAGCCGCATCGAACAAGCTCTCGCCAACGCTCCACAAACTTCCGCCGCAACACTACAACCTCTTCCCATCCCCGCGCGTCAGCAATTTTTGCAGATTGCCCTTTCCCTCGCCGACCGCACGCTATGACTGCAAACTTTACCTCCGCCCACAATCTCGTGCGTCTCGCATCGCTCGTCGCGCTTCTTCTCGTCCCGCAAATCTCCCGCTCTCCGCTCGGCCAACAAGTCACAAAAAAATCCGCCACGCCCGCCACCATTCACTTCACCGACATTCGCAAACAAGCTGGCATCACCTTTCTTCAGGACTCCACGCAATCCGAAGAAAAGCTCTATCTCGAAACCATGGGCACCGGCGTCGCCTGGCTCGACTACGATCAGGACGGTCTCATGGATCTCTATTTCGTTCAGTCCGGCCCCACCGATTTTTACAAGCCCGATCACCCGCTGCGTTCCGCGCTCTATCACAATAATGGCGACGGGACCTTCACCGACGTCACCGATAAAGCCGGCGTCGCCGCCGAAAATCACTACGGCCAGGGCGTCGCCGTCGCCGATTACGACAACGACGGCTACCCCGACCTCTACGTCACCGGTTACAACCGCGCCATCCTCTATCACAATAACGGCGACAGCACATTCACCGATGTCACCGCAAAAGCCGGCGTCGCCGACGAAGGCAACTGGTCCACCAGCGCCGCTTGGTTCGATTACGACCACGACGGTTATCTCGACTTAGTCGTCCTCAACTACATTGATTGGTCACCCAAAAATAATCTCTGGTGTGGCGAAAAACGTCCCGGCTATCGCTCCTACTGCAATCCCGGGAACTATCGCGGTCAAAAATTAAAGCTGTATCACAACAATCACGACGGGACGTTCACTGACGTCAGCGACTCCTCCGGCATCGGCAAACCCGAAGCCAAAGGCATGGGCGTCGTGCTCGCCGATTTCAACAACGACGGTTGGACCGACATCGCCGTCGCCAACGATACCTGGCCCAATTTTCTTTTTCTCAACAATCACGACGGCACATTCAAAGACGTCTCTTTCGTCTCCGGCATCGCCGCCAGCGAAGATGGCCGGTACGAAGCGGGCATGGGCATCGACGCCGCTGACGTTGACGGCTGCGGTTTTCAGGACATCTACATCACACACCTCGACTTCGAATTAAATCGCCTCTACGCAA
>Ga0247669_1000627_pt1 | contig 13216 bp, 8 predicted proteins | sample CNK10_metaG_FD_182734 | JGI IMG/M metagenome (GOLD analysis project Ga0247669, IMG submission 182734) | Soil microbial communities from Purdue University Martell Research Forest, Indiana, United States - CNK10 | ecosystem: Environmental > Terrestrial > Soil > Temperate forest > Bulk soil | place...
AGGCCGATGAGCGTTCAGTCATTTAACGGGTTTCCGATCGAAGGAATGACATTCTCGACGGCGTAGCTTATGGTGGCAAGTTTCGCTTCTGAAAAATTGGCGCCAATGAGCTGGAGGCCGAGAGGAAGGCCGGACGGCGAGAGGCCGCAGGGGACGGAGACTGCAGGGATGCCGGCGAGATTGGCGGGGCGATTGAGACGGAGGAGGAGTGCGCGAGTGGCGTGGTCTTTGCCGCTGATGGTGGTGGATTCTTCGCCGATAAGCGGAGCAGGGATGGGAGTGGTGGGGACAGCGAGAGCGTCGACTTCAGTTTCGCTGAGAACCGAATGGAATTCGGCAATGAACTTTTCGCGCGACTCGATTGCTTCGAGATAAGTTGTTGCGGTGACGCGTGTACCGATTTCGAGACGCGCGCGAACGTCTTCGCCGTATTCCGCGGAATTTCTTGGGAACCAGCCGACTTTTTGGTGATAGCGGGTGGCTTCGGCCCAGGCGATGTTGTTCCCAGCCGTTTCGGTGTCGTTCAAAAGTGGAATCGAGACTTCTTTGATTATGAAACCGCGTTTGCGGAGCCTTTTTAGCGTTGATTCGAAGCAAGCTTGCACTTCAAGCGAAAGCACGTCGAAGAAAAATTCTTTCGGGACTCCGAGCGTGAATTTTTTCTTACTGGGCGAATTGAGAGATTTGGAAAGCGGCTCTTCTCCTTTGCGTGGCGCGGATATTGCGTCGAACAGCAAGGCTGCGTCTTCCACTGAACGCGCCAGAGGACCGGCGCAATCGAGCGTCAGCGATAAGGGAATGATTCCCTCGACGGAGACGCGATGAAGGGACGGTTTGAAGCCGACAATGCCGCAGAGCGAAGCAGGAATGCGAATGGAGCCGCCCGTGTCGGTGCCAATCGCAGCGACACAAAGACCAGCGGCGACTGCGGCTGCCGCGCCGCCGCTGGAACCGCCCGGGACGCGCGCCGTGTCCCACGGATTCCGCGTGGGTCCGAAATGCGGATTGTTGTTTGTGACGCCGTAGGCGAATTCGTGGAGGTTGGTTTTGCCTAGAACAACCGCGCCAGCGGCTTTGAGCTTCGTGACGACCTGTGCGTCACGATCTGGAATGAATTCCTTCAGAAATTTTGAGCCGGCGGTGGTGCGAATTCCGGCGGTATGAATATTGTCTTTTAGGCCGATGGGAATTCCAGAAAGCGGACCGGGGTCGCGACGCGATTTGCCGCGGGACGTCAACAGTTCCGTTTCGGCCTGGCGTGCTTGCGCAAGCGCCAGATCGGCTGTGACAGTGAGATACGCGTTCAATTCGGGATTGTGGTGGTCAATGCGCGCGAGAAAATGTTTGGTTAAATCCACAGGCGAGAGTTTTCGCGAGCGGAACAGTCGCGCCAGTTCAGCGATGGGCAAAAAGGCGAGGTCGGTCTTCGACATGAAGCAAGAAATTTAACACAGGCGAGACGCCGCGAGGTGCAACGTTGCTGTCAAAATATTTTTTCCTGGCGGCGGAGATTTCCGAATGTGCCGAGGTTGGCGATGATGAAGGCAACTCGAAACTGGTTTTCCGTTCGGACCGGGCCGAGGTTGATGCGCCGGTATTCCAGGGCGATGCCGCAGCAGCCGCCGTTGTAATTGATTTGCGCGATCTGGTTTTGCAGGACGGAATTTGTCACGTCGTAGCTGATACCGGCGGTGGCGTTGAATCCTTTGCGGTTCAGGCCGCCGTAGCCGAACAGGGCGCGCACTTGATTGGAGAGCGGCTGTAGAGCGGGGTCGGCCTGAAAACGGAAATGCGCAACCGTGGCGAAAAACTCGGAGTACGGTTTCACTTTAACGAGCGTGCCGATCGCCGTGATTTTCTCAAGTTGCGGATCGTACTCGAGGATTTGTTCGGCGTCATATTTCCCGCCCGGTGTGACCTTGATGTCACTGACGATCGGCGACCAATTTCTGGGTCCGAGGGCAAAAGCGAACGGCGTAACGGAATTGAGTGCTTGCAGAACGTTTCGTTGCCCATCAACGATGGCGCCGCCAAACGTGGGATCGAAATAGTGTTTTTGAACCAGCCGCCAGGAAACGAGTTCGTCCGGCTGGTCGTCGCCGCTTTTCAAAAAAAGCCGTTGCGTGATGCCGTATTCGACTTCGCTGGTGTTGCTCAGGGTGGCGTCGGAATCGAAGCGGATGAAGCGTTGAAAATCGTTTACGCCGCCGACGTAACGAAACGCGAAGTCGGGCTCGATGGTGTGCTTGTAACGGTGGCGCGGTTTGTCTTTTTTTAACGACGCGCGATCGAAGAAGCGTTCCAGCGTTGGCGGGCGAATTTCCACAGCGAATTCTCCATCGTTGCGCGTGATGGGCCGTTCGCTCAGATTGCCGGTAGCATCGAGCGACGCCCCGTAGCGGGTCGTGCGCACGGCGCCGGTTGCGGTGACGCCAAGCCAGGCGCCGAGGTGCAGCGGAATCGTGACACGCGGCGCGAATTCCGTGCGCTGGACAATCGTTGACGTGGTCAGGTTGGCGTCCTCGCGTTTGGAGCCGTCGATATAGGAATCGAAACTGAAATAGAGGGGCAGGCTGTGCCACGGCGCTTGCTCGACAGAACCGAGCCGTGCTTCAGGTAGATTCCTCAGCGAGACACTGGTCTCAGGATTAATGGTCAGAAAATTCTTGTCGTTGAGCGCCGCAAAATTCAGGCTAAAGCCCTTGAAATTATTCGTGAGAAATATCGAGCTGCGAACTTCGGAATTAATCGCATCGCCGTACGCGTCGGCGAAGGCAAGGCGGAAGGTTAGCGAGGAAAGCTGATTGAAGTCCGTGACGAAGCGCCAGTTGTTCGGGAGGAGGGATTGAATTTCCAGCCGTTGCTGGTGGCCGCCTTGTGGTGGCTGCAAGATGCCGTTAGAGTCGCGCAGGCCGCGATCGATCACGCCGAAATAGTTGTAAGTGAACGTCGTGTTTTCGTCGGGCGTGGCACGAATCTCGGCCCGTTCAGCGGAACCGCGTTTGCTCAGATATTGAGCGCCCGCCGTTGTATCGAACCAGGATGAGGGCGCCCAGTAGAACGCGTCGCCGAGAATCACGCCTTTACGGTTACTGTTGCCGACATCCGGGATCAGAAATCCGGATTGGCGAACGCGAGGCCCGGCAGGAGCGGTCGCGTAAGGCACCCAGATGAGCGGAACGCGCAGGAAGCGGAAATTCGCATTTACGAGCGCAACGTCCTTGTCCATTCGAATGCGGGCGCGGCGAGCGAAGAATTGCCATTTCGGGTGCTCGGGGTCGCAAACGGTGATCCACGCCTGCCGGACGATGTAAACGTCACCGGGAAGTTTGTCGACATCGCGTGCTTCGAAGTGCAGGGGATTGTCCGTTACGAGGACGAGCGGATTAGGCCGGCGTGAGATTTTGACGTCGCCACGAACCTCGTGGAATTTGCCGGTTGCGGTGCTCAGGTTGTATTGGGCTTGCGCTGCTTCGATGTGCTGATTGTCGTAGTCGAACGCGACATGGCCGGTGGCGGCAGCTTCGTGGGTGCGGTAGTTGTATTCGACGTGGTCCGCGCGGAGCGAGATTTCGCCATATTGAATGAGCACGTTTTGGTCGGCGATAAAGAGGTCTCCCTGCCTTTTCTGCGGACCGTCGGCGGAAATTTCCACGATTTCACCCTTGCCGGAGGGCAGGCGGATGAGCTGGCCGTTTGCCGGCCGGGGCGACGCCAGGCCGCCGAGAAGGCAAAGTGTAAGCAAAAGAGTCGGCGAGATGCGGTGCCGGCAGCAGAGTGTGGAGACTATGCGAAACATTCGGTCGATGGAGTAGTTGGATAGCCTAGCACGCGGGTGAGGTTGTGTGTAGCAATGGCGCGGCGGGCGTAATGGATTGTCGAAAGTGCCTCAAATATGAGACGCTTCCCCCCGTTTCGCGTCTAACGGCGTAGCACGGGGTGGGCCCTGCGGCGAAGCGTGTTGCCTCCGCCAAAAGGCGCTTCTGGATTCTTTGAATTGCAATCTGAAGGAGAACGCAATGATCGCGAGCAAGTTCGCTGGGCGGGGAGTGTGGGTGTGGGCCATGGGATTGAGCATGGCGCTGGGTTTGCTGGCGTCCTCGAACCTCGCCGCGCCGCAGGAAAAGAAAGAAGAGAAAAAGGAAGAAAAGAAAGACGAGAAAAAGGACGAGAAGAAGCCGCTGCCGTTGAAAGGCGACCGCAAAGTCGAGTTCAGCACCGATGAAGGCACCTGGCTATCGCTTGATGTTTCGCCTGACGGCAAGACCATCGTCTTCGAGCTGCTCGGCGATCTTTACACGCTGCCGATTGAAGGCGGCCAAGCGAAACTCATCTCCGGCGGAATGGCGTTTGACAGCCAGCCCAAGTTTTCGCCGGACGGCAAGTGGATCGCGTTCCTCTCCGATCGGGAAGGCAGCGACAACATTTGGATCATTCACCCCGATGGCACGGGAGCGAAGCAGGTTTCGAAGGATCCGGGTAGCGATTTCGTTACGCCGACGTGGGCGCCGGATGGAAAGTACATTTTTGTTTCGAAAGCGCCGTCGGGCATCGGTGCGTACGAACTTTGGATGTACCACGTGGATGGCGGAAGCGGAATTCAGATTACGAAGTCGCGGCCTTCGCCGACCGTTCAGCGGAAAGATCGGCCGAATGATGTAGGCGTCGTCGCGTCAGCAGACGGGAAGTATCTCTATTATGCCGAGCGCCACGGACCGTTTTCCTATAACACAATGCTGCCGTTGTGGGAAATCAAGCGGAAGGACCGGAAGACGGGAGACGAAGACACGATTATTCAGCAGTCGCTCAGTGCGTTCCGGCCCGTGCTTTCGCCGGACAGGAAAAGCATGCTTTACGTTTCTCGCTTTGAAACCGAGTCCGGTTTGCGCATGCGCAATCTTGAGACCGGTGACGACAAGTGGGTGCGTTACCCGATTACACGCGACGATCAGGAGTCACGTTTCACGCGCGACGTTTTTCCCGGATACGCGTTTCTTCCCGGCGGGCAGGAGATTGTTTACAACCAGGATGGCAAGATTCGTCGCCTGAATGTGATGACCGGCGCGGAGTCCATCATTCCGTTTACCGCGCAGGTTTCCCAGGAACTTGGACCTAAGCTTGATTTCCCGCAGAAGGTGGACCAAGGTCCGGTTAAAGTTCGGTTGATCCAGGACACGACGGAATCGCCCGACGGCAAGAAGCTCGCGTTCTCGGCGATGACGCATCTCTACACGATCGATCTTCCCAATGGGAAGCCGACGCAGATGACGACCGGCAATGCGCACGCGTACCAACCAGCATGGTCGCCGGATGGACAGTGGATCGCGTATGTCAGTTGGACCGCGGATGGAGGGCAACTTTGGAAAATTCCCGCGGCAGGAGGCACGCCGCAGCAGCTTTCGAAGTCGCTGGGTGTCTATAGCAATCCCGCGTGGTCGCAGGATGGAAGCCGCATCGTGCTGCTGCGCGGTAACGCTTATGACCGCGACAACAGCACGTTCGACGGCGGCCAGACCGGCAACGCAGATTTGATCTGGATTCCGTCTGATGGCGGGGATGCCAACCTGATTTTGCCGGCGCGCGGAGCCGGTGGACCGCACTTCACTCACGAGAAAGACCGCATCTACTTGTACACGCCTGCCGGCCTCATTTCCTTGCGATACGACGGAACGGATCGGCGCACGCATCTGCAAGTTAAAGGGCAGGGCATCTTCTTTGCGGAAGAGCCGGTACCGGCTGACGACATCGTGCCCAGCCCGGACGGCCAATGGGCGTTGGCGCATATTTCGAATCAACTGTATGTAGTTGCGATGCCTCCAGTCGGCGGTGAAGCGCCCACGATCAACACTGGTGGGCCGTCGGTTCCGCTCAAGAAATTGACGGACATCGGCGCCGACTATTTCGGTTGGGCGGATGAGGGCAAAACCATTACGTGGGCTGTGGGCGCAAGTTACTTCCGGCAGCCCTTGAGCTCGATCTCGTTTGAACCGCCGAAGGACGAAAATAAAGAAGGCGAAAAGAAGGAAGGCGAGAAAAAAGACGGCGACAAAAAGGATGCGGACAAGAAAGACGAGAAAAAGGAAGAGAAGAAACCGCAAAAGTTCAAGGAGCAGGAAAAGGACGTCACGGAAACTGCAGTGGACCTGGAAGTTCCCCGCAAGACGCCGAAAGGTACAGTCGTGCTCCGCGGCGCGACCATCGTCACGATGAAGGGCGACGAGGTGCTAAAGAACGCCGACATCGTCATCGAAGACAATCGAATCAAGAGCGTAGGACTGAAGGCGACGGTTCCGGCCGGCGCCAAGGTGATCGACGTTCACGGCAAAACAATCACGCCAGGATTCATCGATACACATGCGCACTGGTTCGAAATTCGACGCGGCATCCTGGACACACAGAACTGGGCCTTCATGGCGAACCTGGCATACGGCGTGACGGCGGGTCTCGACGTGCAGACGGGTTCGAACGATATGTTCGCGTATCAGGATCTGGTCGACACGGGAGACATTATCGGTCTGCGCGCGTTTTCCACGGGACCGGGCGTGTTCTCGGACAACAACTTTCAATCGATGGAAGAAGTGAAAGGCGTGCTGACGAAATACCAGAAATATTACGGCACGCACAACATCAAGAGTTACATCGTCGGGAATCGCAAGCAGCGCCAGTTCATGGTGCAAGCCGCCAAGGAATTGGAAATGATGCCGACGACGGAAGGCGGCTTGGATTTGAAGCTGGATATGACGCATGTCATCGACGGCTTCCACGGCAACGAACATACGCTGCCGATTACGCCGCTCTATAAAGACGTTCTCGGACTATTTGCCAAGTCCGGAATCGCGGAGACGCCGACACTCATTGTTAATTATGGTGGACCATTCGGCGAAGATTATTGGTACGAATTCAGCGAAGTGCATGACAACGCGAAGCTGAATCACTTTACGCCGCATCGAGTCATGGACGAAAAGACGAAGCGGCGCCCGGCGTGGTTCCGCAAAGACGAATACGCGTTTCCGCGGCTTGCGGCGCAGGTTGCCAAGTTGTCGCGTGAAGGTGGGCTCGTCGGCGTGGGCAGCCACGGCCAGCTGCAAGGGCTCGGCTATCACTGGGAGATGTGGATGCTTGCGAGCGGCGGTATGACGCCGATGGAAGTGCTGCGTTGCGCGACGCTTAATGGATCGAAAATTGTCGGTCGTCCGAACGAACTCGGTACGATCGAGCCCGGCAAACTGGCGGACCTCGTCATCTTCGACAAGAATCCGTTGGACGACATCCACAACACGAACACAATTCACTGGGTCATGAAGAACGGGGAATTGTTCGAAGGCGATACGCTGGATCAGGTGTGGCCGGAACAGAAAAAGCTCGGGCCACTGTGGTTTTGGAACAACTACGACGTGCCGAAGGCGGGCGACCCGTTGAGCTACGGCAAAACGGCGCAACCCTAGCCTAAATTTTAGAGGAAAGCGAAAGAGCGGGGCTGTCTAGGCTTCGCTCTTTTGTTTTGCGACAGCTTTGGCTTGCGCTTCCCGATACCACTCGACGGTCCGGCGCAGGCCTTCTTCGAAGTTTACGAGGGGTTCGTAGTTCAAAATTGCGCGGGCTTGCGTGATGTCCGCCTGCGAGTCGCGGATATCGCCGTCGCGCGGCGGCTCGTATTTTATCTCCGGCTGGTTTCCTGTGAGATTGGCGAGCAGCGCCAAAGTCTGATTCAGCGTAACGCGTGTGCCGGTGCCGACGTTGAATACTTTGCCGGAGGCGTTCGGCGCTTCACAAGCGAGCAGGTTTGCCGACACTGCATTTTCAACAAACGTGAAGTCGCGCGATTGTTCGCCGTCGCCGAATACCAACGGTTGTGTTTCTTCCAGAAACGCCGTGCAGAACTTTGCGAGCACGCCCGAGTAGGGCGAATCCGGATCCTGGCGCGGCCCAAAAATATTGAAGTAGCGGAGAGAGACATTTTCGAGGCCATAGACGCGGCCGAACATCTGTGCATAGAGTTCGCCCGCGTATTTCGCCACGCCGTACGGCGAGATCGGTTCGGGCTGCATGGTTTCGACTTTGGGAAGAGTCGGCGTTTCACCGTAGGCCGAAGACGAAGCTGCAAACACCACGCGTTTGACTTTCGCGTCGCGCGCCGCGACAAGCACGTTGAGCGTTCCTTCCACGTTGATTTTATTGGTGTCAATCGGATCTTTCACGGAACGCGGGACGGAGGTGCGTGCCGCAAGGTGAATGACATAGTCGGCGGATTGCATTGCTTTGCGAACGGCCTCTAGGTCGGTGATGCTGCCTTTGATGAAGGAAATCTTGCTGCGGACTTCCGCGAGATTGTCCTCCTTGCCCGAGGATAGGTCGTCGAGAACGATTACGGTCTCGCCGCGGCGCACTAATTCGTCCACCGTGTTCGATCCGATAAATCCGGCTCCGCCAGTGACGACATAACGCATTTGCGAAAACTCCTGTCTTTCAGCCTAGTGTACGGCAGACCCTCTTATCCGAATGAGTGCCCATCTCCTTCTACGATGAGTCGGTCTGCCGCGAGTTTTGATACCCTGTTGCTTCGGAGCAGATGCGCGCTGCGAGACTCGCGGCACGTAAACTAAAATTGTACGACGAAATATGAACTGTCAACCCTATACAAGCCGCCGGCGTTCCGGACATAACATGAGCGGCAAAGCCTCGCTGTACGTAGCCATCGCGGCTGCCGTTTTATTCGCGGGCGCCGCCTTTTTGTGGCTGCATTTTCGCGGCGGAAGTGAACAGCCGGTCGTGTCGTTCACGCCGATTGCGCATGCGACGGAACCCGCCAAAGAAACTCCAGCAGAACGGCGTGGCGCGGCAGGGCCCGACCAGCCGACCGAACCTCCCGCCAAAAAGACCGCACCGGCGCCGGAACCGGCCTTCGCTCCGCAGCTGGGCGAAGACCTTCAATTTGCCGCGAGCCTCGCGAAGGTAGGCAACGTCGCCAGCTTGCGATTGCAAGTCGTCGACAAAAAGGAATCCAACGGCAAGCCAGAATGGCATTTCCAGGCCACGGCTAAAACACAAAACGCGATGCGCCTGATCTTTGAACTGGATGACCGCTTCGATTCTTTCAGCGAAGGCAATTCGTTCACTGGCGTTCAGTATGAAATGCGTCTGAGCGAGCGCGGACAAAAAGTGCAGTCTGTCCAGCATCTGACGACAACAGGCAAAGAACCGCCGCCGCCTGGGACTTCGGCGGCAGTGGTGCTACCGGGCACGCGCGACCCGCTGGGCATGATGCAGTATTTGCGTTCGGTGAATTGGGACGCGACGCGCGAAGTGAAGAGTCCTGTGTTCGACGGCCGCAAGTTGTACGACGTCCGGGCGAAATTGATTGGCACGTCAGAAGTCGCAGTGCCGGCGGGTCATTACACGGCGGCAACGATTGATGTCCGCGTTTTCGATAACGGTGCGGAAATGAAGGACGCGCACTTTACGCTTTACCTGGCGCACGACGCCGCCCGCACACCCGTGCTTCTTCTGGCGGTGCTTCCATTTGCCGAAGCGCGAGTGGAATTGCAGCCTAAGGGCGGCGAATAAGGCGCGCCGGGAGTCACGCGCAGATTAGCAAAGCACGATCCGGTCGCGATTGCGTACGACGCGCCGCGTGGCATTCCGCGTATCGACCACGAGCTTCGAACTGTCCACGATTGCGTTGTAGTCGTAGGTCGAGTGATCCGTCGCGATAATCACGCCATCGTAAGTGCCAAGCGTCTGCGGCGAGAGCGGCACGGACTTCATGCCTTCATAATTGTAGTGGCGCATTCGGTGCAATTGCGCAAAGTACGGATCGTTGTACTCCACGTGCGCGCCGCGCCCTTGCAGAAGCTGCATGATTTTCAACGTTGGCGATTCGCGCAGGTCGTCAACGTCTTTCTTGTACGCGACGCCAAGCACAAGCAGTTTCGAGCCATTCAAACTTTTCTTCTGCTTGTTGAGCGCCGCGGCTATCGCTTCGACCACGTGGTAGGGCATCGAAGTGTTTATTTCGCCGGCCAGCTCGATGAATCGCGTCGCGAAGTCGTATTCGCGCGCCTTCCACGAAAGGTAGAATGGGTCAACCGGAATGCAATGCCCGCCGAGGCCAGGTCCGGGATAAAACGGCATGAACCCGAACGGCTTGGTGGCGGCCGCGTCAATCACTTCCCAGATGTCGATCCCCATGCGCAGGCTGAGCAACTTCAATTCGTTCACTAGCGCGATGTTCACGCAGCGAAAAATATTCTCGAGCAGTTTGGCCATTTCCGCCGCTCGCGTGGAACTGACCGGAATTACGCGCGAGACAACTTGTGCATACAGCGCTTGCGCTGCGCGCCCGCTCGGCGGATTCACGCCGCCGACAACTTTCGGAATTTGCGCAAGGCCATACTGCTTGTTGCCAGGGTCCTCCCGCTCCGGCGAAAACGCCAAAAAGAAATCGCAGGGGATATTGTCGCTCGCTGCGCCGGCCGCGATCGGACAACGCATTCCGTTCGACTCCAGAATCGGCAACACCAACTCTTCCGTTGTCCCCGGGTAGGTTGTGGATTCCAGCACGACCAGGTGGCCTTTTTGCAGGTTCGGCAAAATTGACTCCGCTGTTTGCTTCACGTAACTCAGGTCGGGCTCCCGGCGTTCATCGAGTGGGGTGGGCACGCAAATCAGAATCGCGTCGACCTCTTTCAGCTTCGCGAAGTCCGTGGTCGCCGAAAAATGCCGCGAAATGACATACTGCTGGATCTTTGCTTGTGGAATGTGCTCGATATACGAACGGCCCGCATTGAGCTGGCTGACCTTTGCGGGATCCGTATCGAAGCCCGTGACCTTGTGTCCCGCTTCCGCAAAACGCAGCGCTAGCGGCAGGCCCACGTATCCGCAACCGATGATGCCGACTTTTAGCTGCGCTCCCTTAAAAAACTCCGGCCTTCGATCCATTGGCATATTGGCAGACTCTCTCCTTCGACGGGACCGCTCTACAGCCGCAGAACATTGTTAGGCTGAAACTAAAATATAACAGGTCGAGCGCAGCGCTCCAAAAGCTTGGCAGCGCCTGCCGGATGAGCCAGAATCTATGCGCTAAAGTTGCGCACGAACGTTTGCCTGGGAAGGGAACTGCACTTCGGATGCACATCATCGTTCTTTTGATCGGTCTATGCGCGGGAATCCTCGTGGGGCTATTGGGCATTGGCGGCGGCGTGGTACTGGTTCCTGCTCTGGTTCACCTTTTGCACATGGATCAACATCTCGCCCAGGGCACGTCTCTTTTCGTCTTACTGCCGCCGATTGGACTCGGCGCGTTGCTGGAATACCGGAAGAAGGGCGCCGTCGACTTTCATGCCGGGATCTATTGCGCCGCCGGGATGCTGCTAGGCGGCTACCTTGGTGGCCGCATCGCTGTGCCCATGTCGTCGCGCCTGCTAACGCAATTGTTTGGTGGATTTTTGATGCTGTCCGCACTTCTACTTTGGGGCAAAGCTTCGAAACGATTGCCGCCCGAGCCCACTCCTTCCCCGCAAGGTGGCGCGTGAAATGAAAAAGTGGATCGGATTTCTTTTTGCGGGCGTCGCCGGCGGCGTCGCGTCGGGGCTGTTCGGCATTGGCGGGGGAATCGTGCTGATTCCGATTTTCGGTTTGCTTCTCGCGTTTGAGCAACACAAGGCACAGGGCACCAGCCTCGTCGCGTTGATTCCGCCGACCGGCCTTCTCGCCGTGCTCGCTTATGCGAAGGCCGGCTACGTCCATTGGCTAACTGGCGTCCTTTTGATTCCAGGGCTCTTCCTCGGCGGCATCCTCGGAGCGAAAATCGCCAGGCGAATCGAACCACGTCGCATGCGCCAGGTATTTGCCGCGCTCCTTTTCCTGCTTGGTGCATGGCAAGCGTTCGGAACATGGAGACGCTGAACTGGCACCCACATGGTTGACCTGCACTGCCACATTCTTCCCGGGCTCGACGATGGCGCAAAGACCATCGAAGAGTCGCTCGCCATGGCCGAAACGGCCATTGCCGATGGCATTACGCACGTGGTGGCCACTCCTCACGCCAGCACTGAATACAGTTTTGATTTCGCGCGCGTGCTCGCCGCCCGGGATGAATTGCAATCCCGCGTCGGTGGCCGCCTCCAGATCGCCACGGGGTGCGACTTTCATCTCAATCCTGAAAATGTGGCCGCGCTGAAAACTTCCCCCGCGCAGTTCTGTCTCAACCAGAAGGATTATCTGCTCGTCGAGTTCAACGAGTTCTCCATCCCGCCCGCAATGGACCAGATGCTCCATCATTTGCATCTGGCTGGATTGCGGCCGATAGTGACCCATCCGGAGCGCAACGGAATCTTGCGCGCACAGCCAGAGCGGCTCGCGCGTTGGGTTCGCGTTGGATGCTATGCGCAGGTCACCGCGGGTTCGTTACTCGGCGTCTTCGGCCACGGAGCAAGGAGCGATTCGTTCGCCTGGATCGCTCAAGGACTCATTCACTTTGTTGCAAGCGATGCGCACAACACGAAGTCGCGGCCGCTCGCGCTTCGCCCGGCATTTGATGTTGTGGCTTCACAGTTTGGGGCAGAGACGGCGCAGGCGCTCTTCGTAGATAATCCGCTCGCTGCGTTCGAAGGCCGTAACTTGCCGTATGTTCCGGAAGTGGCCGATAAGCGGCCGGCGAAACCCCGCAAACGCTTTTTCTTTTTTTAGAAAATTTATGTGTGAACGGCAGGCGCCTGGAGGTCTTTCGTGGCCGGCGTCCCTCGAAATCCCATGCCGCTCCACAGCGCCGCTCCGCTTGCCCAACTTGTTGCGAGAATCATCACAACGAAGCCCAGGTAGGGAATCAATTCCAGTATCACGAGCAGAATTCCACCCACGAAAATCGCCGCGATTACTCGGCCTGGGAAAATCCGCTCGCCTATTGAGAGACTGATTCCCGTCACTCCCATCGCGAGAATTGCGAGAAATAATGTGCCGAGGATTGCCGCAATCGTGTCCCCCGAGCGGACGTGGTCGTTGGTCCATCCAAGAAGATAGGACAGTGCCACGGTAAAACCGGCGCCGAGCAAGCCGGTTACGAGCCACCTGCGCGACAGGGCTGCGACATTGCTGACGCGCCTGGGCCGGAGCGTCGCCAGCGGCAAGATAATGCAGACGGCGTGAAATCCGAGAAGGCTCATAACTCCGCGCCAGCCAATGCTGAGCTGACCGGGAAAGTGCATCCACGGAACCGCAA
>Ga0247669_1000632_pt1 | contig 13175 bp, 10 predicted proteins | sample CNK10_metaG_FD_182734 | JGI IMG/M metagenome (GOLD analysis project Ga0247669, IMG submission 182734) | Soil microbial communities from Purdue University Martell Research Forest, Indiana, United States - CNK10 | ecosystem: Environmental > Terrestrial > Soil > Temperate forest > Bulk soil...
TTGAACTCGCGATTCGGCGTTTCAAACAATTTTTCAAATAACTTGCTTCCAGAAAGTGACGTCGCGCGAGGCGAGTAGGGAGTCCTTGCGGGCGTTCCAGCGAAGGAAGTGCGGCGTGTTGGTGTGGCGCGAATGAGCCTCGCGGCTGGCCCAAACTTCGTGGAGCAGGAAGGCGCTCGGCGCTTCCACCGAGCGGTGCAGATCATAAGTCAGACAGTCATCTTCCTTGCGCGTGGGCCCTACCAGAGCTCGCAATTCGGCCTCCAGGAGTGTCTCTTGCCCTTCGCGCGGGCGAAGATGGACGATGAGAGTCACGGCATCCTTAGGGAGCTTGGCACTAGTGGCCCTCCGGGACCTACGTGAACCGGCTTTTGCCCTGCGTGACTTGGGGGGACGAGCTAGTCGTTTCTTGGTTTTGCGCTTCGCCATGGTGGGCGGGATTCTACTCCAAGAAGGCCAGAAAATCCCAATGCATGAGATCGGCGGCTGTACTTCAGGCGCCAGGTGGGGCCGTCAGTTTGCATTATTTCTCAGCCAGCTTGCGCCCGGCGTTGAGGCTATCAAAATTCAGGATAGTGTTGAGCACGAGTGAATAGGTGCCACGCGTTTCGCCGCGATAGACCGGGTTGATCGAAAAAAGCACGACATGGCCGTTCCCCGTCGGCACGTCCACGACCGAGGGATGCTGCGCGATTTCATCGCCGCCCTCGACGAGTCCCGAAATGAGCAAGTCCTTGCTATCCGCATAGCGAAAGATGACGCGTGCGCGATTGGCGGGAGGAATCACTCGGAAGTTGTTGCGCATTTGCTCGTCTGTCACCGGCGGAGTTTCCCAGATTTCGGATTTGGGTTCCTCGGGAGCCTCGACGCTGGGCCGTCCCACGGTAAAATCCGGATCATCCATCGTGCCCCGCCCTGTGGGACGTGTGCGCATTGGGCCCCCCAAGCGGCGGAAGCCGCGTCCACCGGAAATGCTGGTCAGCGAAAAAATCGGTCCGTTATCGCAATAGGCGGAGAGTTTTTCATTGTAGCCGTAGGCGATGGGGCTTGCGCCATCAACGAGCCGAGTGCCGACGACAGAACCGACAATCTTCATTTTCTGGGCGTTCCCGACACTGACGCCATCCGCCAGCCCGATGGAGAGCGCAAAGCGCGAGGTGTCCGTCGCGGTAAGGAGAACGCCTCCTTTTTGAACGAACGATTGGAGATGTTGCACGCCGTCCCAGCCCAGTCCGGGGCGCATGTCGTCCGTCGAATCATTCTTGCCGACGAGGTTCGGCGTTTCGGGCGTATTTTTCCAGGGGAGCGGATTGCCCCAGGCGCCCGGCAATCCGTTGATGACGAGGGTCGGGCCTGCGAAAAAACCGACTGGCGGAAACAGAATGACGTCGTATTTGGCGTTCAGGTCGCTGATTTTGGAGACGGTCTGCGTGCTGATGTAGTCGTAGGGAATATCGAGATTGTCGAGCGCGATGCGCCACCAGCCTTCCGCTTGCGTGCTGAGCCAGGTGTGGACTAGAGCGACGCGCGCGGCGCGCACAGGATGCGTCTTGACGGAAGGCATTGCGGAAACAGATATCGCCTGTAATCCAAGGCCGGAGACGGCGTCATTGAGTTGAGCGCGGGTTGCATTGCGAAGCAGAAACGAGCCGCGACTGAATTTTTTCCCGCCGCTCTCGAAGGGCTCCTCAGCCGCTTCGATCGAAGCGTCACGCAGCTTATATCGCAGCGTCGCCAGGGCAGGCTGGGCGTTGTTGTTGATCGCATAGATCGTGCCTTCGCCGCTGACACCTCCCGGCACGTGAATTTCTTTGACGCGCTCCATCGCGGCATCCAGAACCTTCGGATCGGTGACACGCGCCACCTGCACGCCGAACAGTTCGCCAAACGTCCATCCGGTATCGTCATACGGCGTTTTCTGCGGATCATCCGGGCTCCAATATTGGTAATCGAGGAGTGCGTCGGCAATGCGCGAGTAGGGCTGGTCCATGCGAATGATGTAACTGCCGGCGGGAAATTCTCGCGTTGTTGGAGCGGGAGCCGATTCTTTTTCCTTCTCATCCTTTTCTTTCTTGGCTTTCGCGGGCTTCTTGACGGGAAGCGCCACTGTGAAAGCACTCGTCGCACGCGAGATTTCAACCGCTTGCTTTTGCAGGACGCGCAACAACTCGGCTTGTGAGTCCGCCCGTGGGTCGTCGGCAGGCAAAACATACGCGACAGGCCCTTCCGCGCCGGGCTTCGTGACCGAGCGTTTTGCCTTGAGATAAAAATTCTTCAGGAACAGCCGCTTGTTTTCGTTGAAATAATGCAGCGAGGTGAGCAAGCCGGTCTGTTCATAGTTATTGTTGTCGCGCTGCGACCAAAGGGTCTTGGCAAGCGGAGGATTTTGCCGGTACCACGTCCGCGCGTACTCCTCTGGGTCGAGCGTGCGCTCGAGTGTATCCGCGCCCCCGTTGCCAAATGTCTCATACAGCCGGCTGATGCCGTTGTGCATCGCGGCGATGAACATCAAATAGCCCGGCGACCAGGTGTCAAAAACACCATGCGTGAAAACGCCCGGCATGCCGAACTTGGTCATGTCCGCGACGTTGCGCCAACCAATCATTTCCCACTCGTCGGTGAGAATCGGATCGACCCAGGCGTTGAACGGGCCGTCTCCGGCTGTATTGTCGTAAAGATAGGGCACGGATTCGTGCAGATCGTGCATCACCTGGGCCTTCCAGCCGACATACGTCTTGAGCACATTTTCCGTGAGCTTGAGGGTCATGCCCATGGCGTCGCGGTTGTTGTCGTGCGCCACGTACTTGCCCCAGTAAATCAACGGTGGATAGAACTCCTTCGGATGGGAAAGATGCCAGTGATAGATATCGACCATGCGATCGCGGCCATCGACCTCAACGACCGGGGTGATGAGCGTAATCATGCCGTCGCGAATTTCGCGGATGTACGGGCTCTCGTCGACGGCCAAGCGATACGCCAGTTCCATCAAAGCCGTGGGCGCTCCCGTTTCAGGGGAATGAATCGTTCCGGTGATGTAGTAGACGGGCACAGCTTGCGCGACGATGAGGTCGGCTTCTGCGTCATCGAGTTTTATCGTGCGTGGATCGGCAAGCTTCGCCAGCCGCGCACGGTTTTCCTCCAAGTTTTTCAGATTTTCCGGCGAAGAGACCGCCACGGCGATCATCTCGCGGCCTTCCTCCGTCTTGCCAATGGAGAAAACTTTCACGCGCGGGCTGGCCTTTTCGAGCAGGCGCATGTATTTGTAAACGTCTTCCGCATAAGGCAGGATTCCTGGTGCTCCGGCCACGTCGCCGAGAACGGCCTCGGGAGTCGGAACATTTTTTGAAGCAGGCAGATAGTCGACGAGCGGCGACGTAAAGAATGGCTGCGTGGTGTACTTGTGAATTTTCGCCGTGTACGACTCATCCACAGGCTGTTTGGCGTCCCGCGCGGGCGCGGTCTCGCCATCCGCCCATGCTGCGGGAACGGCGAGGGCAACCGCCAACGTGGAATACACAATGACTCTGAACCATGACGCTCGGATCATGACCATCTCCCTGGGAACTACAGTAAACGCGGGATTTTAACGTAAATGGAAGCGGAGAAGATAAGTTTCTCCGCGGCGCGCCTCAACAGCGGATGACGCGCAATTCCACATTCGAATGCTTTAACTGATTATCTGCTCGAGAATCCTGAATGCGTATCAAGGAGGCGGCCTAAAGCTGTGGAGGTTTGTCCGAAATGCCGAAGAATTGTAGATTCGCTACTGCTCGCGTAACCTCCAGAAAAGTGACTTTCGAGTCTGCGTCTTTTGTGTAAGGGTACAGAAGATCTTCTGAATCCCCGCCAGAGTGCTCGACGTGGATGAATACTCCGGGAACGAGTTTCGCATCACCGTCAGTGACGCGCACATCGGCTACCGTGCACAGCGCGTTTACCTTGCCGGTCTGGATCGCCTTGCTCATCTGTTTTTTCCAATAGGCGTCGACCACTTCAATCGTCATCTCTCCCTTCGCGCTGTTCGGTATCAACAATTGCACGTCCCGGCCCGATCCCAGCGTGGCGCCAAAGGGGATGAATCCACCCTTTTCCAGTTGCGTTTGAGCGATGCGGGCCACGACGCGGAGTAGCAGCTCAATTTCTTCCTGCGGCGTCAACTCCCGTTCCTTTCCCGGCTCATTGCGCGCCGACGAACGTCAGGCACACCGGCGAAGGCACGTCGACCGTTTGGCCGGTCGGCGTCAGATTGCCACTTGCGGGATCGATGTGAAAGATAACGATGTTGTTCGACTCCTGATTCTCGACAAGCAGGTATGCGCCCGTTGGATCGATCGCGAAATGACGGGGCGTTTTGCCGCCGGTCAAGACCTGCCCAAGCGATTTCAGAGTTCCCTTCTTTTGATCGATCGCGAATGCGGCGATGCTGTCGTGGCCGCGGTTCGACGCGTAGAGAAATTTTCCCAGGGGATGCACGGCAATCTCCGCGGCTTCCTTCGGACCGGAATAATCATTCGGCAGAGCAGAAATAGTTTGCAGGGATGAAAAGGAGCCCGTCTTGGCCTTATAGGAAAAAACGGTCACCGAGGATTCTATCTCGCTGAGCACGTAGGCAAATTTTCCATTGGGATGAAACGCAAGATGACGCGGGCCCGAGCCAGGTTTCAATTTCGCAAAACCGGAAAGCATCGGTGTGAAAATCCCTTTGCTGTCGTCAAAGCCATAGACGATCACTTGATCGAGGCCCAAATCGACGGCAAGCGCGAAGCGGTTGTCGGGCGACGTACCGATCCAGTGGGCATGCGGGCCTTCCTGGCGCTCCTTGTTCGGGCCGGTGCCGGAGTGCTGAACGAACCCGCTGGCGGTGCCGAGACTCCCATCACCATGCACGGGAAAAGAGGCGATACTGCCGCTGTCATAATTCGCGACCAGAACGTAGGCGCCCGTCTGGTCGAGTGAAACGTAGCAGGGCCCCGCGCCGCGAGTGGGCACCTGATTCAGAAATTTCAGCGCACCGGTTTTTGCATCGATAGCAAAAGCGCTTACCGCGCCGCTGACTGCTCCGTTGAAATTCCCGATCTCATTCACCGCGTATAGATATTTGCCACTGGGGTGGACGGCCATGAAAGAAGGATCCGCCGTTTCCGCAGCAACGCCGATCGGTGTGAGCTGCCCCTTCTCCGCATCGAATCGGTACGCGTAAATTCCCTTGCTGGCCGTCTTTGAAGTGTAGGTGCCGACGTAGGCGAAGTACTGGCCCTTCGCGGGGGGTTTTTCGGCCGTTTCCGCCCGAGTAAGGAACGGAAACGGCGCGGACAACAATAGTGCGATTACAAACAAACGCCGCTTGATCTTCATAAGGGAAAGGATTCTAACACCAACTCCTGAAGTCGTAGGGGCGCAGAGGCCACCTATTTCTTTTCATCTTCCTGCTCTTCTTGCAGAACGGCAGCGGCGGCGACGGAGTCGCCTTCTTCGAGGCGCAGCAGGCGCACTCCTTGAGTAGAGCGCCCGGCTTCCCGAATCTCGTTCGCATGAACACGTATCACTTTTCCGTCGTGGGTGATGATCATCACGTCGGACTCTTCCGTTACCTGCAGCGTAGCCACGACGGAGCCATTGCGGTCCGTGGTCTTCATGTTCACGACGCCCTTGCCGCCGCGCGACGTGATGCGGTATTCCGCCAGCGGGGTGCGTTTGCCAAAGCCCTTTTCCGCAACCGTGAGCATCAGCGTCACCAGCGAATCCTTGATCTGTTCGTTCTCCAGTTCTTCGAGATTTTGTGTGGTGGTCTTGTGCTCTTTGGCGATGATCTCGAAATCCGGCTGGACTGCATCCATGCTAACGACATAGTCGTCCTTGTCGAGGTCCATCCCGTTCACGCCGCCGGCATTGCGCCCCATCGGGCGCACTTCCGTCTCGCGGAAAAGGATCGCCTGGCCCTCATGGCTGGCAAGAAAGACCATTTTCTTGCCGTCGGTGAGCTTAGCGCCGATGAGCTCATCCTTGCCGTCGAGGTTGATAGCAATGATTCCCGTCGAGCGCGGATTGGAAAATTCCGTCAGCGCCGATTTCTTCACCGTGCCGCTTTTCGTGGCCATGAAGACGAAACGGCCTTCCTCCTCGAGATTCTGTGCGGCGACGAGAGCGGTCAGCTTTTCGTCTTCCTGGAATTTCACGAGGCTGGAAATCGCTTTGCCTCGAGTGGCCGCGGCGGCTTCTGGCAGTTCGTACACTTTGAGCCAGTACACGCGGCCCTTGGAGGTGAAGAGCAGGATGTAACTGTGCGCGGAAGCAATGAAGAGATACTCGACGAAATCTTCTTCCTTCGTCCGTGCGCCGATGCGCCCCTTGCCGCCTCGCGATTGATGCCGATAGGTGTCCGCCGCCGTGCGCTTGATGTAGCCCGCATGGCTCACGGTGATCAGCATTTCGGTATCGGCGATCAGGTCTTCAAGTTTGATTTCATCGACCTTGTCGACAATCTGGGTGCGCCGGTCGTCGCCGTAGGCCTTCTGAACTTCCCGCAATTCCGCGGTGATCACCTGCTTAAGCTTTTTCTCGCTGGAAAGAATCTCTTTCAGTTCGGCAATATGTTCGCGGATGGACTTCAATTCCTTGAGAATTTCGTCCACGGAGAGCTGCGTCAGTCGGTGGAGTTGCAGCTCGAGAATGGCGTCCACTTGAATGGGCGTTAAGCCATCAGAAACGGAGCGAGTGATTTCGCCTTCAAGCGCGGCAACTCGGTACTTCCTGCCGTCCAGTTTGACGCCTTCGAGCTTCTTGGATTTCCCATTCTCCGTGATGGTGACGTCTTGCTCGGAAAAATAGTTGAGCAAGTTCTGCTTGGCCTCAGCCCGGCTCGAGGAACCGCGGATGATGCGGATGACGGCATCCAAATGGTCGAGAGCAACCTGATATCCGACGAGGATGTGCTCCCGCTCTTCAGCTTTGCGCAACTCGTACCGCGTGCGGCGTATTACGACGTCGCGCCGGTGCTCGAGAAACAGCTTGATCAGGGGAATCAAGCCCAGTTCGCGCGGCTGGCCGCCCACGATGGCCAGCAGGATCATGCCGAACGATTCCTGCATCTGCGTGTGCTTGAAAAGGTTGTTCAGGATGAGCTGCGATTCTTCCCCGCGCTTGATTTCGATCACCACGCGCATGCCTTCGCGGGAAGATTCGTCGCGCACGTCGGCGATTCCTTCAATCTTCTTGGTCTGCACTAGGTCAGCGATGCGCTCGATCATCTTCGATTTGTTGACCTGATACGGAATTTCGGTGACCACGATGTTTTCGCGGTCCTTGCCGACTTCCTCGATGGCGGCTTTGGCGCGCATCATGAAGCTGCCGCGCCCGGTCTTGTACGCGGCCTCGATGCCCTCGCGCCCGGCGATGTACGCGCCGGTCGGAAAGTCCGGCCCGGGCACGAGCTTCATGATTTCCTTCAGCGGCGTGTCCGGCTTGTCGAGCAGTATCACCGCCGCTTCCACGATCTCGCGCAGATTGTGCGGTGGAATGTTCGTGGCCATGCCGACGGCGATGCCGCTCGCGCCATTTACGAGCAAATTCGGAATGCGGGAGGGCAAAACAAAGGGTTCTTCGCGCGTTTGATCGAAGTTGGGAACGAAATCGACGGTTTCTTTTTCGAGGTCGGCGAGAATGTCTTCGCTGATCTTCGCAAGACGCGCTTCCGTGTACCGCATGGCCGCCGGCGGATCGCCGTCGACGGAACCGAAATTCCCCTGCCCGTCGATCAACGGGTACCGCATGTTGAAGTCCTGCGCCAGGCGCACCAGCGCGGGATAGATGACAGCTTCTCCGTGCGGATGGTAGTTGCCGGAAGTGTCGCCGCAAATCTTGGCGCATTTGCGATAGCCGCGGTTCGAGGCCAGGCCGAGGTCGTTCATGGCCACGAGGATGCGCCGCTGCACGGGCTTCAAGCCGTCGCGCACATCCGGCAGCGCGCGCGCGATGATCACGCTCATCGCGTAGTCGAGATAAGACTTCTTCATCTCGGCTTCGATATCGACCGGCAGCAGTATCGACTTGTTTGTCTCGTCCGCCATGTCCCCTCGCTCCTACGCCCGTATTCTAGACATCCTCGTTAGTTTCCGCTGGCTTGGGGCACGCCGCCACTAGGCCCGAGTCGCCAGACGTTTACGCCAAACTCTTAGGCTTTCGGCTTTTGCAGCTGGGCCCTTCTAATGGCCTGCGCATCCGCAAGGTCCTGCTCTCTTCCACTCGCGATTTTTGCAGTAATCAAGTCCTCTGCCGAGATGACATTCACGGATAAAGCGTTTTCCGCGTCCAAGAGAACCTCCACACGGTTTGCCCAGCACGCCTCAAACTGCACTCCCGGAATTCCGGGAAAAATGTCTACTTGACAAGGCGGTGCACCAATGCGGAAAAAAGTGCCTGGCTCCAGAAATTGACTTTTGTCCATGTTCTTCACCGGAGCTCCGAATTTGATCAATGCGTCATACACCGCTTCAATGTTGGTCTGATCGGGACTCACAAAGATGTCCATATCCTGGGTAGCACGAGGCTGGGCATGAATGCTCACGGCCCAACCTCCAATTATCAGATACCTCACGCTAGAAGCGCGGAAGGCAAACAGGAGATCGCAAAAATTGCTGTCTAATTTCAGCTTCATCGTCGCGCTCCTCGAAGAAAGCAAAGCTGAGTTCCTGCATGGCCACCAGGCGCTCGATGGGCGGCCGGCTCTGCCAGTAGGCGTACTCCTCGTCCTTGGACTGTGAGAGGTTTTGCATGTTGCGCTTGAGGATCCGCACAGTCATTTGGCTCGCATCGGTCATGAAATTCGCTCTCCCTGGCTCTTCCCAGCGTGCTCCAACGCCCAGGCCTTTACCGAATCGAATGCGTCCGCTGCATTTGTGAAGCGCCGCGATGCAAAGTGCTCTTCAAGTTGCTTCAAAAAGTCGTCGCGCTTGGCATCGTTCGCAAACTCAATAGCCACGCCACCCTCATTGTCCGGCTCCGCCGTCGGCGTCGCACGAAATCCACTGCAACTCAATCCGCGCAGCCCCGGCAATGTCGTCCAACCCAATTGGTAAAGCATGGGAGAAGGGCTAAATATCCAGATTCACGACTTCGAGCGCGTTGTCCTCGATGAACTTGCGCCGCGCCTCCACGTTTTCGCCCATCAGCGTGGTGAAGATATCCTCGGCGGCGACGGCGTCTTCGAGTTTTACCTGGAGCAGCGTGCGCGTGTCCGCATTCATCGTGGTTTCCCACAACTGCTCGGCGTTCATTTCTCCCAGGCCCTTGAATCGTGTGATCGTGAAGTCCTTCTTGGCATCTTCCACGACGTAATTCAGTACGTCGCGCACGTTTTCCTTGTTCACTTTGTCGCCGTTGCGCGCCACTGTGAATGGCGGCTTGTTGAACTCATCGATCTGCTTGGCCAGCCCGCGCAGGCGCTTGTAATCCGCCGTCGATGCCAGCGCCCAGTTCACTTTTTGGTTGTGCGGCGGGCCGAACTGGATTTCGTAGAGGCTGTGCTCCTCATCGAAAGCAACTTTGCCTTCGAGCTTTAGTTTGGCCTTCTCGATTTCCTTCAATAGTTTGTCGAGCGCTTTCTTGTCCTCGAAATCCGTCTTTTTCTCGAGGCCGCTCTCCGCAAGCAATACCACCAAACCGTGCTCGCGCAAACGCCGGCCCAGTTTCGCAGCGGCGGCTTCGTACTCCTGCACATTCAGCAGAAACTTCGTCAGCCCCGCGCCCTCAAGCGATACGCCTTCTTTGGCCTTCACCACATGATCTTCCGTGGCGCGCTTCATCAACTCGTGCGCGAATTCGCGCTCATCGCGGATATATTTTTCGGTTTTGCCGCGTTTCACTCGATACAGAGGCGGCTGCGCGATGTAAATGTGTCCGCGGTCGATCAGCTCCTTCATGTGGCGGAAGAAAAACGTCAGCAGCAGCGTGCGGATGTGCGAGCCATCGACGTCCGCATCGGTCATCAGAATCACTTTGTGATAGCGGAGCTTGCCCGCGTCGAAATCATCCTTGCCGATGCCCGTGCCGAGCGCCGTGATGATGGCTCGAATTTCTTCGTGCCCCAGCATTTTGTCGTAACGCGCTTTTTCAACGTTGAGGATCTTGCCTTTCAGCGGCAGAATAGCCTGGTATTTGCGGTCGCGGCCCATCTTCGCCGAGCCGCCGGCCGATTCGCCCTCGACCACGAACAGCTCGCATCGCGCGGGATCGCGCTCCTGACAATCGGCAAGTTTGCCGGGCAGGCCGCTCGAATCCATTGCGGACTTGCGCCGCGTCAGTTCGCGGGCTTTGCGCGCAGCTTCCCTGGCGCGCGCGGCATCGATGCACTTGGAAATGATGCGCCGTGCAACGGTCGAGTGTTTGTCGAACCATTCGCCAAGCTTCTCGTTGACCAATTGCTCGACGTCGCCCTTGATATCGCTGTTCAGCTTGCCCTTGGTCTGCCCTTCAAACTGCGGCTGTGGCAGGCGCACGGACACAACGGCAACGAGGCCTTCGCGCACATCGTCGCCGGTGATGGTCACTTCATCTTTTTGTTCTTTTAGCATTCCCGCCGACGAGGCGAAATTGTTGATGGTGCGCGTCAGCGCGGAGCGGAACCCGGAAAGATGCGTCCCGCCATCCACCGTGTTGATCGTGTTTGCGAAAGCGAAAATATTTTCCCCGTACGTGTCGTTGTACTGCAGCGCAATCTCGATCTCCACTGGGCCGCGCTTCCCTTCGATATAGATTGGCGAATCGTGCAGCGTGGCCTTGCCGCGGTTCAGGTGCTTTACGAACTCGCCGATGCCGCCCGTAAAACGGAATTCCGCGGTCTTCTCCGTGCGTTCATCCGTGAGCGTGATTTTCAGCCCTTTGTTTAAAAAAGCGAGTTCGCGTAATCGCTGCGAGAGCGTATCGAAACTGAATGCCGTCTTGTCAAAGATGGCCGGATCGGGATGAAACGTAACGCTCGTGCCGGTCTTTCGCGTTTTGCCGGTCTGCTTCAGCTTCGTGGTCGGCTTGCCTTTTTCGTAGGACTGTTCCCACACGGCGCCATCGCGCGAGATTTCCAGTTCCAGCCGGTCGGAGAGCGCATTCACAACGGAAACTCCGACGCCGTGCAATCCGCCGGAAACTTTGTACGTATCGCTGTCGAATTTTCCGCCGGCGTGGAGTACTGTGAGCACAACTTCCGCCGCGGGTCGTTTTTCCGTGGCGTGCATATCCACTGGAATGCCCCGGCCGTTATCGACCACCGTGACCGAATCATCCGCGTGCACCGTAACAGTGATTTCATCTGCGTAGCCGGCCATGGCCTCGTCGACGGAATTGTCAACGACTTCCCACACCAGATGGTGCAGTCCCATGTCTCCCGTCGAGCCGATGTACATCGCGGGGCGCAGCCGCACAGCTTCGAGCCCGCCGAGCACCTTGATTGACTTCGCGTCGTACTGGTGCCCCGGAGCTTTTCCGGTCACCGCTTCTTTATCGCCCATGTACGCTCCTGACGAAATTCTTACCGCGCAAAGACGGACCCCGAGCTATGCGGTGAGCCTCAGCGCTCAAAAACTTTGCTCAATCTTTTGTGAAGCGAGGAAAGGCGTGCTCGCGGAATGCCCCGTACGTCGCCTTACCCTTTGATTCCGATCGCAAGCGACCGGAACTCGTAGGGTTCCTGCTCCATCCCATCTCGCGCAGCGAGACGTGGCGAAGACTTCTTAACTCCAAGTTTCCGGCTCCATAGCTCCTGGCGCGAAGCTATTTGGCTGGGCCGAATTTACTTGGCCGACGTGCCGATTTGGAGGTTACCGAACTGCGAATCGACAGCCAATAAAGTGTACCTGAATCTGGAGACTTTCTCAAGGCCAGAAGATGTCACGAATGTTCTGTAAAGTATTTATTTTGTGCTATTTAGACTTGCTTTTGCAGATCCATGAGACTTCCTGGAGTACTCAAGTCTTGCATGAAATCCGATCGGCTTTTCGCTGGAATTGGTGTTTCCAGCATCTGGCGAATAGTCTCAAAAACGGTCCGAAATCTCGCATCGTAGCGCTTCTCCATTGCGTCAATTTTTCGGCGCAATTCTTCGTGTGTGGTGAGCATTTCGCGAAGCCGAACGAAGGTTCGCATGATCGCGACGTTTACCTGAACGGCTCGCGAACTGCGGAGTACGCTGGAAAGCATCGCCACACCTTGCTCCGTGAAAGCATAAGGAACATAGCGACGACCTCCTCGCCCTGGTTTTGAGGTTCCAGACTGGAACCCCAAACTGTGCAGTTCCTTGGGTGAAAGTTGGAACATGAAATCGGAAGGAAACCGGCTTGTGTTTCGCTTCACGGCTTTGTTCAGGTTTTTTGTCGCAACACCATAGAGTCGGGCAAGATCGGCGTCCAGCATTACCCGAGCGCCGCGTACAAAGAAGATTTTCTGACTGATCAGAGCAGGTGGAACAATGGCGTTCTGCGAAGGCATTTGCATCGAAGCCCGGGTTTGAGGTTCCGTTCTGGAACCTCAAAAACGGCATCTCGGAACATATATTATTCTTTGAGTTAAATCAAACCATAGATAAGGTATTGGTAAAGGATTCGCCGGAATGCGCAGCGCTTGCTCTCTCCGAAGCACCGTTTCAAATGCGCATCGGCATGATGATGTAGCGATAGCGGTAGGATTCGTCGGCCAGCGGGCGCATCTGGCCGGCGGACTGTTCGTCCTTCAATTCAATACTCACAGGCCCATCGGCGGCGGCGGCAAGAAAATCGAGCATATACGAGGAATTGAAACCTATGCTGATGGCGTCGCCCTTATACTCCTTCTCAATATTCTCTTTGGCTTCGCCGTATTCAGGGCTTGAAGCGGAAATCTCGACGCCTTCCTTCGACACGGCCAGCTTCACGGCGTGCGAACGCTGATCGGCAAGCTGCGACACGCGCCGAACCGCATCGCTCAGTTCCGCTCGTTCGAGCACCACTGTTTTGTTGTTGTCGCGCGGAAGCACCGCTTCGTAATTCGGAAATTGCCCGGTCAGGATTCGCGAAATCAGCAGCCGGTGGCCCACCTGAAAAAACAAATGGCTCTCATCCTTGGCGAACTCGATGGAGGCATCGGAGCCAGCCGCGCTCGCCAGTTTTTCCACTTCGTCCATCGCCTTTTTCGGAATCAGCACTTTCACTTCA
>Ga0247669_1000634_pt1 | contig 13107 bp, 15 predicted proteins | sample CNK10_metaG_FD_182734 | JGI IMG/M metagenome (GOLD analysis project Ga0247669, IMG submission 182734) | Soil microbial communities from Purdue University Martell Research Forest, Indiana, United States - CNK10 | ecosystem: Environmental > Terrestrial > Soil > Temperate forest > Bulk soil...
TGCTTCTCCACCCCTGGACGCGCATTATACTCAGTGTTCAACTCCAACGCTCGTTGTGCGGAGGGCGAACCCATTGCTTTCGACCAGAAAGATGGTTGTTTAACTACCCCGGTGCCAAACTTTTTAGCATCATCACTAACATCATTACCCTGGTCATCTACCCACTTGACGGGATTACCATCTTTATCTGTCGCAGAAACTTTTGCTCCCGCCGCTGGATTAGCTTCTGGGGATTTATCTAATCCCAACACCAGCCAACGTCCTATTCCGCTTCTACCTAGTGGCATATAAGTTTTCCTTTAAATCTTTGTAAGTGCAGTTGAGTAATGATAAGATTTCTTCAAACTCTGTAAGGCTGAACTCTAAAAGTCCATCAATACAGATAGTGATTTGTCCGGTGGTTTGGCCATCTCCTAACGGTATAGTTCTGATTATCTTGGTGATTACTAACTTCCGCTGACAGATGGGATTGTGCCCAGGTGTTTCCATACTGAAAACCAAAAGTTGCGATAAGGTTTAAACTCTCTGCAACCTTGATATCCATTCACTCTACAAGTATGCCCACCATATAGCATTAAGGGTTGCACCATCCATCGGTTAACCATGAAACGAACCAATGGAACATAACGCATAAGTGGAACCAACACCTTAGCCATCCTCTTATAACCCCTGGCAACCTCGGGGCAGTGGTTATAGTATCGGTCCCGGCATTTTCTCACCCACCATGGTAACTTACCATTCAACACCTCCAAAAAGATAAAGCAACAAACGTTACCAACTTGCCCGCTAACGTCATTCATTATCCCCATTGGAGAATTATTCCGGCTCCCTTGAAATTGTAACCCCTGATTAACAATATTCGATTGATTCAACCCACCAAATACGTTATTACCCATCCCCCATGCCTGGTTGCTGGAAGAGGGTGTAGAGTTAAACTGACCCGTTGCACTACTAGCCGACGCTGTAGTGTTAGGATTACCAGTCAACGCTAAACTAACAGGGTCAAAAGATGCTTTGGACTGGGGTAGGAAATTAGTGGCCGTGTTAATGGCACTGGCTAATGCATCACGTTTGGTTTGTAGCGCACTGCCAAAAGTCATTGCATTGCTAACTGCATTAGTGGCGTTATCCAATCCTAAATTACCCGTTGCAGTCTGTGAGGTGCCCAGGCTACGTTCTACCTCCGCACGTTCGCTACCACTCAACCCACTAAGGTTGATACTGTTCATCAAATCCGCTATCTTTCCACTAGTTAGCGACCTTGTGGAATAAAACTCAGGATTAGCCTGTTGTTCTAACGCAGTAGCCGACTTACTGAGCGCGGCCCCTGGTCCATTTAGAATATCCGCATTAGTTTGTGCCCCTGCCATCGCACTACTACGACCAATAGAACTACCTATAGCTGATAACTGAGGAGCAAATCTGGAGTAGGCGTCCAGAGTAGCTTGGTTGTAAATTGGTTGTGTGGCGGCGGCACTCCTAGCAGCAGCTAAATCAGCAGCACTTTGAGCGCCCGATGTAACTTGGCTAAGTTGTGGTAAGTTCTGGAGATACTGATTCATCACAGAACCTACATTACCACCATAATTTGGTGTTGCTCCACCCATATATCGTATTAGTTAAGTGTTAAGAATTTACTAACAAACTTGTCGGTGTTGTAGATTTTCGTTCTACCCCTACGGGTAGCCTCTAACCTATAACCAAAGAACAACTCACGGAATCTTTTGATGAAATTAATCAACACTACAGTGCCCCCAGTGGTTAGGATGTTGTGGACAAACAATACATTATCTTTAACGAACCTTGTTCCATGCACACAACCATTAATATTTCCCCTATCATCCACACTGTATAGAAAGGTTCCTTCATTTACTGCCTCTGCTAATGTTAAAGTTATCTCACTACGTGTCCACTTGTAGAACGCTTTCCCACGGCGATTAGCCATGATATACTCAACAACATCCGCTAGTGTGTGATTGGTGGTCAACTAATCCCCTGGGTTAACAGTGGTTGAACTGGTGTAAGTTCCTGAGTAGTGGATTGGATGTTCGTAACACTCCCACCACCTGTCCAGTTGATAACAAAGAAAACCTTCCATCCTTGGTTGGCTCCGGTAAAGTTAAAAGTTACGTTATTCACCTGACTATCAACATCCACAAAAGCAGGACTGCCAGTGTAGGGTCTAACTGATGGATTGAACTTCAATCTACGGGTTATAGGATCGCCACTTACTCTATTGTTGACGAACGCTCTAACTGTTATGGTGCTGTCCAACCGAAAACCATTCAACACACAACGAAATTCATTGGGCTGTAACTCTTGTTTGGGGTTCTGGCTACACAACCCGCCCAATCTGACTGTTGATACAGCAAATTCCGTGCCAGAATACAAACGTAGTAACTTGTCATCCTGTGTTATTGCGTATAGCTGTGTTACGTTGGTGTCTATCTTCGCAAACTGTTTGATAGCCTTACCACCAGTTACAGTATCGATGGAAGTAAAGCATTTATTAAGGGTATCATACACCAAAATGATATTCCCATATATGCTGTTCAACGAGAACAACGCATAGTTATCGAAAACAATAGCTGCGGTGGTTTCAGCCTTTTGTATCACCCCATCGAACAACTTAGCCACTTTCAGCGAGAATATACTATTACGTCCCTCGTTCTGTAGTTGAAGAACTGCGTTGAAACTTCTTAGTCCCTCGGGGTCAACGAATGCGGAGTCCCCTAGAATATCCACAAACACCCTATCACTTACACAACCGGCTGAAAATAACAACTGTCGAATAAAAGTTGCTTCACCAAACAACGTAGGAGCACCCGGATTACGGTTAAAGGTTACTGCAAAACAAACAGCATTGGCAGCGGATACAAATAATCCCCCACTACTTAGTGCCTTTAAGCACGTTATCTGTCCCACACCAACACTGTAACCCGTAGTGAACGCATCCCCACCTTTCTGTCCATCCTTATCCACGTTGATAACAAAATCCAACGGTCTACCCGTTACGCTACGCAATAAAGTAGCTTGGTCGGTAGCCAGTATAAAAAGCACTCCATCCATCCACTCCATGAATGTGCCAATCGGAACATATTCCCTTCTATCATTTACTCCTGTAGGGTCATAAAACCACTGAGCATAGGTCTGGGTCTGTTTGGTGTGTATTCCGTTGTTATCGACCCAGATAAAATATGGTTGAGTAGAGCCATCCTGCACTACTATTCCGGGTGCGTTACCTAGTGCCGCCGATACGTTGGATAGCTTGATAGGATTATTGGGGACAGGCGTGTTATCAGATGCTAATCTTCCATAGTTGGTAGTGCTAACAGGAACTACAGCAACATAAACCCTTTGGGCGAAAGGATTCATTTGAAATCCCTGTATCAGTGTCCAACCCTGGGTTCCCCGAAGTTGATACCACGCCTCCCCAAATACAAACATCAACAGGTAATCACCAAAAGTGAATATCCCTTGCTTAGTTCCCTGCGGTGCTCCTGTTTGTTCTTCAGCAGTTAAAACTTGGTCCAGCACATCGAAACGATTGCGGACGTTGAAAGCTTCCCTATACTCATCCGGCCCTATTCTGGTGTCATCCACCAATAGGTTCATGCCACCCTTAAAACTAGGTTGATTGAACTCACCCATATTTATCTAGTAATATATCTGGCCCATATACCTACTTGGACCCATGGGACGGTTCCTCGGTAACAAGGTATCATGTGGGTTCTCAACTAGTGCAACCATCTTCTCAGCACCACGATGTTGGTCCTCATGTTTGCGGGCCAAACTTCTAGTTGCTTTAGCATCGAATGCAACTGCCATATCCCCCTTACCTTGTTCCTCACTCCATAACTGAAGCATCTTGTTGACGATAATGTTATCATAGCCGTTAGCAGGGAACTCATCATCGTCATTACTCATCCATGGGAGAGCCTTCTTATACAAGACCTCCATAAAGTGATCAGTAGGGCCAACGTCGGTATTAGACCAAGGATAGAGACTAACATCAACAAGCCGATAACGGGCTTCCAGCATATTGTTAGCCAACACGCTAAGAAGATTCCCATCAACATCCAATAGCCCCAGGTTAAAATTGTTAACTCTGTCCTTCTTAAAGGAGGTAACGTCGATAAAGTTTTGAGTTCCATATTTAAAAGTTTCGTCCATCGTTATCGTGTCGATTGCGTTCTCAGCATCTACCGTGGGACCGCAAACTACAACCACCAGGGGCGGGTCCTCAACCTCTTTTACCTGCACCGCAATAACTGTTTCGTTGGTTATCGCATTATTTAACGCGCCCACTCCCTTTAGCCTCCAACTTCTCCATCTATCGAACCAGTTGAGTTGGTTGTATCGTGGGCGCATATCATAGAGATGCCAGGGAACATGAGTAGAGTATTCCCTCATAGCGCGGATGGGGCCAACATACATTGGTAGTGCCACGCTCTGGTCGCCATTGACACGGAACAACTGTTCCATGAGCACCCCATCCATATCAGCCTGGTCATACAACTCATTCATTGCCTCGTTAGCGAACCTCAACAAGACACTACGTTGTGCGGGATCGCTAGGTTGCAATCCCATCTTTAAACCAGACTGAACCAGAATATATTTTAAGGCCATAACTACCTCTTAGAGCACCTTGACAATGTAGATTATCGCTATGTTCTTAGGACGTGTTTCAGCAGCCCCACCTGCTGTTGGGTCAGAAGTCAACCCCAATGTGGCCGCTGTAGCTGATTTGGTAATGATAGCCTCACCAGCATCAGAGGTTCCACTAGTTGAATGCTTGGCTGCTTGGCTAGCAGCGTCGATAGGATTAGCGATATCCACACTAGCGTTGGCGAACTCAAAGTGCTTGTGATTCTTCAACGCATCGGCTTGATTATTAGCCAACGCCCTGGGACCATCAGGGTCCACCGCGTTACTAGCTGAACGACCGCGGAGAAAATAACCACGAAGGTCAGGAATATTGAAAGTGGTGGTGGTGTTACCATTACCCCATAGATAGCCATCATTGGCATACAACGTATTCAAAGCAGAATATGATGCTCTGCTTATCGCACTGCCATCACATTCCATCCATCCAGCCGGGATGGTGTTGGCTGAGAACTGAACAATCGAACCAATAGGCATCAGCGAGGCTAACGCGGATGCTGCCAACTTCGCGGATGTAACACTGGCATCCTTGATATGGTCGGTAGTAACTGCTCGTTTGGTGTCATCAGCAGGGTCACTCTGTAACTTGGCACTATTAACCGCATTACCGGCAATAGCAGGATTGGCGTAGGTTCCTACTAGGTCCCCACCGGCAGCATCTCCTCTTCTCATTAATAGAGGGTCAATACTAGTTATCTTGCTCCAATCCACTGAGAATATCTTGTCGTTCGTAACCGATAATGGAGCCAACTTCGCATTGGTAACACTATCATCCGCCAACGTAACCAACGTGATACTACCCCAGTTCTGATACACAGCATCATTGGGTCCCGCCGGATTCCACACATACGCGGTCACTGATGTAGCTTGGCGGCGAACCCAGATATAATTCTGCCACTTGGTAGTAGTAGTTGCATCAGGCACTTGTGGCACACCGGCAATGTCAGTGGTTATAACAACTAGTCCCTTATCCTGATAGGGAGTTATCCCATCTGCGAACTGTGCCAACCCTGCCCCGGTGATTGTGGCAAATCCCGTTGGGTCAAAAGGTTTAACTAAATCTTGAAGGTTAGGTTGAGCCATATAATTAAGCGTTGAGAGGTTGAACTGAATTAGCAGGGAATTGGAAAGGTAGCGGAATGCCACCTAACATAAATTGTAATACCGTAGTTCGTTGTTGTGCGGTTAATGTTGCAGGATAGGCCAGCATATTAAATAAATCAAAACCCTTAGCTGCTGTGCCCCCTGCATCTCCAAAAGTTATCTGAGAGACATCAATAAATCCACCGCCCCCGATAGTGCCTACGAACGTGCTAGCCCCAGTGGTTCCGTTGTGCACCCAAACTGCACCTGTTGAGGTGTTAATCTCTACTACCGTGGTGGTTCCTACAAAGTTAAGGTCCAACGTGTTAGCATCAAGTGCCGCTGTCATAGCAGCACCAGCAGCACGCATCTTTAGATTGGCACTATTCAATGAACCATTCTGAGCAAATATATTATTATTGCTCGCCCCACCAACATTACCACCCAACAACGTAAAGAACCAAACTGCATCCGCTGTTCCAAACTGTAATGCTGCTGTTAGATTAGCAGTTCCCAAAAACTGTATATACCCCACCACACTATGTGTTGGTTGTTTGGTTCCATCAGCTTGGGCCACGGTCACATGGTTTTGTTTGTCGGTCCAACTAGCTACCTTACTACCCACTCCAAAGGTTAGCCCGCTATTAGCATCGAACCAGATATCCGGGGTAGGTGGCGCGATAACCGCACTAGCTGTTGCGAACACCGTGTTAATTAGTTGCGCGGTGGTTAATAGTGTGTCACTCCCATAACGGTAATCCACGTTGCCCAACACCGAGGAGTTCAACGGGGTTAAATCACTGGCCTGGGTAGCATTTCCTTGTGAAGTGGACCATATCTCAATCCTAAAATTCTTCTTAATAACCTGTCCATTATACAATGGAATATATCCGAATATAGCCTCCCCTGTTTGTCCCAACGGACTCAATCGATATCTTGTAACCCCAATACTACCAATCACCCCATTGGCAGAGTTAGGATTCAATGAGTTCGCAAAACTAACGCACATCACGTAGTTAGTTAGCTGAGGAACCCATCTGGTATCGAGGAAACTAAAAGCATTGGGAGCCTGGAAATTATAGGTGCCAACAATATCACTGAAACCATGCCACGTTACCGGGATATTGAACGCGGGAATAGTTAGGAATTTCCTTGTCCTAGTGAGCCGGGACAGGGGATTACGGTCCAACCAACGGTTCAGGAAATTCGGGTCGCTATTCATAAATTAAAAGACTGTGTTGCTACTATCTGGCACCATATCAAGATAAGGTAACAAAACCTCGATGAATAGTAACAACACAGTTAAGTGTTAGATGCCCTCTTTGTTAGCCAAGATAGCCAACTCAGTAGCCTTCTGGTCCAATTCAGCTTGTGAGAGAGGCACTCCCTCAATCATGCCCGCCACGTTAGCAGCTAGGCCGGGGATAATCTTATCCACCGCCTTACCGATAGCAATGATGGGAATCAACTGAGGGTCAACAATGCCAGCGTAATCCGCTGCGAGGTTGATATCTCCCACAATCGTGTTGAGAAGTTCCTTAATTTGGTCCGGTGTCTGCATATTGTTATTGGAGATTGTTGCTCTTGAGGTAGGTGATTAGCCACACTATGTTACTCCCACTGGCTAATGACGCATCAACTACCGATTGAACCTGCGCCTTAGATACCGTGTTGGACTGATACGCTGTCAGCCAACTATCCACCACACCAACAGAAGCCGCATATTTCATACGTGCTTCCTTGATAGCCACCCTCATCTCTTCCAGCTTGGTCAACTGATCAGGTTTGCTAGCGTATCTGTTGGTTGCGTCGATGTAGTAGTTGGTCCACCCAACATACGCACCATACACCAAATGGGTAGTTGTTACTTCCGTTCGCTGTGCGTTGGTTACGAAGTTGGAACAACCAACCAAGCTAACCACTGCCAACAAGGAACACAGAACAATTACCTTTGTTTTGTCTTTCATCATTGTTTTGTTTCTTTCGTTTGTTTACTTACCTATGTATTGCTGCACCGAATACTGCCCAACCGAGCAGTGCGAACAACACGAACTCCAAGAATGTGCCACCAGAAGCTTTGGTTAGTGGCCAGCTACTATACAAGCTGAACACCAGCCAAACTATCATTATGACCCAGAACATTAATGCGATACTCATACTATTTAACCTTTCCCCGTTGTTACGGTTGTTACTGTTCCATCTGGTCCCTTTGTAAATACGTCGGTGCCGTTCATTGGAATAGGTTCCTTACCAGCTTCCAACCTCGCCACCGTCTTGGATAGAAACGCCATCATTGTGGTGCTCCAGTTACCAAAAATCATCAACAAAATCAAAAATTTAGACTGTGCTTCCAACGTGTTCCACTTCACGTTGGATAATGAGGCTATGATACAGGTGCAAAGTGCTTGAAGTGAAAACATCACTCCCCATACCACCGCAAGTTTCAATGTTACCTTCCCCAAACTACTGGTAGTTGTTGTTGTATCAGGCATATTATTTAACGAAATGATTCAATAACCATCCAACTATCAACCCCACCCCACCTACTATGAAGTATGCTCCACGGATAAAACTCATCCTCTCCAACTCACGGCGCTCCATCGCAGTTAACCGGGGAACCAATCCCTCTTTCTCATCAAATAAAGCATTAATCATCCTTACTTGATTCTGTAATACCCCTGGTTTTCCACTCATATCTCCCCCACTAATGGCTATGCGTAATTCAGCGTAATCCTCCTGAATTTTATCTATCTTTGAATGGATTACACTAACAAGTTGTTCCATATAGTCTCTATCAGTCATACGGCTTTAATCTTACGAGGAACTATCACTTCTAGTGCATGGTCATCTAGTGGTTTAGCCAACATAACTGCACCTTGTTTAAGAACCGCATCTACCTTATGGCTAGATGGATAACCAGTAATTAGTGCAAAGCGTGTTCCAGGGTTCAATCCGGTTGTTTTCATTATCAACTCTAGTCCATCCATTCCAGGCATGACTAAATCAAACATTACAAGGTCAAACTTAACCTTAGCCATTATATTCTGAGCTTCTTCGCCTGTATGAACAACTGTTACTTCTACATTAAAGTTTTCTAACTTCTTTAAAATAAGGGTAACATCAGCCACATCATCATCTACCAACAAAACTTTTCGTGCTGGTTGTAGAGCAGCTATTGTTTTTTCTATATCACGTATAGCTCCCTTGTAGTCAAATATGTCTGTATCACCCATTTGTTCTAAAGATATAGATAACCTTCGGTAGTTGTGGAGGACCGCTTTTGATTACGGAACTGTTAATCCCAGGTTGATTACCAGATTTGTTGACGGTCCCTGAGCCACCGCCACTCCTGAGAAAAAACTTTCTAACTTCCAGAATCGATTAGTGAGTGTTACAGTGTAGAAATAGTTACCGGGAACCACATTCATAAAATACCAGTAATGGTTCGTGTAGTTGATACCATTGACGTTGGTGAAGGGAACCAATACCGGATTTGGAATCGAAGTCAACAGTGGCCACTGATTAGTGGGAATACTCATACTAGTTGAGGAATAGATATTAAATCCCTCATTAGTATTCACTGGATTGGGATTATCCCAAAAGAGTCCCAGGGTTTTAGTTTGAGCACCAGCACAAAGTGCTGATAGCGTGGTTAATCCGGCAAGCAGTGTTGCTAGTGTTACTTTTGTTTTCATTGTATTGGTTTCTGTTTATCTACTAACCCAAATGCTACAGCAAGACGATAGAACATTGCATCGTTCCTTCGTATGTTGAAATAGTTTGTAATCCAACATTTATGATAACTCACTGTCTTTAGAGTAATCCCAAGCATAGCAGATATCTCTTTTGCTGGATAACCTTCAGCAAATAAAGTCCATACTTGTATACGTCGCTTAGAACTAAAGTTCTCGTTCTTTCGCCTTCTATAATTAAATCGTGGTCCTCTGCTCATTATTGAAACCCTCCACCAAGTGTTGTTCTAAGAGTTTGCACACGACTATATTGATGACTCGACTTCGTGCTGGTTAATCCTTTGGAGATAGAAGTGTAGGAGATTCTCTTGTTGGTTGTTGGCACACTCAATCCATTACAGTTGAAGATATACACATTAATACCCACTAATGCTTCTGTCGGTGCAGTAGAACCTGTAGCTAATGCAGCATGTGCACTTCCGCTACTTGCAAAATAGAATGCTTCAGCATTGGATGCTGTCCTAACCCCACAATAGTATCCCGGTCCAGGAGAAGTAGCGTGTAGATTACCTGCACCACCTGAAGCTGGACCATAATCAAACCATGAAGCACTTCCTGAACGATTAGCCTGAAGCATATATCCACCTTGGTCATCTGGTGTAATTATGCCTGTTAGTCCAGTATCACTAGGAGTTGCTGAGAAATAGATAGTAAACCCAATATCATTTACCGAACTAAATGTGGTGCTATCCTTTATTCCTGTATCCAGATATTTTGTGCCATCACTAATCAATCCATTAACAGTGAGATTAGCACTAACAAATGGTCCATTATTCACCCACATATTAGGACCACCAATATTCACTAAAGGAGTAAGACACGCTATGAGATTATCTGGAACATAACAGTTCACAGAATACATATCTGTATCTATCCCATCTGTAATCATCCCATTCCAAAATTGGTCAACTCCCCAGATAGTGTTTGAAGATACCAATGTTGAACCATTAAGATACGCCATATTAACCCAATTACTTACTGTCGCAGTAGTAACTGTGGCTAATTGGGCGGGTAAAGAATGATAAACAACCCCACTAACTGTTGCATTAAGTTGATATGCATTATCAAAATCCGAAAGTGCAGCATTGTTGACTGTATAACTACTTTGTGTAGCACCAACAATATTAACTCCATTTTTACTCCATTGATAGGCAGGACTAGCACTAATACGAGAATCTAAAGTCCCATTCATTGTAGCATTATTACCTATTACAACCTGAGTGTTAACAGGACTAGAACTAAATGGATTAGCTTTGAGTCTAAACTGTGTTGAGAAATACCATTCATTGCTAGCATCCGCCTGTGTTAAATGTGTATGCAAAGAAAGATAACCTATCAGGTTACTAGAAGTTGCCGCAGGAACATACTCACCAACACCGGCCACAAGATAAGCGTAACCACCACCAAGAACATGGAAGCTTCTGAAAGTTGTTGCTACATCAGCATAGTTAGTTGAGGCATACAATCCAAATGGAATTGAGTCATTACCAAAAAACATACTAAGTGAGCTACTAGAATCTCTGTTGATACTATAAAATCCCGGTGTTGAATTAGTAGATAACTCTGCTGCTCTATCACCAAAGTAAGCTCTTATTCTATTATCGTTAGAACTGTTCATCATGAACTCAGCCCCAATAATAGGTGATACTCCATCATCACGCATACCAAACTCATGCCCTGAAAATGGTTGTAAATTAGTTGTATTAACAAGTATTGAATAGCCTCCATCATTTATATTTGGCCAAGCAATAGATGCACCATCCACTTGATTTGGAGAGTTAACTGGAAAATACTTACTACCACTACCCACTGTCGCAGCAGCCGCTACACCCTTTAGTCCTCCAGAATAACCTTGTTGTATATCGTTATCAACAAATCCAACAAGAGATTGATAGGGGTCAAATAACTCCCCAATTTGGTCGTTACCAAAAAATTCTGACCTAATAGTTTTGATTGGCGTTAGTGCCACTTTCAGACTATCTGGTGTATAGCCTACAATGAGATTAAGTTTATCCCATATACCTGAATCAGTATATCCCTTAATCAAAGTATAAGTAGCATTAGAGCCATTTATAGTGTATGTGTTTCTATTAGTCAGCGACCATAGATAACTCAATGTAAGATTCAGAACACCATCTATATTATTGAATGGATATTTCAATCCATATCCACTATTATACAAACGAGTTATCTCAGCTTGTGTTAAAGTGCGATTCCAAAAATAAAGTTCATCCACAGCACCATTAAGCCATTCAACCATGAAAGGAAAGTTGCTATTACGGATAAAGGTATCACCAGAGAAAACAGTGGTTGACTTTGTGCTACCATTAAGTGAGAGAAATAATGTTTTTGTAGGAGCATCAAATCCTACAACAGCAAGAGCATAGTTGTTTGTTATGGAATAGGGCCAGTTAATAGCGTAAGGAGTTCCTAAATTACCTTGAACACTAAGACCAACACCAGTTATCTCCCAATCATAGTCAAACCCACCATTAAATTTAATACTACCAATTCTGGAATTACCAGCATTGCCACCCTCTATCCACGCTGCCATTGTAAAACTCTTACCAGAACCAGCTTGAAATGATGATTGATTAATTATATTAGTAAGAAAAGAGCTTCCATTAGTGTATGAAGTTGCCCCACCCATGATGCCACGCATTGAGCCAACAAGATTAGGTCCACCTATTTGGTCAAGAAGAATAAAACCAGCAAAAGCATCAGTCCTGCTTCCACTATCTTGGTGTTCATCAAACTGCCAAGCAGAAACTAAACTATTAAGCAATGATTCACCACCTGCTTGTCCTCTAAAAGCTAAACTAGAACTAAATCCCGCACCTAGTGCAGAAGTAGCTAACAGTAAAGATATGGCGTATTTAATCATTATGGCTCAACAAGAGTAACAATGTTGGTTGCTGTTCCAATCCCGCGAGCTTCACCATTAACGTATGCCTGTTTAAATCCTGCAATATAAATATCATTGGTCGTTAATGGACCAATCTTATTCAATGCAAAAAGTAAATGGCAGATAATCTGTGAGGCACTGTTGTTACTTATCTGAAGTTCAGCCTGATTTAGAAGATTATTGGAAAGCCCTGATAAAGCAGTAACATTAAAATCAGCATTGGTAGAGATGAACTGAGAATACTTTGACCAATTCCATGTAGTGCCAGGACTTAAAGGGAAAGCGTTAGTAGAGAAGAGAACTGTATTAGTGATGATGACGAGATTAAGTGTTGCCTTACCACTAACAGAGATATTCTGAGTGAAATTGGAAACTGAATTAATAGTGGTGGAATTGAACGTGTCAAAATACGTGGTGGTATTGGTGAACAGGTTATTGATAACCGATGAAGATATACCACCTGATATCAATGGCGGTGTGGGTCCTATCTGTGCAACACATAGAACCCCTGCCAATCCCAACGCTGCCCCTATCGCCAACGGTTTAAAAGTTCTCATCCTATGCCTCCCTTCTAAACTCCGCAGTAGCTACCTTGCCCCCGGCAACACTAAAGCAACTCACTCTACTATTGCAAGGAACCGATAACTGACTGCCGTTGGGAACTATAAAGTGATAGTTGGCGACATTATCAGCATCCACATC
>Ga0247669_1000635_pt1 | contig 13083 bp, 10 predicted proteins | sample CNK10_metaG_FD_182734 | JGI IMG/M metagenome (GOLD analysis project Ga0247669, IMG submission 182734) | Soil microbial communities from Purdue University Martell Research Forest, Indiana, United States - CNK10 | ecosystem: Environmental > Terrestrial > Soil > Temperate forest > Bulk soil...
CTCACGCTACCACTCGCCTTGTTTTCTCAGCTTTTTGATTTTGCGCTTGATCAGGTCGCGTTTCAGCATGCTTAGGTGTTGGATGAAGAGAATGCCGTTGAGATGGTCGATCTCATGGCAGAAGGCGCGGGCCAGCAGGTCTTCGCCGCGGATTTCGAAGGATTCACCTTTGGCGTTTTGCGCTCGTATGGTGACGAATTGGGGGCGCAGTACGTAGCCGCGAAAGCCAGGAATCGAGAGGCAGCCTTCCTCTTCCCGCTTTTCGCCTTCGGCATGAATGATTTCGGGATTGGCCAGCACGATTTTTGCTTCAGGGTTTTTTCCGGTGGTGACATCAACCACCGCCAGGCGGAGCGTGAGGCCGATTTGCGGCGCGGCAAGTCCGACGCCAGATGCGGCGTACATGGAGGCAAACATGTCTTCCGCAAGTTGCTCGAGTTCGGCGTCGAATTTCGTTACAGGCTTTGTGGGCCTTTCGAGGATGGGGTCGCCGTACTTGACGATCGGATAGATCTTACGCGCAGCGGAAACGGTTTCCGGGGCGGTTTGTGCAGCTTCAGAACTCGTCGATTTGTCGGGCATAATTGTCAAAATTCCGCTTCATTTCCGCCAGCGCGTCTCCTCCAAATTTTTGCAGAAAAGCATCGGCGAGCACAAGGGCAACCATGGCTTCACCGGCGACGCCCGCTGCGGGGACCACGCACCAGTCGGAGCGCTCGTAGGCGGCCTGCACCGGCTCTTTTGTGACCATGTCGGCGGTGCCAAGGGCGCGACGCAGGGTGGAGATGGGCTTCAAGTAGCCGCGCACGATCACATCTTCGCCATTGGTGATGCCGCCTTCGAGTCCGCCGGCGCGGTTGGAGGAGCGGCGGAAGCGCCTGGTGGGCTTGTCGTAGGAAATTTCGTCTTGTACTTCGCTTCCGTAGGAGCCGGCGGCGGTGATGCCGGCGCCAATTTCGACGCCCTTCACGGCCTGGATGCTCATTACCGCTTGCGCGAGGCGGCCGTCGAGCTTTTCGTCCCATTGCGCGTGACTGCCGAGGCCGACGGGAACATTGTGCGCGATTACTTCGAAGATGCCGCCTACGGTGTCACCGGCCTTCAATGCGGCGTCTACCTCTGCTTTCATCTTATCTTGCGCGACAGAGTCGACGCAGCGGAGCGGAGAATCGAGGTTTGAGTTCAGGGCGAAGATTTCGTCCCAGGCGGCATTGCGGGCAAGTTTCACGTGGCCGACTTGCACCGTGTGGCTGGCGACTTCGGTGCCGAATTGGCGAAGCAGGAGCTTGGCGAATGCTCCGGCAGCTACGCGCGCCGCGGTTTCGCGAGCCGAGGCGCGCTCCAGAATATAGCGGGCGTCGTGAAAATTGAATTTTTGGGAGCCGGCGAGGTCGGCGTGACCAGGACGCGGGGCGACGAGCTTCTTGCTCGGCGCATCGTCTTCGGACGAGTCTTCGACCGGAAGGATTTTTTCCCAGTTGGCCCAGTCGCGGTTTTCGATGCGCAGCGCGACTGGAGCGCCGATGGTCTTGCCGTGGCGCACGCCGGCGAAGATGTCCGCGCGGTCTTTTTCGATTTTCTGGCGGCCGCCGCGACCGTAGCCGAGCTGGCGGCGGTGCAATTCGTGATTGATGAAATCGACGTCCACGGGAAGTGACGCGGGCAGGCCGGAGATGAAGGCCAGCAGAGCCTGTCCGTGCGATTCACCGGCCGTGTAGAAGCGAAGCATGGAATTGGGAACAAGCAGTGTAGCGGCGGCGTGCTTGCGCGTCCAGTACGCGTGCGAGGGTCACACCGATATGCTTGACGGGATTGGCGATGGCGGTTACGCTTCTGGCTTAGTGTTTGTCTCTGCAATAGGTTGGCGTAGAGCGGCGCATCGATAGGGAATTGTGGCAGACACTTCTTTCCAGGTTGCCGGCCAGCAAACGAAGCCTGTGGAACGCGTTTCCATGGGGACGGTGCTGACGGACGCCTTCAAGCATCTCGTCGCGGACGTTCAAGATTATTCGGAAATGGCTGGGCGCGCGCTCCTGAACCTGGCCAGCGGTCCGCGGTATTTCCAAGACATACTCGACCAAATGGACGACATCGGCGTGGGGTCGCTGCCCATCGTGTTGATGGCGGGCTTCTTCATCGGGGCAGTAATGGTGCTGCAGACGGGATCGCAATTCACGCGCTTCGGTCAGACGGCGTTGACCGGCGATGTGGTATCGATCGCGCTGGTGCGTGAACTGGGGCCGACGCTAACCGGGATTTTGGTCGCGGGGCGCTCAGCGTCGGGCATCGCTTCGGTGCTGGGTTCCATGGTTGTGACAGAGCAAGTGGATGCCATGCGTGCGATGGGGACGGATCCGAGCCGCAAATTGGTTACGCCGCGAGTGCTGGCGGGGATTTTGATGTTGCCGTTGCTGACCGCGCTGAACGACTTTGTCGGGCTGTTGGGCGGGTGCGTGGCGTCGGTTTTTTCTTTGCGCTTGAACGCGGTGGAATTCTGGACGCGCGCGATCAACGCGCTGGACTTCGCGGACATCATGCAGGGGATGATGAAGCCGATTGTCTATGGATTTATTCTCGCGACCGTCGGCTGTTACAAAGGGCTAACCGTACGCGGAGGAACGCAGGGAGTGGGACGCGCAACGACGCAGGCGGTAGTAGTGGCGTCGGTGATGATTATCGGGGCCGACCTGTTCTTGACCAAACTTGCGTTGTATCTCGGAGACAAAATCTTTTGACGACCTCCGCGCAAGAGAACGACACCTCGGCGATAGTAGCTTTCAAAGACGTAAAAATTGGATTCGACGAAGGAGACGTGCTGCGTGGTGTGTCATTCGAGGTGGCGCAGCGAGAGACGCTGGTGCTACTCGGCGAAACGGGGACGGGAAAAACCCTGACGTTGAAATTGGCAGCGGGACTGCTTCGCCCTAGCCAAGGAACGATTGAGGTTTTCGGCGAGGAAGTTTCGGCCATGGGCGAAAAGGAACTGCTTGGGTATCGCCGGAAGCTGGGATTTGTGTTTCAGGAAGGCGCGCTCTTTGACTCGCTTACCGTAGGTGAGAACGTCGCGTATCCATTGCGCGAGGATCGGCTCAGCGAGGATGAAATCGGCAAGCGAGTGGAAGACGCATTGCGCTTTGTGGAGCTGGAGCACACTGGCGAGATGCTGCCCTCGGAACTTTCCGGCGGCATGCGGCGACGCGTGTCGATCGCGCGCATCCTGGCGACACGTCCACCGATGGTTCTATACGATTCGCCGACCGCGGGTCTCGATCCGGTCACGGCGCAGACCATCATCACGCTTATTCTGCGACTTCGCGATGTGTTCGGGGTAACGGCGATGATTGCCACGCATCGATTACAGGATGGATTCGGGCTGGCGAATTTTCGATTTGATCCGGAGTCCAGGCGCGTGCTGCGCCTGAAGGGACCGGGAGATGCGGCGGCGCGGAATGATGAGCCGGCGACACGGTTTGTGGTCTATCGAGACGGGCGAATTTACTTCGAAGGCGCTCCCGAGGAACTGGCAGAGTCCAAGGATGCGTATTTGCAGCGGTTCCTGGCTTCAATTTGATAGGCTGTGGTGGCTAAAAGGTTCGGCAAGGGCGGAAAGAGTTCATGGCGCAGCGCAAACAACTCACCTGGACGGAACTGCGCGTCGGGCTATTTGTGCTGGTGGGGTTGTTCGTGCTGGCGGTCGGAATTTTTTATGTGACCGGCGCGAATTTCATCGGCCCGAAATACCGGCTGAAGACATATTTACCTGAAGTTTCAGACCTGGCCATTGGCGCGCCGGTGCGCGTCGACGGCGTGGAAGTGGGAAACGTGGAGTCCATCCGGCTGGTGCCGCGCACGCCGGGCCATGTTCCGGACAAGATCAAGAATACCGAAGTCGTGATGCGCATTGACCGCCGATTCCAAAGCGACATTTTGACCGACTCGACGGCCAGCCTCGTGACCCAGGGATTATTGGGAAATCGCGTGGTGAACATAACGCGCGGTTTTACCGGCGTGGCGCTGAAAGAGGGTCAGGAAATTCAGGGGACGGAGGAAAAGGCGATCAAGGAAGTTGTGGAACGGAGCGCGGACGTGCTGGCGAATTTGCAGGCGCTCTCCGACAATGTGAAAGATTTGCTGGCAGGAGTGCAGCAAGGGCGCGGAACTTTGGGCAAGCTGTTGACCGACGATCAGGCGTATAAGAACCTGAACAGCGTGCTCGCCAAGACGAACCAGGTGGTCAGCGGAATTGAGGAAGGGAAGGGCACACTGGGCAAACTGGTTGTATCCGACGAGTTGTACGGGAAGGTGAACGCTACCGTAGATAGCGTGAACACCATCATGACCGACGTGCGCAGCCAGAGGGGGACGATCGGCAAGCTGCTGTACGACCCTTCGCTTTATGACGAGGCGAAGAAGGCTTTAAGCAACGGCAATGCGATGATCAGCGACGTGCGCGAAGGCAAAGGAACGCTAGGCAAGCTGGCTACGGATGATGTGCTGTACAACCAGCTGAGAGACACGAGCACGAACCTGGCAAAGGCCACGGCGAAACTGAACGACAATACGACGAGCGTCGGAAAAATGTTTTCCGACCCGCAGTTGTACGACAATCTGACGGGATTGACGGGCGACCTGCGATTGCTGATCGGAGATTTTCGCCAGAACCCGAAGAAATTCTTACACTTCAAGGTCACCGTCTTCTGACGTTTCACCGCTTTGCCCGGACGCTCCGCGCTGTGTTGTAATGAATCTGCAACAAACAAACCGTAGAGTGCAGGCAATTGAGTCCATCGTGCCAACTAATGTGACCGAGACGCAGGAACAACAGCAAAAAGCGGCGCCGAGGCCGGAAGCGGCAAAGTCCACGCTGCCGCAGCCGGGACGTCCTGTTCCGAGCCGCGCGTATCCTGGGGCGCTGATTGTTGTTGAAGGCACGGACGGTTCGGGCAAAAGCACGCAGCTGTATTTGCTGAAGCGCTGGCTCGAAATCGGCGGCTATCGGCTGCATTTCACGGAATGGAATTCGTCGCCGCTGGTGAAATCCGCCACCAGACGCGGCAAGCAGCGCCGGCTGCTGACGCCTACGACATTTTCTTTGTTGCACGCCGCGGATTTCGCGGATCGTTGCGAGCGGCAGATCATGCCGCTGTTGCAGGGCGACTACCTGGTACTGGCGGATCGCTATATTTATACGGCATTTGCTCGCGACGCCGCGCGGGGATGCCCGGCGCGGTGGCTCCGCAATCTCTATCGCTTTGCTCCCGTTCCCGATATCACGTTTTATTTTCGCGCGCCCCTGGATGTTGCGGTGCACCGTATCCTCAGCGGCCGCCCGAAGCTGAAGTACTACGAAGCGGGGATGGATCTGGGATTGTCGTTCGATCGCGCGGAAAGCTTCAAGCTGTTCCAGGCGCGCATTCTCGAGGAATACGACAAGATGGTGGACACCGATAATTTTGTCGTTCTCGACGGCACGATTCCCGTCAACAAATTGCAGAAGCAGATGCGCGACATTGTGGCGTCGAAAATCGATCTGAAGCGGTTCGCGCCTCGCGTGGCTGAAGCGGAATAACATGCCCGACCAGGAAAAAGAGAAAGAGAAGCCATCGAATTCCCCCGCGATAGCCAATCCGGACGGCACGCAGACCGCGCCCGCAAGCACCACGACGAAGAACGTGGAAGAAGAGGCGGCTTCGCAATATTTTTATGGCGAAGCGTTGGTGGGTTTTGATCCGAGCGAAATTACCGGTAGTTTGATCGTCATTGAAGGCATGGACGGCTCGGGGCGCTCGACACAAATCGCGCTGTTGCAGGAGTGGCTGGAATCAGAAGGCTTCGCGGTACAGACCAGCGGCTTGCGGCGTTCGAATCTGGTGGGCCGCGACATCGACGAATTGCTGGCCAAAAACGCGGTAACCCGTCTGACGCTTTCCCTGATGTACGCGACGGATTTTTTCGACCAGGTGGAGCACCGCATCCTGCCCGCGCTGCGAGCGGGCACGGTGGTGCTCGCGGACCGATTCATTTTTACGCTGATCGCCCGCGGTGTTGTGCGCGGCATCAATCGTGATTACATCAGCGGTTTGTACGCGATGGCGTTGCGGCCGCACCTGACGTTCTGGCTCAACGTGCGCCCGGAAACCGCATTTGCCCGCGAATTCAAGAAAGCGCAGGCCATCAGCTATTGGGAAGCGGGCCGCGACATGTCTCTCTCTCATGATCTTTATTGGTCCTTTATTCGCTACCAGACAATGATCAAGCGCGAATTCGAGGTCATGGCCAAGCGCCACAATTTTATCGAGCTGGACGGCGAGGCCAGCGTCTCCGCGGTGAACAAACAATTGCGGCAGCGCATCGCCGAGCAGTTGGGCATTCGGGGCACGAAGTACACTCCCTCCGCTGCATTGGCGCATCTCTGGCGGTAAACTCTGCGCATGTCTGAGCCGGTTCACATTGCCGCCATCGACGCCGGCTCCAATGCGGTGCGCCTGTCTGTCGCGCGCGCATATTCCGCGTTGGATATCGAGCCGCTGCACAACGAGCGCTATTCGCTGCGCCTGGGCGAAGGCGTCTTTCTTCGACATCGCTTCAGCGAAGAGATCTTCAAGAAAGGCGTGAAGGCATTTCGCCATTTTAAAGAAATCATGGATGAGTTCGGCGTCACGCGTTATCGCGCGGTGGCCACCAGCGCCTCTCGCGAAGCGCGGAATCGCGACGCCTTTGTGCGGCAGATCAAGCAAAAAGCAGGCATCGCGCTGGAAGTGATCAGCGGCACAGAGGAATCCCGCCTGGGTAGGGAAGCGGCAATCGCGGCGCTCGGACCGGAGTCTCCTCCGCGGTGCATCGCGGACCTTGGCGGCGGAAGTTTGGAAATCAATATCCTTCGCGATCATTCGGTGGAACAGAATGCGCAATTGCCCGTGGGCACCGTGCGCCTGATGACCACGCTGAATCTTCCCGGCGTGATTCGTCCGGCGCAAGAAGAGCAGGTAAAGCGATATGTACGTGCCCTGCTGGAGTCGCGGCTTCCCTCGCGCCCCAATCTTGCGGAGAGCATCGCCGTGGCCTTGGGGGGAAACGCGGAGACGCTCATGGCCGTAGCGCCCGGTCCTCGCCAACATGGAGTACCGACGCTGCAGCTTTCGCTGTTGCGCGAACGACTGGACGATATTCTGCGGCGTGATGTGCGCGAACGCATGAAGGCTTACGCGGTGCGACGCGATCGCGCCGACGTCATGGGCATCGCCGCAATCACGTTCGTGACCCTCGGCCGCTACCTCAACCTCCGCACGCTCTCGATTCCAGGTGTTGGCATTCGGGAAGGCTTGCTGCAGGAAATTGCGCGCGACGCTTTCTCGCGCAAGGAGCCGCATCGTTACAATGCGGCCGCGCGGCAACTCCTGGTGGGTACGCGCAGCTTTGCGCGCCGGCTGGAGTACGACCAGCGGCACGCGGAACATGTCCGCGAATTGAGTATTCTCCTTTTCGATGAGCTGCAGCCGGTCCATCACCTGCCGGGGGAATCGCGTGTATTGCTGGAGGCGGGCGCGCTACTTCACGACGTCGGCCACATGGTCAGCCATCGCGGACATCACAAACACGGCGAATACCTTGCCCTCAACGGAGACGTCCCCGGACTCGACGGCCGGGATCGAGCGGTCGTCGCGGCAATTGTTCGCTACCATAATCGGAAGTCGGAGCCGGCGGGGCACCACGTCGCATACGCCTCGCTGAACAATGCCGACAAGCGAATGGTGCGCCGGCTTGCTTCGATACTCCGCATCGCGGAAGCTTTGGACCATTCGCATCGCCAGCGCGTCACGAATGTCGATGCTTCCTTTCAGCGCGGCGCAGTGGGTGTGCAGGTGCATGCCCGCGGAGATGCGGCCGAAGATCTTCGCGACGCTAATCGCAGCGCGGAACTCTTCGAGAAGGAGTTTCACGTGCGCATGTTTTTCCGGCAATCTGGGGCAACACGGTTTTAGGAAGTAAGTATTATTTGAATCTTCTGCCGAAACGAGGTCACGCGCATGCAGCTGTACATCGTCCGCCACGGAATTGCCATCGATCGCGAAGATCCAAAATGCCCATCGGAGGCAGAGAGATATTTGACGGAAGACGGGGTCAAGAAGACCAAGCAGGTGGCTAGAGGTATTGCCGCTCTCGGTTTGCACGCCGATTTGATGGTCAGCAGCCCGTACGTTCGTGCAATGCAAACCGCCGAGATTTTTGCCGGCGCATTCGAATACGCGAAGCAGAAAATACGCCAGTCCGAAAGCCTGCTGCCCGGCGCCGAACCCGCGGCGTTCTTGCGCGAATTGTCAAAAGAAAAAAATGTCACGTCTTTGTTTTGTTTTGGCCATGCCCCGCATGTTGATGGCTTGCTGGCCGCCGCCGTTGGCGCGCCGCATCACATTACGTCATTGAAGAAGGCCGGGGTTGCCTTCGTGGAGTTAAAGCGCCTGTCGCCGCCGAAGGGCGAACTCGTCTGGCTCGTTACCCCGAAACTGGTGCGAAAGACGAAGTAGCGCAGTTGCGCTGCAAATTTTGCGGCGCAGTGACCTCTGCATCTTCTGAGCGCCCCGTGTTACTCTCTTCGCCGCAAGGGAGCCCGTATGACAGAAAACAAAGCAATTCCACGCCGAAGATTTATTTCGCAAGCCGCCGGAGCCGCCGCACTGACCATTGTGCCCCGGCACGTTCTGGGGCGTGGCTTCGTCCCGCCCAGCGACAAGCTCAACATCGCGGGTATCGGCGTCGGCGGCATGGGACGCGCGAATCTCATCAACGTCGCCTCGCAAAATATAGTCGCGCTCTGCGACGTCGACTGGGGTTACGCCGGGAAAGCGCTCGACCGTCTCGATTCCGACATCGAAAAGCTCCGCACCCGCATCGACGCACCCCCCGTCCCGCCCAAGCCAGGCCAGTCTGAACCGGCATTCAACCCGGAAAAGGCCAAGCTGCAGCTGGCGAACATGATTCAGTTGAAGGCCAACGTGCCAAAAGCGAAGCGCCATAAGGACTATCGCCAGATGCTCGAGCAGCAGAAAGACATCGAGGGCGTGATCGTAGCCACCCCGGACCATATGCACGCAACTATCGCGCTCGCCGCCATGGACGCTGGCAAGCACGTGTATGTGCAAAAGCCGCTCACCTGGTCCGTCGATGAAGCGCGCCGCCTGGCTCGACGCGCGAAGGAAAGCAAGCTCGCCACACAGATGGGCAACCAGGGCCATTCCTATGACGAAGCGCGTACCGCGGTCGAATACATTTCGTCCGGCGCTATCGGGGAAGTCACCGAGGTCCATATCTGGACCAACCGCCCGCTCGGCTACTGGCCGCAAGGTGTCCCGCGCCCTGAACCGCTAAAAGCTCCGGCGGACACCTTGAAGTGGAATGGCGCTGGTGTCGACTCTCGATTGGCCGCCGCGCTCGCCGGAAGCTATCCCGTCCCGGAAGGCCTGGACTGGAATCTTTTTCTGGGCGTCGCGCCGCAGGTGCAATATCACCCCATCTACCATCCGTTCAATTGGCGCGGCTGGACCGACTGGGGTGTCGGCGCAATCGGCGATATGGGCGCGCATTTGATCGACGTTTCGATGTGGGCCCTCGAGCTCGGCATGCCTACTACGGTTGAGACCGTCTCGACACCATTCAACGGCGCTTCCTATCCGCACGCTACGATGACCTTCTATGATTTTCCCGCGCGCGGGAAAATGCCGCCCGTCAGACTTACGTGGTATGACGGCGGGCTACTGCCCAGCCGCCCCGAGGAGCTTGGCGACGAGCAATTGAACAAAGGCGGCGGCGCGCTGTTGATTGGCAGCAAGGGAAAGCTTCTGCACGACACTTACGGGCTAAATCCACGTCTGCTTCCCAAGGCCCTGAACTCTTCCATCGGCAAGCCGCCGCAAAAGCTGCCGCGCATCCCGGGTGAGCACCACGAGCTCAATTGGGTGGATGCTGCCAAGGGCAAAGCAGCAGCGTCTTGCCCGTTTGAATATGCGGCGCGTCTCACGGAAGTCATGCTGCTTGGCATCGTGGCCCTGCGCGCAGGAACGAAGATCCGCTACGACGCCGAAAACATGCGCATCACCAATGCCATCGGCGCTACTGAGTACCTGACTCGTCAGTATCGCACGGGCTGGTGACCACTGATGGGGGCAGACGTGGCGGTATAACCTCTCCGTAGCTGGATCGCATACGGAGAGGAGGTCCTACAGTAAACACCTGAGAAGACGCACCGGTGAAATACTGGGTAGCGTTTTTTTGTTTTTTGTGGCACAGTCCCGGCCCAAGTGGGGTGTCTAGGACAAAAATTTCACGGATTTTTGACAAGCTGTGATGGTGTCGTTCGATCTTCATGCTGTGATTGACGCAGGATCGGAGTTGGTTGCTGTACAAAATGAATCATCAATAGGAGCCCAAATGGGGAACGGCTGGCGAGTGGCTGTTGTGCTCTGTGTTCTAAGCTTCACGGTTACGGGGTTCGTGTTCGCGCAATCTGACCTTGGAACCATTTCCGGTTTCGTGAAAGATCCTTCCGGCGCGACCATCGCGAACGTCAAAGTCACAATCCAAAACAATCGCGGGGTTGATCGCTCCGCCACCACCAACGAATCAGGCTATTACGCGATCACGAATGTTCCCGCGGGTTTGTACACCGTCACGGCCGAGGCTTCCGGCTTCCGGAAATATGAATCCCGCGACAACAAGCTCGATCCCAGCGCCACTCTCCCGATCGACATTCAGCTTACGGTAGGTTCCGCCAGCGAAACCGTCCAGGTTTCCGCGACCGCAGTGCAGCTACAAACCGAGTCCGCATCCGTGCAGCAGCTTGCCACCCGCGAGCAAATCGATTCTCTCGAAATCAATGGCCGCAACCCCATTTTCATGGCCAATCTGGTTCCCGGCACGCGTGGCGGCACGCTTGCAAACCTGAGTTTCAACTTTACGCAGGGACCGTCGAACATCAACGGCGCGCGTACGCCGGAGAGTTTGATCACGTATGACGGCGCTCCGGCGGTTCGCACGCGCTCGAACGGCACCAGCATTGGCGCTGCGGACGTCGACTCCACGCAGGAAATTCAGATCCTGACCGCGGATTACGCGCCGGAATACGGTCGCTCGTCCGGCGGCCAGATCCGCATCACCTCCAAGAGCGGCTCGCAGGATTTTCACGGCGCGGCCTACGAATATGCGCGCAACACCGTATTCAACGCGAACCCCTGGCAGCGTAATGCGGTGCCGAGAACGAGCCACATCACCGCTCCTGTTCATTACAATCAGTTTGGATACAACATCGGCGGACCGTTCTATATTCCCAACCACTTCAACACCAACAAGACCAAAGTATTCTGGTACTGGGGAGAGGAATGGGTCCGGTACGTGTTTACGGACACCAATGGTCTTACTGTCCCCACACAGTTAATGCGGCAGGGAGATTTCAGCGAACTGCTCGATCCCAATAACATTTTCTACCACAAAGCCGTTGTCATCGTGGATCCCAAGACGGGTCTTCCGTTTCCGGGCAACATCATTCCGGCACCGGGCACAGCTACCACTGGCTCGACCGCGAGCCCCAACGGTCTGGGCATCCTCAGTGCCTACCCGCTTCCAAATTTAACTACGCCTATCAATGGCAACCAGAATTGGTTTTTCTCCGCGAAACACCCGCAAAATCAGCGCAAAGACACTTTGGCCGTAGACGTGAACCTCACCGATAAACAGCGCCTGCGCTTCCGCCGTGTGTACTTCACGTTCTTCGAATATCAGCCATTGGATGGCGGCACCAATGAAACGCCCAAGTTTTTCGATCGCCCCAACCAGACAAACTCGCTCGACCACATTTGGACCATTAGCCCCACTAAAGTGAACGAAGTCCTGCTCTCCTTCAGCTTGGACCAGGTTCATATCCCGGTCGATCAAGCGCACTTCCTCGACCGCACCACGGTTGGCTTGAACTATCCCTATATTTTCCCGGGTGGGAAATTGATCCCCACGCGTATCCCTACCGTGAACATGTCTGCGTTTTCGGGATTGAGCGGCGGGCCCTATCCGTCTCACTCCGCGGGACCCATTTACGACCTCTCCGACAGTTTCACGTGGGTGAAGGGCAACCACGCCTTCAAGTTTGGCGCTCTGTACGAATATTCCGGCGAAAATGACAACGACGAGATTAACGTACAGGCTTGTTCCACGTGCACCAACAACCAGAATGGCCAGTTCCTGTTCAGCGATAACGGCGGAAAGTTCATTCGCCCGGGATACACCGTCGCATCCAGTGGAGCCGCCGCCGCCAATGCCGCGCTCGGACTCTTTGACACCTATTCCGAGATTGGCCACCGGGCTTATACCGTGTTCCGCGGAAGCATGTGGGAAGGCTTCGCGCAGGACTCCTGGAAGGTGAAGCAGAATTTGACTCTGAACTTCGGTCTCCGTTACTCGGTCATCGTTCCATATCATGCTATCTGGGGCAACATGATCGTATTTGACCCCAGCTTGTACGATCCGGCGAAAGCGGTCACTGTTGACCCCACCACCGGTCTGATCACCGGTTCGCCTACGATCGACCAACTTTATAACGGCATGGTCATTCCCGGGTCCTCATTCCCGTCGTCTGCGAATGGCCGTGTCCCCGAAGCGACTTCAGGTACCTTCAATGGGCTCTTCCGCGGTATTCCTGACCACTACTCGGACATCCAGTGGGGTGAGGTCCAGCCGCGGGTTGGCATCGCGTATCAGCTCAACAACAAAACCGTGCTGCGCGCCGGCGGCGGGCGGTTCTTTACCCGCTTGGGTGTCAGCGACTCCATCTTCTTGGGAGGCAACCCGCCATTCCAGCCCAACGCCAGTGTATCGTTTGGCTCCGTGGACAATCCTGGCGGCACCGGTACCAACCAGGTGCCCTTGGTCGTCACCACACAGAGCAAAGCGTTCAAGGCCCCCGAAGCGTGGGCCTGGAATTTCACCGTAGAACGAGAGTTGTTCTGGAAATCGCTCCTGAGTGTGGGATATGTGGCGCGTCGGGGCCTGCACCTACAGCGAGAGTCGGACATCAACCAGCCGACTTTGGCTACCAGGGCG
>Ga0247669_1000636_pt1 | contig 13072 bp, 10 predicted proteins | sample CNK10_metaG_FD_182734 | JGI IMG/M metagenome (GOLD analysis project Ga0247669, IMG submission 182734) | Soil microbial communities from Purdue University Martell Research Forest, Indiana, United States - CNK10 | ecosystem: Environmental > Terrestrial > Soil > Temperate forest > Bulk soil...
CCACTCCCAGGTATCGCCAAGAGCGGCAAGAGGCCGGAACCCTCCATATAAGACAGTCACGCCGCGCGCTGAGTCGTACACAGCGGCACCCGCAGAGCGGAGAGACGGGCCGGCCATGAAGGTGGGTTTCCACTCGCCGCCATCGAATTCCCATGTATCAGAGAAGAGTACCTCGTCGTTCCGTCCGCCAAAAAGGACGAGACGGTCGCGCTTTGAGTCATACACGAGGCTGGCGTCCGCACGCGCCAGGAAGGGCGTGTCCTTTAGGAGTTGCCACCTTCCTCCATCCAACCTGCTCAACTTCCCATCATCGCCGGACTCCCCGCTACCGCCGAACATTACGGTTTGCTGGTGTTTTGAATTAAAGGCGAGCGGCGCTACGATTTTGCTGACACCGGTTTCGCCAACCAACCGCCACGCGCTGCCATTCCATCCCCAGACATCGCCCAGCTTCTTTTCTCCTCCTTGGTCCCACGCGTAGCCGCCATATATCAGAAATTCCTTTCGTGCCTCGTCGTAAACACCAGAATGGTGAAGTCTTGCCGAAGGAGCGTTAGGCGCCTGTGCCGTCGCGCCTGAAGCTGCGATTAACAAAAGTGCTGGCAGCGTTAGAACTCTCCCTGGAACTTCCGCAATCATACTCCCCCCAAAGTCTGGAATCGTCATGCCTGGCAAACCGAGCGGCCCAGTCACTCTCCTCAAGATTTAGACGGCTATTTTCTACGAAATGTTTCGTAGATATAAGGAATATTTCAAAGAACTTTGCAAATGCCGGGTTGCCCCAAGTTCCGAAGCTGGGAACGCTCCGACGACCTCTGGGTCAATCTCACAGCTCGATCCCAATCGTCCTCCCTAGCAAAACAGCGAAGCACGGCAGCCGTAGCCACCTGTTTACCCTGTCGGCGTCATGGTTGTGGGTGCGATCTTGCAGCCACGCTTCCGAATTCTCGAGAAGGGACTTGGGTGATTCCGTACGGCGTTCTCCCAGCTCTTGGTCTAACCATTGGCGAACTGCGAGTGATCGGTTTTGCCCTTGGTTCGGTCTTACTCGTCGTCGTTTGCGACGTGATTCTTGTGATCGAGGGAGTCAGAATCAGACGCCGCGTAAGGTCTAATGAGTCGGATCAGTTTTGTACGTCCTGCGACCAGTCTTGATTAGTCGACCAACCAGACGAATGGCCAATCACTGGCAAGAAACCGTGTTGGGGAAAGATTCTACGCTGCGTCTTCGTCGGGCTCGACCGTCAGCCGGCCCTTGCTTTTCTTGGCCATCAGGTAGGACCGAATAAACGGATCGAGGTCGCCATCAAGCACGCGGTCCACGTCGCCGACTTCAAACTTTGTCCGGTGATCCTTGATTAAGCGATACGGCTGCATCACATACGAACGAATCTGGCTGCCAAACGAAATTTCCAGTTTCGTTTCGTCCAGCTTGTCACTCGCATCGCGCCGCTTCTGAATTTCAGCGTCATACAATTTCGACCGCAGCATCTTCATCGCAAGTTCGCGGTTCTTGTGCTGACTGCGCTCTACCTGGCACGCCACAACGATTCCCGACGGCAAATGCGTGATCCGCACCGCCGTCTCAACTTTGTTGACGTTCTGGCCGCCCTTGCCGCCGGCACGATATGTATCGAGTTTCAGCTCGTCGGGCTTGATGTCGATCTCGATCCGGTCATCCACTTCCGGAATCACGAACACGCTGGCGAACGACGTATGGCGCCGCGCCGCCTGATCGAAAGGAGAAATCCGCACGAGCCGGTGCACACCCGTTTCGCCGTACAAAAGTCCGTATGCATTTTCACCGGTAAACTGAATCGTCGCATTCTTGATGCCCGCTTCTTCGCCTGGCGTTTCATCGAGTACCACGGCGTTAAATTTTCTGCGCTCCGCCCAACGCAAATACATGCGCAGCAGAATCGAAGCCCAGTCTTGCGATTCCGTGCCGCCCGCGCCGGGCTTGATCGTCATGATCGCGTTCAGGTGGTCGCTCTCGCCGGAAAGCAGCGTCCGTGTTTCCTGCTCAGACACAAACGTTTCCGCCGCCGTCAATTCCCTGTCGAGATCGCGCAGCAGTTCTTCCTTCTGCGCCGCGTTGGTCTCCTGCGACGCCAGCTCAATATAAGTCTCGATATCGCCGGTAACCGACGTCAGCTTCTCGTCCGCGTTCACTTGATCTTCCGCTCGCTTTCGTTCGCGAAGCACACCCTGGGCCTTCTCCTGGTCGTCCCAGAAGCCCGGCTGTGCAATCTTTTCTTCGTGAGTCTTTAATTCTTCGCGGAAATGCGCGGCGTCAAAGATAGCTCCGCACAAGCGTGATGCGCTGCTTCAGTCCTTCGTATCGATATTGCAGATCTTCCAGAATCATTTCGTTTCACTCTTCGCTTTTCGCTACGTCGTTACTTCATTGCTTCGTCTCTTCACCAGTGTTTGAGCTACCAGAATAACCGAAATAATCACACACAACCAAGCAAACCAGTCGCCCATGCGCGTGTACAGCGTCAAGTCCGTCCGAAAGTCGTACGGCAAATCGGCAGCTCCCCGCACGTCGCGGGGAATTGAAGTGTACGTCCGTCCGTACGGATCGACAGCCGCGGTAATCCCGCTGTTCGTCACGCGCACCAGCCAGCGCCGGTTTTCCACCGCCCGCACGCGCGCCATCCGCAAATGTTGCTCCGCCGCCGCGGACTTTCCAAACCACCCGTCGTTGGAAATGTTGATGAACAGATTCGCGCCGCCGTTCGCAAACTCGCGAATCTCGCCGGGGTAAATCGCCTCATAACAAATGTACGTCCCAAATTTAAATCCATTTGGCAGCGTCCCGACAACGCGATTCATTCCCTTCCGGAATCCGCCGACTTCGCTCGAAACACTTGCGACCACGCGATGAATCAGCGGAAAAGGTTCGTATTCGCCGAACGGCACGAGGTGCATCTTGTCGTACGCAAAAATTCGCCGCCCATTTCCATCTACCATAACGGCGCTGTTGTATGGCACCTGAACGTGCGCGCCAGAAGGCCCCACTTCCGGTTTCCACTCAATCGTGCCCGCGAGAAACGGCCGTTGCGCCTCGATTGCAATCCGCGACGCGACTCTTCCAAACTGCGCGTCTTGCCAGGAAAACGGGGCGGGCGCTTCCGGCCAAATAATTAAATCGGGATGCTTGGCGGTATCCTCCAGGCTGAGCGCTTCCAACTCGGCCAAATCTTCGCGGTGCGCGCCAAACCAGTCTTGCCCGTACGATTCGACCTCCGGAAAATTTGGCTGCACCGCGCGCGCCGAATGATTCGCCACAGCCTTCGGCACAAACTTCTCGCCACCGAACATGACCAACAAAATCAATACGGTGGCACCGGCAATAATTCCAAGCCTCTTCGCAATGGCCGTCGATTTCGCGACATCCGCCCACGCAACCAATGAATTGAACGCAGCAACGACAAACGAAAGTCCGTATATTCCGGTGACGGTCGTGAGTTGCGCCATCGCCAGGTTCGTTCCGGCGGGATATCCAAGCAAATTCCACGGAAAACTTATCTCCGGCAAATGGGCGCGAATAAATTCAAACGTGACCCAAAGAAACGGCGCCCCGATGCACGCTAGCTTCGCGTCACGCCCCGCAATTCGATTCACGCACCAGGCAAATCCCCCAGTCAGCACGCCCCATGCCGCCGCAATCAAAAGCAACACTCCCCAGCCGCCCGCAGGCGAAAGCCCGCCGTGCACGCTCAACACCGTCGCGATCCACGGCACGGAAGTCAGTACAAACGCGATTGCATGAACAAATCCGCAGGCAAACGCCACGCGCGGCTTCGCCTTCATCACCAGCATCAAGAGCAGCCCGACACTGATCCACGAATAAATTTGCAGATTCAAACCGATGAAGGAGAGAGACAATCCCGCGCCGGTCAGCGCCGCGAAAAGAGAGCGCGCAGCGGCCGGTATTTCCTTGCCTGATTGCGAATCAAGAAACGCGAACCACCTGCGCGGCGTCATCCGCGCTTCACGATGGCCTTAAAACCGGCGGATTCGATGCTCTTCCGTGCTGCATCGGCGGCTTTTTGATTAGGGTAAGGGCCTACTTGTACGCGGTAATATTTGTCGCCTTGCGGCGGCACGACGTATGCCGGAAATTTCTTTTTCATCAGCGTCGACGCGACGTTCAACGCATCGGCCTGTCTGGTGAGCGCGGCAACCTGCACGGTGAACGAACCGCGCGGCGCTTGCGGCGCGGCAACTGTTGATTTCGCATTGTTCGGCGTGACCGGCTTCGCACTTGCATTTAAATTTTTCGACGATGCCGTCGCGTTTCGCGGCGTCGCGTTGTTCACCGGCGCCGGTTTCAGATGCTCGTCGGTCGCCTTGCTTTCGCCCGCGTGATAAAACTCCCAATCCGAACTCGGTGGAGTAACAGGATCGCTTGCGGGCTCAACTTGAGGAGTTCCTTTTTGGCGTTTCGGTTCGACTTCCGGCTTCGCCTTCACCACGACATCCGACGGCCGGAAAGATCCTTCCGCGCGCACCTGGCCCTCGAACTCCTTGCGGCCCATCACGTAACCCAGCGTGAAAAATACCCCTGAAAAAAGCAGCATCAGAAAAAATAGCCCAATTACGTGCCGGCCCTCCAGCACGCGATCGCCCGCCGATGCTCTTCTTCCCCCAGCCGCCATTCTTATTTCTGCTTGCCCCCTAACGCATTCACCCAGCTACTAATGATATCCACAGGCAAGGGAAACACAATCGTTGTGTTCTTCTCGACACCTATTTCAGTTAACGTCTGCAGATAGCGAAGCTGAATCGCCGAAGGCTGCGTTTCCAGAACTTTCGCGGCGTCCGCAAGTTTTTGTGCCGCCTCAAACTCGCCGGCCGCGTGAATTACCTTCGCGCGCCTCTCCCGTTCCGCTTCCGCTTGCCGTGCGATCGCGCGCTGCATCTGCTCGGGAATGTCCACCTGCTTTACTTCCACTTTGGTGACTTTGATTCCCCATGCTTCCGTATCCTGGTCGAGAATCAACTGAAGCTTTTCGTTCACGCGGTCGCGTTCGGAAAGTATTTCATCCAGCTGAAATTGGCCGACGACACTGCGCAGCGTGGTCTGCGCGAGTTGTGATGTCGCATAAAGATAGTTCTCAATTTCGCGCAGAGCGCGATTCGCATCCACGACTTTGAAATAGCAAACCGCGTTCACTTTCACCGACACGTTATCTTTCGTGATGATGTCCTGCGGCGGGACGTCCAACGTGACGATGCGCAGCGGAATGCGATAAAGCGTTTCGATCGGCCAAAGGATAATTCGCAATCCCGCGCCCTTTGCGTCCGGCAACATGCGCCCCAGGCGCAGCACGGCACCGCGCTCCCATTCCTTAATGACATTGAAAGATTTTGCAAACCACAGCAGCACAATCCCGACGACAATCAAAACCGGCAACCAGTTCTCCATATTTCCTCCCCCAAGTCCCATAAACTATTTTTGCGCCTCGACCGGCGCAACTTCCACGCGCAGTCCTTCCACCTTCATTACGCGCACGGATTTTCCTTCACCGATTTCCTGCGAAGAGAACGCACGCCACAATTCTCCGCGCCACCGAATCATACCCTCTCCGCCTGACGCGACGGGCTTTATGACCGTTCCAACTTCGCCGATCATCTCTTCGGGTCCCGTTGCCGGCTTCCATTTTCGCGAACGCAAGACGGAGCGCATCAAAAATACGGAAATCCCCGCGAAAGGAATGGTCACGGCCAACGCCACGAGCGGACTCACGCCACGGCCAGTCAGCGGCGAGCGCACCAGAAACAGAGCGCCGAGCATCATCGAAATAATTCCGCCGGCCAACAGGACGCCGTGGCTCGTGTATTTTGCTTCGAGAACAAACAGCGCGATGGCCACCACAATCAGAACAATTCCCGCCAGATTCACGGGCAACAGGTGCATCGCGTACAGGGCGAGCACCATGGAGATCGCGCCGACTACTCCGGGAGCCACCATTCCGGGATGCGTAAACTCGGTGTAGAGTCCGAGCGCGCCGACAATCAGCAACAGGAAAAATACGTCCGGCTCAACGATGCGAGCCAAAAAACTTTGGCGCAACGATAACGAAAACGGTTCCCGAGCGGCGTTGGTCAATTCCAATTTCAGCTTTGTTCCGTTGAAGCGAGTGATCTCTCTGCCATTTAATTTCTGAAGCAGCTCTTCGGTGGAGTCGGCTTCCAGGTCGATCAGCTTGCCGTCCAACGCTTCCTGCACCGTAAATGCTTTCGCGTCGGTCACCGCGGTTTCGGCAAGCGATGGATTTCGCCGGCGTTTTTCCGAGAAACTTCTCAGAAATGCCTGCGCGTCGTTCGTGATCTTTCGTTTGAGCGTTTCGTCAATTCCAATCGTGAATCCACCAACGGCCAGAATTGGCGAAGCCGCGCCGGTACGAGTCGCGGGCGCCATCGCCGCAACGTCCGCGCTCAGCAAAATAAAAAAACCTGCCGATGCTCCTCGCGCACCCTTCGGCGCCACATACACCGCCACCGGCACCGGCGAATCCAGAATGTGTTGCACGATTTTTTGCGTGGAATCGCTCAAGCCGCCGGGCGTGTCCATCGTGATTAGCACAAGCGACGCTTGCCGCCGCGCGGCATCCGCCAAGCCTTCCTCCACATAGGTCGCAAGCACCGGCTCGATTTCGCCGTTGATTTGCAGTTCGAGAACCAGCGGACCACCGTGTTTTTCCTGGGCGCCAGCACCCGCCAATCCGAAGCACGACGCAAGCAGCGCAGCAAACACGGGCAACACCGCGACAAGTCGCGTGGCCCATCGTCGCTGCTCGACAACAAATTTCACTTCGAGTCTCCGCCCGGTTTCACGGCCTTCAAGTGCTCCAGCAATTGTTTCGCTTCGGCGTAATTTGGCGCAAGCTTCACGGCGCGTTCCAACTCCGTTCGCGCCAGATCATTTTTCTTTTGCTCGAGATAAATTCGCGCAAGGGACACGTGGTCGACGGCGGAATCCCGCCGCGCCAGGGCCGCTTGCAATTCCTTCACCGCATCATCCGGTTTATTTCGCCGCCGCGCAACGTCCGCAATGCCGCGATGCGCCGACGCATCTCCCGAATCCAATCGAAGCGCCGCGCGAAATGCCTCTTCCGCGGTATCCAGCCGGCCGGCGGAAAGTTCCTGACGCCCTCGCCTGACCAAGCTCGCGCCGGAACCTGCCGACGCTTCCGCGGTGGCCGAAGCCGCCGTTTGCTGCGACAAATTCTCCAATTGCAACGACGACGTGTCCAATTCCGTCTTGATTCGTTCCATTTTCGCCAAAGCATCCGGCTTTACAGCCGGAAATTTGCCGGGGCCGATCGCTTCATTTGCGGCGTCTTTTTCTTCATCGGCTTCTTCTTTCTTCCCTGCTTTCTCCAGCGCATAAATCAAAAGCGAGCGATCTTCCGCAGTCTCCGGTTCGCGTTCAGTGGCATCGCGAAACTCGTCCGCAGCTTCCGCAAATTCGTTCGCGCGCAAATACAACAGACCGAGGTTCACCGGATAGTCGCCTTCTTCCGGATCGAGTTCCGCCGCGCGCCGCAGGGCCGCAATTCCTTCCGCAGATTTTCCCGCCCTGGCGCGAGCAAGACCCAGATTGTTTAGAATTTCCGGCAGGTCCGCGCCGGAAACGAGATTGTCCTTCAAGGCGTCTTGCAGCGAAACAAAAACCGCTTCCGCTTTGTCCGGTTCATCCGTCCACAGGCGGCAGACACCGGTCGCAAAAACCGCTTCCGTAAATCGCAAACTCGTCTTGGGCACGCGGCTAAGCCATTGCAGAGCGGAGGCGCAGTCGCGCCGGCCGTAATAGAGCTGCCCGAGGGCAAAGGCAGGGTCGGACCAATCTGGTTCGAGGCGTGCGGCTTCCCGCAGTTCACGCGTCCTGGCGTCGTCTTCGTTGGCGAGCAGGCCGCGTATGTAATGTTCGAAAGCGTCAAGCCGCAGCGGCCGCTGGAGTTTCGAAAAGTCGGCCAAGTTCAGGGGAAAGGACCGTTCGTTACCCGCCAACAGTTTCCAGACTGTTTTCGTGTGGAGATCCATCAGCGACTCCAGCTTCCCCGTTTCCTGCACCGCAGGCTGCAATGCGGCTGGATTGACGCGCAAGACGCGCGCTTGCAGCGTCAACGAATTTCCGTCGGTGTGAAACTTTCCGAAGACGACAAAGTCAACGTCGAGTTCGGCGCCAATGCGCAGCATCGTGGCATGGCTCAGTCTCGCGCTTGCCGGCAATCCGTAGCGATCAAGCTCGGCAGTGCGTCCCGCGTGCGAATAAACCTGTTGCCCGGCGGCCGAAAGCCGCTGAATGGTCAGCTCTTCCAATCCTTCGCTTAGCCAATCAAGGCGCGGGCTTGCGCCGGCATTTTCGAAGGGAAAAACCAGGAAAATTCCCTGGCCGCTCAGAGGCTGTACCGGTTTTGGAGTCTGTCCGCGGAGGACGCCGGGAGACAAAACGGCCAGTAGAACGAGCGCGGGTGCGGGGATCTTTCGCAGAATGTTCACGAAAAAATTGTATCAGACTGCGCGGTCGCGCCGAGGAGTTCTCGTGGCGTTGTTCTATGGAAAAATGGCGGGAGGTGATCCCACTTTAATCAGCGATTTCGCTGACACCGAGAGAAATTCCTCCACTTCGCCTTTTGTCCGAGGAGTCGGGCGCGGTTTGGTTTAGTGGGTGCGTTCTTGTGCAGGCGGCGCGAGAACTTCCTGCATTTCGGGCAATTTGAGCATGGCCGAAAACGCAGGATCGGTCTGCACTTCGTTCATGGTCTTGTAGCCTTCATCTTTTGCCTTGCGCAGGTAGATGAGGCTGCGCTCGAAGTTTCCTGATTCGGCGAACGACTTCGCGAGGAGAAAATAAAATTTCGCGCGATCTTCGACAGAGCGATCCTGTACGGTGGAGCCGTTGCGTCCAGCGCCGTGGTCAAGAACGGTCGGATCGAGTTTCAGCGCTTGCTGAAACGAAGCGATGGACTCTTCATATTTCTTATCCGCAAAATACGCGTAGCCCAAATTGCTGTAAGACACCGCCAAATCGGCGCGCATCTTGATGGCCTTCTGATAGGCGCGAATGGCGCGGCCGAATTTCTTTTTGTCGTACCAGATCACGCCAATATTGTTCTGGGCGTCGGCGTAGGTCGGGTCGAGCTTCACGGCGCGTTCGTAGGAGCGCAGCGCGCCGCCGAGATCGTATTCCTTGTGCAGCGCAATGCCGAGTTTGTTATAGACCACGGCATTTTTGGGATCCTGCTCGGTAAGCTTTTTGTACGCCAAAGCCGCTTCGCGAAATTCCTTGCGCGCCATCATCAGATCGGCCATTTCTTCGGCCGAAAGCTGGCGGGAAGACGCGGGCGTTCCTTGCGTCGCTTCCTGGGAAGGCGCCTGGATCGAATGCGGGATAAAAGCCATGGCCGCCTTCGGTTCATCGTTCGTTTGCCCGGAAGAAACAGCGGTAACGCTGAGGAGGAGGACTAGACCTGCAGGAATCGCCAGTCGCAAAACTTTCATGGCGAGTCTCCTTTGTCCGGTTTGGCCGGATTCGGATTTGATTGGCCTGGGTCGGTTTTGCCCGGCTCGGGCTTTTTCTTACCCCCAAAGATACCAAAAATCTTCTTCAAGGGATTCTTTTTTTTGTCTTCTTCCTTCACTTCGGAAGCAGCAGGCTCGTTAGCCTGTCCGGTTGCGTTGGGAGGCCGGTTGGGATCGTACTTGGTCGCGCCCGCGCCCTTAGGTTCTCCGTCTTTCTTATCTCCGCCGCCGAAAATGTGCGAGAGGAACGAACCGGTGGAGGAGATGATTCCCTGCCCGCCTCCGTGCAATTCGCAATATTGCGTCGGTGCGGAGCCTGCGACGAAAACTTCGTCCTTGGTGGTTGGACAGTTTGGTGTGGCGAGCTCCAGCGACTCCGGATCTATCAACGTCGTTTGCACACCTTCGGGCGGGTCGAAGTCTTTCACGTTGCGGTAGCCAGGGAGCGCCGTCGCCCTCTGCATGAAATCCGCCCAAATCGGGGCATCGGCCGCTCCGCCCGTCAGCCCCAGGTCGCGGTTGTCATCAAATCCAATCCAAATCACGCACACGAGATTCGAAGTGAAGCCGGCGAACCAGCCGTCACGCGAAGTGCCGGTTTTTCCAGCTGCAGGCAAAGTGAAGCCGTGCGCGCGCACCGCAGCGCCGGTGCCACGGTTCAAGACGTCTTTCATGACGCTGGTGACCAAGTAAGCGACGCGTGGATCGAGGACGGTGCGCGTTTGCGGTGTCACCTTTTCGAGCATGGTTCCGTTGGCGCTAACGACTTCGCGCAAAAATTCCGGTTCAGCACGCACGCCGCCTTGGCCAAATGCGGTGTAGCCTGCGGCGACTTCCACCGGCGTCATTTCGTACGCGCCAAGCGCGACGGCCGGCGTGGCGCGAATGTTATTTCCAAGCCCCATTTGGCGCGCGATTTGCACGACACGGCCATAACCGATAAGTTCCGCCACTTTTACGGTAGCGACGTTGAGCGAATTGGTCAGGGCATCGCGGACGGTGACACGGCCCATGAATCGTTCGCCGTAGTTGTTCGGGGTGTATTCCTGGCCTTCGAATTCAAACGTAGTCGGCTCGTCGTCTACCGTTGTCACGGGCGTGATGATGGGCTGAACGCCGTCCACGGCATTAGTAAAAGCGGCGGAATAGACGAATGGCTTGAAAACGGAACCAGGCTGGCGGCGTGCAATCGCATGATTCAACTGGCTGGTGCCATAGTCCCTGCCGCCGATCAGCGCTTTGATTTCTCCGGTGTGCGGATCGAGGACGACCATGGCGGCTTGCACTTGGGGGATCGGTTCATCGCTGCCTTTCTTCTTGGCTTCGCGTTTCCATTTGTCGTAACGCTTGGCTAGAAGCAGGTCGACGTTTTTTGTGCCGGCATCCAGAGCGGCGACGGCGGCGCGCTGTAGCGCAGGATCAATCGACGTATAGACACGGAAGTTCTCGCTGAGTAGCTCGTTTTCCGAAAATTTGTCGAGCAGGTGATCCTTGACCATGTCCACGAAGTAGGGAGCTTCGTTGCCGGACACGGACGTCCGAATAATCTTGAGAGGCGCGCGCTTGGCGTCCGCCACATCCGCTTCGGTGATGTATTTGTTATCGAGCATCTGCGGGAGGACGCGGTCTCGCGCCTGGACGCCGCGCTCGGGATGGCGGTCAGCCGAGGAGTAGTAATTGGGCGCACGGATAATTCCGGCAAGGAAGGCGCACTCGCCGAGAGACAGTTGGCGCAAATCTTTTCCGAAATAGCCGACGCTGGCTTGCGCAAAGCCGCGAATGCCGAAGCTTCCGCGGTTGCCGAGGTAGACCTCATTCGCGTACATTTCGAAAATCTGTTTTTTGTTGAAGCGCTGCTCGAGTTCGAAAGAGAGCATCGCTTCGGCCAGCTTTCGCCGCCAGTTGCGATCGGTAGAAAGAAAGAAGGTTCGCGCCACTTGCATGGTGATGGTGCTGGCGCCTTGCAAGTGGGTTCCGTGACGCAAGTCATTCCAGGCGGCGCCAAAGATTCTTATGAAGTCGAAACCAGGATGCTCGAAGAAGCGTTTGTCTTCCGCGGACAGAATCGCGTTGACCAGCGTGGGCGGCAAATCTTCATAGCGGACGGCACGACGTTTTTCACGCGCGCTGTCAAACAGATTGGTGATGAGTTCCGGCTCGATATCGGCAATGCCCAATTCGGCCCCACCGTTCAAGGGACGGATGGACTTGATGGTCTTGCCCGCAAACTGCACGGCGATCGCATTGTTCCCGGCAAAATAGGAAAGCTTCGAGGGGCGAACATCGACGGTATTGCCCTGCACGGTGTACTGACCGAGCGCGTTGTCATCGGCCGTCGGGCGGTAGCCGACACGCTGGAGGTATTGCGCCAAGTCGTCGGGACCCCAGACCTGGCCGGTTGAGATCTGTTCCGGCGCGGAAAAAATCTGGGTGGTGTTTTGCAGGACGTTGCCGGACAACCGGGCGTCAATCATTCGCGAGTATTTGACGTAATACCAGGCAAAGACCGAGGCACAAATGAAGACAACGAAGAAGACGATGCCAAGCAGGGTCAGACCGAACGTGGATGTCCAGAATCCTTTTTGGACGCGGATACGCAAGCTCTCTCCATCGGGCTGAAGCTTTATTGTCTCTTATCTAAGGTCGTCTGGAAAGCGGCGTGTTGCCGGCTGCTTCCGGAGAGTCTACAGGATGTCCTTGTTGGCGCTGGATGGCGTGAAGTGCAGGTCAAACTTGTAGACGACCAGATCGATGGGCACCTTGTAGTCCAGACTGATGGAAACTTTTCCCGCGTCCGCCTTAACGACGAGGTCTTCCCTTGTGGCGGGAATATCCAGATCCTGCATTTCTTTGAAGATGGTGTCCTTGATCTGGTCGGGGCTACTGCGGGTTACGCTCGCGTAGCGTGCCGTCTCCTGCATTTTGTCGGACAGCTGATACTCGGACACATACGGAGGCACCATTTTGACCGCGGCATACACGAGGAAAACGAGTATCGCAGTAACGAGGATTGCTTTGAATTTTCCCGCGCCACGTTCATTTTTTCGATTTTCCGGATTGGCTGGATGCGTACCCACGATGACTCTCCACCTTCGGAGATTAGCACCCGAGAAAAGCGGTGTCGATAAGGGCGAGGGATAGCTGTTTCGTCGCTGTTACTAGCGTCCTGAAGAAGATCGCGTCGTTGGTGCGTGGCCGGAGCTAGTAAGCCCGAGCAAAAATGGCGCGACTCTTTGCGGGCTGACCGCAGTAGACGCACTTGCCGGACGCCGCACCGCCGCCAGCCCCGAGCACCGCTTCCTGATCGAGCGGAATGCAGCGCATGGTGGCGCGGGTTTCTTCCTTGATTTTGCCTTCGCAATCGCCGCTGCCGCACCAGCCGGAAAAGGCGAAGCCGTTTTCGACGGCCTTCTTGAACTCGTCGTAGGTCTGCGCGTTGTGCGTGTTCGAACGCCGGAAGCCGAGGGCTTTGACGTGGAGGGAACTCTGGATTTCGGCCAGGAGTTTTTCCACCGTGGCTGGAAGATCGGCC
>Ga0247669_1000640_pt1 | contig 13001 bp, 10 predicted proteins | sample CNK10_metaG_FD_182734 | JGI IMG/M metagenome (GOLD analysis project Ga0247669, IMG submission 182734) | Soil microbial communities from Purdue University Martell Research Forest, Indiana, United States - CNK10 | ecosystem: Environmental > Terrestrial > Soil > Temperate forest > Bulk soil...
CAGGACGGTTTTCCCGGGTTAGGAGCGGGCGTTGTCAGATTGGAACCATGGCCCGCAAATTCCCTCTTGCTCTTCCTACTGTTAGTGACTAAGATACCCCCTCCACTGGGAGAGCCACTGTGCCAAAAGAAAAGCCACGCGTAAACATCGGGGAAGTCATCAAGTCCTATCGCAGCCAGAGGGGGCTGTCGCAGGGCGATATCGAGCGCCGCACCGGACTGTTGCGGTGCTATCTCTCGCGAGTCGAGAACGGCCACACTGTACCGTCGCTCGAAACTCTGGCCAAGATCGCGGAAGCCATGGACATCTCGCTCGCGGACTTTTTCCCGGGCACAGAGACACCGCGCGACCGCGAAACGCAAAAGATGCTGGGCGAGCTTTCGCAGGACGAAATCCGCTTCCTCGCAGAGATCAAGCGGTTCAGCACAACGCTTTCCGATGGAGACAAGCGCCTGGTGCTGGCGATGATCCGCAAGATGGCGACGTTGATTCCGCCTGCGGCGACGAAGAGACTTGTCGTGCGCCGTCCCACGGCGTAATCAAGCAGAGGCTCCCGAGAAGTTTGACCGAAGCTTGATTTGGGTACTGGGTCAGATTCCGGTGAGCGCGTTCATCACGACTTCATCTGCTGAACTTGCGCAGAGTGTCTTCCATTGTAGACTGAGCCTTTTGACTTGAATTTATTCCACACATAGCCGCAGCGTAATCTGTGCGCGAGCACTGGAGAAGTCAATGAGCGAGACCAAGGCCGCCGACCTCCCGCGCCTCAGTTGGATGCCGGTGATCGTTGGCGGAGCGCTTTGGGCTGCAGTTTACAACCTTGTCTGGGGCATGGCTTGGTTCGTTTTCATGCGCAGGGAATGGCGCGATGCATTCGCCGCCATCAAGCGTCCGTTGCTTTTTACCGCGGACATCTGGATCTTCTGGATAGCGCTGACCTTGCCGATCGGTGTGGCCATTGTGGTGTATGCTTCGAACCCTGCGCGCTCCGTCTCTGCGCCCCAAGCTACCGTCTTCGCCGGGGTGACGTTGTGGCTGGTCATGACGGCCGGAATGGCAACCTGGTCCTGGCAGAATTCACTCTCGATTCGCATAATTGCATTGGACTCTTTTGTGAACCTCGTCGCCATGATGGTCCCGGCGTTGTTCGCACGGCCAGCAGTTATTGAAGCAACGGAAAAGGGTGATAGGACGTCGTAGGGGTAGGCTCAGGTGCGGACCGCGACGGGAGGTGGATATGACGAAGCGAGTGAACGCGATTGCGGGGACGGCGGTGGTGGTCTTGGCGGCTTGGACGTGGGGGGCAGGGCTGATTTGGGCAAAGAAGAAGAGCGCGCTGCCGCAAGTTGTGTTGAATGCGCAAACGGTCTTCGTGATGATCGACCCAGATGAGGCAATTCCAGTGAATGATCCGGGCGGCAATAGAACGGCGCGAGAGGATGTGGAGAAGGCGCTGATGGAATGGGGCCGGCTGAAGCCGACGATGACAATGAGCCAAGCGGACTTGGTCATTGTGGTGCGGAGGGGAGACAAGCAGGCGATGAATCCCACGGTCGGCGGACAGCCGCCGAATGACCGCCCAGTGATTCTGCAGGGGACGGACAACACGGTGCGCATCGGTGGCCAACAGGGACGGTCGCCGGATGCGGCGCAGAATGGCGGGCCGCTCTCCCCGAAGCCGGGGATGGGAGGAGAAATTGGGCCGAGTGAGGATTTGTTTTCGGTGTACCTCGGGCGAACCGAGGATGCGCTGAAGCGGGGGCCATTGTGGCGTTATGCGGGGAAAGATGCATTGAAGTCACCGGGCGTACGGGCTGTGGCGGAGTTTAAGAAGGCGGTAGATGAGGCAGTGAAACAGCAGCAGAAGGCGGGGAAGCCGTAACAGCCATAGACACAACTCATTTTCGCCGGATGGTCCGAATCTCTTCCCAGCAGCGACGCGCGAGGAGCCAGCCTAGCGAAGGTACTTGACCGCGTTATACGTTCAGGTGAGGAGCGCAAAAATACTCTTGTGCGGCGGGACCCCAGAACCTAGAATTGCCAGCCGCCGGAGCGAAATATGTGCGTAGAACTAAATGCTTTGAAACGCGAGGCGGTCCACGTGTCCCGCGAGGTGAAGAGAATTCGCCGTTCGAAAGACGTATCATTTTACGAGGACGCGGAATTGAACGGTGAGAGACACAAGACCATCAACGCCGTGATTAAGCACTTGCTCGTTGGACATGAGGGGAAACCCTGTCCCGCCGGGGACAGACCCATTGTGAGGCCCGACGAGTTTCACGTCTAGGCCGCGAATAGGCCATTGTTCCGACTTAAACTCATGGCAAATGGCTGTCCTCAAGAGCCAGCTGAGTACGCGCCACTGTTCCGATAACGCTAAGAGCTCAACCGTTCGATGCAACACCGTTTGATCTGTCGATCCGACAATACTTCCTCTAGAGAACCGATCTGTCGGGCTGAACTCAAGCAGAGCCCAGCCAGGGTAGTGTTCCGTTTGAAGCAACGCTCGCGAATGATTTTAGATGGTGAGACTCCTGCAAGTGGACTTGGAGCTTAGTACTCCGCCGAGCCATTGAGACCGCCCGGTTTACCGGACATCTGGAATCACCAGATCGGCACTTCTCCGGTTAGCGCGTTAATCGTCCAAGTGCCGCGAATGTTTGCTTAAATTACTTCCTCAACACGGTGGCGGGATAACTTCCGTGTAGCCGACCACCCGACCACTATCGGAGAACGAGAAGTACCGCAGGTCAGGCATGATTACGAGCTATGACAACCGACCTCGTTATTTCCCGGCCAGGATGCCGTTTTTTATCTGACCAGACCCCAGGGGCGAATGATTCCCTGGTTGACCAACTCCTTAGTCTTCGATTGCTTCAACACCAAGCTTTTTAAGTCGCTCGAGACCATCCTTCATGGCTTTGAGTTCTTCGGCGGAGTGCCCCTGCCAATTCACGACCTCGCCTATGACACGAAGCGGATCCTTAGAGCGGTATGAAAGCGTAGGGTTACCCGGGTACTTCTTGTCAGTCAGATTGGGGTCGTCTTCAAAAGGGCCAGTCGCCTCCACCACGTAGATTCTGCCGGGGCTCTCACCAAGGGCGAGCTCGGCTCCCCAGATAGCTGCATTCAAAGTGCCTGTCAAATAAATGTAGACCGCCTCCTTCCTCTTACCGTAGTTAGAATTGTAGCCGGGCTCAATGAGATCCCCCGGTTTTAGGTCCACTTTGGTACCGTGGAAGAAACTTCGGCCAGGCAGTTGAGGTTTGATCACCTTTGAAATCTCCTGTCGATAGGTCGATGGCGAGCTAGCCCTCGTTGTTGTAAATCAGAGACGATGGCGCTCACCAGTTGTCTTGCGTTCTGGTTGACGAGCTAGCCGGAAGGTAGTTGTTGAAATTAGGCACCGACTCATTTCTTACACAGTCCCTTGGGTGTCCAATCATGGACCTGAGTCGTGGCGGGCTTGGATGTTTCGTGAAGAATGAGAGCAATCGCCCGGCGCTGTTCCTTTCCCGTGGTCGTAAGAAACATTTTGAGTCCCGTTGGAACGATCATTCGAGGCCCATCCACTCGAGAATAGTGAACTTTCCCATCTGATGTTTCGAGACAGCCTTCCCCAGAGAGCATGTACCAGGCCTCGGGACCCCCATGCATATGGGCCAATGAGGTCATGCCGGGCATGAATACTACTTCCATGTATTGCGCCGAGTAGTTTTCTCCATCTTGGATGTCGAGAGGGCCGACATTGCCGACGCGCTCTCCACGCCGAGGACGCTGTTTCTCCTTTTCAATCGTCATTAACCAAATCTTGCCTCCGGCCTCGATGATGGTGCTCGTTGGAGTTTTGTCTTCCTCCGCTGCGGCTCGTGACGAGTACGCATCGAGATGCCAGAAAACGGGTGATTTCATCAGCGTACCAATCGAGTCATCAGCCAGGATCCAACACCCAACATCCTGTGTCCGTTCACTCGCGGGCTTACAGATCCCGCTCGCAACACCCTGAGAGGCAGTTTTTTGAGAGATTGTCAGAAGAAAAGCGAGTGCTGCCAACGACCACCCAATTCGGAAGGACATGTTTGCCTCCGGTAGGCTTTCAAGGCTACGCCGCAGCCAGCGGCATGGCAACGGCACATTTGCAAAAGCAACCGACTACCTCAGCTCTCCGACGGCCGGCCCTGGGGCCAGCTATTGCTGGCGTATGACGAGCTAACCAGAAGTTATTCCGAGTCGGGGGACCCGTCGTGAGAAGTAGCGGCCTCTCAGTCCACTCGCCTGTGAGTCGCGTAACCGGAAACTGAGCCAGTATCTTGAGTTGCGGGCGGCTGGGGAGGTAGTTCCAGCGGAAGGCTCCAGGTCTTCAGTTGTTTTGTCCGCGGATGAGGCGAATCGCATCGGGGATAGCTGCGCTCGCGCGTCCGATTGAGGGAATTCCCTTGCCATCGCCATCTTCGGAGTCGGCCGAGCTTTCGCCGGGCGCCAGGAAGAGATTGCTCTCGACCTCGTGCTGCTTTGTGTAGAGATCGTAGTAGCGGCCGCCCGCGGCGTAGAGCGACGCATGCGTGCCTCGTTCGATGATGCGGCCGCCTTCCACGACCAGGATCTGCTCGGCACGCCGAATGGTGGAGAGGCGATGGGCGATCACGAAGGTGGTGCGCCCGCGCATCAGGTAACGCAGTCCTTCCTGGATGAGCGCTTCGGATTCGGAATCGAGGCTGGAAGTCGCTTCATCGAGAATCAGGATGCGCGGATCGGCAAGGATGGCGCGCGCGATCGAGACACGTTGCTTCTGCCCGCCGGAAAGTTTGACGCCGCGCTCGCCGACCAGCGTGTCATATTTTTTCTCGAAGGACTCGGCGAACTCGTCAACGCGCGCAATGTGGCACGCGGCAAGAATTTCCTCTTCGCCGGCTTCGGGGCGGGCGAAGGCCACGTTTTCGCGGATCGTTCCGTCAAACAGAAACGTTTCTTGGAGGACGACGCCAAGCTGTGTGCGGTAGGAGTTCAAATTGACTGTGGCGAGGTCGATTCCGTCAACCAGAAGGCGTCCGCTGGAGGGCACATAAAACGCGGCAATCAAGCCGATAATCGTCGATTTGCCCGCCCCAGAGGGCCCTACCAAAGCAGTCACCGTCCCGGGCTGCGATTCAAAACTCACTTCGTGCAGAACTTCCTTGGTCGATTCATAGGAAAAGCTCACATTTTCCATGACGATCTGGCCCGTAATGCGGTCCATCGTCAGCGTGCGGCGCGGATCCTCGTCCTCTTTCTTCTCATTCAGGATTTCGCGGGTTCGTTCGAGGCCGGTGATGGCCTCGGTAATTTGCGTGCCGATGGCGACAATCTGGAACACGGGAGCGATCAGAAAGCCGAGGAAGAGGTTGAAGGCAAACCAATCGCCCAGCGTCATGCTGCCGCTCAAAATTTTGTGGCCGCCAAGCTCGAGCATAAGCGCGCTGACAACTCCGAGAAGGGTGGCTCCGGAAAGGCTCATCAAGGAAGTCGCCGTGAGGGTTTTCAAGATATTGTCTAGCAGCCGCTGCACGCCGGTGGCAAAAATTCCCTCTTCGCGGTCCTCGGCGTGATAACCCTTCACAACGCGAACGCCGCCGAGCGATTCGGTAAGACGGCCGGTGACCTCCGCCGTAATTTTAGGACGCGCCCGGAAAATCGGCCGAATCGTCGAGAAGGCCTTGCTGATACCAAACCCAAATACCAGCAGAATTGAGAAAGCCACGGCAGTCAGCAAGACGCTGGCGTGTATGAGGTACACCAACGCGAAAACCGCGGTCATCAATCCGCCGACAAATTCGACCAGGCCCGTGCCCACGAGATTGCGTACGCCTTCGACATCGCTCATGATGCGCGAAACGAGCACGCCCGTTTTATTCGAGTCGTAAAAGGAGATCGGCAATCGGCCGATGTGCGCCTGCACTTTCCGGCGCAGTTCGGTGATCATTTTTTGCGCGGACTTGGAGAGGAGCTGAGTAAGTGTGAATGAGGTGAGCCCCTGGATAATCGTTGCAGCTAGAACTCCCAGCACGATGGGCGTCAAGAGATAGACTTGGTGTTTGATCGCGACGTTATCCACGAAATATTTTGTGGAAGCAGGCAGCACCAGCCCGCAAACGCGGTTGATGGCCATCAACGCGAAGCCCAGGGCAAGCAAACCGCGGCGCGGTTTGATCAGCGCCCAGACGTCGGGCAGCGACTTCCAGGCGTTCTTACGCTTCGCGCTTTTGGATTCCTTGGAGGGATCTTTTTCAGGGGCCATGATTGGGAGCGATTATCTCAGACTCTTGGATGCCGCACAGTGAACAAAAGTATACGCCACGGGCCTTGGTATCCTGCCACTGTGACGGGGCAATCGGCTAAAGGAGGTTGAAGCGAGAGGCTATCAAGCGGTCAGTCGCCCACACCGCCGCCGGGCGGAACCTGCGCTGCGGCGGGACGGTCGAGGTTCAGGACGCTGGCGACGAAATCGCTCACGGTGATTCCGAGCTGGCCCCACAGCCGGCGTTTGAGGCTGCTGTAATCCTGCGTGCCGCTGAAAAGGTCGCTCATCAATTGGCGAAACACCGCGCTGCGGTTCATGAATTGGACCATGCGGGTGGTGACGGCCGTGCCCAGGAACGAGCCGCGATAGAACCGGCGCACGATTCGCGCAGCGAATTCCAGTTCAGAAGAGAACGCAGCCTTGACCCACGCGGTGTATTTTTCGGGGCAGCCTTCGGCGAGCGAGCGGCCCAGCAATTCGCCGGAGCGCATGGCGTAGAAAAGTCCTTCGCCGGTAAGAGGATCGACCCAAGCCGCGGCGTCGCCGACCAGCGCCCAGTTCTTTCCCAAGACGGAGCGATCGGAAAGAGTGCGCTCTCTTGGAGAGGGTAGTACGTGGCTGTAAAACTTTGCATCTTCCGTCGGGATGCCGTGCTTTTCGACGAAGGCGTTCAAATGCGTCTTGAGCTCCGCACTGGTATGCGCCGCCATGCTTCCGCAAATTCCGACGGAAAGATGATCGCAGCGCGGGAAGGACCAAATGTAACCTTCGAAGTGCGGGAGGAATTTCACAGTGATGGAGTCAGCAGTCTGCGGAACGAAGTAACCCTGGGTCATTTCCAGTTCGTCGCGCTGCAGGGCGCGTGTTTCCGGCACAATCTGGTTGCGCGCGCCGGCCGCGAGCACGAGAAAATCAGCACTCCGCCACTCACCGTCCACGGAGTAGCGCGGCTTTGTCGTGGTGGTGTCCACAGAAAGCACATGCGCTTGTTCTACGTGACAGCCCGCCTCTCTAGCGCGGTCAAGCAGCATGCCGTTGAGCACTCTGCGCGAATAAATCACGATGGGGTGGGTCATTTCGAGGTTGGCACGTTGATCGTTGCTGCTAATGAGCTTCACCGAATGCACAAGCTTTTTGGGATAAGGATTATCCAACAGGAAAGGGAAGCACTGAACCGCTTTATGAGTCAGACCACCGCCGCAGGGTTTTTCCCAGGCGAGGCGCTCATCAAAAATATGGACTTGGTGTCCCGCGCGAGCAAGCTGCTCACCGCACATCGCGCCGGAAGGTCCGCCGCCGACAATCGCAATCTCAGCCATGATCCTATCTCGCTGCTGGTATCGAACTCCGTCGCTTAACGCGGAACGCACGGGGGGCGGGCGGGTTTGGCAACAGAATTTCAGCCGACGGTCCCCGTCAAGTGGTGGGAAAAACCACCAGACAAAACCCGACGAGAAGTATAGCACCGAAAAGGGCCGCCGCCGCCGCAGAGGCGGTTACTTCCCGGACAACTTTCATGCCCCAAATCTGGAGCGCACAAAAGAGCGCAAAGTAGGGCGCAAGGAGAACCAATAGGATCGCGGCGCTGTGCAGGAGAAAGATCCCTGCTACGATCGCGCCCCAAGCCACTATACGAAGCAGCAGTGCATTGAGCAAACGTCGCGTTCCCATGCCGGGCGATGCTGGACCGAGCAGCAGTTCTTCCGCAGCGTGATAGGGAAGCACTGCGAGAAGAAATGGAGCGAAGCGCTCCCATCGCGCCAGCGGCAGCCAGGCCTCGCTGAACGTCAAGTCAATCCAGGACGTGATGAGGACGTACAAAAGCAACGCCGCGAAAGCAGCGGCGAGCAGCGTGAGGTACACGGGCCTGGTTGCCTGGGTGTTGTCGGGACTGCCTCCAAGCAAAGTCCGCAAGGATCTCCAGCGCAACACGAGTAGAACTGTTCCAAAAACCAGCAGAAAACTTGCGAAGTAGTCGCCTTCAAATAGCCGCAGCATGCGGAGCGGATTCCAATACGAGAGCAGTCCCACGGCGCCGAGGCCGGCAATTCCATACTCGAGGAACGCTCGCACTTGCGGGACGGCAACAACATTTTCGTTAGGTTGCGGTTCCTGCTTCCTGGGCTGCACGGCTTCGCGAAGGAAAGGTCCCGCCAGCAAGAGTATGCCAGCGAATCCTGAAAAGAATCCCAGCACCCCTCGATGGGAGGGCAAAGCGGCCTGGTTTTGTAATCGCAAAACCTGAGCGGCCCACTTTTGTGCGACCGACATCGCGGTGCCATCGAACAAAATGCTCACGTGCGTCGAGCGCGGAATCACAATGTACTGGCTCGTTCCATCACCCGGAATGGGCACCAAGTCCTTGGCCGCGCCGCGGATTCTTTCCGCCTCCCAAGCGGCGCTCATCACCAGCGAGTGGGCGGGGAGCGAGACGAAACTGTGAAAGGGGATCGCCTCCGGAGGGAGGCCGGCTATCGGGCGCATGGGAGCGGGAGAGATCGCGACTACGCCTGCAACTGGTACATGGGAAGCGACGCGCAAAGCCACGGCCCCGCCAAGCGAATGTCCCACCAGGATCGTTTTTTCCGGATCGAGCAGCCCGCGCGCTATCAACTCGCGAACAAGGTTTTCGCTGCACTGTTCCGAACGCTCGTACGAGAAGGGTCCGTCAGACCGTCCATGCCCCGGCAGATCCGGCACGAAAACGCGCAATCCCTCGGAAGCGAAGCTTGCCGTGGTGTACGACATAATCCGCTTGTTGGCGGAAAGTCCATGAAAAAGGACGACGTAACCCTGCGGCATGTCTCGAGCGGCCGAGCCGCCTGATGGTTCCACGATATCGGTCACCAGGCGGCATCCACCGGCGTCGATGCGAAAGGTATGGGAACGGTAGGGAACTGAAAGCGCCAGCCAGAGGCCCGCGCCGCAAAGCCCCGCACCAGCAACCGCGCGAATCATTTTATTGTTTTTCATCGAAGGCGCCCGGCGCAGAGGCGTTGCGCCTCCCGTGCGTGATAAACTAGCGTTTCACCAAGCGCCAAGACTGTTATCGCGCGGACCTTCATGGAGTTCCTTTGAACCCGGAGATTTTGACTCTCGACGAAGCGATTCTGCGGTTTGGCCGGGAGAAACGCAACGGCCGCCGCATCGTCTTCACCAACGGCTGCTTCGATTTGCTGCATCCCGGGCATATCGGCAGCCTCGAGCAGGCGCGCGCTCTTGGCGACGCGCTGATCGTCGGCCTCAATAGCGACGCCAGCGTTCGTCAATTGAAGGGCGCCGGGCGGCCTGTGTTGCCGGAACGCGAGCGTGCGGAAATTCTCGCCGCGCTTGAATGCGTCGATGCAGTCGTCATCTTCGATGCGCTCACTCCGCGCGAGATTATCGCGGGTCTGCTTCCAGATGTGCTGGTAAAAGGGGCCGACTGGCCCGGAGATCAAATTGTCGGCCGGGAAGAAGTGGAAGCCGCCGGCGGGCGCGTCGTCTCTATTCCGGTTGTGCCGGGCTACTCCACGACGGAGATTCTTCGAAAGATCCGCGAAGGCCGTCCTGCCTCTCGCGTGGAAGCCTGACGTTCCCGCATGATTCTTCCAGCCGTTCGCGAGCGATTGGATGCTGTGCTCCGCCACCCAGCGGTGGAAGGCGCGCTTGGCGCTTTGCGCGATGGCGCTCAGCACATGTCGCTCTCTGGGCTGCACGACGTTGCCAAGGCCCTGATCGCTGCGTACCTGACGCATGAACTCCGGCGGCCCGCCTTCTTCATCACGGATTCCAACCGCCGCGCGGAAGCTCTCGCGGAGACGGTCCGATTTTTTTCGAACATTTTCCCCGTCGCTACCGGAGGAGTCGCCACGCTCCCGGCCTTCGACACATTGCCGTGGGAATCGCAAAGCCCGCATCCGGACATCCTCGAACGACGGGCCGCCACTCTTTTTCGCCTGGCCGACGGCCAAGTCTCCCTGGTCATCGCTCCCGTGCAAGCCGCCCTCTGGCGTTTTCAAGATGCCACAGTGTATCTGTCGCTTGCGCGCACGCTTACAAAAGATGCGGAAGTCCCTTTGCAAGAATTCATCGCCCACCTGGCTGGGGTCGGCTATACGCGGACGGAAATGGTCGAGCTTCCGGGGCAATTCGCGATGCGCGGCGGAATCGTCGATGTGTTTTCCGCGGAAGCGCCGCGTCCCGTGAGAATCGAGCTTTTGGGCGATACGGTTGAATCGGTGCGCGAATTCGATCCACGCACGCAGCGTTCTATCGCTCCCGTGAATCGCACGACTCTTCTGCCGCTGACGGAATGGAATGTTGCGGCGCCAGTGGGCGCATCGCGGTCGGCATCGCAATCCGCGGCGACGGCCTGGGAACCAACGTCATTCTTCGGACCTTCCGAGCAGAGTGGGCAGAGTTCGCTCTTCGAATTGGCGGAAAGCTCACTCAGACCCATCGTCTTCCTGGACGAACCACAAAACCTGCGCGATGCCGCGGAAAAGCATCTCACGCACGCCACGGAGATCTACGAGCGCCATGGGAGCGCCAGCGCTCCTTCCGCTTCGCATTTCTTTTTGGATGAAGCGGAGTTCGCTGACTCGCTGGAAAAAACTTCGCAAGCTCATCTCGAGCAACTCGCCGTCAACATCGGCTCAGCCCCGCAATTCGAACTTTCTTCGCGACCCAGCGCGCGCTTCCATGGAGATGTCGTGGCGTGCATGGGCGACGTGAAATCGCAACTCGCTTCCGGCGGGAAGGTGTTCCTCACTGCGGCAAGCACCGGCGAACTCGAGCGCCTTGCCGATGTCTCCCGCGAATATGAAGTGCCTTACGTGCTCGGCGAATCGGAAAACGCGGCGGCGGGGTTCACGGCCGAAGGAGCGCTCGAAACCGCCGGCCTGCTCCTGATGCGCTCACCGTTTGCCGAAGGCGTCACGTTTCCCGAAGCCAAGCTCACCATTTTTGGCCATGCCGATCTGTTCGACGTCACTCCCACGGTCGAACGCCCCAGCCACAAAATCCGCACTTCCGGATTCTTCACCGATTTCGCGGAGCTCAAGCCGGGCGACTTCATCGTGCACGTGGATCACGGCATCGGCCAGTTTGAAGGGCTTCGTCAAATCGAATCGGACGGACACCGCGGGGAATTCATGCTGCTGCGTTACGCCGAAGACGCGCGGCTCTATGTCCCTCTCGAGCGCATGGACCTGGTTCAAAGCTACCGCGTTGTCGAAGGTTCGCACCCCACGCTCGACAAGCTCGGCGGCACGGGATGGAACACGCGCAAGACGCGCGTCCGCAAGTCGCTCGAAGACATGGCGGAACAGCTTCTCACCCTCTATGCCGCGCGCAAGACCGCGCAGGGTTTTGCATTTTCTGCCGACGGCAATTTCCAGCGTGAATTTGAAGACGCGTTCGAATTCGAGGAAACCGCGGACCAAAACACGGCCATCGCCGACATCAAACGAGACATGGAGAGGCCCACGCCGATGGACCGGCTCCTTTGCGGCGACGTTGGCTATGGAAAAACCGAAGTCGCCATGCGCGCGGCCTTCAAATCCGTGTCGGATAGCAAGCAAGTGGCTGTTCTCGCGCCGACGACCGTCCTTGCGTTCCAGCATTTTGAAACGTTCAAGCAGCGTTTCGCTGCATTTCCCGTGCGCATCGAAATGCTCAGCCGGTTTCGCACGGCCGCGGAGCAAAAGAAAATTCTCGCCGACGTTGAAGCCGGCAAAGTCGACGTGGTCATTGGCACGCACCGCCTCCTTTCGAAGGACGTAAAGTTCCAGGATCTCGGACTACTTGTCGTGGACGAGGAGCAACGCTTCGGCGTCGCGCACAAAGAGCGCCTGAAGGAGATGCGCCAAAACGTCGACGCGCTTGCGCTCTCTGCCACGCCGATTCCTCGTACCTTGCACATGTCGCTTGTCGGCCTGCGCGATATGTCCGTGATTGAGACGCCGCCACGCGACCGCCTGGCCATTCAAACCGTTGTCGCTTCCTTCCAGGAAGAGCTGGTCCGCCGCGCCATCGAAAACGAATTGGCGCGCGACGGGCAGGTCTATTTCATCCACAACCGGGTCGAATCCATTTACTCGCTCGCCACGCTTGTTCAAAAGCTCGTGCCAAAAGCCCGCGTCGTTGTAGGTCATGGCCAGATGGGCGAGAAAGAACTCGAAAGCGTGATGCTGAAGTTCATCCGCGATGAAGCGGACGTCATAGTCGCCACCACGATCGTCGAAAACGGCCTCGACATTCCACGCGCCAACACAATTCTCATCAATCGGGCCGATCGTCTGGGACTCGCCGAGCTCTATCAACTCCGTGGCCGCGTCGGCCGCTCGCATCAAAGGGCCTACGCCTATTTGCTCGTTCCCCCAGACACCGCGCTCTCCGAAATCGCCCGCAAACGCCTGAGCGCCATGAAAGAGTTCAGCGAACTCGGCGCCGGTTTCCGCATCGCCGCCCTCGACCTCGAACTTCGGGGCGCAGGCAATATGCTCGGCCGCCAGCAGCACGGCCACATCGAAGCCATCGGCTTCGATATGTATTGCCAGATGCTGGAGCGCGCCGTCTCGAAGCTCAAAGGCGAAGAGTCCGTTCCCGAGCTACGCACCACTCTCAGCCTCGGCCTGGACGTGCGCATTCCGGAGAACTACATCCCCAGCGAAAACCTCCGCCTGCGCACGTACAAGCGCGTCTCCTCCATCGCTACCGAGGAGGAAAAGAAGGATGTTCA
>Ga0247669_1000641_pt1 | contig 12990 bp, 24 predicted proteins | sample CNK10_metaG_FD_182734 | JGI IMG/M metagenome (GOLD analysis project Ga0247669, IMG submission 182734) | Soil microbial communities from Purdue University Martell Research Forest, Indiana, United States - CNK10 | ecosystem: Environmental > Terrestrial > Soil > Temperate forest > Bulk soil...
CCCGTGCCCTGCCTGAGATGATAGTCGTGGTCAATAGCGTCCAGGGGTATCCCGCACAACCTACCCCGGAGCTGGTGCGCCTGCGGCGAGGGGTACGGCAGCGCCAGGGCCGTTGTACAGAGTGGTGCCCAGTCCGGATGGACACCCCAGAGTTCGCCCAGGGGTCCATGCTCTAGGACGGTGAGCCCGTAGTGATCAGCGGCAATGAGCTGCATGGCTTGCACGGCCCACTTCAGCCATCCAGGCGCGGGACGAATCATGAAGGCCCGGCAGGCGTGCAGGGAAACTTTCTCCGCCTGCCCTGCCATTCTGCCGAGCGCGTAGCAGGCGTAGAGGATGTCGCGCTCTCCTACGTGACAAATCAGCTCGTGAGTGGCACGGGCTTTGCCGAAGCGCGGGAAGAGCGTGTCGATCAGGACGGCTTCATGGGCACCGCAGGAGACGAGAGGTGTGGTGGTGGTCATGCCGAGGCCTCCTCTAACGCCAGCATGAGTGGCGCAAAGAGGTCTTCCTGGATGGCGACACGAGATGTGACCGCCTGGATATTGTTGACTGCCTGGGCGAAGTACGAAGGTTTTAGCTCAATCCCAAGAGCACGCCTGCCCATCGACAAGGCCCCAAAGACTTCACTCCCTACGCCCATGAACGGTGTCAAGACGATGTCGTCAGGGTTGCTCCATAACGTAATCCCTCGTTCGATCACGTCGAGTTGCAACGGGTGCACGTGTTTCTCGTCTTCCTCGTCACGCGCCGGCTTATGGGGGAGCACCCTATCCAGGCGGATATCATCCCAGAAGGCGCTGGCATACTGCCGCCAGACCCATTGCGAGTAACGGTTCTCGATCTGATTGCCGCGGTAGTTGCGGTATTGCAGGATGTCGGTGGGGATGTGCTTACTGCCGATGTATTCCGTGAGCCCTGTGGGATGGCTCACAGGCACGGCATTGGTGCCCTTGCGCCGAAAGATCAGCAGTTGATCGGCGTTAGCAATCGAGCAGCGCGTGGAGTCTTCGGTCAGGGCTTTATGTGAAAGACTCTTGGTCATCGTGCGGTTGCGAACGGTGAGCGGCTCTTTCCAGACGTGATACCGGGCCACGAATTCAAACCAGCCATGCCCACAGAGCCCTTTGCGGCGCGTCAGTGTCGATGCCTGGCAGGACGTCTGCTGGCAGTGGACATGCTCTTCGATAATGTCTGAGGAAAAATCGTAGAGATGATCGAGCCCACTATTCCCGCTGGGGATATCGGTACAGTGCACCGCACTCACCCGTCCTGGCTTCGTGAGCCGGGCGATGCCGTCAATGACAAAACGGTAATGCTCCCAGAACTCGTCATGGTTTAAGCAGTTGGATAAATCTCGTTCGTCCGAGCTGTAGGTGTACAGGCCTCCAAACGGTGGAGAATACATGCTCAGGTCAATCGACTGCGCCTTGAGCTGCCCCATGACCTCGATACAATCGCCCAGATAGAGCCCGTAGCGATCTGTGATGACCTGTTCTAGAGCCATGGCGGCACCTCAATCGTTGTAGCAGTGTGGTGAGTGCGGTCGATATGGAGCGCGTGATTCATCTGATGGACGAGTGCGGTAAACATCCGATCCGCTGCCGCGGCTTTGCGGGTCATATTCGCGTGCACGTGGGCCTCCCCGGTGGTCGCGATCGTATCGACGACGACAGGATGCTGTTGGCCAAACCGCCAGCACCGACGGATACTCTGATAGCGTTGCTCAAAGCTATGGGAGGCGAACGTGACGACATGCGCACAGTGCTGCCAGTTGAGGCCCCAGGCCCCGATCTTGGGCTTGCAAATAAGGACGCGGGCCTGCTGTGAGGCAAAGGCGGCGTAACGTTCTTCTTTCTGCTCATCACCCTGGGAGCCTTTCACTTGAACGGCATCCGGGATGAGGCGTTCGAGAAGATCACCTTCCGCATTGAAGTGACACCAGACCACCGCAGGGCAGCCATGCTGCACCAGCGAGGCGGCATATTCGCAGCGCTCCTGCAAGGTCCGCCGGCGTTCATCTCGTTCCTCTTTTAATCCAAAAGCAGGGAGCGTCAGGAGCATGCCATCTGGGGCCGTTTTTGGCGTGATCGTGTGCTCCTGTTCCAGCAGAGGCGGCAGCAGAAAAGCCCCATCGTCGAAGCCGAGATCTGAGGGTTTCCGACACGCCCGTGCCCACGAACAGACCCATTGCCAGAAGGGGTGCTCCGCATGGCCCTTCATCCGCCAGGCGCCGATCTGCTGCGCGACCCGGTAGGCGAGCTTGGCAAAGTGGTTCCCACTATTCGCATGACGGGCCAGCTTGACATCGTTCATGCGGTGACGCTTCTTATCATCCATCACAAAAAAGCGGGTGAGCATATCGGAGTAGCCGAGATAGCCGAGTGCTTCTGAGGACGTGCCTAACTCGATATAGTCATTGGGGGCCGCCGTGGCAGTTCCGAGCAGGCGGTAGGGGATTTTGAGCATGAACCGTGTGACATGTTTCTGCGTGGCACCGGAGAAATGTTTCAGGATGCCCGACTCATCACAGACGACGCCACCAAAGTCGTCAGGCGTGAATTTATGCAGCTGCTCATAGTTCGTCACCGTGATATTCGGTTTGACACTGCCATCACGGGACTGGTGGCACTCAATATCAAACTTCTGCCCTTCCTGGACGAACTGTGCCCCGACCGCGAGCGGGGTCAGAATGAGCACCGGCCTATTGGTCTGGCGCACGACATTCTCCGCCCAGACGAGGGACTGGAGGCTCTTCCCCAGACCACAATCCTCAAACAGTGCCCCTCTGCCCTTCCAGAGCGCCCATTCAACCAGTGCCGCCTGAAAGTCGAATAGGTGCGGGCTCATCCAATGCGGGCTGAAACCATAGGCTTCCCCGCCGTGGCTTTTGCGTTGCAAGAATGTTGCGTACGGGACCGATATGCTATCGTCTGTCTGCACAACCATACTGTCTCTCCTTTCTAGAGATGGAATGGTCACGGCGTCACTGTGTGTGGCAGTGACGCCGTGCTGTGTTGTGTTCGTCGTACCTGCCACGTCCTCCTCCGCCGCGCCCAGAGCCCCCATGCCCTTCAAACCCGCCCACGGGCATGCCCGCCTGCCGCCGGGCCTCCGCCAGCGTGCCAAAGAGGCGGTGGACCGTGACGGCATGGGGGAGCCCCTGGGCCTTGGTGAAATCGTCAGTCAGGGGCCACCGTCCCTGCTGCTGGTGAAAGGCCTTAATGGCGGCAACCACCCGCTGCGGGGTCCACTGGCGCGTGCGATGCGCCGGCATCATTGGCGGGGGCGCTGGCGCATACGGGGCAACGAGTTCGCTGATGAGCAACCCATGGCGTCGCACAGTCGGGCGGGTGGGCAGGCTATACGCCGCGCACCATTGCCAGGCGAGAGGCCGGCAATGATACCGCGCCACAAACGCCGCCAGTGCCTCCCGAATCAGGGCAGGGGTCCAATGTATGGCATGGCCTGTGCTCGTGAGCATACGCGGGCCTCCTACCACCAGCCCCACGGCCCATGCCCCGGGCCTAGGAGTCCTTGCAGTAGCACATACGCCACGACCAGCCCCACGCACACCCCGAGGAGCAGCGCGCCGACGGGCGTGAGCTGCTCAGTGTGGTGCGTGCACTGGGGGCAGGCCTGGCTCAGGGGAAAGAAGGTGCGGTGGGTCCGGCAGAACGCTAACACCGCCGGCGTGATGGGGGTCTCCGTCGTGTCGTGCATGGGGTCCTCCTCTCTCGTGGTTCCCTCCCCCCACAGGCCCGCCCTCCACGGGGAGCCTTCACCCGGCTTCCTACGCTGCTGGCGCATCCTCACATCCAGCGGGCCGGTCGGCGTTGCGCCTCCGGTCACCGGGCGGCGATGCGCAGGGGGAGGGGATCGGTGGTTAGGGCGCCTCGGGCTCCGTGTGTGCCAGCACCAACGCTTCCGCCAGCACCACCACCTGCCAGGTGACGCGGTCGATGGAGGCGGCCAGGGTGCGCAGGTACGCGGCCTTCGCCTGCTGGCGACAGATGGCGCAGACGGCCAGGTGCGCATGGTTACTGTGCACGGCGTTTTCCTTTCTGTGGTGGGGTAGGCGCTGGGGCCTCGGGCTGGTGTACCCATACCCCACGACACTGCCGACAGACCAGCGTCTGCCAGCCATCCGGGCTCACGCGAAAGACGCCTGGGGGGCAATCTGGGCACTCGGCCAGAGCGCGCAGCAAGCCGTAGACAAGCCCCCCGACACTCTTGTGCGTGTCATTCAACTCAGGATGGCGATGGAGAAACGCGGTGCCTTCGTCGCAGACGATATTGACCGCGTGCAGGTCAGTCGGCATCAGTCACCTCCTCTAGGAGTTCGACCGTGGCTTCGTCATGTTCTAACAGCCAGCCCACCACCACTTTGAGCTGGTGCAGGTCGTAGGCGAGTTTGGTGACGACAGCGGCCAGAAGGCCCAGGGTCATCCAGGTCAGCATGCGGGCTCCTTTCTGCGGGGGGCTGCCTCGTCTGACTAGTCTTTCTCCACACAGATCACCGCGGCCGACAGACGGCGGAAGTCGTGGCGCCCTGTGGGGGTGATCGCATACAGACCAAGGCCGGTACGGCGGACGCGCTTGGCGCGGCGGTCGGTCTGGAGATACTGGGTGGCCTGCTGTGTTCCGGGGAGGCGGCAGACCCGATTGAGGGTACGCAGGGACCGCGGGGCGCCCGCAAACAAGAGATACGCGCGTAAGCGGTTGGTCGTGTTGAGCGCCAGAAAGGCCGCTTTGTCGAGGGCGCGCTGGGGGAGGGGAAGGGCGTCAGTCGCCATGGCTTCTCTCCTGGGGAAACGGAATCACCGGCAACGTCGTCTGCGCGAAGCGGCGGCGCAGCCAGCCATCGAGGGTGGCCTGTATTGTGCCGCTGTGGTACGTGTTTTCAGTGCTCCAGACCACATCAGAGGGGTGAGCCTTGTACACCGGCATGCCAATTTGCAAGCAGTGCCCGGCCAGCCACTTGCCGTATTCGTTTTGCAGGGCAGGGGTCAGTTGGTGCGTGAGTTGATGCACAGCCGCATACTGCCGTAAGGTCACCCACTGCTGCCCCAGCAAGGCCAGATCGGCTTTCTGGTTGGCCTGGGCGGCGTCTGCCTTGGCGCGGTCGATCTCCGCGCGATTCTGGGCAACCGAGAGCACCAGGCTTTCGATGGTGCGATTCTGCTGGAGCAGGGCTTGGAGGTCAGGATACTGTTGCAGTGCGGCTTGGTCGGTGGCGTAGCTGCCCGTTTTGCGTATGGCTGGCACCACATCATGAGTGATCCAGCGCTTAAATTCCTTGGCTTCCTTCTTGCGACTACTCAGAACCAAGGTATAGAGGCCAGCTTCATTGACGATCAGCATATCCTGGGGACGTCCGGCGCTATCACTTAAAGTGATGACGGCTTTTTCGTCAGCATCTAAGCGCTCGCACGCCTTCGAGACGTTCTTAAGATTGCACTGCTGACAGACATCGGAAGCCTTCCACCAGGGGTTGCCATCTTGGTCACGGATCGCGGGAACGTCCTGTCCGTGGAATTGAAATGGGATGAGTTCAGACGGCATGGGTAGCAGACTCCCCAGGTATAAGAGGTATTTGTCCTAAGTCAGGAATGAGTTGATGTATAGGTGTCTGGAGAAGATTTGCAATACGTGTAAGCGTGTTCCAATGCGGCAGCGTCTCTCCCCGCTCCCACCGCCACACCGTGGCGACATCGACCTGTAAAGCACGGGCAAAGTCAATTTGACTGATGCCCTGCTCTAGTCGTTTTGCTTTTATCTGGTTCGTCATCCTCTCAGCCTCCTTGCATTTCATGCAAATTATAGAACTCGTTTGCATCAAACGCAACAGCTATTTTTATACTCCTTGCATGAAGTGCAAAGGTGAGGTAGAGTATTGACATTGCATTAAATGCAAACATGGAAAGGAGGGATAGAAGGATATGGCTAGTCGTGTCGAGACTTGCCGGAGGCAGTTTGGCGAGCGTATCCGTCTCTATCGCCAGATGCGTGGATGGGATTTGGATGATTTGGCAACGCGGCTCAACAAGTCGTTGGCAACGCTCTCAAGGATTGAGACGGGCAAACAAAACCTCACAATGGTGGATATTGTGGCTATCGCTGAAGCCTTGGAGGTTTCGCCGAGAGACCTTTTCCAAGATGAGGCATATCAAGGCCCTAATCATTCCATTGGCGTGAAAGTGATCGGGACGCATTGTGAAAAACTCGTTGGGGTTCTTGAGACCGCCCTCTCTGAAGTCCATGGGATACGGGAAGCGGTCAAGGTTGGCTTATAAGAAGGAGATCATATGCTCACTGATGAACTTATGAAGGCAGCGACGCAAGCGCGCGCAGCCCTGGTGGCGCCACCAAATGCGCTCGTTATGGCGCTGGGGAAAGAGTTGGCGAAGCAAGCGCAGGTGGTCGCAGAACTACGCAAAGCGACACAGCCGAGCCCTGTCTTGTCGTCCCTGATTGCGGCCATGGCGCGCATCGTGCCAAACGCGCAACGCACGATACGGCAACCAGCATTCCGGCTCCTCAGTACGGCAGACTTTCCCGCGATAGATGTAGTCCCACCTTCACGGAAAATCGGCTTTTAATTGTAACCTTTCTTAATATGATCGCCCCACACGAAGTACCGACATTGTGCACAAGAACCTCAGCCAAAATGCAAGAAAACATGAATGTAGGCAGGTCCATTTTTTCGCCCTATTGTAGGGCCTGATGCTATTGTAACGTCTTGAAAAAATGTCTTTATTTCTTCTTTGCCCTTGTGGCGACTAGAGAAATCTCAATAGAACTTTTTGCTCTTTCATGCGGTAATGCCGTTGCTCTGCACATTCTTCTTGCGATAAGGTGCCGCACTATGCACTGTCCACATTGTCATCATGCCTTGAGGGGACCTCCGATGCCTAGTGCACCAGCCTACACGTTGTCGGATTTGTTAGACGCCTATACCCAAGACTATCTGCCCCTGCTTGCGCCGCAAACGCAAACCCATCGCCGGTATTTTTTTGGCTGGCTGCGTACGGACCTGGGCGCGGTGCCCTTGGCGCAGCTCAGCGAGGTGATCCTGACCACCTGGAAGCGCCAGCTGCTGACGCGCTATAAACACGGGAGTGTGCGGACCTACCTGGGCGCACTGAATACCGTGCTCAATGTGGGGGTGCATCTGCGCTGGCTGGAGCGCAACCCGCTGACGCAGGTCGTGAAGCCGCGCCAGTCGCCCTGGCGCAAGCGGTTTCTCACCGAAGAGGAGTTGCCGCGGCTCTTGCGCGCGTGCGAGCAGAGCCGCCAGGCGGCCTTGGTGCCCGTGGTGCATATCGCGCTCGCCACCGGGTTGCGCAAGCAAGAGATTCTGCGGTTGCGCTGGCCGCTGGTGGACCTGGCGCGCGGGTTGCTCTCCATCCCCCAGACCAAAAATGGCGAAGGGAAGGCGGTGCATATCCCGCAGATCACCGTTGAAGTGCTCCAGGCGTGGCAACGGCGGCGGCGCTTTGATGTGGACCTGGTGTTTCCTCGGCCTGATGGGACGCGGCCCATTTATATTGATGTGTGCTGGACGTTGGCGGTGAAGCGGGCGGGCCTCCAGGATATGGTCTTTCATGACTTGCGCCATACCACGGGTTCCTATCTGGCGATGTCTGGCGCCACGGCCCGCGAGATTGCGGAGGTGCTCGGCCATAAAACCCTGGCGCTGGCGCATCGTTATAGCCATCTCACCATGACCTATACCGCCGCGCTGGTGGACCGGATGGCCGATAAATTCTTGCCAGCGCACCGCTAGCCTCCCCATCACCCCGCGAGCGTGCGCGCAGTTGCGGGGTTTCCTGCTGCTCCCCGGATCTCGCCTCGCGGCATTTTCTGTGACGATTTCCTCAGAATACCCCTTGCATCTCATAACCTATTAGGTTATACTATTATCAGATGAAGCGAGCGACATGGTGTCGCAGCTCTCTTCCTTCTCTTCCCTGAAAGGGGTGTCCCATGGCTTCCACAACACGCGGTTTTTATGTGGCTCGGCAGGTGGACGGTCGCTGGCAGGTAGCCAGCAAGACGGGCCGCTATCTTCCCGGTGTCGGCGCGGCGCATCCCTTGGTCGCGGGGATGACGGAGACCGATCACCATCAGATCGAACGCGCGGTCTGCTGGATGGGGCAGGAAGGGGGGATCAACTATGTGGACCTTACCGCGGATGCCTCCTATCGCGTGGGGTGGATGTAGGGGCAGGACTGAGGGGAGCAATGCTCCCCTCTTTTTTTTGCGTTACGCACACTTTTTCTCTTGCATCTCACAACCTAATAGGTTATTATTAGACATCAGATGACGCGAGGGACACCAACTACGAAGGGGTACGACGATGACGAAACAGACACTAGCAAAAGCCAAAAAACATGGATTGTATCTTGAGATCGATACTGAAGAGAGCATGCTGGAAATTTATGCTGTCGATCATGACGGCGAGCCCTGGGAAGAGTTCCTCGCTTCCTATACGATCAATGCGGATGGGAGCTTGAGTTATCGCGGCTCCTGTTTCTCTGGCGACCATGATATGCCGGCATGGATAGAGAATGAGCGAGCGTTGCAGGCCTTCTTGCCTGGCTTTGCGACAATCGCAACGAGTATCTCCTAGGAGAAAAACATGCAGGTAAGTGCATTACAGATTGCTTCGCGGCACGATAAAGCCGTGATCGTTTGCGAATGTAAATTATGGGCAGCCATTGCGGATGTGGAAGACAAATCCTACTGCAAGATATGTATCGGTAAGATGATTAAAGAACTACTCGATCTGCTGAATATGCCACGCGCTATAGAGTATTGCAGGCATGACGGCAAAACGCAGCCATATCCCACCGCCCATGATCTGTTTTAGAGGAGAACATGGCATGGCAACCCCCACCCGCCAGCGCCGCAGCCCGATCACCGCAGACACCTTCAAGGCGCTGCGCACCCAGGCAGGCTACAGCCTCGACGTCTGGGCAGAGCTCTTGGCGGTCCCTGCGCAGACCGTGCGCAACTGGGAGAACCCTGGCCCGATGCGCAACCATCCAGGGCGCAGCGTGGTCAGGTTGGCGCAGTTATTGACACATAAGAGCGTAGCGAAGCTGGCGAAGAAAATAATACAGGCAGAGGAGAAAAAGGCAGAAAAATCAGCAGAGGAGCGTTGACACGTATAACCTAATAGGTTATGATTAAGTATCAGATGACGGCAAGGCCACCCGCAAAAGTTTCCTTGCCGCCAACAGCTTCCACCCCTTCGAAGAAAGTGGGAAACCAATGCATACGATACCAGAAACCAACGGCCACCGCAAAGTCAACCACCAAGCCCAGTATGCCGCCGCCCACCGGACCGCCTATCCCTGGTACCGCGCGCACCTGGGCGCCTATGCCGGCGTCGTGCGGCAGCCCTGGGGCGATGGGCCGACGGTCGAGTTCCAGCGCGACAGTGATGGCAAGAGCGTGTTTGTGCGGCGGGATCATCCCGAGCTGGTGTTAGCCGGGTATATTGACCCCCGCGAGCCGCTGCCGACTGATCAGAAACTGGTGCGGACGTGCAGCCAGACGGTGCAAGCGGAAGCGGTTGAGACGGGTACGGATGCCACGACAGCGCCCGCAAGCCGGACGGCGCAAGTTGGCATGTTTCTGGCGCAGGGCCTGGAGAAGGCGAGCCGCACCGGGGACGCCAAGCTGGCGCGGCGGGTGAGTGACGCGGCATGGATCGTGCTGCAAGGGGCTGTAACCTTGCAGGCGGACGGGACAGCATTGGTGCGGAGCCAACGGGACCCGGAGGTGGTCTATCGGGTGCGCGGCAGAATGTGCGAATGTAAAGACTGGGAGAAAAACCCTACAAGATGTTGTAAACACGTGCTTTCAACAGTTATGGAACAGCGGGTAGCCGCCTAACACAAGCCGGGGCAGGCGTGCCTGCCCCGCAAAGGAGATGACGATGGATACCTATAGACTCGTAGAGCAGCATGGAGAGAGTGCACTTCCTGGCAAAAGGTATGATGTGGTCACGAATGATGGAGCACGGGTGGCGTGTATTCTCCAGCCCGGCATCGCAGGAAATGAGCGCTATGGCTTATATCTGCCCGCCATAGACGAGCACGGCGCGGCCTGCTTTCGGATCCATGGAGCGTATCCAGGGATATGGTATGCGACCAAAGAAGAGGCGTTAGGCGCGCTCATGGCCCTGGGCGACAGTCGTTCCCGCGAGCGCTAACCCACCTACCAGGGCCGGGAGGCCCCCCCAAGGAGACGCCTATGGCCCTCTATCACCGCCACAGCCTCCCCCTGACCGTGGTCGGGTACACGGAAGACGCTGGGCTGTATACACTCTGCTGCCGCGCGAGCAACGGGGTGTGCGCCATGTACCGCGTGGACGAGCTGAAAGCCGACGACGGATTAGCCGAAATCGAAGCCGCGTTCCGCCAGGTCCTGGGCTTTAGTCCCTGGCATGCGGGGGAACAGCAGTCCATATTGTTGCGGGAGATGCAACGCTAAGGCACAGAGGCCCCAGAAGGACACCAGAGGGCGGGCCAGTGCGTGACTGGTCCGCCATGCACCATGGACGCCTCGTGCGTGTCAGGGCAGGAGGCTGAGGAGAGTATAGCATGCGAGAAGCCATCAGGATGCCGTGGCTGTATTATGAGTGCCTGCTGGATATTGCCCAGGCGTATGCGCAGTGGGCGGGCCTGGTGGCGCCGATCCAGGCGCTCCGGTATTCTTGGGCGATCACGGGAGAAGAGGTGACTGGGCGTCTTGCCTCGCTGTCGCGCCGATGGGATGCGTAGCGGCGCGCGTGGCCAGGGAGCATCGGGAGCATTCCAGTGACGAAGGAGATGCGTATGGATCTTGATAGGGCGTTATGGCGCGGGAAATCGCTTGCGTTGCTGCATAGGCCAGAACTCGAAGAGGCGTACCAGCAGGTCTTGCGGCAGATAGATGCCTTAGAGCACGAAGCCGCGTGGATAGTCCGGCACTTTCCGATGGTGCCCTATGTCCCAGTCGCGTTGCACGTCTATCGTGATGCTGCAGAGCATTTGCGTGCGGCAATAGAGCATGCTTCCTAAGCCGCGCCCTGCCATGGCTGTCTGGTGGCAGACGAATAGGTGACTGGGCGTCTTGCCATGCAACACAAACGTGTGTACCATTACAGAAACGGACATGTCTGGTAGGAGGAGAAGCGCCTATGGCGTGGCTGACGCTGGTGCCGGCGGGCGTGATGGTGGGGTGAGAGTAGGGAGGTATGGCACAACCGGCTGCGACTGCGCTCTTTCCTAAAATTACCTATCCACAAAAACGCGCATTGCTTGCCGCGTATGTGTCCTGTGGTCGTATCTCCCATGCTGCCCAGGCTGCCCAGATAGACTTACGGCTCCATTACTACTGGAAGAAAGTTGATCCTGACTATGTAGAAGCCTGGCAGGAAGCCCAACAGATGGTGGGGGAATTACTCGAAGAGGAAGCGATCAGACGCGCACGAGACGGCGTCGTACGCCAAAAATTCTACAAAGATACGTTGATTGCTGAAGAGGTTGAACATAGCGATACCCTCCTCATCTTCCTCCTCAAAGGCGCCATGCCGGCCAAGTACCGCGAACGCTATGAGCATACCGGGCAGGATGGGGGGCCGATGGTATTGAAAGTCGTGTATGAGCGGGAGCCTGAGCCCCATGCCTAACGTCGTCTCTCCTCGCGAGTGCACCATCCGTCTCAAGCGTCCCCATCCTCGACAAGCCGACTTTATCAATAGTTCGAAAAAGCGTAAGATAATTAGAGCCGGGAGACGCTCGGGAAAAACCACCGGCCTGGCCATCCTCGCCGTGCAACGGTTTCTGGCAGGTGAGCGCATCCTGTATGCGGTGCCGACCGCGGAGCAGGTCAACCGCTTTTGGAAAGAAGTCACGACGGCCCTGTATGAACCCATTGCCGCTGGAGTCTTCAAGAAAAATGAGACCGATCATACGATAGAACTGCCCTGGACCGAACAGCGCATCAAAGCCAAGACCGCCTTTAATGCCGACACCTTGCGCGGGGATTATGCCTCAACGCTGATTCTCGACGAGTTCCAACTCATGAATGAAGATGCCTGGGGGATTGTCGGGGCACCGATGATGCTGGACACCAACGGCGATGCCATCTTTTGTTATACTCCGCCTTCTTTTCGTACCGCAGGGATTAGTAAGGCCCATGATCCCAGGCATGCTGCGAAGATGTATACGGCTGCTCGACAAGATGAGATGGGCCGCTGGGAAGCCTGGACTTTTACGAGTCATGATAACCCGCACTTGTCCCAGGAAGGGCTATCTGAGATTAGTCAGGACATGACGGCGCTGGCCTATAAGCAAGAGATTCTTGCTGAGGACATTGAGGCGATTCCTGGCGCGCTCTGGACCCAGCAACTCATTGACGCACATCGCTGGGTCGGCCCGCTGCCGGACTTTGTCCGTGTAGTGGTCGGGATTGATCCGGGCCATGATGCCGGGATTGTTGTCGGTGGGCGGACGGCGGATGGCCGGGCCTTGATTCTCGATGATCTCTCCGTGTCGGGCGATCCCGAAACCTGGGCGCAGCAAGGTGTGGCAGGGTATCACAAATATCATGCCCATGCGTTGGTTCCTGAGCGGAATCACGGCGGCGAGATGGTCGCAATGACGATTCGCCATGTGGATGCGACCGTCAACGTCAAGACGGTCTGGGCAAGTCATGGCAAATATGCACGAGCGGAGCCGGTAAGCGTGCTCTATACACAGCATAAAGTGTGGCATGTGGGCACGTTTCCGAATCTGGAAGGGGAAATGGTGAGCTGGGTGCCAGACGCGGGGCATGCGAGCCCGAACCGATTGGATGCACTGGTGTGGACGTTGACCGAGTTGCTACTGGCGGCCGGCAGCCCCATGCAGACCCGCAAGTTCCGCGTATGAGCCTCCCCATCGCTCCCGATCTCTGGCAGCAGCTCTGCCAGGTGCAAGCGCCGTTCCCCAG
>Ga0247669_1000642_pt1 | contig 12977 bp, 18 predicted proteins | sample CNK10_metaG_FD_182734 | JGI IMG/M metagenome (GOLD analysis project Ga0247669, IMG submission 182734) | Soil microbial communities from Purdue University Martell Research Forest, Indiana, United States - CNK10 | ecosystem: Environmental > Terrestrial > Soil > Temperate forest > Bulk soil...
CCCGCCACGGACGATGGAGTGAGCGACCGTGCCTGAGCCAGCGTCGCAGCCACGCGAGAGCACTCACGTCTGGTTCTGGCGGAAGTTCCGCGGCGACCGCAAAGACCACCCCTGCCGGATCATCGTGCCGCCGGCCAGCAACGGGAACATCATGGTCGAGTTCGAGGACGGCGAGCGGATCGTCGCTCCGCGCTACTGCGTGCGGCGGCTTACGAGTTCTCAGAGATAGAAGCGCGCATCCGATGACGGCCATGACCAACATCACGCAGGCCCGCGAGGCATTGGCCGCGTCCGATCAGATCGCACTGATGCAAGACGTCGGCACCTGGCCCTACGACCTCCTGCCCGTAAAGCGCCCGAACTGCCGGCTTGGCCTGGAGACCGGGATTCTGCGCGAGGCGTTCGGCCACGCCCTGCCTTGGGTGTATTTGCCCTGGCAAGACGAGCCGCTGCGCTATGGCGACTGGGGCGAACTGCACGACGACGGATGGCGGGTGGACTAGCTGTTCCATCTCATGAGGTTGGTTCCAGCAGTTCGTAGAGATCCATCTGCTTCTCCTTGATCGAGTGCGGGACGTACACCTGGCCCGACAGCCGGAACTTCGAGACCGGCAACCTGGAGATCGGCGGCTTGAGTCCGATCCCGTGGTGGGGCCGCTGGTGGTTGTAGTAGTTGATGAACTCGTGGAGCTTCGAGGTCCGCTCCTCCTCGGAGAAGAACTCGTGGGCGTAGGCCCACTCCCGCGCCAGCGTCCCGTTGAACCGCTCGACCTTGCCGTTCGTCTTCGGCGTGTGCGGCCGGGTGCGCTTGTGCGTCGTGTCAGTCTGGGCCATGGCCTCAGCCCAGACATGAGAGCGGTAGCAGGAGCCGTTGTCGGTCAGGCAGCGCGAGATGCGGGTGATGCCGTACTGCTCGAACACCCACGCTGACCGGAGCCAGAACCCCGCCGCCGTGATGCCTCGCTCGTCGGGCAGCGCCTCGGCGTAGGCCAGGCGGCTGTGGTCATCGACGGCGGCGTGGACGTAGGTGAAGCCGACCTTCTTGCCGCCGCGCTTGCTCGCCCTCGCTGCCTCGCTGTCGCGGCCGTGGATGCGCCAACCGCCGCCCTCGGGGATGCGGCCGAGCTTCTTGACATCGACGTGGACGAGATCTCCGGGGTGGTCGTGCTCGTACCGCTGCGCGACGCGGAGCTGCTCGCCGGTCGGCGGGTCCATGTCACGCAGCCGGCTGATCCCTTCGCGGACGAGGATGCGGTGAACGGTCGCCGCCGCGATGTCGATGTTGTCCAGCTCCAGGCTCGCGGCGATCCTGGCCGGCCCCCACTTCTTCGCCCTGCGGATCGCCACGACCAACTCGACCAGGCCGTCACGGGTCGCGTTCGGGCTCTCTCGCGGCCGTGACGAGCGGTCCTCCAAGCCCTCGTCGCCGTACTCCAACCAGCGCCCGTACCACTTCGACAGACACCGCCTGGAGATCCCCGCCTCGGCCGCGACGTGGCTGATCGGGCGCCCTCCAGCTACCCGTTCACACAGGCGACGCCTCCCCTCTGGCGTCAACGGCGCGTTCGCGTGACGCGCCATCAGGCTGGTAGCTTTCTGACCAATCCAACTGGTAAGGTAGCTACCACAATGGACGACTCGAAGCCAGCGCCCGCACTGAGCCTTGGAGCAGGCGTCCAGAGCAGCGTCCTGCTGCTTATGGCCTGCAACGGCGAGCTTGAAGAGCGCGGCTGGCTCAACCCCGAGGTCGTCGTCTTTGCCGACACGCAGGACGAACCTGACGAGGTCATGGAGTGGCTGCCCCTGCTCCGCATGGAGGCCCACCGCGCCGGTATCCCGTTGGTTGAGGCGACGCACGGCAACCTGCGCACTGACCTGTTGGAGGCCGCCGCCGGCAAGCGCAAGCGCGCCTCCAACCCGCCGCTCTTCGTGCGCGATCCCGAGACCGGCAAGCCCGGCATGATCACCCGGCAGTGCACCCAGGACTACAAGATCCGGATCGTCCGCCAAGAGCTGCGCAGGCGGGGCTACGGACCGAAGCGCCCAGCCGTCACCTACATGGGCCTGACGACCGACGAGATCGGCCGCGTCAAGCCCTCCAACCGCAAGTGGAACCCGGTCTGCTGGCCGCTGATCGACATGGGCATGTCCCGTACCGACTGTCAGCGCTGGCTGGCCGATCACGGCTATCCGCCCGCCCCGAAGTCAGCCTGCCGGATCTGCCCAATGCGCAGCGACGCTGCCTGGCGGGACATGAAGCTCAACAAGCCCGACGACTTCGAGATCGCCGTCTTGTTCGAGCGGGCGCTCCACGAGGGCAACGGCCTGCGCCTCAAGGGCACGCCATACCTGCACAAGTCCTGCGTCCCGCTCGACCAGGTGGACTTTCGCAACGCTGAGGACCACGGCCAGCTCCAGCTCTGCGAGACCGGCGGCTGCTGGACGTGACCTCTCCCTCGCTGACGCCGTTCAAGCTGAGTCTGCTCCGGTCTCTGCGCCGCGACAACAACCGTTTCTTCGGCAGCATCCCCGGACACCGACCCCACAAGCGCCGCGCCCTGCGCGACCTCAAGCGCATGGGGCTCGTCACGGAGACGATGAACGACTGGTGGATGCTGACCCGCCTCGGCGCAGCCACCATCGGCGTCTCTACGCCTCGCGCTGCTGAGCAGGCCATCGCCGACCTGCTCCAGTCCGAGCAGCTCTTCGAGCCTTGACCTATGGCCACCCTGACACCTGACAGGTCGCATACGCTCGCGGATGTGCCCCTCCCGGAGGACACCGCACGCCGTCTCAAGCGCGCCGGAGAACTCCAGCGCAAGTGGATCGAACAAAGGAACGAGATGATCGCCCTCGCCTACGAACAGGGCGGCGGCGTCCGCGAGATCGGGCGCCTCGTCGGCCTGTCTCACGTCAGCGTCCTGAACATCCTCAGGGACGCCGGCGTCAAGCCCGCACCCGTTGGTCACAACCCTCGCCTCAAGCGCGACGGCACGCCCGTGGACCCCTCGGACGTGGAACCAACGTCATGAGACACCACAACTAGCCGTGGCCGGCTAGCGGGCTCACCCTTGGCACCTTTCCGCTAGCCTCTCGCGCTTCCCCTACCAGAACCCGGCCCGCCAACCTTCGCGGCCGGCTTCGAGGAGGTTTGGCTCATGCGAGCACTGCTGCCGATGCTGGCCGGTCTGGCCATCGTCCTACCGACCCAGACGGCCACGGGCCAGTACGTTGGCAAGTACCGCTGCTCAGCGGCGTGCATGGCGCGCGTGAAGGCGCGCGTGCACCGCAAGCAGGTCCGGGCTCACTACCTGCACCGCCTGCATACGATCCAGCCCTACACGGCCTGGCTGGAGAAGACCGGCGCGTGCGAGAGCGGGACCGGCTCATATGACCTGAGCGTCGGCCTGCGCGCCATCTCCCCGGGCGGCACCTATCGCGGGCGCTACCAATTCGACATGGACTCATGGGCGCGCGCCGGCGGCAGCGGCGATCCGGTCGCCGCGAACTGGCTCGAGCAGGCATACCGCGCCGTTGTCTGGCTGAAGATGGTCGGCAACGGGGCATGGCCGGTCTGCGGGCATTGATCCGGCGCTAGGGGCTGGGCGTAAACTGCGGGCATGGCGACGGCGAAACTCAAGGGCCGGAAACCGGCCGACCGCCGTGCATCGGGCACCAGCCCCGAACGAATCATGCTGACCGAGAAGGAACGGGCGGCGCTCGAACTGCGAAAGAGCGGTGCGACGCTGGACGACATCGCCCGCGAGTTGGGCTACTGCAATCGCGGGGCCGCGCACAAGGCGATCCGGCGGGCCCTGGACGCGACGCTGCAGGAGCCGGCCGCGGAGCTGCGCGAGATGGAGCAGGTTCGGCTGAACACAATGCTCGTCGCCATCTGGCCGAAGGTGAAGACTGGCGACCATGTGGCGTTGCAGGACGCGTTGTCGATCATGGATCGCCGCGCGAAGCTGCTCGGCCTGGATGCCCCGTCGAAGCGGTCGGTCGAGATCGTGACGATGGATGCGTTCTCGGCGGCGATGGCCGAGTTGGAGGGCGAGATCGCGGAGCTGGAGGCGCGCAAGCGCGCGCAGGCGGCCGAGGTATAGCGGTTGCCCTACACGCGCCCGTCTGCATCTGCGCTACATTGCCCTACATGGCCAAACCGCTGCCCGTCCGCGTCGATGACGACCTGCTCGAGCAGATAGACGCGGCGCGCGGCGATGTGCCGCGATCGAAGTGGGTGGTACGGGCGCTGGAGAGGGCGCTGGTGGATACGCCACGGCCGAGTCCTGCGGGGCGTCAGGCCAAGACTGAAGCCGCAGCACAGCGACCGGGTGCGTCTGCGGCCTCTCGTCAGCGGGCACCCGGCCCAGCGCCCCCTCGAGCGCCCGCTCGGGTGCCTACGCGCGAGGAGTGGCTGGCGATGAGCGATGAGGAACGGAGGGCGCATCGTGCGTGAGCGTGTGCGGATCGCCAGGATCTGCCCGAAGCCCGATTGCGGGTGGCGGCAGTTCTTCGAGACGGAGGCCGACGCGGATCGATGGCGTTGCCCAGACCATGGGGTGGCGACCGTCCACGCCAACCGGGCATATAACCCGGGCCGGGTGCCTGACGACTTTCAGAAGCTGCGCGCCGCACCCGGCGAGGTAGGCCAAGCATGAGCCGCGACACAGTTCCTGTCGAGCCGTTCCGCGAGGCGTTCCTGGCATCGGGCCGATCGGCGGCCGACGTGGCGAGGTCGATGGGCTGCTATAGCACGCGGCTGCGGCGGATGCTGGGCCTTGTGCCCGACACGAGTGGGTACACGAACCAGCGCGTGAGCTACGCCAACGCGGTCAGGCTGTGTGACGCGCTTGGCCTCGATTACGTGGAGATGGGCGTATGACATCGGGCGCGTTGGGCGAGACCCCGGGCCATCAGGGAGATGGCTTGGCTGGGACGGATACCGCTGGACCGGCCGTCCCGGCTCCGGGGTCTCGCCGAGCGCGCGACCGGACGACCTACCGACCAGCGTGGTATCCGAACCAGGACCCCGACCACAACCCGTGGGTCGTGCCGGACACGATGACGGGCAAGACACACTATGCGACGTGGGCCGATTCGCTGAAGCCGGGCGAACTGCTGGCGCTGATCGACGAGCACGCGCCCGACGACCGATGACCCGCCTGCGCTTCTCGGTCTGCGCCGCGGCCCTGTTCTGCTACGCCCTGGCCGCTGAGCGCTTGCGCCGCGACTGGGCCGGGGATGGCCTGACGTGGACGCAACGCCATGGCTGACATCGAGATCGACGCCAGCCCCGATGAGCTGCTGCGCGCCCGCGCGCTGCTGCGCCGCCGCGCCGAACTTGAGCAGGAGTTGTTCGGAGTCGTCCATCGCGACTTCCGGCCAGAGCCGCATCAGGTCGCGCCACCGGGCGAGCCTGGTATCGACTGGTTCGTCTGGCTGCTGACCGGAGGGCGCGGCGCCGGCAAGACTGAGGCGGCTGCCTACTACATGAGCCAGCATGCGCTCGGCCCGCCATGCATCTCGGGCCCGGTGCCGCACCGGATGGCGATCATCGCGCCGACGCTCGGCGATGCCAGCGAGGCGTGCGTCAACGGCCCGTCCGGGCTGCGCGCCCACAACCCCGAAGTGGTCGAGACCACGCGCAAGGGCGGCACGTTCGTGATCTGGCCGAACGGGTCGCAGGCCAAGCTGTTCGGCGCCTACACCAAGGAGGACCCGGAGCGCTGCAGGGCCGGCGGCAATCGCTGCCTCGCATGGATGGAGGAGGTCGCGGCCTGGCGCTACCTCAAGGACGTCTGGGACCACGTCCAGCTCGGGATGCTCAGACTCGGTGCCCATCCGCACGCGATCGCCTCGACGACGCCGCGCAACCGGCCGACGATCAAGGCGCTGATCGCGCTAGCCGAGTCGACGAACAGCCTGACGCGCGCCCCGACGTCGGCCAACCCGTACCTGCCGGGGCAGATCAAGACGGCGCTGTACCGCGACTACGGCGGAACCCGTCTCGGCCGCCAGGAGCTCGAAGGCGAGATGATCGAGGATGTCGTCGGCGCGCTGTGGAACTCCGAGCAGCTCGAGGCCTGCCGTGTGCATCCCGACGACGCGCCACGCGATCGCGAGCGGCTGGTGATCGCCGTTGACCCGTCGTGGGGCACGACCAACGACGAGGTCGGGATCGTCGCCGGCTACCGCTCTGGCGGCCATGCCTACATCCTCGAGGACCTCTCGGCGGTGCTGTCGCCGGCGGCGTGGGGCGAGGTCGTGGCCAAGGCCTATGAGCGCCTGCAGGCCGATCAGGTGATCGCCGAGGGTAACTTCCAGGGCGAGCAGGTCCGGCTGGTGATGAAGACGGCGCTGGCCGAGACGGGGGTGCTGGTCAACTTCAAGCTGGTGCATGCCAGCCGCGGCAAGGTGCTGCGCGCCGAGCCGGTCGTCGCGCTCTACGAGCAGGGCCGCGTCCACCACGTCGGCCACCTGCCCGGCTTGGAGTTTCAGCAAACGACATGGGTCCCGCCGCGCAACTCAGACGGCTCCGGGCTCGATGCCGGCGATCCGGTGACACCGGATCCCGAGACTTCTGACGACCCGGTCCCTTCCGGTTATAGTCCTGACCGTGTGGACGCATTGGTGTTCCTGGTGACCGAGCTGCTGCTCGGTGCGGGCGGGCCCGGATCGGTGGCGACACCGACTGGCCGGCTGCCGCGTCCTGTTGGCCGTGACCGCCAGGGGCCAGGATTGCCCGCCCATCAGCAGCGTCTGACTCGACGCCAACTCGACCGGAAAGAGTGACATGCCTCTCCATGAGGACAACGCAGAGCGCCTGCTCGACCTGCTCCACGCGATCGAGAATGCGGGCGTCTATGACCCCGAGACGAAGGTCTTCACGACGGGCCCGGCTGGTCCGACCGGACCCATTGGGCCGACTGGTCCTTCGGGTGGCCCGACCGGCCCGACAGGTCCCACGGGTGTCGGTGCCACGGGTCCGACGGGCGCTCGGGGACCGACCGGGCCTACGGGTCCCGCCGGCCCCACGGGTCCGCAAGGCCCGACCGGCGCCCCGTAGTTGGTCACGCTCGTCAGCATCGTCCGCAACGAGGCGGCGGTCATCGGCCGCTGCCTCGACTCGGTCATCGGTGTCATCGACCGCTGGGTGATCGTCGACACCGGCTCGACCGATGGCACGCAGGCGATCATCACGGCCAAGTTGGCCGGCCTGCCCGGCGAGCTGCACGGCCGCGAGTGGGTCGACTTCGGCACGAACCGTACCGAGAGCCTGCGCCTGGCCGGGCAGGCCGAGGGCGACTACCTGCTGATCCTCGACGCCGACGAGACGCTGGAGGGCGACGATGCAAGGATGCTCGACCGCACGGCGCTGGCCGGTGGCGCGTGCTCGTACACGCTTGAGGTCCGGTCGCGTGATGCGCTGGCGTTCCGTTCGCGGCGGCTGCTGCGCGCCGACCGTGGCTGGCGCTATGAGGGCGCGGTCCACGCGATCCCCGTCGCCGAGCGCGAGTACTCAAGCGGGGCGATCGACGGCGTCCATGTCTGCCATCGCGGCGACGGCGGCAGCCATGAGGGCCGGCTGGAGTGGGCGCTGGATGTGCTCGAGCAGACGGTGATGGAGCATCCTGACGACACTCGCAGCCGGTTCTATCTGGCCAACACGCGCCGCGACCTCGGCGACCTGGACGGGGCGCTGCGCGACTACTCGGCCCGCGTACGGATGAGCGGCGGCTTCGCCGATGAGCGCTTCGTCTCGCTGTACCGGGCGGGCCAGATCCTCATGTCGCGCAACCTGCCGCTGGCGGCGGCGACGCTGCTCGAGGCGGTCGAGATGCGTCCGGATCGGATGGAGCCGGTCTACGCGCTCGCCCGCGGCTACCGGATGGCGGGGCTGCGCCGCGCCGCGTACGTGTGGGCCAGTTACGGTTTCGGGCGCCCACGGCCGGGGGGCCTGTTCGTTGAGCCCTGGATCTACGAGTGGGGGCTGCTGTTCGAGTTCTCGATCTCGGCCTGGTGGGTTGGCGAGCGCGTTCTGGCACGCAGCCTGTGCGAGGACCTGCTCGATCGTGACGACCTGCCCGACCGCATCGTCGAACAGGTCCGGGCGAACCTGGCGCTCTGCCTGCCGGTGGCCGCATGATCGTCCGCCCCCAGGTGTGGGCCGGGATGGCGACGCTGCGCGAGCGCACGCAGACCAGGCCCGCCGCGGTCGAGAGCCTGATCGGCCAGGTCGACCGACTGATCCTGTTCCCCGGCGAGCCCGACCCGGCGCGTGGCGACCAGCTCAAGCTTGCGGCCTGCCAGGACGCACCGGCCGGCGCCGTGTACTGCTGCGTCGACGACGACATCGTCTACCCGCCCGACTACGTGGCGCGGCTGCTCGCGGGCCTGGCCGCGCACCCCGGCTGCATCGTTGGCTTTCACGGCTGGATGATCGGCCCCGACGGCAGGCGCGGCGCCGGCTATCCGTGCCTGTGGGATGTGCCGGAAGATCACCAGGTGGATGTGATCGGGACGGTCTGCTGCGCATTCTGTGTCGACACGATCCGACCGGCGCCCGGCGACTTCCCGACCCACCAGGCCGACGTGTGGCTGTCGGCGCTGGCCGAACGCCAGGGCGTCCCCAGGGTCGTGCTGGCCCATGAGCGTGGCTGGCTTGGCTACATGGCGCCGCCAAGGACGATCTGGGATGAGACCCAGGCCAAGACCGGGTCGGGGCTTGACACATCGGTGGCGACGGCGGCGGGGTGCGCGGCGATCCTTGCGGAGCGCGCGGCATGAGCGCCGAGGTCCTCGCCCGTGACGTCTTCCCGGCCGAGGTCAGCCTCCCCGACGATCGTGTCCTGACGGGGGTGCGCGTGTTCGTCACGTCGCGGCGGCTGCTGGTCTACCGGGTGGGGGAGGACCGCAGCATCGAGGTTGCCATAGACGAGCCGCTGGCCACGGAGGGCAGCGTGTCGCGTGACCGCTCGTCGCTGCGGCGTGCCACGTTGGAGTGCGTGCTGGCCAGTGGCGAGACGGTGTATGTGAACTCGGGGCGCGGGTGTGGGTGTTCAAGTCCGTTGCGTGCCCTTGGTCCTCCTGTATCGTGGCGGGCACCCGTCCCGGCCTGATCAGTGAAAGGCATGTCGTGAGGCCCGCCCGGACCGACGTCCTGACCGTCGATCAGCAGATGCGCGAGTACATCGACGCGCACGAGGGCGACCCCGTGTTCCGCTGGGACCTCCAGCTGTTCCTACAGGACTGCGGCGCCAGCTTCGATCTGCCGGTCGTCACCAGGCCGGTGGTCGCACCGCGCACGCGCAGACCCATCGAGCGGTTGGCCAGAAGGCTGCATTTGTGACACATTCCGTCCTGCTGCTGGTCCTCGATGGATTGGCTACCTACCGTCTGACGCAGCTTGTGACCTCAGACACGCTCACCCAGCCGATCCGCGATCTCTTCCAGCGCACCGAGTGGGGCGCCGAGTTCGTCGGCTGCGCCTGGTGCGTGTCGATCTGGGCGGCAGGGCTCGTCGTCGTGTTGCAGTCGAGCATCGGGCACGTCTGGTTCTATGCGGCCTGCGTGCTGGCGCTCAGTGCCGTGACCGGGCTGCTCTCCGAGGTCGTCTAGTGGCCACCGACAGCAAGCGCTCCTGGTTTCGGCGCGCGGCCGGATCTCAGAACGGGGCAGGCCAGGCACGGATCCGGGTCCTGACGGCCAGCGCGACACGGCTCAAGCTCGAGGACAAAAAGGAGGCGCGCCAGCAGCGCGCGTTGCGCCAGGGCTGGCAGTCAGACGCGTGGAATGCGCGCGACTCAATCGGCGAACTGCGCTACGCCGTTGGCTTTCTGGCCAACTGCGCGGCCCGGATGCGGCTCTACCCGGCCGCCTACCCGACGACCGGCGAGTCCGATGTGCCGGTTCCGCTCGAGCAGGTCGCGGGCGGGCCGATCACCCCGAACGTCGTCGCGCTGGCGCAGCGCGCGATGGGCGACCTCGGCAACGGCCGACTGGCGATCGGCGGCCTGCTCGAAAGCCTTAGTCAGAACCTGTCGGTGGCGGGCGAGTGCTTCCTGCTCGGCCGTGCCGACGACGAGACCGGCAAGGACGTCTGGACGATCCGCTCAGTCGACGAGGTGTTCGTCGCCGAGGACGAGTACAAGCTGCGCGAGCTGCCGCAGGTCACGGGGGTAGCGGGTGGCCAGGGCTGGGAGCGCCTGGACCCGGCGCGCAGCGTCGTGTCGAGGATCTGGACGCCTCACCCACGCTTTCAGCTGCTGGCCGACTCGCCGTGCCGCGCGCTGATGGACGACATGGAGGCGCTGCTGATCCTGCGCCGCATGATCCGCGCCACCGGCCGCTCACGCTTGGCCGGCCGCGGGCTGCTGCTGGTCCCCGACGAGCTGTCGATCAAGGTTCCGACCGACGACGACGACGACCCGCAGGCAGACCCGGTGCTGGCGGCGATCACCGACGCGATGATCACCCCGATCTCAGACGAGGGTGTGGCGTCGGCGGTCGTGCCGATCGTGCTGCGCGGCCCCGGTGACGTGCTCGAGAAGCTGCGCCACATCGACTTCGCGTCACAGTTCGACGCCGATTCGAGCAAGGTCCGTGAGGAGCTCGTCGGCATCATCGCGACCGGCCTGGATCTCCCCAAGGAGATCCTGATGGGGATGGGCGACATTAACCACTGGGGGGCATGGCAGGTCGACGACAACACGTTCCGCCATCACGTTGAGCCGCACGTCATCAAGTGCTGCGACGCGCTGGCCGGCGCCTACCTGCGGCCCTACCTCGTGGCAGCCGGTGTCGATCGTTCGGTCGCCGACCGGATCTTGTTCTGGTATGACCCGACCGAGCTCGTCACGCATCCCGACCAGACGGCCGATGCGATGCAGATGCACGACCGGCTCGTGCTCTCCGATGCGGCGCTGCTGCGCGTGTCGGGGTTCTCCGACGAGGACGCGCCGTCCAAGGCCGAGATCCAGGTCAGGCTGCTGGAGAAGATGCGGATGTGGCCACCGAACCTCGTGATGGCGTTCCTGCATGCGTGGGATCCCACACTCGCGGCGCCGCCGATCACGGTCTCGGGCACGATTCCCGGCATTGGGCCTGGCGGCGTCGACACCGGCGAGATCCCGGCCGCGTCCGGTAACGGCACTACCCCACCGTTGCAGGGGGGCCAGGAGCCACCACCACCAGCCCCGTCGCTACCCGACGCGACGCCACAGCCGACGACGGGGATCACGGCCGCTGGCAAGAGCGACTGCTCGCAGCTGCGGCTCAGCCAGAAGCTGATGGCGATCGACCGCGATCTGCGCTCGCGGTTGCAGCAGGCGGCGTCGGCGGCGATGCTGCGCCAGCTCGAGAAGGCCGGGGCCAGGTTGCGGACCAAGACGGCCAAGGACGAGACGTCGCGCACGAAGATCGCGCAGCGCCCGAACGCGCTGGTCGCGGCACTGCTCGGCGAGGAGGCCGTCACGGCTGCCGGGCTGAGCGCGCAGGAGTTGATGGGTGGTGACTGGTCTGCGCTGCGCAAGCAGTTCATGGAGTGGACGGAGGCGGCGCAGCGCCAGGCGATCGTGACGGCCTGCCGGATCGGCCATCTGGATTCCGAGTCAGATGCGGCGAGGGCGGCGGCGGATGCGATGGCGCAGGGCCGTGACCGTGCGTGGGAGGCGTTCGCTCAGGCGATGGGCAACCTTGGCCACCATCTGCTCTACCACCCGCACCCCAACGATACGGCCGACGTCTCGGATCTGAACCCTGACACGCTGGTCCCGACCGGGGTCGTGCGTGCGGTGTTGGCGATGGCCGGCGGCGAGCAGATGGTCGTGACCGACCTAGGCACTTCGCAGCTCGGTGCGGCGGCGGGGGCGATCACGCAGCCTGTCGGCCAGATCGGGACGGGCGCGACGATCTCAGATCTGCTGGCGGGCGCGGGTGCGGAGCGCGAGGGCTACGAGTGGCATCATGGCCCCTCGCTCGATCCATTTGAGCCCCATGAGAACCTTGACGGTGTGCAGTTCCAGAGCTTCGACGATGACGTGCTGGCCAATCCCGGTGACTGGCCTCCCGTGGACTTTTTCCTTGCTGGAGATCACACGGGGTGCAGTTGTGACGCGATGCCATTGTGGCTGAGCCCCGAGTAAGGAGACCCTGATGAAGCGCCGCAAGTTCAACGGCAGGTCGCGCACCGAGCTGATCGCCGGGCACGCCTACGGCCAAGACGTCGCCCCCGCCGGCGTGCTCACTCCTCTCGCGTCGGTTGGGGGCGACGATGAGGTTCGCTGCCCTGCGTGCGAGGCGACGGGCCATTCGGCCGACGCGCGGTTCTGCCATGCGTGCGCTGCGGCGCTGACGGTCGCCGAAACCGAGGCGCTGGTCGTCACGCCGCCGCCGGCGACCCCGGTCGACAACGGGACGGCCCCGACGGCCGACCCGACCGACGCGGAGGGCATCGATAACGGTGCGGTCTGCCAGACCCCCGACTGCGGCCACCTGGCCTCAGAGCACGTCAACACCGACGACGGCGACAACACGGGCGTGTGCGGTGTCGAGGACTGCTCGTGCCAGGCGATGACGATCGACGTCGCCCCGAACCCCAACCCGCCCGCCGAGACGGGCGACGCGCTGGCCGCAGAGGCACCGGCCAACACCGGCCCGGAGGGCGGCGCACCTGCCGGCGCGGGCGCCGAGGCCGACCAGAACGCGCCACCGCCAACGGAGGGTGGCGAGTCGATGGGCCCGGCGTTCACGATCCCGGTGCTGGTCATCGAGAACCAGCCGACCGTCGACGGCCGCCGGATCGCCGCCGACGCGCTGACGTGGCGCACCCCGCCGCTGCCGCTGATGGGCCTGGCGACCGAGACGCACGACCCCAACGGCTGGGACCTCAACGACCCGGCCGTCATCTGCGGGCGCATCGACAGCCTCGAACGCGTGGCGGGTGAGGGCGACACGCAGATCATCATGGCCCAGGG
>Ga0247669_1000643_pt1 | contig 12966 bp, 9 predicted proteins | sample CNK10_metaG_FD_182734 | JGI IMG/M metagenome (GOLD analysis project Ga0247669, IMG submission 182734) | Soil microbial communities from Purdue University Martell Research Forest, Indiana, United States - CNK10 | ecosystem: Environmental > Terrestrial > Soil > Temperate forest > Bulk soil | place...
GGCGAACGTACCCACAAACACGCGTGCCGGACTGATGTTCGTCGGAGTGCCAATGATCACTCCGCCCGCTGCAGGAGCAATTCGGATCAAGGACAACCCAGGCAGTGCGCTTGAATTCGCCCTTGAAATACCAACTTCCGAATCGGTGACCGGTTCTTGTGGCAGGGTGTTGTTGCTATTGAACACATAACCGAGGCGGAGTTCGTTCGTCAGTTTCGGATGGAAGGAGTGGATATCCTCAATGCTGATCAGCCGATTGTTGAAAGTCTGGTCGGTTCCGGATCCCGGAACATTTGGCCCTGTCCCCCGAAAGCTGGGCAGTGCCAGAAATTGCGACGTGTTGGCAAGGAAGAATTTCATTGTGAGAGAATTGTTATTCCAAAGTCGAATATCAGAGTCAGCGTTGAACTGATCTTCGTGAAAGGTTGACAGCGACGAGCCGGCATATAGTCCTTTTGCATGAGGCGTAGGAATCAAGAACCGGCCACTGGGGAGTTTTATGTTGAGCAGCGCCAGTGAAGCGGGGTCAATAGAACCAATATGATATGCTGACTCCAAGGTAGAAGCAGACCGGTCGTCGGTCAGTTTCGGATCAACAAGAACATTGGAAGAGATGCTGTTGATAATGGAGGCCGCGTTTCGTTCCCGTGAGCCTTGGTACGAAATGAAAAAGAATTCTTTTTCCTTCCGAATTGGGCCTCCGAGAAGGCCTCCGAAAACATTGCGACGTAGCAAAGGGCGTGCCTGCCCAGAGGCCTCCAGGAACGGATTGTTTGCGTCGAGCGCTTCGTTCCGGAAGTATCCATAAGCAGTTCCGTGAAACTCGTTGGAGCCGCTCTTCGTCACGAGCTCGATGTTGCCACCACCGCTGCGGCCGTAACGCGCATCATAGAGTGAAGTTTGCACTTTGAATTGCTCAATCGTCTCTGGAGCAGGCACGCCGACTAGAATCACTCCGTTGGTCCCCATTGTTGTTGCGTCGATGCCGTTTATTTGGAAGAAGTTTTGTGTGACCCGCGCGCCGTCGACAGAAACAGCCTGCGTGTTGCGACCGACGGCCGTGCTGTCGGGCAAATAGGTCGCTGTCCCAGGTGAGAGCGTCAGAATCTGTGTGAAATTTCGAGAAGCGAGAGGAAGGTTAGCCACCGCTTGCGTGTCAACTACTGCTCCCAGTTGAGGACCGTCCATTTGGAGTAGAGGAGCGGAGTTACCCTTTACAAGGATGGTCTCGACGCGAGTGCCTATGGCCAAGGTAACATCAGTGACGGTTGTCTCCGTAATTCTGGCGACAACATCGGTCAAAACAGAGGTCTTGAAGCCTGTTGCCGCCACTTCGATTCGGTACAGGCCAGGAGGCAGCAGAAAAAAAGAATATGTGCCTTCTTGATCCGTCGTGGCGCTCCATGTTTCATTTGTTGCTTTGTTGATGGCCTGGACATTCGCCCGCGGGACAACGTTGCCGGAGGGATCTCTTACCAAGCCGGCAATTCGCCCCGTTGTTTGTGCGGATGGACACAAGCACATGCCAGAAGCCAGAAGACACGCAAGCGCAAGCCGAATTGACAGCCTCGTGACCACTGCTTATTCCCGCTTCAGACTGTAGCCTATCCTGCTGATCTGAAGATTACAGATGCCCGCGGAAGTATTCCCATTGCTTTCTTTGTTCCGCGAGGAAACTCAAGAAGCCAGGATCGGTGCGCAGGTGATCGAGGTTTGGGTCATGCTCGAACAGTGGATAGCACGGAAAGCCATCATCGGCTGCCAGCCGAAGATATTGGAGGGCTAGCTCATGCCTGTTCAGCAGTGCATAGGCGGAAGCCGCGGCATAAGCTACATGGTGGAAATGCTGGTATCCCCTGCCTCTTGTCACGGCGTCCTGAATCTTACGTTCCGCCAAAGTAGCGTCACCAGCTTCCGCAGCTAGCAGCGCCTGAATGACCGTAAGGGAGCCGCCCGGGTCCAAGGGGTTGGCCTTGAGGAATGTCTCGACCGTCTGCTGTGCCTGCCGTCGTCTTCCTAGGTGTTGTAGTGCAAACGATGTCTGGAACGCCCAAAAAGGTGGCAGAAATTTATCGGAATCACGCAACTCAATAAGGGACTCGTCGTATTTCCCTCGATAAAGCAAATTGATGCCTACTCTGAAGCGAATGCCGGTGTTCAACGGATCCAATGCAATGGCCCTCTTGATTTCCTCATCTGCTTTGTCAAGAAGGCCAACATGGTTATAGACGTTGGCGAGCTGATGATGAGCCTCAGCAAGATTTGGGTTGAGTTCGAGAGCATGTCGATAGTCGGAAACGGCCCGCTCCACAGACCAACCGTTTGCGGGTGACCACAGCAAGTATCCCCGCGTTACGTAATCTTCTGCTATATTGGGATCTAAAGCGAGTGCTTTTCCCACTGCTGCGTTAGCGTCCTCAATCCACTTCGGCTCATTTATCTCTATACTGAACGCCCGAGTTCGATACGCCGTCGCCAGCGCAGCGTAAGCCACTGCGAACTGCGGATCAATTCCCACGGATTTTTCAAGGAGACGGATGGCCTCATCGTTAGCCTCCCGAGTCTGCAAACCGTAATACGGTTCAGCGCGCAAATAGAAGTCGTAAGCTTCCGGATTCACTGCGGCTGCTTTCGAAAGATGGTTGCTTGATCCCGACAGCGTTTCCACGCCGATCTTACGTGCCACGTCACTCGCGATCTCGTTCTCCATCGCAGCTAAACCCGATGCGGCTCCTTCGTAGGAGTGAGCCCAAATGTGGCTGTCTCCCGGCACATAGATCAACTGTGCGTTCACATGTATGACCCCTCTTGTGCGCGAGGCAGAGCCTTCGACCACTGCGTCAACACCCAACTCCCTAGCGATCTCGGGCAGTGCTTTCTTTGTCCCCTTATAATGCATTGCCGAGGTGCGCGATATGACTCGGACCCCGCGAATTTGGGCCAGCTCCGTCGTTAATGCGTCCGTTATTCCATCGGCGAAGTACTCTTGAGATGGGTCGCCAGACAAGTTGTCGAGCGGCAGCACGGCGACTGACTGAATCCTCACCGCGGCGTTCGCGCCAAAAAGCCGCGCGCGCCCAACGTATAGCCCAAGAATTGCAGCCGCTGCAACGCCCATACTGGCCGAAGCGAGCCAGAACTTTCCCATCCGGTAGAGCGAAGGAGCCGGTGAAGGCTTCGCAGTCGCCTCCACCACGCTGGCTGCTTCTCCCGCTTTAATAGAATCCGCGAGCCCCGTGGCCCGCGACTCGGTGCTCATGTGACCGTTCACTTCTGCGATGAAGCGATAACCGCGACGCGGGAGCGTCTCGATAAATCTTGGTGCGTCTGCCGAATCGTTCAAGGCGTCACGCAGCTTGTTAATGGCGTTGTTCAATCCATGGTCGAAATCTACGAAGGTATCCGTGGGCCAAAGCCTTTGCCGCAACTCTTCTCGCGTGACTACATCGCCGGGTTGTTCAAGCAACATGACAAGAATCTGGAAGGGCTGGTCCTGCAGGCGGATTTTGCGGCCGTTCTTGAGGAGTTCTCCCGCACGGAAATCCACTTCATAGGGCCCGAAGCGGGCCTTGCGCACGGACCGGGAGGTGTTGGACATAAGAATAACTCGATTTGCGTCCGAGTCTAACACTCCAAGTAGTGGCCGAAAAGTTAGAAGTGTTTCATCCCCCCGTACGCCAAGTGCATGTCCTCTCAGAGAGATAGATGGGGAGATCCAGAGGCGAAACTGAAGATACCCCGAGGATTGCTTCCTTTTTCGGCTTGCCGCAGAGTCGCCGCGTCAGGAGCAAGAAGAAAAATAAGGAGGAACACATGACGAACAGATTTAAGATTCGGATACCGCTCTCATGTTCGGTGGTTCTTGCCGCCGTCGCACTGTCGATCGTGCTTTGCCCGGCCGCATTCGCCCAACAGTTCGGTCCATGGTCTGCGCCGGTAAGTCTCGGCTCAACCGTTAACTCTGATTGCGACGACATGCACCCCACTCTATCTAAGGATGGGCTCAGCTTTATCTTCAGCTCGACGCGCCCGCAGGACCCAACTCTCAGCTCCTGCGACGTAGCCCTTCATTTATGGGTCTCTCAACGCGACAGCCTCGACAGCCCTTGGCAAACCCCTGAGCCACTGACCATGCTCAACTCCCCCGACAACTCACCCTTTCAGGAACATGCTCCCTATCTCACCACCGACGGACATTGGCTGTTCTTCCACAGCACTCGCGGGGATGGATCCTGCAATGGGGGCGGTCGTCAAGAGCTATGGGCCGCCCATCGCCAAGACAAGCGCAACGATTCCGGATGGGAAGCACCCATCAATCTGGGCTGCACCCTGAACATTACCGGCGCCGATGATGCAGGGCCAAACGTCTGGGAAGACGATACGACCGGCACTCTGTACCTCTATTTCACTCGCAACTTGACCCCCGCGAACTCCAACGGTTTCGACATCTATCTCAGCACATGCACGGCTGAGCTGAGCAGCTGCAATCGGCAACAGCTGTGGAGCTTGGGAGTGTCCGTGCCAGAGCTAAGCAGCACGGTTCGTGACACCCGTACCGCTATCCGACGCCGCGACGGCCTTGAAATGATCATCACGAGCAATCGCGCGGGTACCGTGGGCATGCTCGATGTGTGGGAGTCAACTCGGGACTCCGTGCAGGACAATTGGAGCACCCTGTTGAACCTCAACCAAGAAAATCTGGCCAAGTGCGCTTCGATTGGCATTGACCAGGCGTCCTGCCCAGTTCTGAACACAACTGCAAATGATGGTGCGCCTGCACTCTCTTGGGATGGTCAGACGATGATCTTTTACTCGAACCGCCCCGGAGGATCCGGGGGCAACGATCTCTACGTGAGCACGCGGGCGAAGCTACCCGATTAGCGGGAGAGCAATTGCCATGAGGTTGGGAAAGGACAAGCAGGAGACCATCATGAATAGCAAAGTCCTGCTAATGAGTACGCCCATAATTTTGGGCCTCGTGAGCCTTGTATTCCTTGGCGGATGCGGAGGCGGCATGGCTTCGACGGTTAGTAACCAGCCTCCACTCCCCGCTGGGGCTGCCGTTTCCCCCCCCCAACGCGACGGTTCAGGTCGGTGGCGAACAGCAATTTAGTGCAACCGTGAGTCCCATCGGAGCCAACCAAGCGGTCACTTGGAGTGTCTCTGGATCGAGCTGCCCCGGAACAAGCTGCGGAATGATTGACACCACCGGAAAATACACCGCCCCAGCAACCGTGCCTAATCCTCCCACTGTGGTGGTCACGGCGAGGTCAGTCACAGACTCGACCAAATCAGGCACTGCTGTGGTTACCATCACTAGCACATTGACGAGTCCAAATAACGCCAAGCTGAGCGGGCAATACGCCTTTCTGTTTAGCGGGTTCAATAGCGCCGGCCCCATGAGCGTCGTGGGGAATTTCACTGCGGACGGGAATGGCAATTTGATCGCCGGCAACACGGATGTAGCCATCTTCGGAGGTACGAGGGCAAATCAAGGTCTCACCCACAGTACCTACTCGGTTGCTTCCAACAATTCGGGCACAATAAACCTCATTACCGCTGTGAACTTTCCGACCGATAACTTCAGTTTCATTTTTTCATTTGCGCTCGACTCCTTTGCTTCTTCGGGCGTGGCAGCTGCGGGGCGCCTGATTGAATCGGACAGATCAGACCAGACCGGCACTGGCCTCTTCATCAAGCAAGATCCGGCAGCGTTTTCGACCGGGGCGATCAGCGGGGGCTTCGCCTTCGGTCTGGCGGGACCCAGCGGGATTTACGAGAACGTCGCCCTTGGTCGCTTCACGGTGAACGACGGCTCGCTCAGCGCTGGCCATATCGACTTGATCGGTTTTGGCAGCGGCGGGCTCCAACCCGATCTGCCGTTTACGGGAACATACTCGGTTGAGGGGAGTGGCCGCGGCGAAGCGACACTGAACATCTCCGGGCAACCGAGCCCTTTAGGCTTCATCCTATACGTCGTTTCATCAAGCGAATTGCTCTGGATGGACGCCAGCGGGAACGGAGCGACAGGCATGGCGTTACAACAGTCTGTGGGACCCTTCAACGCCACCTCGCTCAACGGCACGTCGGTTTTCGGAGCGGCCGGCTTCACAGTGGCTGGCAATGATGTCACGGTGGGGGAAATACAGTTCGACGGCACAGGAAACGTCAGCGGGACGAACGATGAAAATTACTTCGGTCTGTCGTCACCGACCACGCCAGCCGTTATCTCCTCACCTGTGAGGCGCTTTCTTCCACCCGCGAAGACTACGCTTTCACTGTGTTTGAGCGGCTTTTTAAAGAGCGCGGCCTGCCCGCCAGCATCCGCAGCGACAACGGCGTGCCCTTTGCTTCTGCCCACGCGTTGTTCCACTTAAGCAAGCTCGCGGTGTGGTGGCTTCGGCTCGGTATTGGCATTGAACGCATCAAGCCTGGTCATCCGCAACAGAACGGCCGCCATGAGCGCATGCATCTGACCCTGAAAAAAGAAGCCACCAAGCCGGCGGCTTCCAATTTTCTGCAACAGCAGGCTCGCTTCGACAAGTTCATCGAGGTCTTCAACAACGAACGTCCCCACGAAGCGCTGGATATGAAATGTCCGGCGGAGGTTTACCAACCTTCCCAGCGCGTGTACACCGGACTGCCGGACATCGACTATCCCCTCCACGATAAAACCATCGTGGTCACGCGTTGCGGCCGCATCTGTCTGGGCAAGAAGAAAATCAATTTCAGCACGGTCTTCGCCGGCCAAGCCGTGGGCATCAAAGAAGTCCACGACGACATTTGGCTGGTGAGCTTTATGGATTATGATCTGGGATACTTCGATCTGGACACTCGGGTGCTCGAACCGCTCGAAAATCCCTTCGGCCCAAAAGTGTTACCTATGTCTTAGGTACGTTGTGTCACCCATGTCTCCGGGCCGGACCACCGGATGATGGAGGCGCGGGTGGGATTCGAACCCACGAATGGAGGTTTTGCAGACCTCTCCCTTGGGCCACTTGGGTACCGCGCCAAACGAGTAAGTATAGCAAAATTTCTGCTGGGGCTCGGGGACTGTACGTGCAAGAAGCGGGAGCTCCAGATCGCTATTTCGTGGTTGCTACGGGGGAGTTAATCTTCGCTTCGCGGAGGAAGCGCGCCGACTCCTCGGGTGGCGTTGGATTAATGTAAAAGCCAGTTCCCCACTCAAAACCAGCGACTTTTGTCAGCTTGGGAATAATCTCAATGTGCCAGTGGTAGTGGTCGTTGATCTCTTCCCCGACGGGAGAAGTGTGGATCATGAAATTGTAGGCCGGGCGGTCCAGCACGACATCAAGCCGCATTAGTGTGTCCTTCAGCATACGCGCCAGACTCGCATACATTGTGCTTTGGTTATTTTCGTACGATGAGCCATGCACCTTGGGGAGAAGCCACATCTCAAAGGGAAAACGCGATGCATACGGCGACAGCGTGATGAAGTGATCGTTCTCGCCGATGACGCGTTCGCCGGTGTCCCGTTCCTGACGAATGATGTCGCAAAAGATGCAGCGTTCCTTCTCGTCGTAGTAGTGCCAGGAACTATCCACCTCTTCGCGCACGCGTCGCGGCACAATTGGCAGCGCGATCAATTGGGAATGAGTGTGCTCCACCGAGGCGCCTGCAGCCTCGCCATGATTCTTGAAGATCAGGACATACCGAAACCTCTTGTCGTTCTTGAGATCCAACATGCGGTCGCGGTAGGCCCACAGGACGTCTTCGACTGCGCGCTCCGGCAAGGAGGCCATCGTCGCCAAGTGATCGGGCGTTTCAACGATCACTTCGTGTGCGCCGACACCGTTCATCTTGTCAAAGAGACCTTCGCCCTCGCGGTCCAGATCGCCCTCAATGCCAAGTGCCGGAAACTTGTTGGGAACCACGCGAACGGTCCAGCCAGCGGTATTCGCGCCACCGTTGCTCCGGCCATAGACGAGAATCTCCGGCGGCGTCTTAGCTTCATGGCCGGGGCAGAACGGACAATTCTTGCCGTCGGGCATAGGCGAGACGCTTTCGCGAAGAAAATCGTTTGGGCGCTTTCCACGCTCCGTGGAAATGATCACCCAGCGGCCAGTAATAGGGTCTTTTCTCAACTCCGGCAAAGCAATCCTCCTCGAATTTGTTCAACTTTTAGGCGGTGAGAGTGCGCCCCTGCGCTTAGATTGTACCGCGTCTTGCTCTTCGCAAAAGGCAGCCATCAACATTTTACTGTGGAATTTTACATTTGGGGGCTGAAAGCGTCCTTATGCAATCGCAGAACTGGGGGCTTGCCGGGGACATTGTCAATCGCGACGACGTCGAATCGGCACGGGCATTCCGGCACGCGGCGTTCAGCAAGAAAATGCTGGGCTGTCCTAGCCAGGAGGTGTTGTTTCCCAGGCGTTACACTCAACTCCGGAAGTGCGGACATCTCTTCGCGGACCGTGCGTGTGCGAACTTCGACGAAGGCAAGTATCTTGCCATCGTAGCCCACCATGTCGATTTCCCCTTTGGATGCGCGCGGAGTGAAATTACGCGCCACGAAAACGTAGCCTTGGCGGCGAAGATACCAATAGGCGTAAGTTTCGCCGCGAATGCCCGTCTGGCGTGCCTCGTGTTTTTTTGCCTCTTGAGAGAGATCTTCGCCGTCGCGCAAACCCTTCCGCGCCGCCCAATGGACTGCGTGGAAAATCAATCGGGAAATGATGGGCATCGACTCTCCGCGAAAAAGGGTATCGCCGGCAGTATAAACAAAAATCCCGTGGCTGCCGCGTACCTTTTCCGGCAGCCACGGGGTTGCATTCGCAGTCATTTGTGCGAGCTCTGCTATTGCCCCGAGAGAGCGTTAGGCCTTTTTTTCTGCCTCACGAATGCATTCTTCGAGAGTGTGCACGGCGAAGTCTGCCTGCTCTTCGTCGATGAGAAGCGGCGGCGACAACCGAATTGTGTTTTCGCCCGCACCAAGAACGCACAGCCCCTTGTAGAATGCCATTTCAATGATGGCATTGCGGAGGTCTGCAGCTTTTTCCTTCGTGCGTTGATCCCGGACAATCTCAATGCCAATCATTAAGCCGCGTCCGCGCACATCGCCAACGATCTTGAACTTGCTTGTCCAAGCGGCCAAACGGCCGAACAGGTAGTCGCCCATGCGGCGCGCATTATCGAGGTACTGACTTTCAATCAGCTCCGCCGTGGCAAGAGCTGCCGCAATACAAACAGGATTTCCACCGAAAGTGGTACCGTGCGAACCCGGCTTCCAATTCATTATGCTGGCCGGAGCGAAGAAAGCGCCGAGCGGCATGCCGCTGGCGATGCCTTTGGCGGTGCAGACGATATCCGGTTCGATCCCGGCATACTGGTGCGCCCACCACTTTCCCGTGCGGCCCATGCCGGACTGCACTTCGTCGGCGATAAGCATGATGCCGTGCTTCCGGCAGATGCGCTGCAACTCCTGCAGGAAAAAGTTCGGCGCGACGACGTAGCCTCCTTCGCCCTGAATCGGTTCAATGATGATGCCGGCAACCTCCTCAGGATCAAAGAGGCGCTTGAATATCTGCTGCTCGAGTTGCTCGAGAATTTCGGCGCCGCAGGTTTCTGCGGTGTGTCCAAGAGCGCAGCGATAGGCATAAGGAAATGGAATGTGCTCGACACCGGACAGCAGAGCACCAAAGCCCTTACGCTGCGTGGATTTCGAAGCGGTCAGCGAGAGAGCTCCCATGGTGCGTCCGTGAAAGCAGCCGTAGAACGCGATCATTTTGTCCCGTTTCGTAACGTAACGCGCTAGCTTGATAGCGCCTTCGATAGCTTCGGCGCCGGAATTTGTGAAAAAGGTCTTTTTCGGCGAGGCACCAGACAAGGTGTTGACTAATCGCTCGGCAAGCAGCGGCATGCTCTCGTAATAAAAATCCGTGCCGGACATGTGGATCAGTTCAGCTGCCTGCCGCTGAATGGCCGCGACAACCTTAGGATGGCAATGCCCCGTCGAGCAAACAGCGATGCCTGCCGCGAAATCCAGAAAGGAGTTGCCGTCTACATCTTCTACAATCGCGCCGTGGCCCCGCTTGGCAACAAGCGGATAATCCCTGGTATAAGACGGGGACATGAACTTGGTGTCGCTTTCCACAACGCGCTTGGCGTTGGGTCCGGGTAGTGCTGTAATCAGCCTCGGAAGTTTCGTTTCTGTCGTGGTAATCATCTCTTCCTCCTTGGGAAAATGGTACGCGGTTAATGTGGATGGGCTACCGCAAAGCAGGTTTGTGTGTGCACACCAAGACTAGGCCGCGCCCTGCTGGAAGAGAGGATGGTTAGTCGACGCCGAAAAGATTGGGACGCAACTCGGCTGGGGAGAAATTGCCGGGGAACCGATAGAGGTTAGAGAGTTTCATTTGCGTTTCCAACGGACGCTGCCGTCCTTTGAATCTTCAATCATTATACCACGATCGGCGAGTTCCTTGCGGATGCGGTCAGAGGCAGCAAAGTCCCGCCGCTGGCGCGCCGCTTGGCGTTCAGTAATGAGCTTTTCGATCTCCTGGTCGCTCGGGCCGCTCTCGTCACCGCCAAATCCGAGCGCGCGTAACTTCTCCGCGTCGTTATCATCCATAATGGCAAAAATGTGATCGAAGGCCGCAAGAAATTCCTGAACAGCGGCCACGTCTCCCTGTCCGAACTCGTCCTTGTCCATGGCGATATTGGTTTCGCGCAGCAAATCGAACGCGGCTGCGAGCGCACGGGCGGTGTTTAAGTCATCGGAGAGGCCTGCGTCGAACTCATCCGCGGCCTCGGCGACGCGTTCGGCCATGCCTTTTTGCTTCCCGGCCTGGAATTTTCCGTGGGCCAGGCGCGCGGCGAAGTTGCGCAGGCGTTCGACGGAGCTAGCCGCTTGCTGTAAACCGTCAAACGTGAAATTGAGCTGCTTGCGGTAGGGCACGCTGGCCAGCGCAAAACGCAGCGTCGACGGCTTGTATCCCTTGGCGAACAGATCGCGCAGCGTATAGAAATTGCCAAGGGACTTCGACATCTTTTCGCCTTCAACCAACAAGTGTTCCGCGTGCATCCAGTAGCGCACGAAGGGCTTCCCCGTCGCGCCTTCGCTTTGAGCAATTTCGTTTTCATGATGAGGAAACGCCAGGTCGATTCCGCCGGTATGAATATCCAGCGTCTCTCCAAGGTACTTCATGGCCATCGCGGAACATTCGATGTGCCAGCCGGGGCGGCCCTTGCCGAGCGGCGTCTCCCAGAAATGTTCGCCGGGCTTTGGCGCTTTCCAAAGTGCAAAGTCGCGTGCGCTCTCTTTTTCGTAGCGGTCGACGTCGACGCGCGCCCCGGCCTGAATTCCTGCGACGTCAATATTCGAAAGCTTGCCATAGTGCGGAAACTTCGCGATGCGGTAGTAGATCGAGCCTTCGCTGGGATAGGTGTAGGTCTTCTCTTGCAGCCGCTGGATGAGTTTAACCATGTCGTCAATATGGTCCGTCGCGCGAATCCAGTGTTCCGGCGCCTCAATGCTGAGCGTCTTGCAATCGTCAAAAAAAGCCTGCGCATATTTTCCGGTGTAATCGCGAATACTCACGCCGGCCGCGGCCGCGTTAGCGATGATGCGGTCGTCGACGTCGGTCAGGTTCATGACGTGATTCATCTTGTAGCCGCGGAGCTTCAGGAAACGCCGAAGAATGTCCTGAAACACAAAAGTCCGGTAATTCCCGATGTGCGCGTAGTCGTACACAGTAGGCCCGCAGGTGTACATGCGGACTCCATCGCTCTTTTGCGGCGTGAAAGCTTCGATCTTTCCGCCCAGCGTATTGTGAAAGCGTATCTCGTGCATCGCAGCCAAGACTGCAATTTGTCCCAAAGGATAAACGTAAGATTGTATCCGAGGCCTCCAGACAGCCGCAATGAGGAACGGCTCCTTCTGTCGCTTCGCGGATAGCCCACCGGCAAACTCTCCTAAACAAAATTGACGCTACCGGATTCGCTGGATAGAGTCCTAAGTTCTCACTTGGGAGGTACAGCGATGAACCGCTTCCTATTGGGCAGTGGCCTTCTCTGTTTCTTGGCGATTGCGGGAACTACTGTAGCCCGACAAGCGTCGAATGCGGATTCGGCAAAGTTGCTCACGCCAGAAGCTTCGCTCAATCTGCGCTCCATTTCGGATTTGCAATTCTCGCCGGAAGGCGCGCGGGTCGCATTCGTTGTCATGGAGCCGTCTAAGGGCGAACGCCGCGCCCGCCATATCTGGCTATACGAAATGAAATCCGGTACAGTCCGTCAAATCACTTTTTCCGGGAAGGATGAATCCTCGCCGCGCTGGTCGCCCGATGGGAAGCAGCTTGCCTTTCTTTCAAATCGCGAAGATCAGCAGCAAATATACGTAATGCGAATGGATGGGGGAGAAGCCGCGGCGCTCACAAAGGGCAAGCGCACTGTGCATAGTTTTGTTTGGTCGCCCGACGGCAAGCAGATCGCCTTTCTTGCTCCCGATCCAAAAACCGATGCCGAAGAAAAAAAGGAAAAGGCCAAGGAGGATGCGCATGTCGTGGACAAAGACGACAAGCAGCCGCGATTGTGGTTGCTCACGGTAGCAACAGACGAGGCTAAAGCGCTAACGGACGCTAAATGGGAAATCAGCGAACTCGCGTGGATGCCATCCGGCGACCGCATCATCATCAGCGCCACGGATCGGCCCGAATCTGACGAAGAGACCCACCGGATATTTTCTGTCGCGCTCTCAAACGGCGCTCGAACGCTGCTATTCGCTCCACACGGTCCGTTTGGCGAGCTGCATGTATCCCCTGACGGCAGGACGGTCAGCTACATTGGCTGCCGCGTTGATGGTCCCACGCCGCACGACCTCATGCTGTTAGACATCGGCAAGCGCGCCACTCGCAATCTCACTGGCGCGAGCCTCGATCGCGCTATTCATGAGCACCGGTGGACAAAGGACGGCTCCTTGCTCGCACTTTATGCGGATGGCTTCAG
>Ga0247669_1000650_pt1 | contig 12831 bp, 6 predicted proteins | sample CNK10_metaG_FD_182734 | JGI IMG/M metagenome (GOLD analysis project Ga0247669, IMG submission 182734) | Soil microbial communities from Purdue University Martell Research Forest, Indiana, United States - CNK10 | ecosystem: Environmental > Terrestrial > Soil > Temperate forest > Bulk soil | place...
CACGAGTGTCGCGTAGGAATAAAAACTGGCCGCAACGGGCAAAAATGGCGACCAAATCGGTGAAAGCCGGTAAAAAACGATTGTCGGCAAAAAAGAAGCCGACATCAGGCACCACGCGAGCAATGCGGGAAGCCAAACTTTTGCATTTGCGGAAAGCGCGAGCACAACGGGCGCAACGAACGTGAGCAAGATTCCGAGGATCGTACCGAGGAGCCGTAGAGTCGAGTAGTTGAGTTGAGTAAACGCCGTCCGCGCTATCATGTCCAACAATTCACCGAAACTAACGTAGCGGCGAAGGCTCAAGCTTTTCCGCGTAAGGCCCATCCAGATTCTCGCACCGCCCCTTTTCACTTCCCGCGCCAGCGAGCAATCGTCAATCACTTCGCTCCGGATTGTGGCAAGCCCACCGATGCGTGCCAGAGCCGAGCTCCGCAGCAACATGCAGCCCCCTGCCGCGCCCGCAGTCCGTCCTTCCGGGTTGGCAATCCGGCGGGGCGGATAGAGCATCAGAAAAAAATAGAGAAATGGCGGGATGACAAGTTTTTCGGCGAACGTTTCCGCTTGCAACAAAACCATCAGGGAAGTCAGGTCGTACGCTTCGCGGTCCGCGCGAGAAACCAACTGCGCCAGCGTTTCCGGCCCGTGAACCACGTCCGCATCGGTAAACCAGAAAAACTCCGGCGGATTCACCGTCGCCGCGTCCACTCCCGCTTGCAGCGCCCACAGTTTGCCGGTCCATCCTGCAAGGAGTTGCGGAGCCCCCAGCACCTCGACCTGCGCGCGCGCGTCCAAATCCGCAGCTGCCTTGCGGGCTAAATCGCCCGTCCCGTCGTCGCTGTGATCATCTACTACGATAATGGAGAAATTCCCTGGATAGTCCTGCTGCGTGAGCGACTTCACGGTCTCTTCAATACTCGCAGCCTCGTTGCGGGCCGGCACAATTGCCACCACCCTGGGCCATCGCTCGATGGGTGGGGCCGAGCGCCCGTCAGCGTCTGCAATCCAAATCTGCCAGAAATGTCCGTTAAAAAAGAAAAGGTAGAGCCAAATCAGAAGTGACAGCGCGGCTATACCGATGGTTGCAAATTGCACACGACATTTTGCAACGGTTCGCGGCGATGATGCTAGGCGAGATCTTCCTTGCGAATCGGCAGGCGGCGAATCCGCTTCTTCGTCAGCGAGTAAATCGCGTTGCACACGGACGCAGTCACCACCGGCAATCCTGGTTCGCCGATTCCCGTCGGCTCCTCTTTGCTCATCACAACGTGCACTTCGGTCTTCGGCGTGTCTGCAATGCGCGGCATCTGGTAGTTATTGAAATTCGACTGCTCCACTCTTCCATCTTTGATGGTAATCGCGTCGTGCAGCGACGCCGAGAGCCCGTAAATTGCCGCGCTCTCCACCTGCGCACGAATACCGTCGGGATTGATCGGCCGTCCGCAGTCCACGGCATAGCAAAGTTTCAGCACCTTGACCGCACCGTTTTTCACGCTTACTTCTGCAACCGCGGCTGTGTACGATTCAAACGAATAGTACGCGGCTATGCCGCGCCCTACGCCTTTCGGCAGCGGCCGGCCCCAATCGCTTTTTTCCTTGGCAAGTTTCAGGACGCCCTTCAGACGCGCCGTGTCCAGCGGCTTGCCTTCTTTGGGGTTAGAGAAATCGGGGATCTTCCGGTCATCGCCTATCAGCTTCAGCCGGAAGTCGTACGGATCGGCTCCTGCTGCCGCCGCCAATTCATCCACAAAACATTCGACGATAAACCCACTCGTCGAATGTTCCACCGAACGCCACCACGCCCGTGGCACGCCGGACTTGGCCAGCGTATATTCCACGCGATAATTTGGTGTCGCGTACGGAATAAAGAGCGCCGTCGCAAATTCGGAATTCTCCGCGTGCGCTTCGCCGTCCTTGCTCCACATAGCGTCAATCGAAGTCGACGTCTGGAAATGCTTCCACGCCGCGAGATTACCTTGCGCATCCACCGCACCCGCCATTTTGTGATACGACGACGGCCGGTAAAAATCGTGCTGCATATCGTCTTCGCGGGTCCACAAAACTTGCACCGGTTTGCCCGTCACTTTGGCAATCTGCGCGGCTTCCATCACGAAGTCGCCCATGTACCGTCGGCCGAAGCCGCCGCCCATCAGCGTTGTGTTCACAATGACCTTGTCGCGCGGCAAGCCGGAAATGCCCACAATAATGTCCTGTGCCCATTGTGGCGCTTGCGTCGGCACCCACGCCTCCGCCCCGTCGGGGCGAATGTGCACCGCACAGTTCATCGGCTCCATCGTAGCGTGCGCGGCAAACGGGAATTCGTAGATCGCCTCCACTTTCTTTGCCGCACCGGCCAGCGCTGCGTCCGCGTCGCCGTCATTGCGCACGACTTTGCCCGTCTTCGCCGCATTCTCAACAAACTGGTTGTGCAGCCACTCCGTAGACTCCGCTGCGTGCGGTCCTTCCTCCCAAGTAATTTCCAGAGCTTTGCGCCCCTGCATTGCCGCCCACGAATTGTCCGCCAGCACGGCCACCCCGCCTGCCGTGAACGCGCCTTCGGGGACAGGATCAATCGCGATCACATCCTTCACGCCCGGAACCGCTTTCGCCTTTGCCGCGTCGAACGATTTCACTTTCCCGCCAAAAACCGGACACCGCGCAATCACGGCATACTGCATGCCCGGCATGCGCGCATCAATTCCGAATACCGCTTTCCCGGTCGCCTTCGTTGCCCCCTCATACCGTCGCTTGTCGTGCCCGACGATCGTGAAGTCATCGGAATTCTTCAGCGGCACCGTCTTGAAATCCGGAATCGGCTGCTTCGCCGCATCTTCTGCCAATTCGCCGTAGGTCAGAAAATTCTTCCGGGCGCCATGTAGGACGCCGCCATCCTTGGCCACGCACGTATCGCGATTCACGTTCCATCGCTGCGCCGCCGCGGAAATCAGCATTTCCCGCGCTGCCGCGCCAGCCCGTCGTAACGGCAGCCACGAACCGGCAATGCTGCCGCTTCCGCCCGTTCCGTGGTCGTAAATTGCAGGATTCGTCGGCGCCTGCTCAATCTTCACCTTGCTCCAGTCGAGCGAAAGCTCCTCGGCGAGGATCATCGGCAGCGCCGTCATGATGCCTTGACCCATCTCGGACTTGCCGAGAATCAGCGAGACATGATTGTCCGGCGTGATGTGCACCCATGCATTCAGCGGATTCGGACTCTTCTTTTCCTGGTCTTCCGCTGACGACGCGAACGCGGGAAGGTGGAATCCGATCAGCAAACCGGTGCTGGCAGCGGCTCCGGTCTTCAAAAATGCGCGACGGTCGAGCGACAGGGACGTCGTCATGGGACACCTCGATTGAAATAGCGAATGGAACTACGCGGATTTTGCTTTGCTGGTTTGTAGATCGGCGGCGCGGTGAATCGCTTTGCGAATCCGCTGATACGTGCCGCAGCGGCAGATGTTGCCGTTCATGAAATCGTCAATGTCTGCATCCGTCGGTTTCGGCTTTTTGCTGAGCAACGCCACCGCGGACATGATTTGTCCGGACTGGCAATAGCCGCATTGCGGAACGTCTTCTTCCATCCACGCCTGCTGCACGGGATGGCTGCCGTCGGCAGACAGTCCTTCGATCGTGGTGATCTTTTTTCCCGCTACCGCCGAAATCGGCGTAATGCAGGAGCGAGCCGCCTCGCCATTGATGTGAACCGTGCAAGCCCCGCACAGCGCCATGCCACAGCCGAATTTTGTGCCGGTCAGATTCAGCGTGTCGCGGAGAACCCAGAGCAGTGGCATCTGAGGATCGACTTCGACGGTCTGGGACTTGCCATTGAGCGTAAACGTGACGGCCATAACGACCTCCTGCGGAGAAACCGTACCAGCCCCGCTATCCTACCTCAACTCCGGCTCTGGTGTAAAAATCTACGAAAAGCCGTCCACCGTCCAAGCATTCCGTCATCTTCTCAGGTGGCGGCGGAACAAATGCCGACTGCCGCGTCCCTTGGACAAGAGAATCTTGTGAATTTCTCGTATCGCCATCACAAAACCATCGTTTCGTTAGGAATTCCCTAACGAAACTATGTAGCCTTTCCCTTTCGTTATCCAGTCTAAAACAGACCTGCACTAACCGTAATTTCTCACAATAAAAGGCTGTGGCTTCATGGCATAACTCTTTTGTCAGGAAGAAATGCTGTCAAGAAGGAGCAACAGCCTTATGACTGCAGAGTGTAATCAGTTTTGTCCTTCGATTTCATCCCCAAAAGCGACGCGAGATCCGGGCGCAGTTTGACAGGGGAGCGATCACCTGAATTTGTGAGCAGTTCTAGTTGCCTGTCGCCGATGCAGGTTGCGGTGGAACCTTGGAAGTTTCCGCCCGAGGGGGTTCCGGTTCGACGCCTCGCCAGCCTACAGGACGCCCCCGCACCGCTTCTTTTACCGAGCGGAACAACACAACATACATCAACTGGCGGTAGTAAAACCGCTGCAACAGAACTGGGATGAGCAGCGTCCAGTCCTCTTTCCGCTCCAGCGCAAACGCAACCGCGCACGTCAGTACGTCGATGATGATGAAGCCCAGGAAGAAAAGCACCGAACGCTCGAGGTCTGCCGCTCCCCAATTGATTTGTGGCAGCCATGTCAGGTGCAGTTGCAGCAGTCCCCACGCCACGATTGAACCCAGAAACATCAGGTCAATGATCGGAGAAATGAGCGGCAGCAGGAGCTGAAACACGAATATGTTGGGAAGCGCGATCAATCCCAGCGTTCCATACTTCGGCCGGAGCAGCGTGTCCCGATGTTTCCAGAATGATTGCAGCGTGCCAAATGTCCAGCGGAACCTCTGGCGAATTAGCGCACTTGACGTCTCCGGCGCTTCCGTCCACGCAATCGCTTCTTCGTCATAGCCTATGCGCCAGCCTAACCGGCGAATCGCCACGGTTAGATCCGCGTCTTCCGCGACAGTGTCGGCAGTAATTCCGCCCGCCATCTCGATTGCCGATTTCCGCCATGCGCCCAGTGCGCCGGGCACGACCGTGATGCAATTCAGCAAATCGAACGCACGCTTCTCCATGTTCTGGCTCGTGATGTATTCAAGTGCTTGCCAGCGCGTCAGCCAGCGGGAACGGTTACCGACCTTAACGTTGCCCGCAATCGCCGCCAGTTTCGGATCGGAGAAATGCCGCATCAGTTTGCTGATCGCGTCGGGCTCGATTTCCGTATCCGCATCGATGGTGACGACGAAATCCGTTTGCGATTCGGCCAAAGCCCTGTTCAACGCCGCAGCCTTGCCGCGATTCACTTGATGAATGATTTGCACACGCGGATCGTCACCGAAGTGCGCATCCAGCAGCGCTCCAGTGTCGTCCGCTGACCCGTCATCAACGACGATAATGCGCATTTCCGCATAGTCCGAAGCGAGTACGGACGTAACCGTTTGGAGAATCACGCCTTCTTCGTTGTGCGCTGGAATCAGTACCGTAACCGCGGGCGGAGGATTGAGTTCCTTCAATTGTTCGGGGCGAAGTTTCTCGATGATCGCCAGAATTCCGATAATCGCCGCGCGCCCGCTCACCAGAAAAATTCCAAGTATGAAAACCGTCGCAATGCCCAACACGAACCAGCGATACAGCCCGAAGATGAATCCGTCCGCCCGTGCTTCAAGCCATTCTTTCGTCGACAACGGGAACATCACGTCGGCTCGCGTCTTGTTCACCAATTCCGGAACCGAAACGAACTGGTAGCCGCGCGCGCGAAGCTGGTCGATGATTTGCGGAAGCGCCGCCACCGTTTGGCTGCGATCCCCGCCGCCGTCATGAAATAAAATGATGTTTCCGCTGTTGGCCTGGCGCAGCACACCGTCGATAATCTCCTGCGCTGGAACTTGCTTGCCGTACGGTTGCCGCCAGTCGTGTGGATCGATCTTCTGTCCGACGATCAGGTAGCCCATGTCCTGGGCAATCGGCAGTTGCGAGACTTCCGACGCATATTCCGGCTGGTGGTCTATCCCGTAGGGCGGCCGGAACAAAATTGACTTCACGCCGACCGTACTGCCGATTAGCCGCTGCGTCAGGTTCAGCTCCCAACGAAGTTGCGTCGCCGAAACGTCTTCAAACGCAGGATGCGTATACGTGTGATTCCCGATCGAGTGCCCTTCCGCGTATTCGCGCTTCAATATCTGTGGCCACTGGCTGGCATCGAGTCCGATGACGAAGAACGTTGCCGGAACGTGTTTTTCTTTCAGGACGTCTAGGATTTTCGGAGTCCATCGCGGATCGGGCCCGTCGTCAAACGTAATCGCCAACTTGTTCTTGGCGGCCCCCATCTGTTCAATGTCATACGAAATCGGGTAGCTGTCGTAGCGTTCGCTCGTGAAAAGATCCATCGCCGGCTCATACGTAAAGCTCCGCGATCCTCGCTTGGGCTGTCCGGTAAACCGCCACAAATCGCCATCACCCTCGAGAATCAAGTCCGGGCCGGGAGGCACGTCAGCCAGTTTTTGGCGCGTCGCATCGTCGGGATGCGTGCTGTCAAATATTTTCCACAGTGACGTATCGGTCGAACCGAGTTTCCACATTGCCGTCCCGCGCACGCCGAGTCTCTCGCACGCCCTCAACTGGTTGTACGCGGTGATCGCATCCAGGAACCACACTTGGTGCGTGTGGTCATGCTCATCCGAATAGGAGTAGTGCGGATTGAGCGAAGCCTGGTCGAACTCCACTTGTGCTTCCGATTCGTATGCGTGCAACAGGGCTTCCTGCACACTGAACTCCGCCGCGGGCTCCTTATGTTGTGTCGGCGCCTCCGACCAGTCATATGCGTAATTCGCCACGCCCACGACGATTTTTGATGCTGGCACCACTTCCGAAACGCGCCGCAGATTCTCCACGAACCAATCCTGCCCCGAGATTGGACCGGGTTCGGAATTCAGCCAGTGCTGGTCGTAGTTCAGCAACACGATTGCGTCGCACTGCTTCCCGAAAAATTTGTAATCGTACTCATCGTCGCGCGCCGGTAGCGCAATCATGACCTTCAATCCGACCGCATGTAGCGCCGGAGCAAGCTCGCCGATAAATTCCCGGTAGTCCGGCTGATTCCTATCCGGCATCTGCTCGAAATCGACCACGATGCCCGCTTGGTGCGATTCCACCGCGTATTGCACCGTATCGCGGATCAGATTCGCGCGCGCCGACGGATTCGTCAGCATCTCCACCATTTCCTTCATATGCCACGCCGCGCCGTCGTAGTTGTTAAGCATCGCCATCGTCGGAATTTCCACGTTGACGCTGCGCATCCACTGGTGCAGTTTGTCTTCCCGCAGCCGGCCGTAGGCTTCCTGCGGGCCTACCTTCACCGTTTCATACCGCACGTAGTCGACAACCGTCAGCGCGCCGTCCGCCGTTACCGCGTGCAGCTCTTCCGGAATCAAGAGGTCGATGTCTTTGTAATGGTTTTTCAACGACGCCAGGCTGTTCGCGTCGTAGCTCACGTAAAACGCCGCCCGCAACGGGTCATAACCGGACGGCACCGTGCCTAGATTTGCCACGCGCCGGTGCCTGCCTTCGCGTACCGGCGGCACTTTCCCATTCTTTTTTATCTTCAGCGCGCGATAGGGAGACTTGACGTCGGGAATCAATCCAGCTGGCAAATCAACGCCGACCACGATGGTCACAAAAAAATAGGCAAGTAGCAGCGTGAGCAGCACACCGCTCACTTCGAGCGCCCTCCGCGTAAACCGCCAGCGGACACGCTGCTCGTCGTAAAAAATCGGACGCCGTTCTTTCATCGACCGGTTGAACCTGGGAGCGGCTCAGGATGGCCCGGCGTTCTTCCGCCGGTTGCTGAAATCACTCATCTCTATTGTAAGATGCGAACACTCCATGAAGCGAGTGCTCTCGCATCCCCTGGTTGCCATAGCGTTCGGCCTCGGCCTGAGGCTGTTTTTTATTTTGAAGTTTCCCGCCACAGCCGGCGACTCTGCGCTCTACGAAGAACTCGCTTCGAACTGGTTCAAGCACGCCGCCTACGCCGTCAACGTCAACGGCACCCCCACCGCTGTTGACGTACGTATGCCGGGCTACTCCGCATTTCTCGCGCTAATTTACGCCATCACCGGCAGGCAAGGGGACGCCGCGCGCCTCCCGGCGATGTTCGTCCAGGCCGCGGCCGACCTTCTATGCTGCGTCGTTATCGCCGCCATTGCTGCCCGCCTGGCCCGCCTAGGCGCCGGCCAGGCGAGCACCAGGCGCGCGTTCATCGTCGCGCTCTGGCTTGCAGCCCTCTGCCCCTTTACCGCGGACTACACCGCCGTTCTGCTCACTGAATCGTTCACCACATGCCTGACGGCCATTTCCATCTACCTGTTCGTCTGTCTCGCGGAATCCTCTTCCGAACTCTTTTGGCCCGTCGATCGCCGGAAAGCCAGTTGGGACAAATCGCCCGAATATTGGGCAGCCCTGTTCGGCCTCGCCATCGGCGCAACGACTCTCTTCCGACCGGAGTCGCCGCTTTTACTCATCGTCGCGTTCCCCGCCATCGCGTGGAGCTTCGTGTCTCGCGGTTATTTCCTTCGCTGGTTGCAGCTCATCGCCATCAGCGCTCTCCTCTGTGCCGCAACACTCTCTCCGTGGATCATTCGAAATGCCGTCACCCTGCACAAATTTCAACCCCTTGCCCCGAAAGACGCCATGCTGCCGAACGAACGTCCGCCGGTCGGCTTCATGGCTTGGGAAAAAACCTGGCTCTACCGCCTCAGCGATTGCTACGCCGTCACTTGGAAGCTCAACGAGGAAAACATCAATTTGGAAGATATTCCTGATCGCGCTTTCGATTCCGAATCCGAAAAAAAACACGTCGCCACTCTTCTCGACCGCCACAACGAAAACAACAGTCTCTCCGAAGAAACTGACGCCGAATTCGCCGCCATCGCCCGTCGGCGCACCGCGCGGAATCGCGTGCGTACCTATCTCGTCGTTCCCGTGCAGCGAGTCCTCACCATCTGGTTCACGCCGCGCATCGAACTTCTCCCCTTTACCGGCAAAATCTTCCCACTCGCGGACGAATGGGACACCGATCGCCCGGACCTCGTCGTCTCGCTCGCCTTCTTCTTCTTGAATATTTGTTTCCTGCTCGCCGCGCTGTACGGTTTTATGAAACTGTGGAAGTGGAGCCCGCGCGCCCGCCTGGCGCTAGCGGCCATCGCCGCTTACATCCTCATTCGAACCGCGTTCCTCACCATGGTCGAAGCTCCTGAACCTCGCTACGTCCTCGTCTGCTTCCCGGCCATTGTCGCGCTAGCGGCCATCGCCTTCCTTAAACGTCCAGTCGCCGCAAACGCACCCCAGCCTTCTGCATAATCTCACGCACAATTTCTTAGCGCTCTCCGTCCGGCTCCGGATGAATCGTCACTCGAAATATCTGCGGGAACTTTTCCTTCACCCGATCCTCCAGCGTCGCCGTCACGTCGTGCACATCCGTTACCGATAGCTCGCCCTTCATTACGCAATGGCACGACGCCAGAATCCTGTGCTCCACCTGCCGCACGCGAACCTGATGGCAGTTCACCAGTTCGTCGTACTCCGCCGGCAACTGATTCACGAACTCTTCGATTGACCGTTCCAGTTCCTTCATTTCTCCCGCCGAAGTCTTCGTCGTCGCAATCCCGCTGCCCATCGGTTCAATGTGAATGTTCACTTCGGTCGGATGTTCCGGCAACGCCAGAATCGCTTCTTCCAGCGCCGTCGCCTGCGCGTGGGCCTTGCGCAACGAAAGCAGTTCGTTCACTTCCAGATGCAATTCCACGAACAAGGTTTCTCCCTGCTGGTGCACCCAAAGATCGTGGATCGCATGCCCCATCCGCTGCGCCGTCGCGCGAATTGACTCCAGCAAATTCTCCGCCGGAGGCGCTTGCGGTTCCGCATGTACCACCACGTCCGCCGGAACCACTTCCGAAACGCGCTTTTCGATCGCGTCGCTCCACGCATGCACCTGCTCGAGGCTCGCCGTTCGCGGGACGCTCACCGTCGCATCCACAAAATACCGGTTCCCCGCCCTCCGCACCCGCACGCGATGCACCGCTTGCACGCCTTCCATCCGCCCTACCGCCTGCGTGATTTGGTCCTGCAAACCCGCCGGGACCGCATCCAGGAGCGCATCCAGCGTCCGCATCCCCAGCCGCGAACCCACCCACAAAATCACGCCGGCTACTATCAATCCCGCCACCGCATCCGCATAAATCAGCCACGGCAAATTCCAATATTCGCCGGCCCAAACAAATCCGATTCCGGCGATCACCACGATTGTGCTCCAAACATCCGTCGAAAAATGCAGCGCGTCCGCTTCCAACGCCTCGCTCGAATATCTCTTCGCGACGCGTGACAGCTTCCGTGCGCGCGTCATATCGATCGCCAGCGCAAATCCCAAAATCACAAACGCCAGCCAACCCGGCTGAATATGTACGCTGTGAAAGAAAAGCCGGTGGAACGCCTCGTAAATCACGTACAGCGCCGTCAGGGCAAGAAGTCCCGTCTCCACAAACGCCGAAAAATTTTCAAACTTGCCGTGCCCATAGGGATGCCGTTCGTCCGCTGGCCGGTCGGAAACGCGAATCGAGAGAAAAGTGATAATCGCAGCCACCAGGTCCAGCCCCGAGTGCAGCGCTTCGCTCAGCACGCCCAAACTGCTCGTGCGGTAAACCAAAAATGTTTTCAGCGACACCAGCAGCGCTGCCGAGCCTACACTCAGCAATGCCGCCATTCTTTTTTCGTGGGTTTCGATTGCGGGTGCGCCGGTCATAGCTGCCCGCTTAGACTACCTCAAATGCCGCCGCTCTGCGTCCGGCGATTCAGCCGTCGTGGCCCTGCGCGGTTTTTCGCTCGCAGAATCGCAGCGCCACCGAATTCACGCAGTACCGCAGTCCCGTTGGGTCGGGTCCGTCCGCAAACACGTGCCCCAGATGCGCATCGCACAGCGTGCATTTCACTTCTCGCCGCACCATTCCCAGGCTCGCATCCATCTTTTCGTACAAACTCTCCGCCGCAATCGCTTCCCAGAAACTTGGCCAGCCCGTTCCGGACTCAAACTTTGCCCTCGAATCAAAAAGCGCGTTGTCGCAACAGATACAGCGGAAAATTCCCGTTCGATGCTCGTGTGTCAGTTCGCCCGATTCTGGAGATTCGGTCCACGCGTGCCGTGTCACGCGGTAGGAATCCAGACTCAACCGCTTCTGCCATTGGTCCGCCGTCCTGCGGACCTTCTCGCGCTTCACCTGACCCAGGCGCCGGCCGTCGTCGCCGAATTCGACAATCGTTACCGGCCCGTCTTGCATGCTCTGCCCGGCGTGATCGGCCAGAAGGAAGCTTCCCATCTCGTTTACGCTCAGAAATACCGCGGCGGAAGCGGTGACCGCTCCTCCGAAAATAAAAATTCGTCTGGAAAATTCACTCATGGCTATGGCGCAGCCTGCGCGAAAAGTTAGTTGGTGGCAGTCAAGGTCGGCGCAGGCAGCAGCGGCAAACGCTTCGGCTCGCCGCGCGCTCCCCGCACTTCCACTTCTTCAAATAGCAGCGACGGCGCCACAATCGACGAAGGCAATCCGTTCTGAGCCGAACCGAACGCTCCCAGCGCCGTGCCCGCAAAGCCCTGCGTCTGATTCTGCATGTAGTTGTAAACGAAATCGTCGCTGCCCACCGCGGAGATATTCCGCAGCGCCCGTGCGTTCAGCCCAATAATCCGCGCCCCGCGCACGATCTCATCCGGCCTTCCGTCCGAAAATACTTTGTACACGACCGAAACCAGCCGGTCGCCCGTGCCCGCCCCGCCGCCGAAACTCGCCAGCAGTTCCGAGAAATCATCCTGATGGAGCAAGCTGATCGCCGGATTGTCCATTTCCCGGACAACCAGGCAATATTCCAGTTTTTCCGCTTTGCATGCTTCGATAAATTTCTTCTTCAGCTCCGCAGCAGGAACCGTTTCTGCCGAAGAAAAAATCAGATTGCTCATCGAAGGTTTCGCATCGCTCAAAAACGCCGCTCGCCCGTGTCCGTTTGATTCGTTCGAATCCGGACCCGGCCGCCGCGACATCAGCAGTTGCTTCAGCACGCCCTTTTCAATCGGCGCAACCTTTGCCGCCCGCACACCTTCTTCGTCCACCGCGTAGCCGCCAATCAGCGGCGTGCCCTTAAATTCTTTCGCCGATGGATCGTCCACGATCGTCACGTTCGCCGGCAGCACTCGCGCTCCAAGCCGCCCCACCCAATCGCTCTTCCCTCCAATGTTGCTCAGGAATTGTTCCATTACCGGCCGAAACGCTATCGGCGGCCGCGCTCCATTCAAGTTCGGCCCCAGCACTTCCGCCAGCAGCGGCGCAGCCGCGCGCGCTTCAAACAGCACGGGCCCTGTATAATCCTGTGCCGGTTGCGACGCCCGCAGCGCCATCAACTCGGACGCCGCCACGTTCAGCCCCTTCCGTACTGTCTCCACATTCGGCAAATCCGCCGGCTTCGGCGCATACGCCGCATAAAAATGGCTCAATTGCACGCCGTCGGAAGCCAGCGTATTCAGCCCGCCCTCGACCGCTGCAAAACTCCGGTTCGTGCGAATCTCCGTTCCTTCGCTCGTCAAAAGATATTCCGTCGCGTAGACGAGGTAGTACGTCACGCGCGATTCCTGCAGCAGTGAAAATGCCCGCAGCGTCGCCGAAGTATCCCGCGCTTCCTGCTCCCAGTTCCTGTTCGACCAGTCCGGCGTCACCAGCGGTTCAATCAGTTGTACCGATTGCGCCTTCGAAAAATCGTCATACTGGTTCTGGTTCGCCAGACTATTCAAATACGCTTTCTTCCGGGAATAA
>Ga0247669_1000654_pt1 | contig 12772 bp, 12 predicted proteins | sample CNK10_metaG_FD_182734 | JGI IMG/M metagenome (GOLD analysis project Ga0247669, IMG submission 182734) | Soil microbial communities from Purdue University Martell Research Forest, Indiana, United States - CNK10 | ecosystem: Environmental > Terrestrial > Soil > Temperate forest > Bulk soil...
CATGCCCATGTGACGCGCCCCGACCCGAAGATGTTGCGAAACAGAGCCGAAACGGTTTCAGAACGAACCGCTCAGGCCCTCACATGATTGTAAAACGTGCCGTACGCCGCAAGAGCGCGTGTAACCCCTTTATCAACTTCCCCGGCGATATAGACCGCCAGATTCCCGGTCTTTCCGGCGAGGGCAGCGGCGCCCGCCGGCGTATCGCCCGGCTTCAGGTCCCGGTAACGCTCCGGGAGCCCGCCCACGATCGCCTCGAGCACCCAGGGCTTCATTTCGACGGTGGCCTTGGTGACGATCACGCCCCGGATCCGCCCCGCGGGCGTGAACCCGACGGCCACCTCGATCGGCCCGTGCGGCGTGTCCACGCGCACGAACTCGAGCGCGCCGACGACGGTGGACCCGCTCTTCCCCGTGTAGAACGCCAATACACCGTCTTCGGGACTCCAGTCCACCACCTCGTGCAAGCGGTGCGCATCGACGTCGCTCAGGTGCACCTCGCGCGCAAAGTAGGCGTCCGCGCCCGGGAGCAGGGCTTGCACCGCATCGGGCCGCTTGACCAACACAACCGCGGGAGTGATATGCAACATCGCGGCGATCGCCGCCGTGCGAATCAGCCAGGTCATGCTGCGACTCCTTTCGGTGACCACCACATCTGATACACGGCGAGCGCCGTGACGATGAAATAGGCTCCGCCCATGGCCCACCCTCCCAAGAGGGTGAGGACGGCGAACCGCGGCGAAACGAACTTCGTGAGCCACATGCCTGCGAAGTCGAGCCACGGCGCCGCGAACAGCAGCGTGATGAGGCCGAGCCCCCACCGCCGACGGAGCGAGAGACCCAGCACCACAACGCCCAGCGCAGCCGCGATCACACCGTACATCGGCACATGGACGTGCGTGTCCTGGATCAGGAGATTCGTATCGACCGTGTGCACCTCGGGCTGGGCGAAGTCGGCCATGCTCATGGGCCGGTTCACGACCATCGTGGACTCGGGAGGCATCGGCATCGACATCTCGGGACCCGCGTACGTGGCGGCCACGCGCGCGGGCGTGAAGCCCGCGTAGAGAGAGACCATCAAGGCTCCGAAGACGTACGAGAGTCCCAGGGTCGCGAGCAAACAGGTCACGAGCCACTTGATCGGACCCTCCATGCGACGCAGTTCGTACAGCATGATATCCCTCCCTAGAACACGTAGATCAGCTCGACCACGGCTTTCGTGTTCGAGCTCTGCGGTGCCCCTTTTGCGTCGGTGAAAAACGGCGTAGACGACCAATCGGCCCGTACGGCGGCCCGTACGGCGACCTGTGGCAGGTGGAAGCGTGTGTGCTCGATGTTGCTGAAGATTCCTTCGCGTGCGCTCGAGAAATACCACATGGGCCCAACGGTCACGGAGCGGAGAATTTGCGGCGTGCCCGTGAGCAACCCATTCGTGTCTTCCATCTGGTCGTAGCGCGCCGTCACACCCACGTGACGTGCCACGCGCCAGAAAGCCGTGACGGCCGCGCCGCGCCAGGTGGGATTGCCGCCACTCTCCTGTTCCTTCCCGAGGTTCGCCTCGGCGCCGACGATGAGGCGTCCTCGATCGACCGTGAGGTCTGTCGATAGCAGCGATCGCTGGTGGGCATCGCTCGAGTCTCGCTCGGGCCCGTAGACGCCCGTGAACCCGATCGTGACCCAGGGGATCGGAATCCACTGGACGCGCGCCAGGGCGGTCTTGCCGCGATTGTTGTCCTGGGTCACGTCCCAGCCGTTCGCGGCTACCGCCCACACGTCGACCCGGGGAGAAGCCGTGTAGTGCACTTGCACGCCGGTGAGCTTCCCCGGCCGTGCGTAGGTGAAGTTGAACGAATTCGTGGGAATGAAGTTCAGGGGCTCGTCGTCGCGCTCGAAGCCGATCGGTGCATCGAAGCGGCCGAACCCGAGCGACCACTTGTTCGCGGTGTGTGGCGTCCAGCTCACGAGCAGATTGTCTATTTCGGTGGACGACGCGCCATCTTCGAGCGCCGTCGTGAGCTGCGCGAATACGTACGCGTCCCCCACCGACTTGAACAGGCTGACGCCCAGCTTGCCGGCCGTAAACGTGTTGCTGCGGGTCACGCGATCGTAGTCGGCAGTGCCCACGGCGAAGCCAGACACCGTGACCGGCTGGGGCTCCTCGAACGTGACCTCCTTGTCCTGTGCCGCGGCACCGGTCGTGATGCCGCAGAGCAGGGCGCACCACAGCGCGCTGCGCATGTAAACCTCCGAATTGTGGGTAGCTATCGGCTCAGGTCAGCCGACCACGTTCGGAGGGGGAGTAATCGGGGAGAAGGCCGGGGAAGGGGGAAGCGAGACGCGGGGCGCGTCAATCACCATCGTCGTCGGCACTGCGAGAACCGGCGACCCGACCGGCGGCGTCGGCGCGGCCGTCGAGACGGCGAGGTCAAGGCCACCGGTCATCTGATCGCAGAAGCAGGGGCCATCGGTAGGTGCCGAGTGATGGCCGCCAGCCGCGTGGTGCATTGCTTCGTGCGAGCATGCGAGGAGCGCCCGCGTGGTTTCACCACCCGGACCGGCCGCGAGCCAGCACGCGGCCGCCACGCAAAACAACGCCAGTCTCAGAATGCTCCGCATCGCGCTCAAGTGTACGGTCCGGGCTTCCGCTGGCGCAACCCCGCCCGGCTTGGGTAGACTGCCTGCCCATGAGCGAGCGCATTCGATGGGAAAACGGCCGCTGGGTGGTGCCCGACCGCCCGATCATTCCGTTCATCGAAGGGGACGGCACCGGCCCCGACATCTGGCGCGCGGCGCGCCGGGTGTTCGATGCGTGCGTGGCGCGCGCCCCGCGGGGGGCGGGGGGCGGCAAACGGCAGATCGACTGGCTCGAGATCCTGGCCGGCGAGAAGGCCTTCAAACAGACCGGGAACTGGCTGCCTGATGCCACGCTTGACGCGATCCGGACACACCGTGTCGCGATCAAGGGCCCGCTCACGACGCCCGTCGGGGGTGGCATCCGTTCGTTGAACGTCGCGCTACGCCAGCTCCTCGATCTGTACGCCTGCATCCGTCCGGTGCGGTACTTCGAGGGCGTGCCGAGCCCGATGCGCGAGCCACAAAAGCTGGACGTCGTGATCTTCCGCGAGAACATCGAGGACGTGTACTCGGGCGTGGAATACAAGGCCGGCAGCGCGGAGGCCGACGCGCTCATCGCCTTTCTGACGGAGCGCTTCAAGGCCAACATCCGTCCGGGGAGCGCGCTCGGAATCAAACCGATGTCGCGGTTCGGCTCACAGCGCCTGGTGGTGAAAGCGATCGAGTATGCGCTCCGCGCCGGACGCAAGTCCGTGACGCTGGTCCACAAGGGCAACATCATGAAGTTCACGGAGGGCGGCTTCCGGGAGTGGGGATACGAGGTCGCCCGCGAGCGGTTCGGCGAGCGGACCATCCCCGAGAGCGACGCGGGGGACGGGAAGCGGGATACGGGAAAGGTGGTCATCAAGGACCGGATCACCGACGCGATGTTCGCTCAGCTCGTGCTACGACCCGACGAGTATTCGGTGATCGCGGCGCCGAACTTGAACGGTGATCTCCTGTCCGACGCGGCCGCGGCGCAGGTGGGTGGGCTCGGTCTCGCCCCCGGAGGGAACGTGGGAGACGGGTTCGCCGTGTTCGAGGCCACGCACGGCACCGCCCCGAAGTACGCCGGGCAGGACAAGGTGAATCCCGGCAGCGTGATCCTCTCGGGCGCCATGATGTTCGAGGAGCTTGGCTGGACCGACGTGGCGGCGGCGATCGTCCGGGGTCTCGAGGGCGCGATCCGCTCGCGGCGCGTGACGTACGACTTGGCGCGCCTCATGCCCTCGGCGACGGAGGTCTCGACCTCTGCATTTGCCGAGTGCATTATCGAGCATGTCTGAGATCAAGAGCAGCGATACAAGCGCCCCCTTCGCACAGGTCGAGACCCCGCTCCTAGGCATCGCGCTCGCGCAAGGAAGCGCGCTCCCCGCGTCGCTGACCGAGCTGGACCGTGCGGCGGGCGGCGTGGTCAGCCGCGCAATCAAGACGGGCGATTTCAAAGGCAAGCGCGACGAGACCGCGCTCCTCTATCCAGGGAGCGCCAAGCCCGAGCGTCTCCTCCTCGTCGGCATGGGCAAGGCCGGCGACATCACCCGCAACACGATCCGTCGCGCCGCCGCGGTCGCCGCGAAGCGGGCGCGGGCGCTGAGCGCGAAACAGCTCGCGTTCGCGGTCGCCGCCGAAGCGCGCAACGGTGTCTCCGCCCGAGACCTGGGGCAGGTCATCGTCGAGGGCGCGGCGCAGGGGGCGTGGACGTTCACGGAGATGAAGGCAGCCGTGCCGCCGGAGGACGTGAAGCCCGAAGTCGAAGGCCTGACCATCGTCGCCGACGCGAAGGAAGTGAAGGACGTGGCGAGCGGCCGGCGCGTGGGTGACGCGGTCGCCGCCGGTCACCGCCTGACGCGTTACCTCCAGATGTTGCCCGGCAATGTGTGCACGCCCGGCTTTCTCGCGGATCGCGCCAAGCAGCTCGCCGATCAGTACGGCTTCTCCCTCACGGTGCTCGACCGCGCGCAGCTGCAGCGGGAAGGGATGGGCGCGCTGCTCGCGGTGGCCCAGGGCAGCACGCAGGAGCCACGTTTCATCGTGCTCGAATATCGGGGCGGGGGAGATGCCGCACCCGTGGTGCTCGTCGGCAAGGGCGTCACCTTCGACTCGGGCGGCATCTCGATCAAGCCAGCGCAGAACATGGAGGACATGAAGTTCGACATGTCCGGCGCCGCCGCCGTGCTTGGCACCTTCGAGGTGTTGGGGCGGCTGAAGCCGAAGGTGAACGTGGTGGGTATCATCCCGTCGACCGAGAATCTCCCGTCCGGCACGGCGGTGAAACCGGGCGACGTGGTGAAAAGCCACCTCGGCAAGACCATCGAGATCATCAACACCGACGCCGAGGGCCGGCTGATCCTGTGCGATGCGCTGTCCTATCTGCGACGCTATAAGCCCGCCGCCGTGATCGACATCGCGACGCTCACCGGCGCGGTGGTCGTGGCGCTCGGCGCTCACGCCATTGGCGCGATGGGGACCGACGAGGCACTGCTCGCGGAAGTGCGGGATGCCGGCGAGCGCTCGGGTGAGCGGTGCTGGCCGCTGCCCTTGTGGGACGACTACCGCGACATGCTCAAGTCGGATACGGCCGACGTCAAGAACTCTGGGGGGCGCGGCGCGGGATCGATCACCGGGGGCTGGTTCCTGAAGGAATTCGTGGAGGGCTACCCCTGGGTCCATCTCGACATCGCCGGCACGGCCTATACGGAGGGCGATGCCCCGCACCAGACCAAGGGCCCAACGGGAGTCGGCGTCCGGCTCTTCTCCGAGCTCATCCTCAAGCGCGCGGGGGCGTGACCCGGAGTCTGGTCTGCACGGCCGCCCTGCTGCTCGTCGCGGCCGGAGCCACCGCACAAGTCGATAGCACTCGCGCCGACACCACACGTCGGGACTCGACGGCCCGCCGAGATACGACGGTCCGCGACACGATGCCCGCCTATCTGCCGGTGTGGCCTGAGCCCACCGTTCCCGGCCCGCTGCCCCGCGGCACCCGATACACATTCACCCCCGACTCCATCGCCTTCTCCAGCATTCAGACCCTGTCGGATCTCCTGGCGCGCATTCCCGGGGTGTACGTCGCGCGCGGTGGCATTTACGGCACCGCCGAGACCGTCTTCTACGGAGGGCGCGGGCCGGCCGGGCTCGAGATCTATTGGGACGGCGTGCCCTATCTTCCCCACGGGCGCGACTCGGTGTTCCTCGATCCCGCGCGTATCTCACTCGCACCGCTCGAGCGCGTCGACGTGATCGTCTTGCCCGCGACGTTGCGCGTCTATCTCGTCACGCTGCGCCAGCGCTCGACGGAGGCCGCTTCGCTCGTCGGCGTTGCGACCGGGGAGGTGGGCACGGCCAACTATCGCGGCGCATTTTTGCGTCGCTGGCGATCGGGAGTTGGTCTGTCGCTCGTCGCGGACTACAACAACACCGCCGGCATCGCCAGCACGTCGAGTAGCGCGTTCAACTCCGTGGACCTCTGGCTCAAAGTCGAGTACCTGCCCAGCCCCCGCCTCGGGGGGTCTTATCAGATCCTGAGCTCGAGCTGGCATCGCGACCCGCAGTCCGGCACGAGCGGGACCCTGACCGACGACTTTCACCAGGAGCGCCGCGACGCGATTTACCGCGTGTTCGCCGCCGCGCGGACCGACGGGCTCGGGCTTCGGGCCCAGGCGACGTTCGCCACGACCCACACGAGCAAAGACACCGCCGTCGCGGATCATTCGGTGTCCCAGGGCGTCCTCGAAGTGCGGAACGACTGGTCCCGGGCGCACCTGGGCCTCGCCCTTCGCTCGCAAGACCACGCCCGGCCTTGGCAGCTCGAAGGCACGGGCGCCTGGAGCCCCCTGCCGTGGATCGCGCTGTCGGGCGACGCGCGGTACGCGCGCTACAGCCTCGATCGCACGGGCAAGCGCGCGCACGTCGCCGCCGGGCTCACGCTCCCCGTGGGCTTCTCGCTGCACGGAGACGTCGCGTGGGCCCGCGATCTCGAGGCGCCCCTCGATTCCGCCGACAGTCCGCAGCGGACGCTGGACGTCTCCGGTGCGGTGCGATGGGAGCGGAGCCGGATCACGCTCGAGGTCGGCGGCGCGAACCGAGATCCGTTCGCGCCGATCGGCCGCCCGGCCGGGCTCTCGACGGTCGATTCGCTCAGCCCGACCCAACGGACTCGGTATTTCACGACGCACGCGGCGATCGGCCTCTTGCCGGGCCTCGTGTTGTCCGGTTGGTATTTCGATCCATTGGTGCGGGGGGGAAACGACTTCGAGCCGCCGTACCACGCACGGACGGCCCTGACCTTCTACTCGAAGTTCTGGCGCGTGTACCGGAGCGGCATCTTCGCCCTGCGAGGGGAGCTCGCGATGGAGTCGTGGAGCGCCGGGACGGCCGGGTTCGATCCGTCGGGCACGTTGCGCACGTTACCGGGCGCGAGCTTCGGTGAGATCAACCTCGAGATGCGCATCGCCGGCGTCACGATCTACTGGGTCCAGCGGAACGCCGCGCTGTTTCGCGGCAGCTACGTGCCGGGCCTCAATTATCCGCGCCGCTTCCAGTTCTACGGCGTGCGCTGGCTGTTCACCAACTGAGCGTCGCCAATTGACCTAAGTGCTTCACGCGGCTACGTTTAAAGTCTGTGCCGCGGAGCATGACGGGTTTTGGTTCGGCGGAAGGGAATGTCCTCGGCGGGCGGCTCTCGATCGAGATCCGTACCGTGAACCACCGCTACTACAACCCGCAGCTCAAGCTTCCGTTCGAACTCGCCGGGACCGAGGGTCCGCTGCGCGAGCGCCTGCGCCAGGTGCTCGAGCGCGGCCACGTGACGGTATCGGCCCGCTGGCTCGAGGGGCCGCAGGGCGAGGGGGCGGTCGCGGTGGATCTGGCGCGGGCGCGTCAGGTGCTCGCCGCCGCGAAGGAGCTCAAGAAACGCTTGAAGCTCAAGGGCGACGTGGACCTGGCGTTCGTCGCCAGGCAGGCCGACGTCCTGACCGTGCAACGGGACGGGGCACCCAACGCGGAGTGGGCCGATGTGGAGCCCATCGTCGCGCGGGCGGCCCAGGCGTTGCTCGCCATGCGATCGCGCGAGGGGACGGTGCTCGCGGCCGAGCTCGAGCGGCGCCTTGCGGCGCTCGAGGCGGCGGCGGACGGGATCGAGCAACGGGCCCCCGAGCGACTGGCCACCGAGCTCACCCGTCTCAAGAAGGCCGTGGCGGAGCTCGCGGCGGGCGCTCAGGTGGACGAGCAGCGGCTCGCGGTCGAAGTCGCCCTGATGGCAGACCGCGTGGACATCACGGAGGAGCTGGTGCGGCTTCGAACCCACCTCTCCGCGTGCCGCGCGGCGCTCGCCACCGACGCGGCGGTGGGGAAGCAGCTCGGGTTTCTCGGGCAGGAGCTGTTGCGCGAGGTGAACACCATCGGCTCGAAGGCGAACGACGCGCTGATCGCGCAGACCGTGATCGCGATGAAAGGCGAGCTCGAGAAGTTTCGGGAGCAGCTCGAGAATCTGGAGTGACACCGCGGGTGGTCGTGCTCGCCGCGCCTTCCGGCGGCGGCAAGACGACCATCACGCGCGAGATCAGGCGCCGGTTGCCGGAACTGTTCGGGTATTCGGTATCCGCCACAACGCGCAAAGCGCGGCCGGGCGAGCGGGACGGGGAAGCGTACCATTTCCTCACGCGGGACGAGTTCCTGCGGCGGAAGGCGGCGGGCGAGTTTCTCGAAACAGCAGAATACGCCGGTCGGCTGTATGGTACGCTGCGTGACGAAGTCGAGCTCGTGCTGAAAGGCGGGAAGCACGTCTTGCTCGATGTGGAGGTGCAGGGAGCACGGCAGGTGCGCCAAGCGTACCCGCGCCCCGCATCACTGATCCTGTTCGTCGTACCGCCGTCGCCGCGGGTGTTGATCGAGCGACTGCGCCAGCGCCGCACGGAATCCGAAGCGGAGTTGCGGAAGCGGATCGACATCGCGACGCGTGAAGTCGAGACGGCTCGGACCGAGCTCGCGACGGTATACGACCAGGTGCTGGTGAACGACGATCTCGACACGGCGGTGAACGAGGTCGTCGAGCTGATCCGGCGATCGGCGGATGGCGTGACGCCGCCGCCGGCCGGCGACGTGGCGAATGGCTTGACGAGCTTCGTGCAGGAGCTCGAGCGCGAAGCGGAACAGTTGCGGCACTCAACGCGAAGGAGCAGGTAATGCGGATCATAACCCCGAGCGAAGTCGCCACCCAGACCCAGAACAAGTATCTCGGCGTGCTGGTGGCGGCCAAATTCGCCCGTTTCGTGAACGAATTTCCGCGCGACCGGTCGGTGGACTTCGAGGAGAAGCTCACGACCCGCGCGTTCGATGAGCTGGTGCGCGGCCGGCTCACGTACAAGCTGGTCCGGCGGCGGCGCCAGGAAGGCTGATGTCGCTCGCCGGCCGGCACGTCGTCCTCGGCGTGTCGGGCGGGATCGCGTGTTATAAGAGCTGCACGCTCGCCCGGCGGCTCACCGAGGACGGCGCCACGGTGGACGTGGTCCTTACGGCCGCGGCGGCCGAGTTCGTCCGGCCAGTCACCTTCGAGGCGCTCACCGGGCGCCCGGTCTTGACCTCCCTGTGGGAGCGGGACCGGGCGCTCGCGCACATCGGCCTCGCCAAGCATCCCGATCTGGTCATCGTGGCGCCCGCCACGGCGAACCTCTTGGCCCGCGCGGCCATGGGCCTCGCGGACGATCTCCTCACGGCCTTGCTGCTCGCTCGCCCCGGGGCGTCGGCCGTACTCGTGGCGCCCGCGATGAACGACGCCATGTACGCACACCCCGCCACACTCGCCAACGTGAAGACGCTCGCGGGGCGCGGCTGGCACTTCGTCGGTCCCGAGACGGGCCCGCTCGCGGAAGGCCCGAGCGACCAACCGGGCCGGATGAGCGAGCCGGAGGCGATCCTCGCGGCCGCGGAACGGCTGCTGATGCAACGTGCGCCTTGGATAGGAAAGACGGTGGTGGTCACGGCCGGTCCCACGCGCGAGCATCTCGATCCGGTGCGCGTCGTGACCAATCCGTCAACGGGCCGTATGGGCTATGCGCTGGCGCAGGCCGCCTACGCCCGCGGGGCCGAGGTGATGTTGATCGCCGGGCCGGGCGACCTGCCGCTCCCCTTCGGCGTCACCGCACATCGCGTAGAAACGACCGCCGAGATGCAGCGCGCGACGCAGGCGCTCGTGAAGAAAGCCGACCTGCTCGTCATGGCCGCCGCGCCGGCGGACTATCGGCCGGCGACGCCCGCGGGCGCGAAGCGCCCGCGGGCGAACGGGAGTCTGACGGTCGAGCTCGAGGGCACGCCGGATATTCTGGCATCGCTCGAGCGACGGAAGGGGTGCGTGCTCGTCGGCTTCGCGCTCGAGACCGGTGGCGATGGCGTTGCGAAGGCCCGGAAAAAACTGCAAGATAAGGCTCTCGATTTCGTCATCTTGAACGACGCGCTCGAGCCTGGCGCGGGGTTCGAAGTGACCACGAATCGCGTCACGATCATCCGGAAGAACGGCGACCCGACGGAGCTGCCGTTGCTTTCCAAACGCGACGTGGCCGACAAGATCCTCGACGCGGTGGAGCAAGCTCTGACGTGAGCGACGGGCGGGAACTAGCGCGCGAATTCCTGGAACAACAGCGGGAGCTGGGTGGAGAGCCGGTCATCTTGTCGGATTTGCCACCCGTTCGTCCTACCCCGGGCTCGCGCCCGGGGTTAGTGAACCCCCACGAGACCACCGGTGCACTGACCCCGGGCGCGAGCCCGGGGAAAACCGAGACGTCTCTCCCATCCCCCGGGCTCTCCTTCGATCCCCCTGGCGGCGATCTCTTCTCGAACGATCCGGTCCCGCAAGCCACGACGCTCGACGCCATCGCGAAGCTCGTCGCCGGCTGCACCAAATGCCGGCTGTGTGAAGGACGCCGGCACACCGTGCCGGGTGAAGGAGCGGCCGACGCGCGCCTCGTGGTGGTAGGGGAAGGTCCGGGGCGCGTGGAAGACGAGACCGGGCGCCCCTTCGTCGGGCCAGCGGGCGAGCTGTTGACCAAGATCCTCGCCGCGATCGAGCTGCCGCGTGAGCGGGTGTTCATCTGCAACGTGGTGAAGTGCCGGCCGCCGGAAAACCGCTTGCCACAGTTCGACGAGATCGCCGCGTGCGTTCCCTATCTGTTCCGCCAGATCGAGATCGTGAAGCCGAAAGTGATCCTCGCCATGGGGGGCACCGCCGCGCAGACGGTGCTCAACACCAAGCAGTCGCTCGGAGCGCTCCGGAACCACGTCCACCGGTTCCGCGGCATTCCCGTTATCGTTACGTACCATCCGGCCGCCCTGCTCCGGAACCCCAATTGGAAGAAACCGACCTGGGATGACGTCCGCATCGCCCGCCGTCTCATCGACTGAGCGTTCCACCGACTTCGCGGGTCGTCAGACGCCGTGGAGTAACGAAGCAGAGCAGGCGGTCCTCGGCGCTATGCTGCTGGACCAGGACGCGGCGCTGAAGGCCGCGGAGCTGCTCGACGACACGATGTTCTATCGGGAGGGGCACCGGCTGCTCTTCCGCTCCATGCTGGCCCTCACCGAGCGCGGCGACGTGATCGACCCGGTGACGCTGCGCGACGAGCTGGTCCGCCGCGGCGATCTGGATCGGGCGGGCGGGATGGAATACCTCGGCACCCTCATCGACGTCGTGCCGACGGCCGCCAACGTCGAGTATCACGCGAAGATCGTCCGCGACAAGGCGGTCCTGCGGCGCCTGATCGAAGCGGCGACCTCCATCATCCAGGATGCCTATGAGGGACGGGCCACGTCGAGCGAGGTGCTCGACAACGCCGAGCATCGCGTGTTTCAAGTGGCCCAGATACGCCGCTCCGAGGAGTTCATCCGGCTGAAGGAGCTGATTTGGCCCACGATGGAGCGGATCGAGCAGCTGCACGGCAGTCAGGGCGCGCTCACCGGGGTCCCCAGCGGCTTCACGGACCTGGACAGCCTTACCGCGGGGTTCCAGCGCGGCGACCTGGTGATCGTCGCGGCGCGACCCTCCATGGGGAAGACCGCGCTCGCGCTGAACGTGGTCCAGCACTCGGCCATCGAGCACAACGTGGGCGTCGCCGTGTTCTCGCTCGAAATGTCCAAGGAACAGCTGGTCCAGCGGCTGCTGTGCTCCGAGGGCCTGGTGGACGCGCAGCGCCTGCGCCGCGGGCAGCTGCGCGACGACGACTACCCCAAGCTGGCGCGGGCCGCCGGGCTGCTCGGCACGGCGCCGATCTGGATCGACGATTCCGCCATGCTCACGCCCCTCGCCATGCGGTCCAAGGCGCGCCGCCTCAAGGCGGAGCACGACGTGGGCCTGGTCGTGGTCGACTACCTGCAGATGATGCAGGGCCCGATGGACTCGGAGAGCCGCCAGCAGGAGATCTCGTTCATCTCGCGCTCGCTCAAGGCCCTGGCCAAGGAGCTGGACGTCCCGGTGGTCGCGCTTTCACAGCTCTCGCGCGCGCCCGAACAGCGCGGCGGGGAGCATCGGCGACCGCAGCTCTCGGATTTGCGGGAATCTGGCGCCATCGAGCAGGACGCGGACGTGGTGTGCTTCATCTATCGCCAGGAGTTCTACGACGGGCAATTCGATCCCAAGACGAACGAGAGTATCGAGGGTATCGCCGAGCTCATCGTCGGAAAGCAGCGGAACGGTCCGACGGGCACAGTGAAGCTCTTTTTCAAGAAGGAATACACGCGGTTCGACAACTACTCGCGCCGCGAAGCGCCCCCGGAGGCCCTGCGTGTCTAAAGGGCGCTCGGTGTTTCGCTGCAGTGAATGCGGCGCCGAGCAACCGAAGTGGGGCGGACGATGCGACGCGTGCGGGGCGTGGAATTCGCTGGCGGAAGAGCCGATAGGGCGGCAAGGCGGCAAGGCGGCAGGCGGAGCGTACCGCCCTACCGGCCTACCACCTGCCCGGCTGGCCGACGTGGGTAGGACGGCGTCCGATCGGTGGCAGACTGGCCTCCGAGAGTTCGACTTCGTGCTGGGCGGCGGAATTGTTCCGGGGTCGGTGGTTTTGGTGGGAGGCGAGCCCGGTATTGGGAAGTCCACCTTGCTACTGCAGTGCGCCGCGCGCCTCGAAGGCGCGGGAATCACCACTCTCTACGTCTCGGGGGAGGAATCGCCCGAGCA
>Ga0247669_1000657_pt1 | contig 12732 bp, 9 predicted proteins | sample CNK10_metaG_FD_182734 | JGI IMG/M metagenome (GOLD analysis project Ga0247669, IMG submission 182734) | Soil microbial communities from Purdue University Martell Research Forest, Indiana, United States - CNK10 | ecosystem: Environmental > Terrestrial > Soil > Temperate forest > Bulk soil | place...
CCGTCCGCTCTCGTCCCTCTTCCAGGTGGTCTTCGATGCGTTCCGCATCGAGTCCCTGCAGGAAGTCGTCGTCGGTCTGGTTGTCGTCATCTGGGCTTCGCGCCGTCTTCACTATCAATGGCACGCTCTCGATATTCTTCTTCTCGTTTTTTTCGCGCTCTGCGGCGGCCTCATCTACATCTCCGTCTTCCTTTTTCTCTCCACATTTTCTTTCTGGTTCGAGGACCGCATCGGCATCCATCCGCCCTTCTGGAATCTGCTGGCCTTCGGCCGTTATCCGCTCTCCATCTACTCCGGCTACATCCAATTCCTGCTGAGCTGGATCATTCCGTTCGGCTTCGCCACCTTTTATCCCGCTTCGCGTCTCCTCGGCCGCCCCGAATTTCGCATCTACGCGCCGCTCATCCCTCTCGTTGCCGTGGCGACATTCGCGCTCGCCGTCACCTCCTGGCGCATCGGCCTCCGCCGCTATTCGTCTACCGGATCATAACGAGCAAAAAGAAAAAGGCCGGCTCACGCCGGCCCATATCGCGGGTGCTTTCTGCTGTCGCTCGGCAATCCCGGCTTTCTTACTGCGTATCCTTCGGCGCGTCCTCGGCGTGCCGGCCCGATTCCCATTCCTGGCTGAGACGGCGCACGGTCTCACGCAAACGAACGGCCAGTGCGGCGATCGTTTCGAGGCGCTGCGGGGCGCCCTGCGGCAAGCGGCCGTCCCCCTTTCGCCGTATTTCGGAGAGAAGGAGCTCCGCGTTGCCCAATATGCCGGTGAGCGGATTGTTCAGCTCGTGGCGCAACACTTCGCCGAAATCCTCGCGGTCCAATTCCCCAAAGAAATCCTTGCGCGGAACTTTGAGCACGTCTTTTTGACCAGGCAGTGTCTGAGTTTCACTTTGCGCCTTGCGCAGGCGCCGCTCGACCAGACCGAGCGCCACGTTCAGGCATTCGTCCGTCCGCACCACGTAGTCCGCCGCGCCCGCGGCCACCAGGTCCGAGAGTTCCGTCTGGTGCGCCGCGTCTCCAATCACCACGACCGGCGCGTACCTGGCCAGCGAGGAAACGGCCATGTCCAGGCGCTGCCGCCGCTCGTGCACATCGCTCGTTCCCAGCGTGACCGCCGCTTCCGTCAGCAGAATCACCGCGGGCGCGGCATCCGCGACGATGCGCCGCGCAGCGTCTATCGAGCTCACCGAAGACACTTGCCGGCGCCGATCAACGGTCTCGAGTTCACGGCGCGCCATGGCGTGCAGCGCCGCGTCATCGCTTACTAAAAGAATCGAGTGCTCACGAGGTATCATGTCACCATCCATTTCTTAGTGTGCTTTCTCGGCAGCGGCTGCGCGCCCTCCGCGGCCAAGGTGGCTCTCCAGCAAGTTGTAAACTTTCTCCGTCAACTCCTCGACGCGAAACGGCTTGGCCACATGGGGCAGCCGGTTTCGTTCCAGAAATTCCTGCGTATGCTGGGCAATCACATCGCCGGTTACAAACAAGAATCGTTCGTGCAACGGATTCCGCGAGCCTGCCAGTGACTGGTAGAACTGCTGGCCGTCCAGTCCGGGCATCTTCATATCGCAAATTACCAGGTCGTACTGCTCGCGAGCCGCGCGGTCCAGCGCTTCCCTTCCGTCCAGGAGCATGTCGACGGACAGTCCTTCGTCCTCGAGCACGTCGGCGATCAGCCTCGCCACGGTAGGCTCATCTTCTACGACCAGCACACGGGTTCTACGGTGAGCCGGTCCCGCGGCTGGTCTCCGCAGCGCATGCGGACGATTGTTGTTCCCCGCCGGCGCGGAAACAGCCTGCAGAACGTTCGCGCCTTCGGCAAGAGAAGTTCGCTGGGGTTCCGCGGAGGCCTCGGCAGCCGCAGGAAGCTCGATGGAGAAAATCGCGCCGCCCTCCAGCGGGCTCGACACGCTTACTTGGCCGCCGTGCTCGCGGACCACGCTGAGCACGATGGAAAGTCCGAGACCAGTGCCCACACCCGCCGGCTTGGTGGTGAAAAAGGGATCGAAGATGCGCGCCAGAATCGCCTCGGGAACGCCCGGTCCGTCATCGGCGACCTGCAAAAGAATCCGGCGGTTTCCGCTCCGCGCGGTGCGCAGCCGGATGGTTCCCGCTTTCCCATCTTGCGCAATGGCCTGACGGGCGTTTCCGATCAAATTCATGAGAACCTGCTGCAACTGGCCGGGATCTCCGATGATGAATGGAAGAGCTGGGTCGAGGTCCAGTTCGATGCGAATTTTTTCCTGGGCCGAGCCGAAACGCTGCAGTTCCATCGCCCGTGAAATCACCCGATTAAGGGCCACACGTTTGCGCTCCGGGCGGGTTTCCCGCGCGCTGAACAAGAGTTGCCGCAGAATCGTGCTGGCCCGCTCCGCTTCCCCATAAATCTGGCGGGCTTCTTCCGTGCGTCCAGCGAGGTCTTTTCTGACCAGCAGCCTCTGCGAGTAGCCCAGAATACTGGTGAGCGGATTGCTCAATTCGTGCGCCACGCCGGAGACCATCTGGCCCAGCGCGGCGAGTTTTTCCGTTTGCAGAAGCTTGGCCTGAAAAACCCGCTGTGCCGTGAGGTCACGGTAGATCTCGAGGCGCCCAAGAAGGTGGCCGCTGCCATCCAGAATGGGCCGCACCGAGCGCTCCAGCACGCGCGGCACGGGACGCGCTATCTGCAGCTCTTCGCGTGTGCCGCCCTCCGCGCCGCGAGCCAGCTCGCGCCAGCGCCTGGCAAAATTTTCCGGCTCCGGAGCGCGCTCAGCCAGACGCGCGATCAATCCATCCAGCGTGCGGCAAGCCGCGGCCTCCTCGGGAGACAAGCCGGCGATCTGCGCAAACCTCATGTTCATCGCCCGGATGCCGTGATTGGCTCCGAACAGCACAATCCCTTCCTCGACCCACTCGAGCACATTGTGAAGTTCCGCCTCGAACCGGCTCCGCTGCTGGGCAGCCTCGTGAGTTGCGGACGGACCGAGCACTACCGCGGCAAGCTCATCCCCCGCGGGTACAGGAGCATGGACGCGCGCCCGAACTCCGCTGATCAGCTCCCCTTCGCAAACTTCCTGGACTTCGATGGCCATGTCCCGCTCGCCCGCAAGGGCCCGTCTCGTCCATTCCTCGACGTGCTCCTGCTCCCGCGCGCAGAAAAGATTTGCGAAACGCCCGCCGATATACGACGCGGGATCCTCCGCGGATTGCCGCCGGGCTTGCCCGCGCGCATCTTCGAGCAAATCCATTGCGCTGCGATTCAGACCGGTAATGTTTCCCCGGATATCGAGAAGAACCGTGGGCTCCGGGCTCCATTCCAAAAGCGCCTGGCGACGCGCGGCGCGGCGAACCTGTTCGGCGTGGAGCCTCCGGCGTTCCAAAGCGGAGACGGCAAGGGAGGCGCGAAGCTCGAGACGCTCGAGGGTGCTCAGGGAAGAATTTTTTTGTCGAATGCCGGCCACCAGAACACCGAGCGATTCTCTAGACGCGATCAGCGGAATGGCCACCAGCCGGGCCAATCCCTCTTTGGCCCAGGACACCGGAGGCTCCGCTCCCAAAACGTGGCCGGCTTCGAGAGCACCCCGCCACAGGCTTACCAGAGGTTCCCTTTTGACTGCGTGGGTCCAAGCTGTATTCCCGCTTTCCCAGTCGAATTCCATCGCTCCCGCCGCGGTGGATTCCTGCGCGTGCGGGCGCAGGTGCCCGATAACTGCAAACGCCGCGCCTGCACCCCAAGCAGCAGCCGCGTCCTCCGTGCAGCTGGCGGCGAGCTGCGACAATATAGTGTCGGCGGATGTTCCACTGGCAAGAGCAGCGAGAATCTGTCTGCTGACTCGCACCTCCACATTGCGTTCACGGGCAAGGCGTTTCTCCTCCTCCCATTCGAGCGCAAGCGCTAGTTCCGCAGCCACCGACTCCGCCAGGCCCCGGCGAAGCATGGCTCCTTTACCAAGCGATCCTGTAAGAAGCACGCCGCGCAGATGCCCTTTTGCTTCGATCGGAGTCCAGAGAGCTTGGCGCAGGCCCACGAGCGGGCCGATCATCGGGCGGCCCCTGGAATCGTCCATCTCCTGCTCCACGCTTTTGCCGGAAGCAAGAAGCTCCTGTGGCACGGGCGGCTCGAGGGACAATTTCTGCCACTCCTCTGGCGTTTCGTCGGCGTGGGCCTCCCACACCAGCCCGCGGAGACTAGCGGGTGCGAGCGGGTCCGAGCCGAATGGCGAGACCTGTTCGAGCCAAACGCCGATTCGGTCAGCGCGGCTTTCCCTGGCGAGAGTATGAATCGCTTCGCGCATCAGCTCTTCGCGCGACGAGCCTGCCAGCGCCGCGCGGGCCGTGCCCCGCCAGGAACGTCCTTCTTCTTTTTTTTCCCGCCAGCCCCACATGTTTCTAGTGCCTCGAAGCGGTTCGCGCACAAAACGCAGTGTGCGCGAGCCGCGCTGGGCGTTCTCCCTCAACGCTGGGCACATGCACCGATAGGACCAACCGCGAGGTTCCGTAATGATTGTGAAATCAGCGAGTTGCCATGCGAACGGAAGGAGCGCTACAAGGGCTGGAGTCCCATGCCGAAACTGACGCCGTACGCATTCCCAGAGTGGGCCGGACAGGGTAGTTCCCTGCTTTTTCTTGAGGAGACGTTCGGAGCTACGAGGCAATGACAAGGCCAGCCAAGTCGGGAAATCCAAATAAAAGTCTTGCGGCAGAAACCGCGGGCCGTTTTTTGGGCGGAGGACGAGGCGAACGACAGCCAACTATTGCGGCTCGGCGTGCTCCACCTGATATTGCTTGAGCTTCCGGTAGAGCGTGGTCTTGCCAATGCCGAGCATGCGCGCCGCCGCCAGCTTGTCTCCGCCCGTTTCGCGGAGCGTGCGCAAAATGGCCCTGCGTTCCAGCTCCTCCATGGGTAGCAGTTCGTCTTTGTCCGGGGCGCGCTCGCTGCTCGGATAATGAAGGTTTGAAGGCAGATCTCCGACGTGAACGATGGGGCCGCAGCCCATGGCTACCGCGCGTTCGATGGCGTTTTCGAGTTCGCGCACATTGCCTGGCCAGTCGTAGGCAATTAACCGGCGCATGGCGTCATCCGAAATGGTCCGCGGGGAACCGTGCGGATCGGAGAATTTCTCGAGGAAGGAAGTGACCAGAAGCTGGATGTCACTTTTACGCTCGCGCAAGGACGGCAGCTTGATCTGCACCACGTTGAGACGAAAATAAAGGTCCTGCCGGAAAGCGCCTGTGCGGATGGCCGACTCGAGATCCCGATTCGTGGCTGCGATGATGCGAATGTTGATGTGCCTGCGCTCCGTCGAGCCCACCGGTTTCACTTCGCGTTCCTGCAAGGCGCGCAAAAGTTTGGCTTGCAGGTCCACGGGCATGTCGCCGATTTCGTCGAGAAAGAGCGTTCCGCCCTGGGCTGCTTCGAGCAAGCCCTGTTTCGATTGCATCGCGCCGGTAAACGCGCCTTTGACGTAGCCGAACAGTTCCGATTCGATGAGCGTGGGCACCAGCGAAGAGCAGTCCACGGGAGCGAACGGGCGCTCCGCGCGCGGGCCGGAGTAATGAATGCTTTTGGCCACCAGCTCCTTACCGGTCCCGCTTTCGCCCAGAATCAGCACGGGATACTCGTGCTGGCTCACCTTTTCGATCATTTTGTACACGCGCTGCATTTTCGCGGAAACGCCGATCATGCCGCCGAAACCCGGTTTCGAGCGCAGTTGCTCGCGCAAAAGACGGTTTTCGCGGTCCAGGTCCAGGTCGCGGGCCACGCGCTCGAGCCGTGATCGAAGATCCTCGATGTGAAACGGCTTGGTCACGTAGTCCACCGCCCCCATGCGCGTGGCGGCCACGGCGGAATCAATAGTTCCATATTGCGTCAAAACCACCACGGCAATCTGCGGGTACATTTCGTGAACTTGCTTCAGAAGATCGAGGCCGCTGGAGGGTGGTAAAATCAAATCAGTGACGACAATGTCGACGGCGTGGGTCTCGAGGCGGTGCAGCGCATCCTCCACCGTTCCCGCGGCGATGGCCTTCATTCCACAAGATTCCGCCACTTCCGCGCAAAGCTTCCGTGTGCTTTCCTCATCCTCCACGACGAGCACGCTCAAGGGGATCGGTGCGCGTTGCACTCCGGCTTCTTCACTCATCATCATTGACCTCACGGAGCGTTCGCCCCTGTTTCAATTGCACACTCAGTACCAATTCCGGAATTGTGCCAAACTATTTCATAAATCAACAAGTTAGATATCTTAGCATCTCCGCGTGAATCCTGATTCGGGAATTTTCGCCCCGGCAATGCTCGCGGAATCCCGCAACTTTCGAATGACAAGTCTTTCTTTTTCAAATGAGTGCCAAGTAGGAACGACTCGGCATTCCATATTGGGAATTCGTGCGGCGAATTGGCAGACCGAATCGACTCCTGGACCAGAAATCCATTTATAACTGCCGAACTGCGTGTTGACGAGAAAGTTCTGCACACAGTTTGCCATCGACGTGCCGATTCCGTGGAAAAGGCGCTGATGCGAAGGAAACGGGCTCTCACGGAACAACTCCGAGAGAGCCCGTTAACTTGGTCCGCTATTTGACTCGCCACGAGAAGCGAGTCAAGTTTAAGTCATCCGTCGTGCCGCTGCAGGAAGCTCAGCAATGGCATTTCGGTAGAATTACGGCTTGGGTGACGGCTTCTTGGCTGCGGGTTTTTTCGCGGCACCCGTCTTGCCCTCTTCCTTCCTGCTGAGCAGGGTCAAAGCATCATGCGCGTTGAAGGGGAAGCGTCGCACGGACTGCTCGCCGGTCGTGCTGAGCGTGACGTCCACGCGACGGTTATTGGCCAGGCGAATGGTCACCAGGTTTTTCACGAAACTCTGCTTTTCCGCGGCAGTCAGCTCCGTATCTTCCTCAAGAAGCTTCTTGACCTGCTCGTCGGTCATGTTTTGATCAACGCCATACGCCTTGGTATCGATGTGATCGGCGGGAACGCCCTTCTCGATCAAGTGGTTCTTGGCGCGTTCCACGCGGCGCTCGGAGAGCAGCTGGTTGTACTGCTTGCCTCCGCGTATGTCGGCGTGGCCACCCAGAATCAAGTGGGCGTCCGGCTTGTAGGTCAAATATTGTTTGAAATCGTTTGCCAGCGTGTCGAGCGTGCCCGCCTGGCTCGCGAGCAACCCGCCATTGGGTTTCGCAACCGTGGGCTGGGCCGTCGGGAAATAAATGCTGTGCAGGGCCAGCTTGAGCTCCAACTGATGAACCTGTGGAGGCTCATTGACTTCGACGTTGCCTGAAGCATCGGCCGTGCCGCCGCGTCCGTCGTTCACCGTGCACTTCACGTTGTAAGTCCCGGGCTGCAATCCCGTGGCGTCGAACTGCGCGCTCGAGCCTGTGCCGGTAACCTGGCCGCCCGAAGCCGAGTACGTATAGGTAAGCGGGTCGTTGTCCGGATCGTTGCCCGTGCAGGTGATTCCGGTGTGCTCGCCGGGCAGAATGGGGCTGCGCTCAACCGCCAACGAAGCCGTTGGCGGACGGTTCGGCCGCGCTTCCACCTTGATATCCGTGGCGCAGGATGCCGTGCCGCCCTTGCCGTCGCTGACCTGGGTGGTCACGGTATACGTGCCCTCGCTCAATCCTGTCGAGTTCCACCGCGCGTCTGGGCCGGTACCATCAACCGTGCCGCTGGCCGCCGTGTAGGTGTAGGTAAGCGGATCGTTGTCCGGATCGCTGGCATTGACATGAATCGCTACCGTGTCTCCAGAACCGGCAAATACAGAAGTAGGATTCGCCGAACACGCGGCAACCGGAGGTCGGTTCACGGGCGGAGGAGGCGCTTCCTTAGGCAATCCGAAGCGCAGAACGATTCCCGTTCCCAAACGAAGGTTATCCTGCCGGGAGTTTCCGCCGAGGGACGCTCCCGAGAAATTGGTCATGAGATAGTCGATTTCCGCGAAGCGCCAAGCGATGCTCTTGGAAAGGACGATGTCCACGCCGCCACCGGCCGCCAGGGCAAAAGCGGTCTGGCTGGTGTTGCCGGTCATCGGGGGGCCGACATGCGCCCCGCCGAGCAGGAATTCGGCGAACGGAACGAAGTAGTCGAACTTGCGCAAATTCAGCCGGGGGCCAAGCAAAAAGGTCGTCGTGCCCCCGCTGTTCGAGATTCCGTTAACCGTCCGGTTGTAGCTCAACCCGCCGAGTTCCTCGGTGAGCCCCACCCATCGCGATACGTTCCAGGTAAAGGAGCCCGACCCGCCGTAGTTATTAAATGAGCCGAACGGATTGCCGGGATTGAAATTCACGTAGTTGAACATGCCCGCGATTTCAAATCGGGGCACAATTCTGCCAGGCGGGGTATCTGCGCTCGATTTGGCGCCAGCCGGAAAGGGCTTGGGCTGCGGAGCCTCCGGAAGCGCAAAAAGAGTTCGAGAAGCGGGCGTGATGTCTCCCGCACTCGGTTTGGCGAGTCCGTTTGCCGCTGTTGCGGCGCCCGCGCCGTCGCCTTTCTGCTGGGCGCACAAAGGCAATGCCAAAAGAGCGCTCACCGCTACTGCCGCACACCAAGTACGCATAATTCTTCTCCCTCAGTTTTCTCGTTTGGAACCCAAGCCGTTCTTGTTCCCGCTGCAGGCCCGCCGATGGCGCCGCCGCCCGCTCATTGGCACTGAATTAGTCAAACACCCTTGGCATTGCCGGTAGCCACCACACCACCGATAGCCTCTCCCAACTCTTTCCAAATGATTGGGAGGAAATCCGAGAAGTTAACCGGACGCGGCTTCGTTAGCCTATTCTAGATTTCCCTCCATTCGCAAGTCTTTCCTTACCAGCGCCATCGGGCCCGACTCGCTCCTCTCTGCCTCCCATGCGCGCGTGATACAATTCCTTCATGGGAGTCATCGCCAAAAATCCGGAAATTCTCGGGGGAACTCCCGTCTTTCGCGGAACGCGAGTGCCCGTCCAAGCGCTTTTCGATTACCTTGAAGGCGGAGAAACACTCGAGGACTTTCTCGAGCGATTTCCCACCGTCTCGCGCGAATCGGCCATCGCCGCTCTCGAAGAAGCAAAACACCTCTTGCTCGCGCGTCCCTAATGCGCATTCTGATCGAGGGGTGTATCGACGAACGATTCCGGAACTCTCTGGCTGGCCACGATTGCCAAACAACCCGTTACGCGGGACTCACCGGACTGAAGAATGGCGAACTTCTCACAGCTGCGGAAACAGCCAAATTCGATGTCTTCGTGACCGCGGTCAAAATCTAACCGCCCGCAAGATCGCGATTGTCATTTTCCGTGCGAAGTCGAACCGCTTGAGCATCCCAATTATCGTATCCATCCGCAAGAACCGCCCTCAAACATCATTCAGGTATCCAGCTGAACGCCTGCCATTCGCTCGGTGGTTTGCTATAGGTCCCTTTCGCACAGTCGAACTTTGTTCCCGTCGGACGCACCATTGCACGACCCTCAATCCGTGTGGGGCTCACCTTGGTGATCTCAATTGTCGTCTGGTCCGTCACGCGATTTGTGAAGTTTCTGGCGTACACTCCTAGCCCCTTCGTGTATTCGCACACACAACTAAAACGCGTGGTGCCGGTGAAAACGTCGTCCTTCTTTTGAAACTCGGACAGGTTGAAGCACCCGGCGTTCTTCTGGGCATCTGGTAGCACAGTTTCGACATACATCCTGTCACCGTCGCGTCTCACGATCTTCGTAGTCCCGCTTAGTAGAGACCTCCAGCGCGTCGGAAAAGTGTCTGATTTGAAGACATCCGGCGCGTTGCTCAGTTTCAACCGCAAATCCTCTAGCGAGATGGCTGGACCAATGGAATCCATAAGTCCATGCAAATAGTTAACGGGAATAGCAAAGTTCAGGTTCTCGCCGCCGCGAATCTTGAACGTAACAATACCAATGACTTCGGCTTGGCGATTGACCAACGGCCCACCGCTGTTGCCAGGATTGGCCGAAGCATCCGTTTGTAATACCTTGAAACCACCGCCTGCGGGGTCATCACGCATTGAACTCACGACGCCCGTCGTGACCGACCCCTGCAACCCAAGCGGACTGCCCACGACTAAAACAGGCTCGCCGACTTGCACGTTATTTGAGTTGCCCAGCGCCACAGAAGGCAAATCGAACCCGGGAATCTTGATGATTACGATGTCTTTCCGAGCGTCGAACGCCAAGACGGAAAACGAATCGAACTTATCACCCGAGGCAAGTTGGACGCCGCCGTTTTTGAGACCTTCAATGACATGCAAGTTGGTCGCGATCTTGCCGTCGGCTGAAATGATGAATCCGGTGCCGAGAACTTCGCCCGAATCGGTAGTTCCTTTAATCAGCACGACTCCCGGTGCGACTCTTTTAGCCACCTGAGCTGAATCAAGCGGCTGCGAAACAGTTTGAGGTCGCGCTTGGACTTGAAGCGATACTAAACATAGGATCGAGGCTAGGAGGAATCGTCCCCAAAAGTGCATAGAAGCTCCTGCTCAGTTGAATGAAGTTGACATTACCGCATGTTTTTATACTCTTTTTTGTGCAACCGTGTCCGTTAAGCCCAATCAAACGAGATTAAGCACTTGGTCCACAGGCCTCACTTCAATAGTTCCCTAGAAATGCATTTTCCAATTTCCCAGAGAATTGCCGCGTCGCCCGGAGTCAGGGAAACACCATGTGAAAGCTCTTTCTGTGGGTGAATGTAGTTTCTGTAATCACGAAGCACGGCTCCAACATCTTTTGCCGCTACGGTAATCCAATTCAGTTCGTGGGCCACTCCGATGTAGTCCTGAAGAGTCCACTCTTTAAGCAGCAGCGTTTTTCCCAACTTGTCTCTTGGAGCTGCAGCGGCAGTGAAAACCGGTGCTTTGTTTGGTTCACGGTTAACGCGTGCGAGCAACAACCCTTCCAGTAAACCGCCAACCATCACAGTCGCAGCCAGTGGCGCGCCAGATGACAAGCAGGTTGCGCATTCAATCCACCGTCTTTCAAGAATTGCTTTCATGGCTTGGTCTGAGATCAGCTTTGAAAAGTCCGGCGGATTATCCGGCGTCGTGGCTGCTGCTAGCCTAACCACATTGCTAGACCTAAGTCTTACAAGTTTTTCTCCGACCTTCTTCAATGTTCCAATGTAAATTGAACGTAGGGAATCTTTGTGACTCGCGTCCATTATCTTTTGATACATTTCATCCACGGATCGCAGTTCTGTTTCGGAGATTACGAGTACCAACTTCTTTCTGTGATTGTGGAACCATGTCAATGCGGTGGCTCGAATGATGTCTCTTTCTGAGCCTCTTACTTGCAACGACTGCTTCTTGCGGGTGACAGAACGGATTCGTTCTGCCTCTGTGATGGCCTGATAGATTGCTTCATCCGATTCAGTCATGCGCAGTTCACTTCTGGCTCTTGGATGTCTTCCTAACTCTCTTCATTTTTCCGCTTCCGCGTTTTTTCCTACGCTTATGCTTTTCAGCGGCCCCACCGGGAAGGGTCATCGCAACTAGGTTCTCTCCAACAGAGTTGATAGAGAAAAACCCGTCCTGGCTTCCGTTGTCCAGCAGTCCTAAGTGTTTGGCATTCCTCAAAGTCTGACCGGGGTTCTTAGGTCGCTTCCACGGAACAAGTCTGCAAGCCTCTTGTAGGGCAGGGGCATTGATTTCATCTTTTCTTTTGTCTATGGGAGCCTCGAAGCGGTGGAAGTACGCCACGGTTGCTGCAAATTGCACATCGCTTTTGGGGTTCTTCTCTTTCACAAATGTGCTGATGTTCTTGATTGCCGGTGATTGAGGTTGGTGCGGCGGTGCTTCACTCTTGTGTAGTACGGTTGCGGGCGTACCTACAGGCTTTACGCCAACCTTTTCAAGCACCCAGCGAATGATTCGTTCGCGGTCACTAGCTTCTTCAAAAGCCTCAAGTGTGCTGATAATTATACGAACAGCTTCCAGGTCATCCGGGGCTTTAGCCATTGAAATCTCCGAATACGAAATTTGATCCGATGGGGGAATGTATCTATCAAGGATACTATCACCGAAGTACCGTAAGGGTTCCAGATGAATTCGCCGGGTGCCACCCTCCCTGCGATTTTCAGAATACGGCGGGTGGGCGACCCTTAGCGCGCCGAGACGTTTTGACTTTTGATTTTCTCGGGGGTGGCCTACCCTTTGCGGTTTTTCTTTGCAAAGGGTGGGTCACTCCTCTTCATATTTCGTTTTCTACTCACTACTCACTGTTCACTACTCACTGCCTCTCCCACTTTTCCATATCAGTAGCAGGCGGCTGGGCCAAACGTCCACGTGACCCTAAACCTTCCACGGGTTAATCACCGTCACTGGCAAATCCTCGAAATGTTGTGTGTTCCGCGTCGCCAGCGTCGCCCGGTTCGCAAGCACAATCCCGGCGATCATCGTGTCACGCACTTCCGCTGGGCGGCCTTTGCGTTTTCGCTGGGCCATCAACTCCGCGGCCTGAATTCCAGCTTCGGCGTCAAAGGAAGCGATCCGCCCTTCAATCATGCTCTTAAGCATCATCTCGAACGCACTGATCAATGCATCCTGGCGCCGCCCTTTCGGCATGGTCTGCAAGCCAAAGCGAATTTCCATTACCGTGATGGCCGTGATCCACACGGACGCCGCTGGCTGCGCATCCAGCCACTTGACAACGGGTTCTTCCGGCTCCCTCCGCATCAGGGCGGAGATGACGTTTGTGTCGAGAACGATCATTCCTCGAAATCCGCTGGCTGGATCTCGATCTCTCGCAACTCGCGGATTTCCTCGCCTGGCTTCA